>ULPV01072391.1_pt1 | contig 74273 bp, 73 predicted proteins | sample 1953831 | NCBI WGS metagenome assembly ULPV01 (sample SAMEA4835638, study PRJEB28245) | human gut metagenome | biome: gut microbiome; material: fecal sample | place: Denmark | collected 2008 | reverse complement strand
TTTATTAATATTCTACATTGTGGGATTTTAATAATAGAAAAAAACTTATATAATCAAGGAGAGGAAAAAAATGAAAAAGCGTGTTTTATCATTAGTTATGTCAACAGCAATGGTTGCATCTGTTTTAACAGCATGTGGCAGCTCTAATACAACAGAGACTCCTGCTGCAGATACAACTACAACAGAAACAAAGACAGAGGCAGCAGCAGCTACAACTGAAGCAACTGCAACAGAAGAAGTTACAGATTATGGTACAGGTGAAATCAAGGTTTGGGTTGCTGAGAATGTTCAGACATTCACACAGGATCAGATTAAATCATTCCAGGATGCTAATCCTCAGTACGCTGGTTACACAGTAACAGTTGAGCCAGTTGGAGAAGGTGATGCATCAAGTAACATGATCACTGATGTTGAGGGTGGTGCAGATATCTACGGATTTGCTCAGGACCAGTTAGCTCGTCTTGTATCCGCAGGTGCTTTAATGCCTATCACAGGTGATTATGCAACAGCAATTACAACAAATAATGACGCTGGTGCAGCAGCAGCAGCTACCATGTCAGACACTGTATTTGCATTTCCTTTGACATCTGATAATGGATATTTCTTATATTATGATAAGAGTGTTGTTACAGATCCTTCATCTTTGGATGCTATTGTGGCTGATTGCGAGAAGGCAGGCAAGAACATTTACATGGAGATTAACTCCGGTTGGTATCAGCCGGCATTCTTCTTTGGTACAGGCTGTACTTTAACATACGATACAGATGATGTCGGTAACTTTACAGTTTGCAATACAGATTATGCATCAGATAACGGTGTTAAGGCTCTTAAAGCTATCATCAATCTGCATAAGTCATCTGCATTCGTTAATGGTTCTTCAGCAAGCAGTGCATCTAATATCGGCGCTATTGTAGATGGTACATGGGATGCAGGTGCTCTTAAGGATTTACTTGGTGACAACTATGCTTGTACTAAGCTTCCTTCTTTCAATGTTGACGGAACAGATTATCAGATGAGTGGATTTGGTGGCTTTAAGTTATTAGGTATTAAGCCTCAGACAGATGCTAACAAGATGGCAGTTTGCCTTGCAATTGCTAATTACCTGTCAGGTGAAGAAAGCCAGATCGCTCGTTACAATGCAGTAGCTTGGGGTCCTTCTAACTTAGTAGCACAGCAGGATAGCAGCGTTCAGTCTGATGAAGCTCTTTCAGCACTTGCTGAACAGTTGGCATACACGATTCCACAGGGACAGTATCCTAACGATTACTGGACACTTGCAACATCTCTTGGTGATTCTGTAATTGCTGGTGATTATGATAATGCTTCTGACGAAGATCTGATGAAGGCTCTTGAATCTTTCCAGGCTTCTTGTGAATCTTACGCACAGTAAGCAGTACTGCTTACATCATGTGATAAGTGGATATGATTCACTTATAAACTAATGGGAGTTAGAGATTGGGCAGGGAGAATGCTTCTCCCTGTCTGGTCTTGTGAAAATTTTATCTTGCTTTTGTAGGTAAAACATTCTGCATGTAATCATGATTGCTCTGCAATCCGCGAAGTGATAGTAACTTCCGTTTATGAGATGAGCACAGTTTTCATGTAATCGCCTGCCTGCAACGATAAACAAAATCTGGAGGGAATATGAAAGAAGAAAAAAACTCTGGTAAGGGCAATGTATTTAAAAATGCAGGAAGTGCAATTAGTAAATTCTTCAAATGGATTGGTGCTGATTTAAAAGAAATCGGTACGACTTTCGCAAAGGGTGATTGGAAGACCCGTGTATCTTATTTCATTATGGGGTTGGGTCAGTTGATGCGTAAGCAATTTGCTCGAGGCATCGCATTTTTGGGAATTGAAGTAGCATTCATCCTTTATATCGCAAAATTCGCATCTAAATATCTGGTTGATTTGGCAACACTTGGTACTCATGGACGTGGATTTAATCCTGATGGTACAGTTTCTTATGGTGATAACAGTTTTCTGATCCTGTTGTACAGTGTTCTGAGTATCATTATTATTTTAGCATTTATTCTTGTATGGAGAATGAATGTCAGGGATAATCGTAAGTCTCAGTTGATTCTGGAATCCGGTAAGGCTCTTCCTACTAACAGACAGGATTTACATTCTCTGCTTGATCATAATTTTGATAAGACTCTTTTGGCCTTACCATGCTTGGGAATCTTTATATTCACGGTAGTACCCATTATTTTCATGATTTGTATAGCATTTACGAATTATGATTATAACCATCAGCCACCAGCTCAGTTATTCACCTGGGTAGGTTGGACGAACTTTAAGAATCTGTTTTCCTTTGGAACAAACGGATTTGGTTCTACATTTAGCACGGTATTATCTTGGACATTAATTTGGGCATTCTTCGCAACTTTCCTGAACTATTTCTTAGGAATGGCAGTTGCAATTTTAATAAATAAGAAAGGTATTAAATTAAAAAAACTGTGGAGAACTATCCTTGTTATGACAATTGCAGTTCCTCAGTTTGTATCTTTATTGTATGTAGGTAAAATGTTTGCAGCAGATGGACTTGTAAATGCATACTTGATGAAATGGGGATTCATTAAAACAGCAGTTCCTTTCTGGACTAATGGTACTTATGCAAAGATTTTGATCATATTAATCAATTTGTGGATTGGTATTCCTTATATGATGTTGATTTCTACAGGACTTTTGATGAATATTCCGGCTGACTTATATGAAAGTGCGCGTATTGATGGGGCAAATCCATTCCAGATGTTCACTAAGATCACACTTCCGTATATGTTATTCGTAACAGGACCGTTCCTGTTAACACAGTTTACAGGTAATCTGAATAATTTCAACGTTATCTTCCTGTTGACTCAGGGAAATCCACAGTCCATGAAGCTGGCTGGTGGGGCAGGTTATACAGACCTTCTGGTAACCTGGTTGTATAAGATGACAGTACAGGATACAGATTATAAGATGGCAACAGTTATTGGTATTATGGTATTCCTGGTAACAGCGGTTATTTCACTGGTAGTATATAATATCTTACCTTCAGTTAAGGATGAGGAGGGATTCCAATAATGGCACAGTCAAATAAAATGCATAAACAGCATAAGAAATTGGGCAATGCGATCGCCTATCTTGTTTTAATAATAATCAGTATCATTTGGCTTTTTCCATTTGTATGTCTGATTTTACAGAGTTTCCGTTCTTACATTACAGAGTTCGGTGGTATGGTTAATTATCTGGTTCCTAAGGAATTTTCATTAGATTCCTATAAGTTCCTGTTCAGTAAGGACTGTCAGTTCTTTAAATGGTATGGTAATACATTAAGGATTGCAGTCGCAGTAACAATCTGCAATACGATCGTAGTTATCTGCGTAAGTTACGCATTATCCAGACTTCGTTTCAAAGGACGAAAAGCGTTGATGAATTTCTGGTTAGTTCTGGGTATGTTCCCTGGATTCCTTACGATGATCTGCTTATATTTCCTGTTAAAGCAGTTCGGTTTAACACAGGCTGGTGCAGTTCCTGGTTTGATCTTAATTTCAGTAGCTGGTTCTGGTATGGGATATTACGTATGTAAAGGTTACTTTGATACAATTCCCAAGTCATTGGATGAAGCTGCATTAATGGATGGTGCGACAAGAGCACAGATCCTTGTTCAGATGATCATTCCATTATCTAAGCCAATCATTATTTACACTGCTTTGTTAGCTTTTATGGCTCCATGGTGTGATTATGTATTTGCTTCCTATGTTGCATTAGGTAATAGTGACAGCTATAATGTAGCTGTAGCAATGCAGCGTTGGGTATGGACAAATGACTATCAGGGATATTTTACCAGATTCTGTGCTGGCGGTATTCTGGTAGCAGTTCCTGTTACAATCCTCTTCATGTGCTTACAGAAGTACTATGTTGAAGGTGTGACCGGTGGCGCTGTTAAGGGTTAATGGATCATAAGCTAAATAGCTATATAGAAATCGGTAGTCTTTTGTTAGACTACCGATTTTTTACGTGTCAGATGAGTTATAAAGTTATAGGATAGATAAGGTTTAACTGGTATAATGATATAGGTAGGTGATTGTGAAACTGGGATAGAGAATGTCACGAATTGTTTATGCATTTGTTAAATCTGTACAATTCTGTATTTATAATATTGTGTTTCGCAAATGACCAAATGACATAGGATGTGCGAAGGGAACTGAATAAAGGTTGCAGACTACGGAAAGAGATGGTGATAAGTGTGAAAAATAAGCTGTATGTATGTGGAATTATAGTATTGATGTTAGCTTCTGTATCAGGATGCGGGATGAAGGGCAGGACAGAAGAGGATAATAGAGCAAATGTTACGGTAGAGGCTGTAGAGCAGACAGAAATTGGCAGTACACAAATGGATTTGTCAACAGAAGCAGTGGATACAGATGGGCAGACAATTACGACATCTGCATGGATAGGAGAAGATTATCCTTATGATCAGGAATTACAGATCATAGATGATAATTACAGAAATTACTATGAGATTTTTGTATATTCATTTTATGATTCGGATGGCGATGGAATAGGAGATCTGAACGGTGTAACACAGCAACTTGATTATATACAGGATATGGGATTTAATGGAATCTGGCTTATGCCTGTTTTTCAGTCAACAACATATCACAAATATGACACTACAGATTATCTTACGATTGATTCGGAGTATGGGACAACGGAGGATATGCAGAATCTGATTGAAGAATGTCATAAACGTGGGATCAGGATTATTCTGGATTTTGTGATGAATCATACTTCTTCACAGCACCCCTGGTTTACTCAGGCTTGTGAGTATTTACAACAATTGCCACAGGGACAGAAACCGGATGCAGCGGAGTGTCCGTATGTAGGATATTATCATTTTTCCGAGGAACAAAAGAGTGATTACTATCAGGTAAAAGGTACAGATTGGTATTATGAAGGGGTGTTTTGGTCCGAGATGCCGGATCTGGATCTGGAAAATCAGGCACTTAGAGCAGAATTAGAACAGATTGCACAATATTGGATAAGGATGGGAATTGATGGCTTCAGAATGGATGCTGCAATGCATTTTGAAGAAAATGATACCACTGCCAATACGGAAATACTGAACTGGTTCTATCAATATTGCATCAGTCAGAATCCAGAATTTTATATGGTATCCGAAGTGTGGGCGAATGAGGCAACAATAGCTGACTATTATGCAAGCAGTACGCCCAGTATGTTCAATTTTGACCTGGCTGATAAAGAAGGCAAACTGATCAAAGCAGCAAGAGGGACATATAAAGCAGAGAATCTGGTGCAGGCAATGTTAAAGTATCAGACTGATTACACAGATAAGAACCCTGATTATATTGATGCGCCTTTTATTACCAATCATGATATGGGAAGAGCAGCCAATGCGCTTAGAAATGATGAAGACGATTTGAAAATAGCAGGTGGTCTGCTTATGACATTAAGTGGAAATCCTTTTGTTTATTATGGAGAAGAAATTGGCATGTCAAGTTCAGGAACTAAAGATGAAAATAAGCGATTAGCCCTTATCTGGTCAGATTCAGATAAGACAGGTATGACCAAAGGACCTGAGGGAGCGGATAATGGAATTGTTTCAGCCTTTGCAGGTGTAAAAGAACAGCAGACAGATGACGATTCTATTCTGAATTATTATAAGAGGGCGATCAGGCTGCGTAATGAGAATCCTGAACTTGCGAGAGGTAAAATCGCAATTATAGACTCTCTGTGTGACGGACATCAGGCAGTAATTACCAAGGAGTGGGAAGGCAGTACTATTGGAGTAGTATATAATACTTCTGATGAAGATATGGAAATAGACCTGAAGGGGTCTGCAGTAGAAAATATGCTGATTAGAGGATATCTGACTTTACATGGAGAAGCAGTGACTCTGGGAGAGAGAGTTCTTAAGATGCCGGCAAAATCTATCTGTATTTTGAAGTAATTGTGATGAGATATTGTTTTTTGGACATGTTTATATTATAGTAAATGTGTAACTATTCAGGAGAGGCAGAATGTGTTTATTTATAAGCATATTTGACGCAAGTTATATGGTGAGGTAACCACAATAAGCAGATAACAGATAAATTTGTTATCCGATAAAGCTGTGAAACAGCGATTTTGCATATGGGGTTATGAATAGGTACATAAATGTGAGATAATGACATGTATATAGGATGTAAGATCAAGATGAAGGTATATATTATTCGGCATGGAGAAACAGATTGGAATGTAGCCAGACGTCTGCAGGGGCGTTCGGATATTCCTTTGAATGAGAATGGAAAACGTTTAGCGAAGATTACGTCAGAAGCTCTTGCGGATATTCCTTTTACCTGTATTTATACAAGTCCTTTACAGCGGGCAAAAGAAACAGCAATGATCATAAAACGTGATCGAAACATTCCTGTTATAGAAGATGCAAGGCTGCAGGAGATCAGTTTCGGCATATGTGAAGGGCATTGCTGCGAAAAGGAGCATTATGATATGCCTGTTCCTGATTTTATGAATTTCTTTACAAGGCCGGAACAGTATCAACCGCCACAAGGGGCAGAATCAATAGAAGAATTGTGTGCAAGAACTACTGATTTTTTACAGGAATTGGTGCATACTACACAGTATGGAGCAGGAGATATCATTCTGCTTTCGACCCATGGAGCGGCACTTCGGGGATTACTGTCATCTGTTGAGAAGACGGATGTTGCTCATTTCTGGCAGGGTGGCGTACATAAGAATTGCGCAGTGACGATTCTTGATGTAACTGATGGCAGAATTACTTTGTTAGAAGAAAATAAAGTGTTCTACTGAGAAAAGATTCTCGATCATTACGAATATATGACGAAAGAAGGCAGGCATAATGGTAGAAAATGAATTTAGCAAAGTAAAAGTAAATAATGAAATGGATTTATGTTCCGTAACGGATATTGATGTGAAAACTGCTCTGGAGAAGGCATTTATGAAAGCACGGGTTTCTTATTTTTTAAGATGGGAGAAGCCGGGTCTGTTTGCCAGATTATTTACCGGTACTAAGACAAGTATTGTATTTTGTATTAATTCAGCACAGTTGGAAACTGCAGAAGAAGTAATTAAGAATCTGGGAGATATGGAATCCAGTATCAGGATGATACGAACAAAATCAAATAATAAAATAGGATTTTAAAAGCCACAAAATAAAGGACGAGAAAGATTAGCAGAATAATCTTTCTCGTCCTTATATTTATTGATTATCGATCATCATATTGGTCTTCATCATACTCATCTGAATCATCATATTGATCTTCGTCATATTCATCAGAGTCGTCATATCGGTCATCATAGTATGGATCATCAGGATTATCATATTGATCATCATTGTATAAATCATCAGAGTCATCGTATCGGCTATCAGCATCATCATAATATGGATCACCGTCAGAATCATCATATGGTTCATCCTCGTATTCTTCCGGGCTTTTCTTGAAAAAGCTGCGTACGGAGATCAAAATCAGAATTATAACAACAATAATAGCGATCAGCAGGAATATAATAGAGGAATCTCCAAATATGGTAAGTCGATTCTCCTGACTTGTTTCTTCTGATTCAGTTGATGCAGTAGATGCACTTTCTGAAGAAGAAGTGTTATTGCTGCCAGTGGCAGGAGCTTCCTGAGAGGTATATTTAGAGGAAACAAAGCCGTTTTTACCATTATAAGAGAATCGGTACCAGCCATCACTTTCTCCGGTTACTTCGATTTTGGTTCCGTAGGAAAGGGTTCCAAGAACAGAATAACTGGTGGATGGGCCACTACGCACATTAAGCCCTTTTTCAGAATTGGCATAACAGGTAAGTGAAATATCTTTTACTGTATAACTTGTAGTTGCGGACTCATTTTGAGTGCTGGAAGATGTTGTATTGGAACTTTCCGTTGTACTGGAAGAAGTAGTTGTAGTGCTGCTTTCTGTCACTGAGGATGAGGACTCTACAGTGGAAGCATTTGTGCTGCTATCAGTTGCAGTTGTCTCATTTGTGTTAGATGAGGCGGTAGTACTGGAACTTTCTGTTGTATCAGATGAGGCGGCAGTACTGGAACTTTCTGTTGTATTGGATGAGGTTTCAGAAGTACTTTCTGACGTATTGGAAGAAGAACTGCCAGTAGTATTCTCTGATGTAGAAGAATTTGCGGTAGTATTTCCTGAAGCCTCAGATGAGGTTGTACCGGAAGAAGTATCTGCACTCTGCTCGGTTGACGTAGTTTCGGTTGCGTAAGTAACAAGAGGTGTTGTTAAAGTCAGCGCGGAAACCATAACTGCAAAATATAATTTTAATCTTTTCATAATAATAAAGAAAACCTCCCTATAGGTTGTATTTCTAAATCGTGTATCCGACTTAGTATAGCATGCCCCAAGGGAGGTTCCTATATATATTTTGCACAAATTTGATTAAAAGTGTAAATAGTTCGCAGGGAACAGTAACCATTGCCCCCGTTTAATCTTCAAAAGTGATCGTGATATCTCCCATGGAGCATGAAAGATCATAATTACTGGAGGTTTCATTGTTAATTGTCTGTTCATAAGCCATACCCTTGTATTCACGATCACCGATAGAGATGCTGCCCATGCTGACATCGAGAGAATAATTATGCTTATTCTCACTGTCTGTAAGATTAAAATTCAGGTTGCCCATGCCACAATCAGCACTCAGATCACCACGGATCACACCAGAGTAGTCCAGTGTACCCAGACCAACTTCAAAAGAGGCATCCTGTAAGGTACTGTCATAGAATTCAATGGAACCGGCACCAAGATCGACGTTCGCAGAGGCGGCTGATACATCGGTCATGGTAATGGAACCGGCACCTGCATCGATGGTAATGGAGTCAGTCGTCAGGTAATCCCATTTGATGTTACCGGCACCCAGAGATACATAGACATCAGCAAATTTCAGATTTGCCGGAATACGAAGAGTCAGTTTATTATGTCTGTCACCGAAATTTATGTTAGAGCCATCAAATGCAATGATATAGAGTGTGCCTTCTTCCGTATAATACTGATATTTGTCTTTGCCCTCAGCCACTACTTCAAAGCAGGTTTGGTCAGAAGATTTCTCGATCATAAATTCACCACCGCCCAGGTCGATGTTAATTTTTTGGACCTTGCCGGCATCTGCTGCTTCTTTGTCTGTTCTGGAACCGGAATAAACAGGGTAGTTTTTGTTAAAATTACAATGAATGATGCGATCATTTATGTGGAAGGCAGAGTCATCAGTATCCAAACTGGCAGCAGAAAGCTGGGAGACGATCCCCGGAATATTCCCGGATCTGATATTATGGTAAAATGAGGAACCACCTGCAAAGGTACAGATTATTAAAATGATGGAACCTGTTGCAAAAAGGATACCTGCTGTAATGAGAGATGATTTATAAAATTTTTTCATGCCTGAACCTCCTTATTCTGAGAGAACAATTTGTGGAATAAATTTCCTGTTCCTTTGGCACACCAGGGAATGACGGTTGCACATAACCAGATGCCAAAAAGCATCAGGATGATACCGATAGCGGTAACCACAAATGCAGCACCCAACAGGGAAAAGGAAATCAGCAGTGTGGATTTGAACATACATACAATTGCAGCGATCAATAATCCGATACCCGCCAACATGCATCCGATACCGCCGAATATAGCGCCAAGGAGTATGCCTGCTATAGTGCATAACAAGGTAACCAGAACAGGAATCCAGATGGGGCTTAATATAACTGCGAGTACAATTGTAATAATAAGGGGTGTTGAATCCTTCTTTTGGGAATATGCTGTCGGAATTGATGTAAGGGGTTGCCGGGAAACTTTATAAGCCGGATCTTCTTTAATGGCAGCAGCAATTTCTTCCGGTGAACCTAATTCCTGTAGAACAGCTTCTTCATTCTCTGCACCGGCATCTTCAATATATTCGCGGTAATAAGTGAGCGCAGCGTCTCTTTCTTCCGGTGAAATATCAGCCAGCAGCCATGCCAGCCGGTCTAAAAATTCATTTTTACTCATGAGTAATACCTCCCTCAAATACACTCGTTATTTTAGATGAATAATTAATCCATTCAGTCTCATACATCTGCAGTTGTGTAATTCCTTTTTCAGTGATGCGATAGTAACGCCGGTTGCGTCCCGCACATTCTTTGTCATAAGTACTCAGGCATTCATCCTTCTGTAATCGTCTAAGAACAGGATATAAAGTTGATTCGCTTAATTCAATGACTTCCCGTACATCCTGTGTGATCTTATATCCGTAAGTTCCTTCCGGGTCTTTGGAGACAACGGCAAGAACGATGGCATCCAGCAGCGTAGAACCTGTATTAAATACCATTGGATCATCTCCTTTATATTATTAGTGTAAATTAATATAATATTATATGATGTATAATATTGTTTGCGTATATACTATACAGCGTATAATATAAGATGTCAATAGTATTTTTCTCTTGACAAAGGACTTGGGACTGCGATAGTATAATAGAAGCAAAAGGTAATGCCAGAGAGGAGTATCCACTACCCCTTATCAGAGAGAAAGATCCATCGGCTGTAAGGTCTTTTAAAGGAAGGAATGGAGAAGGTAGCTCTGAAACCGGAGTCCCGAAGTATTTATGTAGCAGTAAGGATTCACGTTTCGTCCCCGTTATCGGACAGGGTTTTGATAGAAATCCTATAAGAGGAACAATTTATTGTTTGAACAAAGGTGGTACCGCGTTAATACGCCCTTTGCCGGATATCCGGTGAAGGGTTTTTTTGCGCGAATGAGCAGAGCCATGATTCGCAATGCAGATGCATGCAATCATGTAGACTTTTAAAAAAGAGAAAGGAAGAAAACCATGAGCAAAGAATTGGCTAAGACCTATGATCCACATGGTCTGGAAGACACAATTTACCAGAAGTGGCTGGACAAGAAATATTTCCATGCAGAAGTAGACAGAAGTAAGAAACCATTTACCATCGTAATCCCACCCCCAAATATCACGGGACAGCTTCATATGGGACATGCCCTGGATAATACCATGCAGGATATTCTTATCCGTTTTAAGAGAATGCAGGGATACAATGCACTGTGGCAGCCTGGTACTGACCATGCAAGTATCGCAACAGAGGTTAAGATCATCCAGAAACTGAAAGAAGAAGGTATCGATAAGCATGATCTGGGACGTGAGAAGTTCCTGGAGCGTGCCTGGGACTGGAAGAAAGAATACGGCGGTAGAATCATCAGCCAGTTAAAGAAGCTGGGTTCCTCCTGTGACTGGGACAGAGAACGTTTCACCATGGATGAGGGCTGTAATAAGGCTGTAACTGAAGTATTCTGCAAGATGCATGAGAAAGGCTATATCTATAAGGGCTCACGTATTGTAAACTGGTGTCCTGTATGTAATACTTCTATTTCTGATGCAGAGGTTGAATATGAGGATCAGGCCGGACATTTCTGGCACATCAAATATCCTATTTTAAATGAGGATGGAACACAGTCAGGAGAGTATCTGACTTTTGCAACAACAAGACCTGAGACTATGCTGGGTGATACCGCAGTAGCCATTCATCCTGATGATGAGCGTTATACACATCTGAAGGGCAAGAAGGTATTACTTCCTATTATGAACCGTGAGATTCCTATCGTAGAAGATACTTACGTAGATATGGAATTCGGTACAGGTGTTGTTAAGATTACACCTGCCCATGACCCTAACGACTTTGAAGTAGGTAAGAGACATAATCTGCCGATCATCAACATCATGAATGATGATGCGACCATCAATGAGAATGGTGGCAAGTTCGCAGGTATGGATCGTTATGCAGCAAGAGAAGCTATTGTAAAAGAACTGGATGAGATGGGACTTCTCGTTAAGATCGAAGATTACAGCCACAATGTAGGTACACATGACCGTTGTAAGACTACGATCGAGCCATTGGTAAAACAGCAGTGGTTCGTTAAGATGGATGAGTTGATCAAACCTGCTGTAGAGGCAGTAAAGAATGGTGAGATCAAGCTGATCCCTGAAAGAATGGATAAGACATATTTCAACTGGACTGACAATATTAAGGACTGGTGTATTTCCAGACAGCTCTGGTGGGGACATAGAATTCCTGCATATTACTGTGATACGTGCGGTGAAATCGTAGTTGCCAAGGAGATGCCTAAGGTATGCCCTAAGTGTGGATGCGAGCACTTTACACAGGACCCTGATACTTTGGATACCTGGTTTTCCTCAGCATTATGGCCTTTCTCAACATTAGGATGGCCTGATAAAACAGAAGATCTGGATTATTTCTATCCTACAGATGTACTGGTAACAGGTTATGATATTATCTTCTTCTGGGTTATCCGTATGATCTTCTCCGGTTATGAGCAGATGGGCGAGAAACCGTTCAAGACAGTTCTGTTCCATGGACTGGTTCGTGACTCTCAGGGACGTAAGATGTCCAAGTCTCTGGGCAACGGTATCGATCCTCTGGAAGTAATTGACCAGTATGGTGCTGATGCCCTGCGTATGACTCTGATCACAGGTAATGCACCTGGTAATGATATGCGTTTCTACTACGAAAGAGTAGAAGCAAACAGAAACTTTGCTAATAAGGTATGGAATGCTTCCCGTTTCATCATGATGAATATGGAAGGTAAAGAAGTGACAGATGCGTCAGCTTCCTTAGAGCTTGTTGATAAGTGGATCATTTCCAAACTCAACAGTCTGGTAAAAGAAGTAACAGATAACATGGAGAATTTCGAACTGGGTATTGCTGTTCAGAAGATCTATGATTTCATCTGGGATGAATTCTGCGACTGGTATATCGAAATGGTAAAACCAAGACTGTATAATTCAGATGATACAGCATCTCAGAACGCAGCATTGTGGACATTAAAGACAGTATTGATCGATGCTCTGAAGCTGTTGCATCCATATATGCCTTTTATTACAGAGGAAATCTTCTGTACGATCCAGTCAGAAGAAGAATCCATTATGATCTCCAAGTGGCCTGAATACAGCGAGGCACGTAATTTCGCCTCTGAGGAAAAGGCAATCGAGATCATCAAGGAAGCAGTTCGCGGTATCCGTAATGTAAGAACAGAGATGAACGTAGCGCCTTCCAAGAAGGCTCATGTATATGTAGTATCTGAGAAGGAAGACATCAGAAAGACTTTTGAAGAAGGTAAACTGTTCTTCGCAACACTTTCCTATGCTTCTGATGTATCTGTTCAGGCAGATAAAAATGGAATCGCTGATGATGCAGTATCCGTAGTGATCGCCAATGCAAATATCTATATTCCTTTTGCAGAACTGGTAGATATCAAGCAGGAGATCGAGCGTCTGGAGAAAGAGTCCAAGCGATTGGATGGAGAACTTGCCCGTGTAAACGGTATGTTATCCAATGAACGTTTCTTGTCCAAAGCACCAGAGAGTAAAATTGCTGAAGAAAAGGAAAAATTGTCAAAATATACACAAATGAAACAACAAGTTGTAGAACGTCTTGCACAATTGCAGTAAATAATGTTACAATAGACATAGGGGGCTGACTACGCCTCCGGTGGAGGTGATTTCAATGGTCAACAGTAAATCCTATGTCAGGATAACAGATGATAAAACAGAAGCATGGCTCTATCTATGTGCACCAGAGGGTGAAGGGCAATATGATAAAACCGAAATCATCCAATATCTCCAGAAAAATCAGGTCATTGCAGGTATTAACCAGTCTAATGTTGCTGCAATGTGTAAGAAAAAGATATATGAGCGTGAAGTTAAAGTTGCGGTGAGTGAAAAAGGAGAAGAGGGATGTGCCGGTCATTATGAGTTCTTTTTTGATACCGGTAAGAGAAAGCCCATGATCAGAAGTGATGGATCAGTAGATTACAGAAGTATGAGTCTGATCCAGAACGCACAGGCAGGTGATCTGCTGGCTGTCTATCACCCGGCAGTACAGGATAAGCCGGGCAGAGATGTGATGGGTGGAGCACAGAAGGGCGCAGTGTACAAGGAATTGCGTCCTCTGTCTGGAAAAGGAATCAGTAATGAAGGTAATCCCAATGAGTATCGTGCAACTAAATCGGGTAAAATAGAGTATGATGGAGAGAATCATTTATCTATTGTGGAGGTTTATGAGATACAGGGTGACTGTGATCTTGCCAGCAATGCCATTATTGAATTTAATGGGGATGTCGTGATCAATGGTAATGTAGAAGCCGGTGTTGTGATCAAAGCCGGGAAAAGCCTTACGGTAGAAGGAGTTGTAGAGTCTGCAATTATTTCAGCGGGTACAGATGTATGCCTTAAGAGAGGAATGCAGGGTGGTGGCAAAGGCTCTATTGTAGCAGGCGGAGATGTCTTTACGGAATTTCTGGAATATACCAGTGTACAGGCAGGCGGAAATGTACAGGCCAATGTTATTCTGAATTCAAAAGTAAGTGCGGATAATAAAGTAACACTGACAGGCAAGAAGGGATTGATCGCAGGCGGTACCGTACACGGTATGCTGGGAATCAGTTGTATTACAGCCGGAAATATGTCAGAGATCAGGACAGGACTTCATGTAGGACTTAAACCGGAAATAATGGATAAGCGTATAGAAGTCAATGAACGTTACAGTAAGGCAAATGCAGAACTGGAAGATGTTGTCACAAGTATGGCGAAAATCCTCAGGGTAAGGCAGCAGAGTGGAGAACTTAGCGAACAGCTTCAGAAGCATCTGGATGAATTGAAACAGAAAAAGGACGAGATATACAGTCGGTGTATGGAAGTTAAAAAAGAAGCCGATGCAATGGAAGCAATGGTGATCGCAGCCAGAGAAGCCAAAATCCGAGTGGAAGGCAACATATATCATGGAGTTGTGATCAGTATCGATAATCATGATATGATAATTAACAGAGATACAAGTTTTATGGAATATCAATCACAAAATGGTGTTATTACAGGCACTGTTGTGGTAATATAGAAAAGAACGAGTCGTTTCGTGGAGCATGCAACTGCATGCCGCGAAACGATTTTCTATATATGGAATTGCAGAGAAGAAAGGCATGGTCAGTAGAATGGAAGTACGGGCGCAAAATTACAGTATGGCAGAACAGTATCTAAACGAAGTGCCAAGATTTACAACCAAAAATCCGTTGGAGAAAACGAAAGGATTTTATCGGTATCTTTTATCAGATAAATCAGCAGGAGAAATAAGAGAAGAGAAACTGGGAGCTGTGATTCATGTAGCAGGAACGAATGGAAAAGGTTCGGTGTGTGCTTTTCTGGATGCAATCTGTAGGGAGAGTGGCTATCATACAGGGATGTTCACTTCACCGCACCTGGTTACGACCAGAGAGCGCTTCAGAATAGATGACAGCATGGTAAGTGAAGAAGAATTTGTGGATGCTTTTAACTGGCTGGCTTCCCAAATTGATGCATATCATGAGCATTGTCCGGAGTATCGGCCGGCTTATTTTGAGAGGCTTTTCTTTATGATGCTTTATTTATTCTGTAGGGCAGGTGTAGATGTTACGGTATTGGAGACAGGATTGGGAGGCAGACTGGACACAACGAATGTGGTAGAACATCCGGCAGTAACAGTTATTACAGAGATCGGAATGGATCATATGGCATATTTGGGGAATACGCTGGAAGCCATTGCCTCAGAAAAAGCAGGAATTATAAAACAGGGCGTACCGCTGGTATATTTCGACAAAAGACCTGTTACTTCTGTCATATTTGAAAAAAAGGCGTTGGAGGCTGGAGCAGAGTGTTATAAAGTGTCGAATAATGCATATAAAATTAATCAAATTCAAAAAAAATACATTGATTTTTCAGTGTGTAGTCGGTATTATGATTATATTGGATTGCAGGCACGGACTATTGCTGCATATCAGGCTGAGAATGCAGCAATTGCGGTATATACCGCGGAGGTCCTGGCAAAGAGCAGAGGGCTTGATCGGATAGATGAGGAAACCATTAGGCAGGGAATCGCTCATATGCACTGGGCTGGCAGAATGGAAGAAATCCTTCCAAATGTATATATAGATGGTGCTCACAATGAGGATGGGATCATGGCTTTTATAGAGTCTGTGAAGTCAGGTGAGCATGGGAATCCTGTGATCGTACTTTTTTCAGCCGTAAATGATAAAAAATATGACAAGATGATTGAAATGCTGACTGGATTAGACTGTATTGACCAGTTCTGTATTACGCAGATTCCGGGCAGCAGAGGTGTTAAGATAGAAGAGCTTGCAAAACAGTTCAGAATGAATACGGGGAAACCGGTCCACGCTTATGAGGATATTACGGATGCATATGCATTCTGTAAGAAAGAGAGGGGAGAGCATGGAACGCTGTATATCGTTGGTTCACTGTACCTTGCAGGACTCGCGGAGGACATATTGAAATGATCGATTTTGAAGAAGAGTTAAAGAAATTTCATCCCAGTTTGGAAGTAGAGGACGCCGAGGAAGCCATTTATAACCAGGATCTGACAGATATGGCAGATGTATTGGTCAAGATGGTAAAGGAAGCGAAGGAAGAAGAAGAGGAATAGGGGAACAATAAAAGATGATATGTTATAACTGTGGATGCCGTTTATCGGAAAAGAATTTTTGTACCGGTTGCGGGGCTGATGTAACATTATATAAGAAAATTATGTACGCCTCTAACCGTTTCTATAATGAAGGCCTGGAAAAAGCATCTGTAAGAGATCTCTCAGGTGCGATCAACAGCCTTAGACAAAGCCTGAAATTAAATAAAAATAATATTGAAGCCAGAAATCTGCTGGGACTTGTTTACTTCGAAAGAGGTGAAGTCGTAGCAGCACTTAGTGAGTGGGTCATCAGTAAGAACATCAAGGGTGAGAAAAACATTGCTGATGATTATATTAATATGATACAGAATAACCCGGGAAGACTGGAAACCTTTAACCAGACGGTTAAAAAATACAATCAGGCACTGACATATTGTCAGCAGGACAGTCTTGATTTGGCAATTATCCAGCTCAAGAAAGTATTGTCCATGAATCCCCGATTCGTACAGGCGCACCAGTTGCTTGCCCTTTTGTATATTAATAATCAGGATTGGGATAAAGCAAAGAAGGAACTGGATAAGTGTCTTAAGATTGACACAAATAACACAACGACATTACGTTACCTCAAGGAAGTAGAGTCTATGATGCCTTCTGAGGAAGAACGTGTCAAAAAGAAAAAAGAGGCAATTGTATATCAGAGTGGTAATGATACAGTTATTCAGCCTGTCGGAAGAAAGGAAATTGTCGGGTTCCAGACATTGATCAATATTGTGATCGGTGTCGTGATCGGTGTAGGAATTGCCTGGTATCTCGTATTGCCTGCGCGTGTACAGCAGGCACAGAACAGTGCGAACACACAGTTAAAGACAGTGAGTGAACAATTAGATGCCAAGACAGTGCAGGTAGACGAGCTGACGCAGCAGATCAGTGCGCTGACAAAGGAAAAAGACAGTTTAAGCAGCAGTCTGGATGAAGCACAGGGTGTTAATGTGGCAGTAGAAGCTAATACAGATCTGATAGAGGCTGCCCTTATGTACATCAATAAGTCAGCAGACGAGCAGACCATTGCTCAGGAACTGGAATTGATCGATGATGACTTCCTCGCAAATGAAGCAACGGAGAGCTTTAAGACATTGTATCAGATGATTCTGGATGATGTTGGCCCGGTGGTTGCAAAGACTTATTATAATACAGGATATGAGGCTTTCAGAACAGAAGAGTATGATACTGCGATCGAGAATCTGGAGAAAGCATTCAAATATGATCCATCCAATGGTGAAGCGCTTTATAATCTGGCGCAGGCATATAACAGAAGTGGAGACACAGATAAGGCTGTGGAAACGTACAAGCAGGTAATAGAATTATTCCCTGATACGGAGAAGGCAAGAAAGTCCGAGAATTATATCAAGGAACTGGAAGGCTGATCTACAGCAGAAAACAAAAAATAAGATACGTAAGAGGACATGCATACAATATGCGTGTCCTTTTTATGTGGAAAAGAATATGGAAATGAGCGAATATCCAAAAACAGGAGGTAGAAAATGGAACAACAATGTGTGATCATTGACAATTATCTGTGCATCAGGATGCCAAAGGAAGTAGATCATCATGGGGCGGCAGGAATCCGTGAACATGCGGATAAGCTGCTTTTGGATGACAAGGTGAGAAATATTGTATTCGATTTTGAAGATACGACTTTTATGGACAGTTCAGGAATTGGCATTATAATCGGGAGATACCGCAAGATTTCATGTTTTGGCGGGAAAGTATACGCAATACATGCAGATGAAAGGATCAGGAGGATACTTCGTGCCTCCGGAATGTCCTCAATTATAGAAGTATTGGCTTAAAATCTGGGAAAAGAGGTTGAGAACATGAAGAAGGAAATTCGATTGGAATTTGATGCAATATCAGAAAACGAAGGACTGGCAAGAGTAGTAATAGCGGCTTTTCTGACACAGACAGATCCGACACTGGAAGAACTGCAGGATGTCAAGACCGCAGTTTCGGAAGCGGTTACCAATGCGATCGTACATGGATATGAGGAACACGGAGGCAGGATCGTGATGGAAGCATATCTGGAAAATGGAATATTGCAGGTGTCCATTACAGATAAGGGAATCGGGATAGAGGACGTATCCAGAGCCATGCAGCCTATGTATACAACCAAACCGGATTGTGAAAGAAGCGGGATGGGATTTGCTTTTATGGAAGCATTTATGGATAAAGTGGAGGTAGAGAGCACACCGGGGGAAGGGACGAGCGTACATATGTGGAAAGCATTTAAAGGGGCAGTCCTGATACAGGCAGCCGTGTGGAACAGTACACAGGTGTAGTGCATGGAAGATAAAGAGCTTTTCTTACAGGCACAGAAGGGAGATAAAGAAGCAAGAGAAGCACTTTTTGAAAAAAATGCAGGATTGATACACCATGTGATAAAGAGATATATAGGAAGAGGATGTGAATCAGAGGATTTATTTCAGTTAGGAGCAATAGGACTTGTAAAGGCAATTGAGAAATTTGACACAGAATACGGTGTGTGCTTTTCCACCTATGCAGTACCTATGATCAGCGGAGAAATACGCCGTTTCCTGAGGGATGATGGCATGGTAAAGGTAAGCAGGGGCATAAAAGAAAATATATGGAAGATCAACAGGACCAGAGAGGAGTTGTATGCAAGACTTGGCAGAGAAGTTACGATCAGGGAACTTGCAGAAGAATCCGGAGTTGCGATGGAGGATGTGGTTCTGGCAATGGATGCAGGCAGAGAAGTGGAATCTATTTACAGGACTGTATATCAATCAGATGGAAATGAAATCTATCTTCTGGATATGATCAAAGAAGGTCAGCAGGCCGGAAGTTCCTATACGGTCCAGGATGAAGGAGAAATCGTATTGGACAGGATGCTTCTGGAACAGCTTATGAACAAACTGGATACGAAAGAAAGGATGCTGATAAGACTGCGCTTTTATGAGAACAAGACGCAGATGCAGGTAGCCAAATATCTGGGCATGAGTCAGGTTCAGGTCAGCAGGCTTGAAAAAAAATTATTACTCAGAATGAGAGAATACGTATAAATGGGACTAAAGTTTTAGCCGGACTTTGCCGATATACAGACAAAGGAGGTATTATTTGTATGAACGGAATCAATTATAATACACTATTAGGAAATACGGGATTTTTCTCTCAGCAGGCAAACACGGTGACAGACGAGTTAAAATATACGGGGGCTTCTACAAAAGAGAAGACCAAAGAAATGACACGGACTAATGCAGATCATGATACAGTAGAGATCAATGGAGAATCCAGACAGCTACAGAAAGCAGGTTATGACAGACCTAAATGTACAGTAAAACAGCAGTCTGGCAGCAGGTTCAAGGAAATTGATGAAAACGGTATTCAGGACGGCGTAGAACTGAGTGATGCTGCCAGGAATCTGTTGAAGGAACTCCAGAAGAAATATTCCAATATGGAGATTTCCGTTGCCAACTGGTCAAGTGATGAGGAACAGGATTATTATGCAAGCAAGTGCAGCAAGGATTACAGTGTGCTTATTGCACCGGAAGCTTTGGAGAAGATGGCAGCAGATGAATCAGTGCGCCAACAGTATGAATCAATTCTGGATGGAGCAGGTGAAAACTCTGAGAAGTTGCAGTCTGAACTGGGAGATGATATCAAGAAAATCGGCAGTTTCTCCATTACGATCGACAAAGACGGCAAAGTATCTTATGCAGTGAAACTGATCCAGGATTTTGCACAGCGTAATGCCGAGCGTACAGAAGAAGCTAAAAAAGCTGCACAGGAGAAAAAGACTGAGCAGGAAAAGAAAGATGAGAAAAAGGATGATAAAAGGATAGAAGCTGATTCTATCGATGAACTCATCGCTGCAATTAAGGCAAAACTTTATCCGGAGGAGTCACAGGATAAAGCAACAGAGGAATCTGAATAGGAGTGAAGTAAAATGTCATGGGCTGTACGGCCCATGACATTTTTTATTATGGACATTATTTTACAGAATTGTGTTAACATCGGTAATAGAATGCTCTTTATTCTGTTCATCAAAAAGATAAACAGGGAGCATGTTAGGAGAATCCGGTGTAAGGGTGAGTAATTTCCCGGGAACATGGAGAGTATGACTTTTGTTCTCTCTGATCCGTCTGACATAGTCCTGTGCAGACTTGAGCGGTTCATCAAAGGCAACACCGTAGAATTCTCCTGATTCCGTGTGGTTGACTAAATGAACGTCAGAACCGGCTGTCATGGGAATATTGTGGGCAACTGCATATCTGTAGGCGAGCCTGTCCTGATAAGAAGGATTCCCGGCATTGGCAACCTCAAATGCATCGCATTGATAGGGATGGAGATCTACGCGGGATAAATAGTCTCTTTCACGGAAAGGATGCGCCTGAACTACCAGCCCGCCATATTGGTGAATTTTTTCCAAATGAGTGATATGATCCCAGGTAAGGACTTCCGGATGGGCTAACAGCCATTCCTTATCCAGACCGTACACCAGAAATTCATCTCCATCGAAGCGGCATTCCCAACCGAAAAATACAGCGAAATCCTGCTTATCTCCTTCTGCTTTTGCCCTTTCATATGCCAGACAGAATCGATTGACACGTTCTTCCCAGGGCAGGGTATCCGGAATACAGGTATTGCCGTTAAAGAAATGCTCGGTGACAAACAGACCGCTGTAGCCCAGTTTCTTATAGAAAGGAATATATTCTTCCGGTTCGCTGTGGCCGCATGCACTGGCGATGCAGGTGTGTAAATGAGTTTCATAAATATATGACATGACAATTGCTCCTTTTGATTCGTAAATGATATATAAATTTTAACATGAAGGAGAGTCTTTTTCAATGGAGGGGGGTGCATTGCAAACAGGGTAACTGCGTGTTAAGATAGTGGAAAAGATGAAAGTGGGAGCATATAAAATGATGGATCAAAATAAAACTCCACTGTTGGATGCAATAGGAGAGTTCATTCATACACAACCGGCATATTTCAGGATTCCGGGGCACAGACTGGAGCGTGGAATCAGTAAGCGCTGGACCAAAGAGGTAGGAGAGCAGATATTCGCCTATGACGTAACAGAAACCCCCTACACAGATGATCTGCATCAGGCACAGGGAGCGATCAAAGAAGCACAGCAGCTTCTAAGTGAACTGTATCATACAGACAGCAGTTACTTTCTGGTAAATGGTTCCACTTGTGGAAATGAGGCTATGATCCTGGCTGGAGCCATGGAAGGGCAGGAGATCATGATAGCCAGAAATGCCCATAAATCTGCAATGATGGGACTGATCATTTCAGGAGCCAGACCTGTGTATGTCGCTCCGAAGGTGTTAAATGACTGGGGCATTCAGGGAGGGATCACGCCGGAGGATGTGGATGCATGTTTTCAGGAACATCCCGATTGCAAAGCACTGTTTATGGTCAGCCCAAGTTACTATGGCATTACATCCGATCTGCGCAGGATCGCAGAAGTTTGTCATTCACATGGGGCGATGTTGCTGGTAGATGAGGCCCATGGTGGACATGTATATTTTCATGAAGAATTGCCTCATGGTGCTATCGAACAGGGGGCAGATATGTGTGTGCAGAGTATGCACAAGGTAACGGGAGCCCTTACCCAAAGTTCAGTTCTTCATGTACGTTCTAAACTGGCGGATCTGGACAGAGTAAATTCAGCATTGCATATTGTACAAAGTACAAGCCCTAATTATCTGTTGATGACATCACTGGATTGCGCCAGGTATGAGCTTGCCCTGCATGGCAGGCAAATGATGCAGGATGCTCTCAAACTGGCTGACTACGCCAGAGAGGAGATCCGTAAAATACAGGGCTTTGACTGTATGGGAACAGAAATCACAGGGATGGAAGGTGTAGCGGGAGTTGACCGGACCAGACTGGTCATTACAGCAAAAAAACTGGGATTTACGGGATTTGACCTGGAGGAATGTCTTTTTCGGGAATATCAGGTCAATATGGAGCTGGCTGATTATGAGAATGTTCTGGCTATCATTACCTATGCGAATACCAGCGAGGAGATAGACAGACTGATCAATGCTTGCCGTGACCTGAGTGAAAAAGTAAGAAATGACACATGTGTCATAAGCAAGAGCTGGAAAAAAAAACAAAATCCGATGCTGAACAGGTTACCGGAACAGATTATGACACCCAGACAGGCTTACTTTGCCAAAACAATGCAGATCCCGTGGGAAGATGCGGTCGGAAGAATCGCAGGGGAGATGGTAGCTCCATATCCTCCGGGAATTCCCATTCTCTATGCAGGGGAACGAATTACACGGGAAGTATGGGAATATCTGGAACAGTTCAGAAGAGATGGACGCCATATGCATGGAGCGGAGAATGGACGGATCACAGTGATCACTGAATGATAAAATATCATGCATAATAATCACTTTACAGGGAAAACTATCTGTTGATAAAGAAGAAAGACAGGTATGGTGATTAATATGGCAAATGTGACATTGTATATTCAGGCAAAGCGAAATGTCGAGGCACAGAATGATGAAGTACTGCTGGGAGATGCAGCAAGTATTTACTGTGAAGATGCTGCTGTCCGTGCAAAAGCCAATTCCATGCGTATCCACAAGTTTCATCAGGGTCAGGAAACAAGAGCAGTGATCAGTATGATGAAGATAATTGAAAAACTGACACAGATGTCACCGGGACTTACGGTAGAAAGCATTGGGGAAAGTGCTATTGTACTGGAGAAGATTCCCGCGAAGAAATATAAGGGACCACTGGTTGTATGGAAGATTATCCTGGTGGCAGCAGTCAGTTTCTTTGGGACTGCTTTTACGATCATGGCATATCATAACGATATTGGAATTTCGGATGTCTTTATGAGAATTTATGAAATCGTAACAGGAGAGGAATCCAGTGGATGTACCACATTGGAAATTGCATATTCGGTTGGACTATGTCTGGGAATTATAGTATTCTATAATCATGTGGGAGGCAGACGTATTACCAAAGACCCGACACCTCTGGAAGTTGAAATGCGCAACTATGAGAGAGATGTGAATACAACGCTGGTAGAGACAGCAGAGAGAGAGGGTATGGAAATTGACGTGGATTAGTGAGATTCCCCTTGTGGTATTTGGCTTCAGCTTTGGCATGATGGTAGCAGGCGGCGTATTTACAGTACTTTTTGTCGTAGGATTGATCCCAAGATTCGCAGGAAAGACAGATACAGCCAGATATGAAGTATTCTATGAGGAATGCATCATTGCAGGTTCTGTAGCAGGGTGTCTGCTCAGCGTATTCAGATTTCCGTATCTGATAGGAGAATATGTGCATAAACTTCCGCATACAGCATATCTCATTGTTACAATATCCGCATTGATCCTGATAGGGGTGTTGTCAGGAATGTTTGTGGGGTGTCTTGCACTTGCCATTGCAGAGATGCTGGATTCTATTCCAATACTTGCAAGAAGAATAGGTTTCAGACATGGACTAGGCATTGTGGTACTTGCCATTGCAGCAGGGAAAATGGCGGGTTCTTTACTGTATTTTTATATGAGGATATTCGAGACGATACAGTAAACGTATGCTGATGAATTTATAAAAAACCAGGGAAGAAAGAGTAGGAATGAAAATGTCAGTTAATAAAATGTTTGCAAAATATGTATCACAGAATATTATGGGGATGATAGGAATCTCCCTGTATATTCTGGCAGATACTTTCTTCATATCCAGGTCACAGGGAGCAGATGGCATTACGGCACTGAATCTGGTGCTGCCCCTTTACAGCCTGATCTTTGCCATCGGTTCCATGATCGGAGTAGGTTCCGCGACCAGATTTAAGATATTGCGTGCCAAGAAGGACAGTGCGGCAGATACATATTTTACCAATGCGTTGTCTTTTGCCTGTATCTGTAGTATTCCTTTTATGCTGGCAGGCGGAATCTGGCCTGATAAGATCATGGCACTATTAGGAGCGGATGCACGTATTATTGAAGTAGGTACTTCTTATACAAGGATATTTATGGTATTTGCGCCATTCTTTATGTGGAACTATGTATTTAATGCTTTTGTAAGAAATGACGGTGCACCGTCACTTGCCATGGCGGCTACGCTCAGCAGCAGTCTGTTCAATATCGTAATGGATTATGTGCTGATGTTCCCATTGAAGATGGGAATGGCAGGTGCGGCACTGGCAACAGCGGTATCACCTGTTCTGGGCGTGATCATCTGTAGTCTGCATTTCATGTCAAAAGACAATACGATACGATTTATATTTGCAGTCCCTTCGGTGAAGAAGCTCTTTGCTTCCTGCCAGTTGGGTGTGGCTGCTTTTGTCGGGGAGATATCTTCCGGTGTGACAACTGCAGTCTTTAATATGCTTATTCTGGGACTGGCAGGTAATGTTGGTGTAGCAGCCTATGCTGTGGTTGCCAATACGGCACTGGTAGCAGTGGCTGTATTTAATGGAGTATCACAGGGTTCACAGCCTATTTTGAGTGAATTCTATGGAAAAGGTGACAAAGGGGCAGTTGCGAGAGTATTGCGCCTTGGCGTTATTTTGGCAGCAGTGATGGCAATCGGTATTATTGCAGGAATATTCGCCGGAGCAGAAGGGATTGTTGCTATTTTTAACGGAGAAAAGGACTTACAGCTTGCAGTTTACGCAGTTCCCGGTATCAGGATGTATTTTACGGGTTTCCTGTTTGCAGGATTCAATATAGTAGGAACAGGCTTTTTAAGTGCCACGGAGAAGGCAGGATGGGCTTTTGCAGCGTCTATCCTTCGAGGATTTGTGGCAATCAGCGCCTGTGCGGTTATCATGTCGATCTGCTTTGGCATGACGGGAGTATGGCTGGCTTTTCCGACAGCAGAATTTCTCACCGCGTTGGTAACCGGCAGCGGGCTGGTATGTTCACTGAGAGATAAAAAGAACGTATAAGATTACAGAAAAAGGGAATAACTATGACCAAAACCAAGAAAAAGAGGATGAGGTCATGGATAAGAAAATAAAAGATTTTCAGGACTATGTAAAGCAGATATCTCCTAAAACGAATCTGTGGATGCAGATGGGCAAGGCATTTCTTACTGGTGGAGCTATCTGTTGTGTAGGGCAGTTTATCGTAAATATGGCAACGAACCGGTTCGGACTGGATAAGGACATAGCTGCAAGCTGGTGTTCCATGTTGTTGATCCTTGCAAGTGCTGTCCTGACTGGGTTCAACCTCTATGGGGGACTGGTCAAATGGGGTGGTGCGGGAGCACTGGTACCGATCACAGGCTTTGCCAATTCGGTAGTTGCATCTGCAATAGAATATAAAACGGAAGGTCAGGTATTTGGTATCGGATGTAAGATATTTACGATCGCAGGGCCGGTGATCCTTTATGGAATCTTTACAAGCTGGGTGCTGGGACTGATCTACTGGATACTGGGATTACTGGGAATATCAATGTAGAACGGCACAGTGCTGTTCATGGGAGGTACGAATGAGAGGCAGTCAGGAGATTTATTTTATTGTAAATGAGGGGGCACGTACCGGAAAAGCGGCAGGAGTATGGGGCAAGGTACGTGAACTCCTTACTGCAAAAGAAGTTACATATAAGGCATATCAGACAAAATACAAGGGACATGCAACGAAACTTGCACAAAAGATATCATCATTGCCACAGGATGTCATCTATCTGATCGTACTGGGAGGAGATGGAACTGTTAATGAGGTACTTAACGGAATCACGGATTTTGATAAAGTAAGACTAGGAGTGATTCCGACAGGATCGGGCAATGATTTCGGACGGGGACTGGGACTTCCCAAAGATGCAGGACAGGCGCTGGAGCAGATTTTGCTGTGTATAGAGCGGGAATGCAGTGAGGGCATAGAACCGGTGCGTATTGATCTGGGAGAGGTAAGCTGGAGTGGCTGTGACAAGTCCAGAATATTTGGAATCAGCGCAGGTGTCGGGCTTGATGCCATTGTATGCAAGAAGGCATTGCAGTCCGGACTGAAGAAATTTCTCAATAAGCTTCATCTGGGAAAGCTGACATATCTTATATTAACAGTAGAGACACTGTTTTCCATGGATACAGCCAGTCTGCATTTTACATATTATCAGGAACAGGAGAAAAAGACTGTAGAAGAGGACAAAGTGATCTTCGCAGCAGTTATGAATCTGCGTGCAGAAGGTGGTGGAGTACCTATGGCGCCTCATGCTTCCTGTATTGACGGGAAATTGTCCGTATGCAGTGCCTATGGAATTCCAAAATGGCGAACTTTCTTCTGCCTGCCATTTCTTGTCGCAGCCAGACATGAGCACATCAGGGGATTTTGCATGGAGAATGCACAGCAGTTGGAACTTACGATTTCAAAGCCCATGGTCCTGCATGCGGATGGAGAATATCTGGGAGATGTGACACAGGCGCAGTTTCGCTGTCTGAGAGGCAGATTAAGATTACTACGGGAATCATTAATCTGATTTTAATCTTTCCTGCATTTTTCTTTTATAAAGATGAGTTAGGATAATACCATCGAAAGAGAAAGAGAGGAATAATTTTATGGATAATCTTGAAAAAGTTGAGAAATTAAGGGAGAAAGCCAATGTTACGTATGAGGAAGCCAAAGCAGCATTGGAGAATAGTAACTGGGATATGCTGGATGCCATGATCTATCTGGAGAAGAATGGAAAAATCAAAGAGGATAAGAGAGCAGAATACACGACAAAGACAGAAAAGTGTATTGGTGAAGTGGTGAATGATAAGACAGATAGAAAGAGCAATTTCAAGGAATCCATGCATCGATTCGCCAAATGGTGCAGTCATATCCTGGAGATGGGAAATACCAATAGTTTCTGTGTAGAAAGAAATGGAAAAGAAGTATTCAGACTGCCGGTAACTGTTCTGGTGTTGCTTTTACTCTTTGCATTCTGGGGAGTAGTACCGATTCTGATCATCGGATTATTCCTGAATATGCGGTACCATTTTGAAGGACCGGATATGCATGCGGTAGATCTGGACATCAATAAGGCGATGAATACAGCAGCGGATACGGCAGAGAATATTAAGAGTGAATTCAGTCAGGCAGTATCCAGAGAGGATAATGATAAATAAAGCAAACAGGCGCAGTTTCTGCGCCCTTTTTGCATGTGGAGAGTGCGGAAATGGAAAAGATATTGATCGTAGAAGATGAAGAGAAGATAGCGCGTTTCCTGGAGCTGGAGTTGCAGCATGAAGGATATGGCGTAGAAAAAGCAGTAAATGGAAGAGAGGGGCTGGATAAGGCGCTGACAGGTGCATATGCATTAATGGTACTGGATGTGATGCTTCCTGAATTAAATGGCTTTGAGGTTCTCAGAAGGCTGCGTAAAAGTTCTGACATGCCTGTCATTATGTTAACTGCCAGAGATACTGTTATGGATAAGGTAGCAGGGCTGGATGGAGGCGCAGATGATTATATGACGAAGCCTTTTGCCATAGAGGAACTGCTTGCAAGAATACGACTTGCATTGAAAAAGAGAAAAGGTGTCAGCACAGTACAGGCGGAAAATCAGTTAAGCTGCAGGGGACTGACTATGGATATACAGCGTTATGAAGTTACTTATGCAGGCAATAAGATAGAACTGACTCACAGAGAGTTTGAATTGTTAAAGGTATTACTGGAAAACAGGAACATTGTCATTTCCAGAGACACATTACTGGAAAAGGTATGTGGTTATGATTATTTTGGGGAGACGAATATCATAGATGTGTATGTACGGTATTTACGCAGCAAGCTGGATGATGTATATCAGGTAAAATGGATACAGACAGTGCGCGGTGTAGGTTATGTGATACGTGATGACGAGTGAGAGGATTCTGTTCATGGTTGAAAAAAAAGAGGAAAAAAAGGTAACTTCCATCGCCAGAAAGATCAACCTGCAAAATGTAGGAAGCCTGTTGCTGGCATATCTGTCCATAGATGTACTGGTGTGCATAATTCTGGCAGCAGTGATGATATATGGACTGGATATGCAGATGGCAGAGCAGTTTGACATTACATATTCGAGAAAACTTCTGATAGAGACTTCCATATGGGATATGGTTTATCAGGTAGGGCATAAGGGTACTAAGGTATATTATCAGGTGGAAATAGGCCCCTGGTTAAAATGGTTTGGTATTGGAGGCATCATACTACTGGCCGGGGAAATGATAGAACTTGCCAAGAGGCTTATAAAGGGAACCTATAGTGTCAGAAGGGAACTGCGCCCTTTAAATGAGCTGGCAGCCAGAGCACAGAAGTTAAGTGAAATGGCTTTTGATGATGCAGATTATGATGAGAGTAAATATCATGATCTGGAGGATGCTATCAGCAGTCTGAAGGTGGACAGAGAAGATGCCAGAATACAGATGCATGATAAAGATCTGATCGGCATTGAGAATGCTCTGAATGACTTGTTGGAGCGTATGAGAGCTTCTTATCGGCAGCAGGTGCAGTTTGTATCCGATGCATCCCATGAACTTCGTACTCCTATTGCAGTGATCCAGGGATATGTCAATATGCTGGATCGCTGGGGAAAAGATGATGAGGCAATTCTGACAGAGTCCATAGAGGCGATCAAGAATGAGTCGGCACATATGCAGAAGCTTGTAGAGCAGCTTCTTTTTCTGGCAAGAGGGGATTCAAACCGCCAGAATCTGGATAAGAAATCCTGCTGTCTCAATGATATTATGAGGGAAGTATATGAAGAGTCCCTTATGATTGATGAGAAGCATCCCTACCGATATGAAGAAAAGGGCAATGCCTATGTCTGGGCAGATGCGGATATGTTGAAACAGTCTGCCAGAATTCTGATCGATAATGCCGTAAAATATACGCCGGAGGGTGAAGATATTATGATCAGGGTTGGACTGCTCAATAACGATAAGGTAACGAACACTCCCTTTTATGAGATACAGGATAATGGAATCGGTATGGCACAGAAGGATGTAGAACATGCTTTTGACAGATTCTACCGTGCAGATGCGGTAAGAAACAGTAAGACGGGAGGAACAGGACTGGGGCTGTCTATTGCCCGATGGATCGTGGATAAACATCAGGGTTATGTGGAAATTGTAAGCCGTGAGGGACTGGGAACCAGATTCACAGTCGTATTGCCGCAATTGTCTCAATAAGGGAGTTGTAATTGTGTCATTTCGTGATAAACTGAAAATAAACGGTAAAGTTTATAAGGAGGAATTTCTGATGAACAAATGGGTAAGAGTAAACTATCAGCCGGGAATCGGGCTCGGCGCAAACGGGGAGAGAGTTACAGCAGGTAAGGAGCATATAGCGCTGTCAAAAGAAGCTGCCAAGGAAGGTATGGTACTGCTTAAAAATGAGCAGAATGTATTGCCATTGCCTGCCGGTTCCAGAGTCGCACTTTTTGGTAAAGCAACATTTGATTATGTAAAAGGTGGCGGCGGAAGCGGTGATGTAACGGTGGCTTATACCAGAAATCTGTACGAAGGTCTGAAAGAGCAGAAGGGAAGGATCAGTATATATGAGGAACTGGCTGATTTCTACCGGGAAAATGTAAAAGAACAGTACAAGGCAGGCAGAGTGCCGGGCATGACCATAGAACCGGAAGTTCCGCAGGATTTGCTGAACAAGGCAAAAGCATATACTGACACTGCTGTCATTTCTATCTGTCGTTTCTCAGGTGAAGGATGGGACAGAAAGAGCATTGTAGAGACAGAAAACAAGAATATATGGGCAAGTGAAGAAGAAATGGCACGCCGCAGTGCGGAAATCTTTGAAAATGGAGATTTTTACCTGACACATGCAGAACGGAATATGGTAGAATTGGTCAAAAAGAATTTCGACAAAGTCATTGTAGTTATGAACGTAGGTGGTATGGTAGATACTTCATGGTTCCATGATGATGACGAAATACAAAGTGTCCTTATGGCATGGCAGGGAGGTATGGAAGGAGGACTTGCTGCGGCAGAACTTCTGACAGGAGATGGAAATCCCAGCGGCAAGCTTTCAGATACCTTTGCAAGATCATTGGATGATTATCCATCCACTTATAATTTCCATGAATCAGAGCGTTATGTGGAATATACAGATGATATTTATGTAGGATATCGTTATTTTGAGACAATTCCCAAGGCAAAGGACAAAGTGAATTATCCATTCGGTTTTGGTCTGTCCTATACGAAATTTGCGGTCAAAACAGTCGGAATTGATATAGAAGAGGGAGAAATCCGTTGTCAGGTATCTGTTACCAATATTGGGGCAAGAGCAGGTAAAGAAGTAGTACAGGCATATTACAGTGCTCCGCAGGGCAGACTTGGCAAGGCATCCAGAGTACTGGCAGCTTTTGCAAAGACCGGAATGTTGCAGCCGGGAGAGACACAGTTGGTGATCCTTACCTGGAACATTGCAGATATGGCTTCTTATGATGACTGTGGCAAAGTATGTAAGTCTGCTTATGTACTGGAACAGGGAAAATATCATTTCTATATTGGAACATCTGTAAGAAATGCAGCAGATGCCGGTATGACTTATACTGTGGATAAGGATACGGTCGTAGAGCAGCTTACTTCCCATCTGGCGCCTACATCTTTGTCCAGGAGACTGCGTGCAGATGGTACTTATGAAGAACTGGAAGTTACCGAGCCTGTTGATACAGATGCCAATGAACTGACACCAATGACGACAGAAGAAATGGAGGCATTCGCTCCCAGGGCAGAAGAAAGAGGAAGATGGCGTCTGTGGGGAGATAAAACACCGGATAAGCAGCATCATTTTCTGATTGAAGTAGCAGAGGGCAGGATTACCATGGACGAGTTCATGGCACAGCTTTCCGATGCGCAGTTGGCCGGTTTATTAGGTGGACAGCCTAATACAGGTGTTGCCAATACATTTGGGTTTGGTAATCTTCCTGATTATGGAATTCCCAATATTATGACTGCGGATGGTCCTGCGGGACTTCGTATTAATCCTGAATGTGGTGTATGTACGACGGCATGGCCCTGCTCCACACTGATCGCCTGCTCCTGGAATGAGGAGATTGCCCAGAAGGTAGGTGCAGCAGGTGGTGCCGAAGTAAAAGAGAACAATATAGCAGTATGGCTTACACCAGCGGTAAATATTCACAGAAGTCCATTGTGTGGAAGAAACTTTGAATATTATTCAGAAGATCCCTATTTAACAGGCAAGATGGCATCAGCCATGGTCAGAGGGATTCAGAGTAATCATGTAGGTGCGACAGTAAAGCATTTTGCACTGAACAATAAAGAGACGAACCGTAAGAACAGTGATTCCAGAGCATCAGAGAGAGCAATCCGTGAGATATATCTTAAGGCATTTGAAATCATTGTAAAAGAGGCAAAGCCATGGGCAATCATGTCTTCCTACAATATTGTAAATGGCAGAAGAACTTCTGAGAACCGTGAGCTTCTGACAGATGTACTACGCGGTGAGTGGGGATTTGATGGTGCTGTTACCACAGACTGGTGGACAAATGGAGAACATTATAAAGAAACCGCAGCAGGAAATGATATCAAGATGGCAACGGGATTTCCGGAACGTTTGATGGAAGCATTGAACAAAGGAGTAATTACCAGAAAAGAATTGGAAATCTGTGCCAGAAGGGTGCTTGAATTGATCTTAAAAGTAGACTGATACAAAAATACAGGGCAGATACTTCCTGATCAGAAGTTTCTGCCCTGTATTATATAGTTCATTAATTCTCAAAATCCATGCATACACGGGTTTTGGTATAAGGTCTGACCTTGCTGTCTGCCACTTTTACATGTTCAGGATGTACTGCATAGTTCTTAAGTGCAGCTTCATCAGTGAAAGTAGTATCTAACATGACATCAGCATTAGAAGAAGGAAGACAGTCTATATTGACATGAACTTCAATCAGTCCTTCAATCTTACCCTGTAAACCTTCCAGACCGGATTTGATCCCGGCCTTTATCTGTGTCTTTTGTTCAGGAGATAATTCATCCTTTAACTGCCATAATATAACATGTTTGACCATATTCTAAACACCTTTCTACAATAACTGGATACCGTTCTTTTCACATTCGGCAACCATTTCATCCGGCCACAGAGAACTCTGTACTTCACCAATATGAGCTTTTCTTAAGAAGAACATACAGATACGGGACTGACCGATACCACCACCAATGGTGAAAGGAAGTTCGCCATTGATAACTGCCTGCTGATATGGAAGAGAAGCTCTCTCTTCACATCCTGCTTTCTTTAACTGGGAGAGCAGAGCATCCTTATCAACACGAATACCCATGGAAGAAAGTTCCAGTGCAATATCCAGAACAGGATAATATACAATAATATCAGCATTCAGTGACCAGTCATCATAGTCCGGAGCACGACCATCGTGAGGCTCTCCATTTTCCATTTCATCACCGATCTGCATGATGCAGACAGCGCCTTTGGCTTTCGCAATATAGAATTCACGTTCCTTTGGAGAGTAATCAGGGAAGATCTCTGCCAATTCCTGTGTTGTAACAAAGAAGATATCATGAGGAAGGATCTCCTCGATATAATCATACTGGATTGCCATAAATTTCTCTGTTTTGCGAAGACATTTATATACAGTCTTTACAGTTTCTTTTAAAATATTAATATTACGTTCATCCTGAGTGATAACACGCTCCCAGTCCCACTGATCTACAAAGATGGAATGTACATTGTCGGCTGTTTCGTCACGACGGATCGCATTCATATCTGTATAGATACCTTCACCATAGCCGAAACCGTATTTCTTCAGTGCATATCTTTTCCATTTGGCAAGGGATTGTACTACTTCAGCTTCTCTACCGTTCTGTTCCTTGATATCAAAGGAAACAGGGCGCTCTATTCCGTTGAGGTTATCGTTAAGACCTGATAAGGGATCTACGAATAAAGGCGCAGATACACGGGTCAGATGCAGGCGTTCAGCCAGAAGATTCTGGAAGAAGTCCTTGACTGTCTTGATCGCGATCTGTGTATCATGCAGGTTCAGAGCGGAATGATAATTCTTTGGAATTATTAAGTTGTCCATATATATTTCTCCTCTCATTGCGAGTGATTTTATACGATATTTAACCTTTTATATTATAACACGCATACCTGCAAATTCAAGAAGTTTTTGTAGCTATGGACGTTGTCCTAATCCTCCTTCCAGAGTCAGGGTTTCACCTGTCATATATTTAAAGTCAGGGGAAGCGAGCTGGACGCATACTCTGCCTATTTCCAGTTCTGCATCACCAAAATGCCCTGCGGGTGGTGTGTGTACATTTTTCTCAAAAGCATCAGGATATGCTTTCTGGAACTGTTCAAGCTGTGCTGTCCATGCCAGAGGGCAGATGATATTGACATTAATGCCGTCCTTTGCCCATTCTGTTGCTGCAACTCTGGTCAGACCGCGGATGCCTTCTTTGGCAGCGGCATAGGCGCACTGACCGAAATTACCGAACAGACCTGCACCGGATGCAAAGTTGATGACACTGCCACGGGTCTTGACCAGATGCGGATAGCATGCCTTCATATAATAAAAAGCAGCATAGAGTCCGGAATAGAGTGCCAGGTTGAACTGCTCTGTTGTGTGCTCTGCAAGAGGTACTCCTGAAGCGGAAGCCTGGGCATTATTGATCAGGACATCGATACGTCCAAAGGTTTTGATCGTTTCTTCTATTACGTGATTGACTATTGCTTCGTTATCGGCACTGGCATTGACGTCTGCCTGTACAGTCAGTACTTTAATGGAGTAATTCTTTTCCAGTTCCTCTTTGGCAGCTTCCAGTTTGGCTGTATTTCTTCCTGTTATGACCAGATTGGCGCCTTCTTTTGCATAGGCGGTTGCAATACCGTATCCGATAGAGCCGCATCTGCCATCGCTTAATACGGCGCGGCCGGCTCCTGTAATGATCGCTGTTTTACCTGTTAAAAATCCCATAATATACCGTCCTTTCTGTTAAGTGTGAGAATAGTTACGTTTATTTTTATTATAAGTGATAGGAAGTTGATTGACAACTGTGGAGAAAAGAATAGCGATGGGATTAAAGGACTATTTGAAATAACGATTGACAGTCAGGATACAATGAAGTAAACTTATGAAGCTGACAAACATATACATGCATACAGAAAGATGGGGGTAACAGAAGATGAGTACAGTTCTTACAGGAAAAGCAAGCATTGACAGACCATGGTTAAACTACTATCCGGAGACTTTCAAGAACGTAGAAGTACCGAAGATGACCATTGAGGCATTTTTGCGGATGAGGAATCAGGATCAGACTAAATATGCATTTGAATATTATGGCCGCAGATACGATTATGAATGGTTGTGGCAGCAGGTAGATGCAGCAGCCAGAGCATTAAAAGCAGTAGGATTTGAAGAAGGTGACAGAATACCTGTATTCCTGCAGGCAGTGCCGGCTCATTATATCCTGCTTCTGGCAGCAGAGAGAATCGGTGCAGCAATGCTTTGCAGAGATGATACACCACAGGAACTGTGCTTCGCGATTCGAAAGACAACAACGGATGTTGTCTTTGTTCATGATTATTTATCCAAGGCAGATGAAGATATGATAAGAAAAACGACACAGACCAGAAGAATCGTTAAGATCTCACCATATGATTATGCAGACCGGGACAGTATGCCTGATTATGTGGTAAAGGGCATAGAAGAACATTATGCAGAAGAAAGAGAAGATTTAGCAGGAGATATGACCTGGCAGGAATTTCTGGAACTTGGTAAGAATTATCAGGGTGATTATCATGTAAGTGAAGATCCTGACAGACCGGTATTTGGAGCATATACAAGTGGTTCTACAGGGGTATCCAAGCTGGTAATCCATTCCTCTGCCAATATTGTTGCAATTGCCTACCAGATGTCTATATTCGTCCCGCCATCACCTGTACAGGAGAAATGGTGGCTGCCGATTCTGACCCCTGCATTGATCGCTGCGACAGTATCAATGACCATATTCCCTTTATCTGCAGGATTATATGTTATTCTCGACCCCTATTGTCCGTTGGAAGATATTGATGTACAGTTTATGAAATACCAGCCTAATTTCTGGGCTTTGATCCCGATGTTCTGTGAGATTCTGATGAAGAGCGACAGAATTCCTGATGATTATGACATGTCCCATCTTAGAAGCATCGGAACAGGTGCAGAACCAATGAATGAACGCAAGAGCAGAGAAGTAGAGGAATTCTTCCACAGACATAACTGCATGGCAACCTTAAGTGCAGGTTATGGACAGAGCGAAGGGTGTTCCAATTTCACGCTGCCCAATCCAATGTTCCCTTTGAAAGACGGATGCGTAGGTATGCCAATGCCTGCTACCGTACTGGCAGTATTTGATCCGGAGACACTGGAAGAGAAAAATTATGGGGAAATCGGCGAAGTATGCATGAACGGACCTGCTAAGATGCTGTATTATGGCGGTTTTTCTGCGGGAAAGCTTACAGAGAGAACTCTGGTACCTCATCCGGATGGTGACAGATGGCTGCATACAGGTGATTTTGGATATATTTCAGAGAATGGTATTGTATATATTCTGGGAAGAGGCGATGTGAAGCGTTATGGCGGCGGGACACTTTATATGATGCGTATGGAGAGCCGTATGGTAGAAGCCAGTGGTGTGAAAGACGGTTTCTTCTGTTTCATTCCCGATGCAGAGCATGAGGGTTATTCTGTTCCTTATTTATTTGTTATCCTGGAAGAAGGAAAGAGCATAGATGAGGTAAAGGACAACATTCTGGCAACGCTAGAGCCGTATGAATATCCGGTAGAAATCCGTGTAATTAAGGAACGCCCGTATTTCCATTTCAAGACAAACAGAAAAGAACTGACAGAAGCAATTTTAAAAGAAAGAAATAAAGAAGCATAGAATTGTTCTAAATGTGCCGTATCATCAGAAATGATGGTACGGCATTTTACATAAATTGTACGAGAATTTTACAATAGAATGTTAAATTGTGTGATATAATGAGCATTGGTGAGGGGGAAACATAAGAATGGAAATGACAGCAAACAGGGGATGGATATGCATCAAGGAAATTACCTGGCGTGTGAAAACGCCACAGAGCTGCCTTAATAAAATGCTGGATAAGGGATATGCCGCAGATGCAGACAATGTCGCGGAAAAATTAAATGATATCGCAGGCGTCAGGGCAGTATGCTATTTCCTGGATGATATGTATCAGGTTGCAGAGTTGCTGAGGGCATCTTCCGGGTATGAGTTCATTAAGCTTAAGGATTATGTGAAGAAGAATTCTTAAAATGTTCCAAATCTATTCGTAAGATAGACAAGCAAATGCTCAAGATCCGCAGAAAATTGGAAGATTCCCAGTAAGTCGCCACAGCTTGCTTTGACAGTAATGGGGAGGATATGATAAACTGACAGAAGCGACAGAAATCAGAAAGGTGGTTTATATAGAATGAATACAGAATGGTCATTAGATGTATATTATAAAGGCTATGATGATCCGGCTTTTGCGGCGGATTTTGAGCTTTTAAAGAAATATGCAGGAGAATTGGAGACTGCTCTTGAGACTGCCAGAAAGCAGACCGATGAACAGGGACTGGTAACGATAATAGAGGCAAAAGAAGCATATGCCAATGTCTTTTTTAAGCTGGCTGAATACCTGGAACTTCGTGGTTCCGTTGATACTACAGATGGTAAAACAATGGATTACCGTGGCAAATTAAGAAAAATCGATGCATCTACAGCAAAGATCCAGTCTGCCATTGACAAGTACATTGCCGGAGTAAAAGATTTAGAGGCTTGCATCGCAGCGCAGCCGTTGCTTACAGAATATGCCTTTTTATTAAGAAACACCAAAGAAAATGCAAAACATCTCTTCTCAGACGAGATGGAAGCCATGATATCCAAAATGAACCTATCCGGTGGCAAAGCATGGAGCAGTTTATTTGATTATCTGACCTCAACGGTAAAGGTTGATTATGATGGAAAGCAGATTACATTACCGGCAGTCAGAAATCTGGCAAATGATCCTGATGGTGCAGTTCGTAAACGTGCCTATGAAGCAGAACTGGCTTCTTATGCCAAGATAGAAGGACCCATCGCATATGCACTGAACAATATCAAGAGTCAGGTGCGTATGCTTGCGCAGGAGAGAGGTTATGAGTCAGCACTGACGATGACACTGGATCAGTCTCATATGAAGAAAGAGACGCTGGATGCCATGCTGGGCGCTATGCAGGAATATTTGCCTGTATTCCATAAGTATATGCGTGCAAAGGCGCAATATCTGGGATATCATAACGGACTACCCTGGTTCGAGATGCTGGCACCTCTTGGCAAGAGTGAGAAAAAGTACACGCTGGAAGAGACAAAACAGTGTCTGATCGACAGTTTCAGTGTATTTTCCAAAGACATGGCAGATATGATGGAACGTGCATTTGATGAGGAGTGGATTGACTTTTATCCTCATGAAGGAAAGGTCGGAGGAGCTTACTGTCTGGAGGTTTCTCATGCAGGACAGAGCAGAATACTGACGAACTTCAACGGTTCCTTTGATGCTGTGGATACTTTGGCACATGAACTGGGACATGCATATCATGGAACACAGACATGTACACACAGAATTCTGAACAGAGAATATCCGATGCAGGTAGCAGAGACGGCTTCCACTTTTAATGAGACACATATTACATGCCTTGCTATTGCAAAAGCCACAGGAGAAGAGAAACTGGCATTGCTTGACAGCTTCCTGATGAATACTACACAGACAATCTGTGATATTTATTCCCGTTTCCTGTTCGAGGACAGTGTATTTAATGCGTGTGAAGACAGATTCCTGATGCCGGAAGACCTTAAGGCAATAATGCTGGATGCACAGAAGCAGGCATATGGAGATGGACTGGATGGAAACTACATGCATCCATATATGTGGGCTTGTAAAGGACATTATTATTCAGAACAGTTAAGCTATTACAATTTCCCGTATGCTTTTGGAGCAATGCTATCCATGGGGTTATATTCACAGTATCTTAAAGAGGGAGAGGCATTCCTGCCTAAGTATAATAAGTTCCTTCATGCAACGAGTGTGATGAGTGTCGAGGACACTGCGGCTGTAGCAGGAATCGACCTGACCAGCAGGGACTTCTGGAGAGAAAGCCTGAAATCCTTTGCGGATATGATTGATGAATTCATTACTTTACAACAGAATAAATAAAAATGAGTATGCGCAACTGTTTTGTATGGTTGCGCATACTTTTTGTACAAACTGTACGAAATATACATATAAATAACGTTTTTCTGTCCATTGTTAACCAAAACATACAATAGTATACTAAGAACATGAGCAAGCGATTGCGCAATATGCACATAATTGGTGGCAAAAAGGAGTGGAGTTTAATATATGAGAAGAAGAGACAGAAAACGTATTGTTGCATTAGCAATGGCAGCAGCTCTGATGATGTCACAGTTTGGCACAGCAGGGAATGGTTATGTCTATGCGCAGGAAGCAGCACAGGGTGCTGATCTGGTTGAAGAATCTGCCGAAGCAGAAGAAGGAGATACACAGGCAGTTTTTGACTCTGATTTGGAGGAATCCGATTCAGAGCAGACAAAGAGTTTGGAAGAAGATCAGCAGGAGCAGACATCTGATGAATCAGAACAGGATCAGTCAACAGAAGAGGAATCTGGGGAAGACATCGAAAGTTCTGAGGAAGAAACGACGGAAGAGACAACCGAAGAGGAAACAACAGAAATTTCAGAGTTGGCAGCAGCCAGAACAGCTCAAATCGATGAAAGTATAGAATATCACGTTCATGAGCTTGAGAATGGTGATTTTGAAGATGGAAATGCAGATAACTGGACAATTTCCTTTGCATCATGGGATAACAGTTCCGCATGGGAAGTAAAGACTGACCAGTGGATGAAGAATAATACGACGCAGGTTTTGCATCTGTATAATGGCAACAGCACCGGAAATGAAGTCAGTCTGACGTATGAAGTCACAGATCTGAAGGAAGGTACTTACTATGTCAGTATCGATGCAGACGGACAGGAGACAGCAAGTGGTCTGCAAATGGCTGCAAAAGACGAAGATGGAAATATTCTTAGTGAGTCTGATGTAATGGAAACAGCAGGCTGGGATGTATGGAACAGTTATACGACAGGAAGTTTCCAATTTGAAGGTGGCAGTCTTACGATCACAATATCCGGGGAACTCCCGGCTGCATACTGGGGTGACATTGATAATCTGATGCTGTATACAGATGCAGAGGACGAAGATGAGGATAAACCTGTTGAAGCAGATATTTATGTGGAAAAGATAAACAATCTGAGCGCTGATTTTATCAAGGGCGTAGATGTTTCTTCTGTATTGGCAAATGAAAAAAGTGGTGTCGTTTACTATGATACAGATGGAAATGAAGCAGATATCTTTGATGTATTGACAGATGCAGGTGTAAATTATATCAGACTTCGTGTATGGAATGATCCGTATGATTCTGATGGAAATGGTTATGGCGGCGGTAATAATGATGTAGCCAGTGCCATTGAAATGGGCAGGCGTGCAACGAAAGCCGGAATGAAAGTGCTGATCGATTTCCACTATTCAGATTTCTGGGCTGATCCTGGTAAACAGAAGGCACCTAAGGCATGGAGTGATTATTCTGTAGATGAGAAAGAAAAGGCTGTTTATGAATATACCAAAGAAAGTCTGAACAGGATGATCAAAGCAGGTGTAGATGTTGGAATGGTCCAGATCGGTAATGAAACGAATAACGGAATCTGTGAAGAAACTACCTGGGAAAATAAATGTAAGCTGTTCAACGCAGGCAGTAAAGCTGTCAGAGATATTGATGAGGATATTCTGGTAGCAGTTCATTTTACCAATCCGGAGAGAAGCGGTAATTATGCCAATATTGCAAAACAACTGGATAAATATGAGGTGGATTATGACGTATTTGCATCTTCCTACTATATGTTCTGGCATGGAACGACTTCTAATCTTACCAGTGTTTTAAAGAACATTGCAGACACTTATCACAAGAAGGTTATGGTAGCAGAAACTTCATATGCCTATACAATGGAAGATGGCGATGGACATACCAATACGATCGCAAAGGGCAGTGATCTGGTGAGTGGATACGCAGCTTCAGTTCAGGGACAGGCGAATGTGGTCAGAGATGTCATGGCAGCAGTAGCAGATGTAGGAAGTGCAGGTATTGGTGCATTTTACTGGGAACCGGCGTGGATACCGGTACAGGTATATGATGCGGATGCAGATAATGCATCTGATATTCTTGCGGAGAATAAGACTATCTGGGAAAAGAACGGTTCAGGCTGGGCAAGCAGTTATGCGGGAGAATATGATCCTGATGATGCCGGTAAGTGGTATGGCGGCAGTGCATGGGATAATCAGGCAATGTTTGACTTTACAGGACATCCGCTGGCATCACTGAATGTATTCAAATATGTTGGAACCGGCGCAAGTGCTGCATTGGCAGTTGACAGTATAGATAGTGCAGAACTTACTGTAAACCTGGGAGAACCTGTAGAACTTCCGGAGAAGGTAACAGTGCATTTTAACGATAACACGACTGGTGACAGAACCGTTAACTGGAATCAGCAGCAGTTGGATGCGCTTGTAGAAGCAGGCAGTGGAACATATACCGTAGATGGTACGGTTGAAGTATTAGGACAGGAGTATAAGGTATCCTGTAAGGTAGTAATAAAGGCAAAAAATTATGTAAACAACTACAGCTTCGAAGAAAGTGACAGAAGCATGTGGAAAGTAGAGGATGAAGGTAAATGTACAGATTATCAGAATAATGCGAGTGATGCACTGACAGGTAATTATTCTCTGCATTTCTGGAGTGCATCAGACATTGATTTCAAAGTATCCCAGACAATCAGTGATCTGCCGGCAGGACAATATGAGTTCAGCGCTAGTATTCAGGGCGGGGATGCAGCAGAACAGGATATGTACATCTTCCTTACAGTAGGCGGCAGGACCTATACACAGTCCATGACGGTATCAGGATGGTGCAATTGTGATACTCCACAGATTACAGGGATTACTGTAAAAGATGGAGAAGAGGTTGTGATCGGTGCCCAAGTAAGTGCCTGTGCAAAAGCATGGGGAACGCTGGATGATTTTGTCCTGAGCAGAACCGGAGATAGCGAAGAACCACAAAAGCCGGAAACAGACAGAAACGGATCTACAGGTTCCACATCCTCTGATGAGTCGCAAAGTTCTACTACTACAACAACTACAGCAATTACAGAGCAAGCTACAGCACTGGCAGAACAGATCACAGAAGGTGGAATCCCCTATGTAGATGTAACACTGCAGCCGGAAAATGCGAAATTAAGACTGGAACTGCTTCAGAAATATCACGGCAGAAATCTGTATCTGATGGCACATCTGGGAAATGGAATTGGATATAGTATAGCCATGGTAGACGCAGATGTTTCTATAGAACCGGATCTGAGTTCTACCATGAACCGGATCGAGAATTTTGCAGACGGATTTGTTACCTATAAGGTAACAGCGCTTCACAGTATGAAGCTTCCCTATGCAATTGGATTACATATGAATCTTGGAACAGAATACACAGGTAGAGTTGCATATATATTTGTAAAAGATATGACTACAGGTGAGTATGTATTTAACAGTACAACGATCGTGAATGAAATTGGAAATGTGATGGTATGTAGCAATCAACTGACAGATGTAATGGTTCTGATCCAAAAATAAACAGACAAACAAAAACCCTATGGCAGATGCCATAGGGTTTAAAATTGCTGTAAAACTATATAAATTAGTTAGCTGCAACTGTTGTTGTTTCTTCTGTAGCAGCTTCTTCAGTTGTAGTAGCTTCTTCAGTTGTAGTAGCTTCTTCAGTTGTAGTAGCTTCCTCAGTAGTTGTAGCTTCTTCAGTTGTAGTAGCTTCTTCTGTAGTAGTAGCTTCCTCAGTTGTAGTAGCTTCTTCTGTTGTAGCAGCTTCTGTAGTTGTAGCTTCTTCAACTACTACTGTAGTAGCTTCTGTAGCTTCTGTTTCTGTTGCTGTAGAACCGCAAGCTGTAAGCATTGCTGCACCTAATGTAAGACTCATAATTGTTGCTAAAACTGTTTTCTTCATAATAATTTTCTCCCTTATTAAACTGTATATCGTTTATGTAAAAACGCTATACCAAATGTCATCAGATAAACTGATCAACACTGTTGTCGTTTACAAGTACATTATTATACCCAATTTTCATGAAACGTCAATACTTATATTTAAATTTTATTCATTTTACATTTAATTTATATTTACAACACGTTCATAATTTGTTCACAATTCGACTTTACCAGACAAAAAATGATATAAAAAGTTGTGAAAATGTACTATAATATTTATTGATTCAGGGTGCATTTGTGACAATTTACAAGAAAATGCAAAAAGGAACGTAACAAAATTTGGAAATCAGATTTATGTATGAAATCGTAACTTGCTTTGGTATATGCATTATATTAAGATAGAAGAAATTGATAGGTGTTTGCGAAACATAATATTATGAATACAGAATTGTACAGATTAACAAATGCATAAACAGACACTGTGTTGTATTGTTAAATCTGTACAATTCGTCCCATTCTTTATATTTGTTTCGCCTAAGAAGTAATTGACGGTGGGAGGGATTTTATTGCATAAATTTCAGACTTGTGTGGTCATGGTGTTGGTGATTGGGATTCTGTCAGGCTGTGGAAGTGTACAGACAGACATTCCTGTTGAGGATTTTCCCATACAGCAGCAGACAGATCATGACCCGATAGAAGTTCGTTATAATACATACGATACATTAAATGTAGCTACTTATCTGACGAAGATAGGGGATACATATTATCTGTCAGACTGTTATCATGACCAGATTCTGTATCATGATAATCTGACGGACCCATTAACGTCCTGGAATATTTTAACGGATGATGTCCATTATGCGCATACAATAGCAGGGGACGGAGAGACGATACTTATAGATGATACGGAAAATAACCGCCTGTTGTCCTTTCATAAACGGGGAGAGGAGTACATACAGGGGACGACATTTGAGAATATTGGTATGAAGCCTCATTATGTACAATATGATGCCGACAGACAACAATTTCTGGCATGGAGTTCCATTACGGGAGAGATGTTCTATCTTAGAGAGGACGAACAGAGTCAGGAATTATATATAGAAAAGACACAACAGATTCCGGAGCTGTATGGCGTATATGTGCGTTCTTTTACAATTATGGGAGATGAGATATGGTTCGTATCAGGACATAATGATCAGCAGATCATAACCGCAGATATCGATACACTGACTGTACATGAGAAGTTCTCTGTCCCGGCACAACTGGCGGGAATGGTGCAGTTGATCAGGATCCAGGACTATTACTATATTACTGTTTCTACGGATAATACAGAGAATCAGGATTATGCTACCATCATTCGTACTGCCAGTCTGGAAGCGCTCAGTCGGGAAGAATATGAGGATGTGTATGCAGAATTTGGACTCAGTCAGGGAACACCATATTATATTACCTGCATTGATGGCAGGTATTATATGACACATCACCGGACATCACAGAATATCATTGCATTTGATGTGATAGACAATGTGATCAGCAATGTCCAGGTGATATATTGATATTTATCGTTCTGCTGCGCGGATAAAAGGCAGAATCAGATATAGTGGTAATCCATGGAAAAGGGCATAAGCATAGCGGAATTCTGTTGCTACCGGCGTTGCGATACATAGTGTGAGGACAAGAGCAACAGCAGGAATCATCAGGATTGCATTGGCTGAACGCGACTGGCGCAGACACAGAACCTGACTGATCAGGATCAGCCAGAACATGCCGCCCATGCTCCATAAGAATCCGAACAAAGGAATCAGTTCCCAGAGTTTGAAGAGAATCTCACGGATCTTTACGACCAGACTTCCCTTTAACAGCGGTTGCCAGGTAAGTCCGAATTCATTGGGATAGATACCGTCACTCAGTCCTACTTCATAGGAAGCATCAGGATACCAGAAACCATGAGTTTGTGCAAAGTAAGCATCAAAATAGGTACGCAGGTGGGAAATTCCAACGGAGAGCCACAATGAGAAGAATTCACTTTTATGATTGTCCAGATAATTACTACTTGTTGAACGTATGAGATTCTTGATGGGGTCAGAAACCTCAGGCTGATACAGGGAAGCTATCTGGTCAATGTCCATGAAATGTGACAGAGACTGCGTCTGTTCCTGAGTAAGGGATTCCTGTTCTGCCACAACCCGGGCGAGTTGCTGAACAGGAATTGATACGGATTCTGCGAAGTCAGCCTGTCTGATCTCATACACGTTCATACAGGGATATTTTATGAATAGAACGATCAGTAAAATGATAACATTTGCAGGAATCATAATCCGAAGTCTGTCACGGTATATGAACAGTATAAAGGGCAGTGTTACGAGGAAGGCATACCAGCCGTTCGTCCGCAGCAGACACAGCATAATACCAGATACGATATAAGGCAGAAGGATCGTAAAGTATTCAGATATTTTCAGTTTTGTGTTTTTTTCATGAACCAGCAGCCGGATCAGTGTAGCAACCAATAATGTCATGCAACCGGCAAAAGGAATATCCTTCCATATGGTAACGGCATAAATCCCGTTATAAGGCATCAGAGTATAGAAACAGATCGTTCCAATGCAGACAGGTGTGAGAATACCGGCTTTTTGCATTGTACGGACAACATAACCTGCGGTAAAAGCCATAAAGCACATCTGGAATAATGTGTATAGTCCAAGTCCAACATATTCACTGCCGGTCAGGTTAAGCCCCAGATGATAGAAGAAGCCGATAAGCAGGGTATGGATTACGGAATGATGATTGGACAGTTCATAAGCCCCGATGATCTGGGCATACTGGTTAATGCTGTCCGGGGTCATTACTCCGGGATATTCATGCAGATAATAGGGCAGCCAGAACAGCATACAGACACCGAAAGCGGCATAGGGCAGCCATGATACCGGATACAGGGTAGTATCGATACGGACTTGTGCGGAATAAATCAACAGACACAGGATGGCATGGTAGTAAAGGAGTGCAAGCCCTGCAGCGGATAAAAACAGAATAATGAGCCGGAACAGGGTACTTGTCATACTGCCATAGAGCTGTGCATAAGAGGCAGCCAGTGTAAATATGGTAAAAAGTCCTGATAGGATTCCGGAATACAGGGAATCCCGTGACTCCATACGTGTTTCAATGGATGTAGAGGAAAGCTTCATATATATATAGAAAAAAACTGCAAAAAGCAGAATGGATACAGGATTAGTCGTGCGCATCTGTGTAAGGCGCATGACAGCGAACAGAGAAAGAAAACTTTTGCATGTGACCCCAAGTAAATTCATGTGGTACCTCCTGAATTTGTATAGCTTCAATGGTTACAATTTCATAATAAAATGAATCAGATATCCAGTCAAGCAGCAGACATCTGCTTTGCTTGCATAAATAGGAAAAGTCTGATATTATCAGAAACGAAAGACATTAAATAAAACATGCACGTAACTGGCAGTATAGAGAATCGTTACGACGCAGGAAAGAGGAGAATATGAGTTGGGAGAATAAGGTACGTAAGGTTGTCCCGTATGTAGCAGGTGAACAACCGCAGAATCAGAATGTAATTAAGCTTAATACCAATGAGTGTCCATATCCACCGGCACCGGGAGTAGAAGAAGTACTTCACCATTTTGATGGCAATGTACTCCGTAAGTATCCGGATCCGGATGTAACCTTGCTGCGTAATGCTCTTGCAGACAGATATCAGGTAAAGCCGGAGCAGGTATTTATAGGAGTAGGTTCAGATGATGTACTTTCTATGGCTTTTCTGACTTTTTTCAATTCAGACAAACCGGTACTTTTCCCGGATATTACATATTCATTTTATGACGTATGGGCAGATCTGTACAGAATTCCGTATGAGTGTCAGCCTCTGGATGAGGATTTTCGCTGGAAGAAAGAGGATTATCTTAAGGAAAATGGCGGGATTGTATTAGCAAATCCCAATGCCCCGACAGGATTGGCAGTTCCGGCATCGCAGATAGAGGAAGTAATTGCGGCAAATCAGGATTCTGTTGTGATCGTAGATGAGGCTTATGTGGATTTTGGTGCAGAAAGCTGCGTACCACTTGTGGATAAATATGAAAATCTTCTGGTTACCCAGACGTTTTCCAAATCCCGATCTTTGGCAGGATTGAGAATCGGTTTTGCAATCGGCAGCCAGAAACTGATAGGATATCTTAATGATGCAAAGTTCTCCTTTAATTCCTATACGATGAATGCGCCTACAATTGCAGCAGGTGTAGCATCTGTACAGGATGAAGAGTATTTTCAGAAGACCGTTGCCAGAGTAGTACGTACCAGAGAGAATACGAAGAAGGAATTGACCAGACTGGGCTTTACTTTCCCGGATTCCAGTACGAATTTTATCTTTGCAACCCATAAGGATATACCTGGCGAAGAACTTTTCCAGGCGCTTCGCAGTCACAATATCTATGTCAGACACTGGAATAAGCCAAGGATTCAGGACAGTCTGCGTATTTCCATTGGAACTGATGAAGAAATGCAGGCTTTGATCGCATTTTTAGAGGATTATTTAGAAAGAAGAGGTAACTAGAGTGAAGGAGTTTATTATTAATATTTTAAAGGGTATGGTAGTTGGACTTGCCAATATCATTCCGGGTGTGAGCGGTGGTACTATGATGGTATCCATGGGCATCTATGACAGGCTGATCATGCTGCTGACACATTTTATCAAGAAGTTCAAAGAGGCAATGAAGCTTCTGATTCCACTCGTCATTGGTATGCTTCTGGCAATCGCATTATTGTCCAAGGTAATTACCAAGATGTTCGAAGCTATCCCGCTGCAGACAACACTGCTCTTTGTAGGTATGATCATTGGAGGACTTCCTGTTATCTTCAAAAAGGTAAAAGGCAAGAAAGTCGGCATTGCACAGATCATCGGATTTGCTGTATTTTTCGTATTGGTTATCGGACTTTCACTGGTAGGTGAAGACGACAGCAGAACAGCCGATGTAACCCTTAATCTGGTGAATATCGTGAAACTGTTTCTAGCAGGAGCACTGGCAGCAGGTACGATGGTAATTCCGGGCGTGAGTGGCTCCATGGTTATGATGATCATTGGATATTACACAGTAATTATTGGTACGATCAGCGGACTGATCGATGCGCTGCATCCTTTTGACTGGGCTGGAATCCTGTCAGCATGTGGTGTTCTGGTGCCTTTTGGTATCGGCGTTCTGGTTGGTGTCGTTGTAATTGCGAAGCTGATCGAATATGTATTAAAGAAGTACAGTCTCACGGCATACTGGTCTATCATCGGTCTGATCGTAGCATCTCCGTTTGCTATTCTGATCATGATGGGAAGCGTAACGATCAATGTTGTTAATATCTTAACAGGTGTTGTTATGCTGGCCGTTGGATTCTTTATTGCAATGAAACTGGGCGGGGAATAGTTTGAAAGAATAGAAAGGTGTGAAGATCGTGGAGGCATATACAGATTTTGCAAGTGTGTATGATGAATTGATGGATAATACACCGTATGAGCAATGGTGTGACAATATTACGAAGGTACTGGGTGAGTATGGTATCAATGACGGGCTGGTACTGGACATGGGCTGTGGAACAGGCAGTCTGACACAGCTTCTGGCAGCGAGAGGTTATGATATGATCGGCGTGGATTATTCGCAGGAGATGTTGAATGTAGCCTGTCGTAAACGGGAAGAATCAGGATATGATATTCTGTATCTGAATCAGGATATGCGGGAATTTGAATTATATGGCACTGTGCGCGCAATTGTCAGTATCTGCGATTCCGTGAATTATCTGTTGGAAGATGAGGACATTGTTACATGTTTTAAGCTGGTCAATAATTATCTGGATCCAAAAGGTATTTTCTTTTTTGATTTTAACACCAATTATAAATATGAAACCATCATAGGGGACAGAGTAATAACTGAAACCAGAGATGACTGCAGCTTTATCTGGGAGAATTTCTATGACCCGGAAGAGATGATGAATGAGTATGACCTTACAGTATTTGTCAGAGAGGATGAGCAGGAACCGGATATGTTCCGCAGATTCCAGGAGACACATTTTCAGAGAGGTTATACATTAGAAGAGATGCAGGGCTTTATAGAGGAAGCAGGACTCGTATTCCTGAAAGCCTATGATGCAGATACACTGGGAGAGGTAACAGATACCAGTCAGCGCATTTATTGTGTCGCACAGGAGAAAGGTAAGTGTGAAAAATAACTATGTCAGATTATATTGTAAGAGCAACTGCTGCTAATGCACAGATACGTGCCTTCGCAGCAACAACAAGAGAAACTGTAGAGAAGGGACGCTGTGTCCATGAAACAAGTCCTGTTATGACGGCTGCACTGGGCAGACTGTTGACAGCAGGTGCCATGATGGGCAGTATGCTGAAAGGTGAGCAGGATGTACTGACCCTGCAGATCCGTGGCGATGGTCCAGCTAAGGGGATTACAGTTACGGCAGATTCCAGTGCCAATGTGAAAGGCTATGTTGTAGAACCCCAGGTCATGTTACCGCCCAATGATAAAGGTAAATTAGATGTAGGTGGTGCAATCGGACACGGTTTGTTAAGTGTGATCAAAGATATGGGATTAAAAGAGCCATATATGGGGCAGACTGAATTACAGACAGGAGAGATTGCAGAAGATCTGACCTATTATTTTGCAACTTCAGAGCAGGTTCCGTCAGCAGTGGGACTTGGAGTCTTGATGGAAAAGGATAATACGGTAAAGCAGGCGGGAGGATTTATTATCCAGTTGATGCCTTTTGCAGAAGAAGAGGTAATTGAGAAACTTGAAAAGAACCTTGCCCAGGTATCCAGTGTGACCAGTCTCCTGGATGAAGGCAAGAGTCCGGAGCAGATTCTGGAAGTTCTGTTAGGAGATATGGATCTGGAGATTCAGGATACCATACCGACACAGTATTACTGTAATTGCAGTAAGGAACATGTGGAAAAGGCAATCGTAAGTATTGGACATAAGGAAATCAATGATATGATACAGGATGGCAAGCCTATTGAAGTGAAATGCCATTTCTGCAATACTGCTTATGAATTTAGCATAGAAGATCTCAAGCAAATCATTAAACGCTCAAAATAGGAGAAAATGCAGGCCGGATCACTGCATAGAAATGAGGAAGATCATGAAAGATGGATTTGTAAAAGTAGCAGCAGCTACTCCGAAGATAAAAGTAGCCGATACACAATACAATGCGCAGGCTGTTATTGACTGCGTGAAGGAAGCATGCGGTAACGGAGCCAAGATCGTAGTTCTGCCTGAACTGTGCATTACAGGATATTCCTGCGGAGATCTGTTCCTGCAGGATAAACTGTTACAGTCTGCCAGAGAGCAGCTTGGGGTGATCGCTGACAGAACAGCAGATTGTGATGCGCTGATATTTGTTGGCATGCCATTGGAGAAAGAGCATAAGCTTTATAATGTGGCAGCAGTTGTGCAGCACGGTCAGGTGCTGGCATATGTACCTAAGACATATCTGCCTAATTATGCAGAGTTCTATGAAGCCAGACATTTTGCATCAGGCGAAGGTCAGGATGGATACTGTAGATATCAGGGAGAAGATATTCCGTTTGGAACAGATATTCTCTTTGACTGTGATACTGTGGAAGGACTGGTAGTAGGGTGTGAGATCTGCGAAGATGTATGGACACCTGCTCCACCCAATACCCGCCATGCACTTGCGGGTGCTACAGTTATGGTAAATCTGTCAGCAAGTAACGATCTGGTAGGCAAGGATACGTACCGGGAAGAACTGGTGAAACTTACCAGCGCCAGACTGATCGCAGGATATATCTATGCCAGTGCAGGGGATGGAGAATCCACACAGGATGTTGTATATGGCGGTCATGATATCATTGCGGAGAATGGTTCCGTGCTTGCCCAAAGTACGCCTTTTACAACAGGAATTATCTATGCAGATCTGGATATTGCAAAACTGCGGATGGAACGCAGGAAGATGACCACGTATCTGCCACATGAAGAAATATTGCATGATGTGATACCTTTTAGTTTAAAAGTAGAGGAGACAAAGCTTTCAAGGCAGTTTGACAGAGCACCTTTTGTTCCTTCTGATAAAGCAACGAGAGAGAAGCGCTGTGAACAGATACTGTCAATTCAGGCAAATGGTCTGAAGAAACGTTATGAGCATACTGGGTCCAAGACAGCAGTGATCGGCATATCAGGCGGATTGGATTCTACGCTGGCACTTCTTGTTACCGTGCGTGCATTTGATATGCTGGGATTGCCGAGAGAGAATATCAAGGCAGTTACGATGCCCTGCTTTGGAACAACAGACAGAACCTATGATAATGCCTGCAAACTGACACATGCCTGCGAAGCACAGTTACAGGAAGTTGATATCAGGGATGCAGTGAATATACATTTCCGTGATATCGGACAGGATCCTGACAAACATGATGTCACATATGAAAATGGACAGGCAAGAGAGAGAACACAGATTTTAATGGATATCGCCAATAAGACCGGTGGACTTGTCATCGGAACCGGCGATATGTCAGAACTGGCACTTGGATGGGCAACCTACAACGGTGACCATATGTCCATGTATGGAGTGAATGTAGGGGTTCCCAAAACGCTGGTACGTCATCTGGTACAATACTATGCAGATACCTGTGATCATGAGGCTATGAGAAGCGTATTGCTGGATATTCTGGATACACCTGTCAGTCCGGAGCTTCTGCCACCGGAAGATGGTGTGATCTCACAGAAGACAGAGGACCTGGTAGGTCCTTATGAATTGCATGATTTCTTCTTATATTATATGTTACGTTGTGGTTATACACCATCTAAGATATACCGTATTGCCAGACAGTCCTTTGCCGGTGTGTATGAGGATGCAGTTATCCTGAAATGGTTAAAGACCTTCTACCGAAGATTCTTTGCACAGCAATTCAAGCGTTCCTGTCTGCCGGATGGACCTAAGGTAGGTAGTGTGGCACTCTCACCAAGAGGTGATCTGAGAATGCCATCGGATGCCTGCGCACGGATCTGGCTGGAAGAATTGGACACACTTTAATTAAAATAAAATAAGCACATGAGCTGAAGCACGCGAAGGCGTGCTTCATTGCATATTCTGTGTAATGGGTTCTTCGGACTGTACAGCAGCTTTATCCAGAGACTGTGAAATCGCATTGAGCAGCATAATGGAAGTATATTTGCTTTCAGAAGAATAACTGACGTTATCCAATCCCTGCTGATCCAGAACTTTGGCAGTTAATTCATCCAGGCATGGCTCCATCAATGGATACATGGTAGTGATTGCTTTATCCAGATTGATCAGTTCTATGCCATTGATATGGTCTGCGTCTACTGTAACCTGTAATTGTGCAGCAGCATTGCCGAGCTGGAGCGTGGTGGAATAGACACCGGGAACGTAGAGGTCAGCAGAGTCCTGAGACACTGAATCAGAATCAGAAGGCAGGAAAAGGGATAACAGGACCAGAATGATCAGGATGCCGACGAACAGCAGTAGTATCGTATACAGTAATTCCTTGGAACGAAGAACAACAATTTTGGTATGAGCACTCATAAAAGGACTCCAGAATATTTTTCTTTACATAGTATGAGGGAAAAGAAAGGAATATGCACCTTGCGGGTTGACAAGAGTTGACAGAACTTGTTATTATTTATGAAAAGTTAATAATGTATTCTAAAAATAAACGATTATAACGCACAATATGAACGATATAATACACAATATTTAAGGAACGAGGTATGAAAACAATGCAGAAATATACGAAGCAGGATATCATGAATATGGTAGAAGATGAAGATGTGGAATTTATCCGTATGCAGTTTACGGATATCGAGGGTAATTTCAAGAATGTTGCCATTACAGCAAGTCAGTTGGAAAAGGCACTGAATAATGACTGCATGTTTGACTGCTCTCTGGTTGAGGGTATGCTGCCTACAGATAATGCAGATATGTTCCTGTATCCGGATCTGAATACTTTCACGATTTTCCCATGGCGCCCTCAGCAGGGCAAAGTTGCCAGATTTATCTGTGATGTATATCGTGCAGACAGAACCCCTTTTGAAAGTGACTGCCGCTATATTCTGAAAAAGGCGATCAAGGAAGCAGCCAGAATGGGTTATACTTTTGATGTAGGACCTGAGTGTGAGTTTTTCCTGTTCAATGCAGATGAAAATGGCAGACCGACTACCAATACCAATGAGCAGGCAGGTTTTTTCGATATGGGGCCACTGGATAATGGAGAAAATGCCAGAAGAGATATCGTATTGACACTGGAAGACATGGGATTTGAAGTAGAGGCTTCTCACCATGAGAAGGCACCTTCCCAGCATGAAGTAGATTTTCGTTATGATGAAGCACTTACTACAGCAGATAACATCATGACCTTTAAATTAGCAGTAAAAACAATTGCGAAGCATCATGGATTACATGCCACTTTCATGCCAAAGCCCAGAAAGGAATTCTGTGGATCAGGTATGCATATCAATATGTCGTTGAGAAAAGACGGCAAAAATATCTTTGATGATCCCAATGGTGAAAATGGACTGAGCAAAGAAGCATATTATTTCATGGGTGGACTGATCAAACATGTAAAAGGAATCTGTGCGGTTACAAATCCACTGGTAAACTCCTATAAAAGATTAAAGCCCGGATTTGAAGCACCGGTTTATATTGCATGGAGCACACTTGGAGCCAATACATTGATCCGCGTTCCCAATATGCGTGGTGAACATACAAGAATCGAACTGAGAAGTCCAGACCCGGCAGCGAATCCATATCTGGCTTTTGCAGCCTGTCTCATGGCGGGACTGGATGGAATCAGGAATAAAATAGAGCCACCGGCAGAAGTACAGGATAATATCAATATCCTTTCTGAGGAAGAAGCCAGCACAAGAGGACTGGAAAAATTACCGACAGATTTACTGGATGCATGTAGCGAAATGAAGAAAGATAATCTGCTCAAGGAATTAGTTGGAAACAGAGTATTTGACCAGTATTATGAATCCAAGATCGCAGCCTGGAAAGAATACGACAGCCAGGTAACGAACTGGGAAATCGAATCCTATCTGTACAAATTCTAAGAAATGTCAATGTTAGACGACATGATTAGGAGGTGTATCAGTGACAAATATCATCGTAGCTTTTGCCAAAATAGATGATGCCAAAAGTATCAAAAATATTCTGGTCAAAAATGGATTCAGTGTGACCGCTGTCTGTACATCGGGCGCTCAGGCATTAAGCTATGCGGATGAATTTCATGATGGAATCATAATCTGCGGCTACAGACTTGCAGATATGATCTGTTCTGAACTTCAGCAGAACATTCCCAAAGGATTCGAGATACTGCTCATGGCATCCCAGAGACTGCTGACAGAAGTAGAGGGTGGCAGTATGGTAGGGCTTGCCATGCCATTGAAGGTACATGAATTGATCAGTACAGTCAGCATGATGTCACAGAACATCATAAGACGTAAAAAGAAACAGAGGGAAAAGCCGAAGCAGAGAAATGAAGAAGAGGCAGCAACTATAGCACAGGCAAAAGAGCTTCTCATGGCACGTAATAATATGACCGAAGAAGAAGCTCACAGATATCTGCAAAAACACAGTATGGACAATAGTACAAATATGGTAGAAACGGCACAGATGGTGCTGTCTATGATGCAGGAATGCTCCTAGTTATTGGGGCATTCTTTTTTATGCAATTTCAATTTCATAAAATCTAAAATATCTTCCTGATCACGGGTATCTAACTGATGGTAGCAACTCAGTACTTCACTGTCTATTGTAGTAAGAATGTGAGTTTCAGAGGCTGTTTTGCCGGTCTGTGAAAGGGCAGCAGGTGTTTGGCTGTTTTTGCCCTTACCATTCAGATCCTGCATAGCATATGCCAGAAGTGAATCTGCAGAAATGTGATATAGCACTGCAAGATTGTATAAGGATTCAATAGGAGGAATGATCCTTCCTGTCTCATAGTGGGAGTAAGTCTGTCGGATGACATTCAGGCTGGATGCAACGAATTCCTGTGAATAACCGTTGCTTTTTCGTAATGTTCTTAGGTAATTTCCAAGTGAATTTTCAGCCATAGTTCTCCCTGCCTTTCCAAATTACATTATATCCTGACCGATAAAAGCAAAATGAAATTAAGTAAAGTTATTTATTAAACTAAAATATAACTAAAATAGCGTATTGTCAGTTTATAATATTTTTAAGCTAGATTTTTGAGAGAAAATCTACAAGACATCTGAGGTGTACAGCAAGAAGAAAAATTAACAGGTACTCACTACCCAAAAAACAACGAGGAGGACAATCCAATGAGAAGTATGAAGAAAGTATTAGCAGCAACACTTGCTGCAACAATGGTAATGGCGTCAGCTATGACAGTATGCGCTACTACACAGAGTGCAGGCAGCGGAAGTGAAACACAGGAATCTACAGCTCCGGCTACTTATGCAGAAGCTAAGAGCCAGGCAGCAGGAGCATCTATCAAGGTAGGCGGCGTAGCAGTTCAGACATCTATCGCTGGTGTATATGCAGCAGAAACAGTAAATGGTGTAGCAGTAACCACTCCTGCAGCAGATGTAACAGCAGCATTAGGCTTAACAAATGGTCAGAAGCCGGCAATTATTATCTATGATACAGACCAGAAGAAGAGTTCTGCAGCTATGGTTAGTGTTAATGCAGCAATTGAAGCACTTGGTGGCGGAGAATTAACAGCAGTATTAAATGTTGACCTTGGCGCTAAGCAGAATGGCAAGTGGGTAACACTCTCCAACGGCAGCGTAGCAATGAAGGCAGGTCTTCCTAAGACAGCAGATACAACTAAGACATATTCAGTAATCTGCGTACAGCCTGGTGGAGCTACAACAATTCTTGAAGATCAGGATGCAGATCCTGCAACTGTAACATTTGCAGTACAGGCTGGTCTTGGTATATATGCAATCATTGCAAAATAATTAAGGACAGATTATTACCGGGCAGATGCCGATATGTGTACGCATCTGCTCGGAATTAGATTCAATATATGCATACAGAGCAGCGGTTACGATTAATTTTATGCTAATGATAATAGCATATGCTGTACTGATGCGGATTATCATGGCGTTTCAGAAAGAAAAAAAGGTATCCTATGCAGCCCTGATATCAGGAATCGCAATTTTATACCCGTCATGGTTATATTATTCACGTTCAACAATGACGGAAATATTAGTCATGGGTATGTACATAGTGATCTGCATGCTTATGAGTCAGTATCTTGAAAAAGGTAAAAAGAAAGTATTGATTGCACTGATACTTTCTCTTGTATACATCTATACAGTGCATATGAGGACGATCGGAATTGTTATAGCGGCATGCATCACGTTGACAGTTCAGATGGTTACATATTGGAAACAGTCAAAAAAGACACAGGTATTACTTATAATAATATTTGGTATCGGATTGTTTCTGACAGCAACACAGTTAAAGACATATATAACAGGCAATATATATACAGACAATGCACAGCAGATGATCACGTATAACGATTATAGTGGTCAGATTTCCAAAATCAAAGGCATTTTTTCTTTGACAGGGATTAGAAATCTTATGATCAGTTTTGTATGTAAGGTATGGTATCTGGGACTTGCCAGTTTCGGATTATTTTACTGGGGCATTGCATTCTGCGTAAAAAGATTAAAAGAACATAAGAAGCTGATTTATTTATTCATATTATTGGCAACAGCAGGTGAAATAGCAGTTACTGCTATCTATACCACAGGCATTGGAAGCAGAATCGATGGACTGACATATGGCAGATACAATGAACAGATATTACCTGTTCTAATGGCATTGGGATGTATGGCTGTTATGCAAAGTACGAAGGTTGTGAAACCTTCAGTGATGATTTCAGGTTTGCAATTACCTTTGTTAGTGTTGATCCTTTACCTGATCAGGAGGTATGACCAGACCAATATTCATGCGTATATGATACTTGGGATCAGCTATCTGTTCAATGACCAGACCTTTGAACCGTTGTCATATCATATCACGGCATATGTACTGTCTGTCATTTTAATGGCGGTAGTGATCATGATATTAAGAATTGGGCAAAAGAAGTCCCTGCCAATATTACTGGCAATCATTATGACAATGGAATTATTGCTGGGGATGCGTCTGGCAGCAATATTCTCTGAGAATACGCAGATGGCCAATTTCAGAGACATACAATTGATCAATATAGTAGAACAGCAACAGGAAGAATATAACAGATTAGTATATGTGCAGGAAGGTGACAGGAGCTTTGCAGATTATCTGCAATTCAGACTGAGAGATGCACAGATAGAATTATTATACGATGACAGTGAATTAACGGATGATGATCTGATCGTAACAGATTATTTATACAGTGGAATAGAAAAATTGAAAATTAAATATGCTAATTGGAAAATCTTAGGTCATTTAGCAGTATTTTACAACTGATATATAAAAGGGGAACGAAATTATGAAAACGAAAAAATGGATGTACGGGCTGGTGGCAGGTTTGCAGGTATTGTGTGGTGTACTTTCAAATAGCAGACAATGTCATGCAGCAGAACAGAAACAGATTACAGTGAACAGCTTCTACGAAGTAAATGAAGCTACCCGGATCATGCAGAAGGCAGACAGCAATTCAACTGTAGTAACAGAACTTTCTACAGGCGATACTATTATGGTAATCGGCTATGATGGGGGAGACTGGTGCCAGGTATCCAGAGGAGAGGACAAAGGATACGTGCAGATTGGTAAGCTGACTCCTATCGGTGATGTAGATACATTAAACAATGAATTTGAAAATATTGGAAATGACTATGTCAATATTTATGAGGAAGTGCTGGAAAGACAGAAACAGCGCAGAAGCCAGATGATATGGGGCAGCATTATCGTAGTACTGGTAATTGCAATCTTTGGTGCCGGTATTGTATCTGCCGTGAAAAAGAATAAGGAAGAACAGGATAAAGAGAATAACTAAATGCACAGGTATATGATGTATAAGCCACTGAAAACCTTTACCTATTTAATGTTATTACCGGCAGGCATCGGAATTATTTTCATTCTGAGATATTTTTATTTTGTTATTACAGGTACATCTGCCGGACATGTATAGTCTCTGATACTGGCGAGCACATTGTTGATCATGGGCTTCCTTACCTTTGTGATCGGATTGGTTTCCGATACAATAGCTGCAAACAGGAGGCTGTTACAGGATACGCAGTATCATGTCAGACGTGCAGAGTATGATGCTTTATATATGCAGCAGAAGATGGAGAAAGAAGCTATCAGGACATATCATGTGGTAGATAAAGCAGCACATGAAGAAGCACAGATACGTATGGAAAAGTAAGTTAAGCCGCTTATAAGGGGCTTACTGAAATAAACAAAAGAACCTTGACAATTGCATACTTTATATTAGGAAAATGGTTGTAATGGAAGTTCATAAAAGATAAACTGTAAATGAAGAAACCATAAGAGAGGATCCGAAAAAGATATGGCAAAAAGAAATCTACCAATAGGAATTGAATTCTATAAAAAAGTAATTGATGAAGCGTATTTTTATGTGGATAAGACTCTTATTATAAAGGAATTACTGGACAGACAGAGTTATGTCAATCTGTTTACCAGACCCAGAAGATTTGGAAAAACGTTAGCACTTGATATGCTAAAGACTTTTTTCGAAAATGAAATAGATGAAAAGGGAAATACGATTGATAATAGTGGATATTTTGCAGATAAGAAAATCATGGGCGCAGGTAATCAGTATATACAGCATATGGGGCGGTATCCTGTTATTTATCTTTCTTTCAAGTCATCGAAGCAGGCAGATTGGGACACGACATTCTGGATGATAAAGAAGCAGATAGCTGCGGAATATATCAGACATCAGTATGTCTTACAGACAGATGACCTATTAGAAGTGGAAAAGAATCTGTATCAAAATATAATGTCATTGGCAGATGACAACAAGATATATGTAGATGCCATTTCTTTTCTATCAAAATGTCTGGAGCGATACCATCATCAGAAGGTAGTCATACTGATAGATGAATACGATGTACCTCTGGGAAATGCATACTTTGCAGGGTTCTATGATGAGATGACTGTGTTTATACGTTCCCTTATGGAATCTGCATTGAAGACGAATGAAAGTCTGAAACTTGCTGTAATTACCGGATGTCTTAGAATCAGCAAGGAAAGTATATTTATCGGTTTAAATAATCTGAATGTGATTTCCGTAATCAGTGACAGCTTTGCAGAGTATTTTGGCTTTACGGAAAGTGAAGTCGCAGACATGCTGGAATACTATGAGTTGGAAGACAAGGCAGAAGATATTAAAAAATGGTATGATGGATATTTGTTTGGTCAGACTCATGTATACAATCCCTGGAGTGTAATCAGTTATCTAAACGGTGTGATCGCAGACAGGATAACGTATCCAAGACCTTATTGGGCGAACACTTCTTCTAACAGCATCATTAAAGAAATGATAGAGAAAGCAGATGACACCACCAGAGCAGAGCTGGAAGATATCATGTCCGGCAAGACTATAGCAAAGCCGATTTATGAGGATATCACCTACGAAGATATTTACAATTCACAGGATAATCTGTGGAATTTCCTGTTCTTTACCGGATATCTGAAAGCAGTGGATACCCATTTGGTTGGAGCAAGAGTGTATATGACTATGGCGATTCCCAATATGGAGGTTCGCTACATCTACGAAAATACCATTATGGAATGGTTCAGAAGAAGAGTCATGAAACTTGATCTGACACCGTTGCATCAGGCGTTACTTGATGGAAAAGCCAAAACTCTGGAAGAACTTATCAAAGGTTACCTGAAAGCAAGTATCAGCTATTATGATGAAAATGAATCCTTTTATCATGGATTTATACTTGGACTTATGAGTTCTTTGGAACAGTATCGTATCCTTTCTAATCGTGAAACAGGAAACGGAAGGGCAGATATATTGCTAAAGCCTTATGATGAGCAGAATACAGCGGTAATCATAGAACTGAAATATGCCAAAGAATTCAAAGGACTGGAAGATGGATGCAGCAAAGCATTACAGCAGATAGAAACAATGCACTATACGGATGAACTTGAGGAGGACGGATACCAGAGCATATTGCTGTATGGAATCTGCTTCTATAAGAAGAACTGTAAGGTCGCATGCATAGAATATAATAACTAAATTATAAAAATATATAAAATGAAAATCCCAATATAAAGTATGTAATTGCCAGTGAGGTGAAAATACTTTATGTTGGGATTTTTTATTAAGGTGAGGGGATAAATTAAAGTGAAATACAATGAACAAAATGGGAAGATACAGAAAAAGAAGAAATTATTAGTGACAGCGTCTACATTCCCGCGCTGGGAGGGTGACACAGAACCACGATTTGTGTTGGATTTGTCATCTCACATGACAGATGAATTTGATGTGACTGTATTAGTACCGACTTCTCCAGGAGCTAAAGATACAGAAGTAATGGATGGAGTAAAGGTAATCAGATATCATTATTTCCCTATACATAAATGGGAAACATTATGCTATCCTGGGGCAATTGTACCAAGAATTAAAAAAAAGTGCGTATATTATTGATCCCATTCCTATTTATCAGTCTGTATTTCAAATTATGGAGAATCCTTCCAGAGTATGATATTGTTCGTGCTCATTGGTTAATACCGCAGGGAATTGTACAGTCTTTCTTTAAAAAGCCCTATATTGTTACTGGACATGGGGGAGATATATCATCGCTTAATAAGGGCATAATAAAAAAATTAAAAATAAGGTGTTTAGAAAAAGCAACTTATGCGGTAGTAGTGTCTAAACAAAAACTAAAAGAAATAGAAAATATATATTTAAGAGAATATAAAGTGATTTCAATGGGTGTAGATTTACAGAAATTTAGTAAAGAAAAAAACTATATTCCTGATTATTTTAAACAAAATGGAAAAAAGGTAGTTCTTTATGTTGGACGTCTTGTTGAAATAAAGGGTATAAAATATCTAATTGAAGCAATAGAAGGATTGGATGTTAAGCTTATTATTGTATACAGCGAAACCTGAGAATGGAGAACCACAAGTAATAGAGACCCCCAAGGTAGAAGAGAGAGAAGAAAAATCAGTTGAGAAGGAAGAAATGATGGAGGGAGTGCTCATTATTTAGTCTGCGGCATTGATTAGTAACAAAGATTATAAAACGTTTCGTAAAAGTCATATTTTTGTGGTAGAATAACCATAAGGATATGGCTTTTATTAAGACACAGAACAAGAGTTCAGAACATATGTATTTATAATATATTCCATATATGCTACACTTAGAGTATACTTATATATACGAGGATAAGAGGATGATATATGGAAACTAATTTATCAAATGTGTTGGAGATTACAAGCAAAGTTGCAAAATATGATGCCAGTGTTAAAGAAGTGCTGGCGGATAAACAGGTGCTGTCACGTATCCTGAAGTATTCTTTAGAGGAATTTAAGGATATGGAATTGGATGATATCATGGGAAGCATGGATGAACCTGTGGTATCAGGGATACGTATGGAACCAGGGCAGACGAATCTTTCGAAGATAGTGAAGTATTCAGAAGAAGATACAGTGCCGGGAGAGGGTAAGATATTTTATGATATTCGTTTTGCAGTCTATCTTGGCGAAGAAATGATAAAATTTCTGATCAATGTGGAAGCACAGAAAAGTTCGGATGCCAATAAGCTGTATTATCATCTGGACAATCGGATCATATACTATTTGGCAAGGATGATTTCGGCACAGAAGGAAGTAGAGTTTGAAAAGTCAAATTATGATGACATCAAACCTGTAAGGAGTATCTGGATCTGCATGGATGCGAACGATGATGAGGATTCTATTAATAGGATATGTTTTACGCAGAAAAACGTATATGGTAAGATGATGGAGTTATATTCCATTGATAAAGTGCAGGGAGTCATTATACGTCTTAGAAAAAGATATGATGTTACGATTTCTAGGAATTATCTGATAGCGATGTTGGAAGAACTTCTAAAAAAAGAAGATGCAGAGAATAAAAAGAAGAATCTTGAAGAAAGATATGGTTTTGTAATGAGTGTGAAGACAGAAGGGAGATTGAATGATATGTGCAATCTTGGAGAGGGTTTATTAGAGAGAGGAATTGAAGAAGGGATAGAGCAAGGACTGGAACAGGGAAAGGCAGAAGGACTGCGTAGTCTGGTAGAGACAGTAAAATCTCTGGTAGGGGATGATTTCCAGAAGGTATGTGAGATTATAAGGAAGAACAGATTGTTGAATTTCTGATTGATCTGTCAAAATTACCTTACAAAGATGGAATTCCAATTGTAGTGCAGGAACAAAAGGAAGAAGAGGGATTGACCAAATGGATGGGGGAGAAACTGGTAATTGACCGTCATGCAAAGTTATGGCAGCAATATGGTGATATTGCATTAGGATATTGGTGGGATGAGATCATAGATGGCAATGGCAGCAAAGAAGATTGGCTATGGGGATGGGAACTGATGCCTCTATGCTGGACACCTGAAAGATACATGATGCATAAGAAGGAATTTTATGAATGGTGTTTGTGCAGTATAGAGAAGGAAGCGCAGGAATGGACCAGAGAACGTATTGAGAACCTTTTACGTAGAAAGGTATATGTTGAACGTGAGAATGTACGCAAGATGGAATTTGAACAAATATTGGAATTTCCACGTGACAGGATAGAATGGAGAAAACAGTATCACCATATGACAGATACTTTCTGGTATCTGGTAACTCCATATGATATTTTAAGTAAATTTTATCATGTGTGCCTGAGATTGTATGTTAATGTGGAGCATTCATTGCGTAATAGACTGATAAAATGTATCAGCTCGCCATTAATGATATTAATTGAAGCTAACGGCGAAGAAATTCCGGATGTTCTGGTAGATTGCCTGGAACATGCAGATACATATCTGACAGGTGCTGTAAAAATATGGAACAGAGCATGGGATTTCTTTACAAGATATCCATATTTGCAGGAAAATATGGGGAAGCGTATCAATGCGTGTTTGTTTGACATATTAGAGAATAAGTTGGAATGGAGTGTTGGGGAGAAAGGATAAAATGGACAAATTCCTTAATGCTCTGCCATTGGAACACTATGAGAAAATAGTGGGCAAATCACAAAGAAAATCGCCGATTCTTTCCATAGGAAATATGGCATTGATTCATTTAAACATGATCACAAGCCTGTTGATCGAAATGAAGGATGAACTGAATACACAGATGAGACAAAAGGTGGAAATTGCCTTTATAGACTATTTCTGGGGAATCCAGCAAGACGGATGTGATCCTTTTGATGTGGAATCGATCAGATTGCTTCAATCTGAATAGATAGTAAAGCGATGCTTTGAATGTGTAGCATTATTGGACAAGGTGCGTGAACAGAGCTTTTGTGAGAGACTATTACAGGAGCCGCCTGAACGACTGTCCTTTTATATGCAATATATTGATAAACAGTCCATGCGAGATCAGATCAGAGGTCGGTTAAGCCAGAGTACATTGGGTGAATTTACGAAAAATATATGTTTTATTCCTACGGAACAGAGATTGATCCAGAATATGATCCAGATATGTTTTCAGGATCAGGAGGATACAGAGCTAATTGCAATAACGGAATCTGTTTTTCAACAGTTGAAACAGATAATCCACAATAAAGGAAAACATGTAGAAAAAGAAAATGAGAAGTGGTTAAGGGATACACAGTGTCTGATTGATATATTGTGTAAACGTGAAGATAAAGTATTCAAATCAAATTCTTCTTTTTATCAGGCATATATTTATCTGAACCGGGATGACATGGAGAGTATGGTCAAAGCGGAAAAAATGTATGAGGAACTGTATAAAGATCAGAAAACAGCAAGTGCATGTGTGAATCAATATGTTGCATGTATAAGGATATGCACTTGTATGCAGTGTTCACAAGCAATGAAAGAAAGATATTTTACGAAAGCAGAGAGGGTAGAAGAAGTACTGGAGAATCAATGTACTCTGGATCTGGAACAGATGAAGATAGTGTATGCGAATAGATTCTACCTTTATATGAGACGGGGAGATACCGCAGAAACTTACAGGACATATATTATGCTGCCTGATGAATTAAAATACGAATATGCATGTGCACAGTACATTGTAAGGATGTTTGCAGAAAATGGGGAACCAGAGAAGGCACAAGAATACCTTGAACAATTATCGAAGCGATATGGTGAAACAAAGGAATTGATGGAACTAAGAGCTGAAGTGGCAGGCAAAGTTTCGAATGCTGCAACGCTGAAACGACCTGCTGATTTAGTCAATGAGGAAAATAACATAGAGATTCTTCATAATGCATTGTTGCAGATTAGGAAACTTCAGGGGGCATCCATCGCAAAAGTCAGACTTGGAAACAGTGTTGTCGGAGAGTGTATGATAGAGGCTCATTTACTTTATATGGTGCTGTATGCAGCTTTGGCGTTGGAGCAATATGGTAATTTATTTAAATATAATGGGCATATTGCAGGGGAAGATACATATAATAAATGGTTTCAGGTATTGTTTAACGGTAGAAATAAAGAAATATATGATTATTATGTGATGGACCAGTCGCAGGAAGGTACTACGCAGGGAACGCTGGATAACGGTTATGAGGGAATTGGCAGGCTGGATAATGCTGTCTATCATGGAGACAGGATGATAGGTATCGTGGAAGGATTAATTTTAAGGAGTGCAGATAGAGCCAGCATAGAACTGCATACGAGGAAAATAGAAGGATATAATTCCAGACATGTATCCACGGCATTTGTATTAATTTATGCAGATAATGATAACCCATTGGAATTATGGAATAAATATGTTCAGCTATTTAAAAGAAATATCATATGATAATTCATGGGAAATGGTAGAACTGGTTGAAAAAGAAAAACTGGTGGAGAATGTGCTAGATGCGGATATCCTTCGAAATGACTGCAAGTTTATCTGTATGACAAAGCACAAGTGCAGGACATCAAAAGATGAAATTCACAAATATCATATTCTTTTAGATTTTAACAAGTATGCAGATGTACAGGAGGCAAAAGATGCAAGAAAAGTCAAAAAGAGGTAGGCTGTTTATTGCATCGGGTTCTGCCAAATGCGATGATTTGATTGGCTAATGCATGGGAATTTCCCATCTCAGCAAACAGAATATTGGAATCTTCTCTGAAAAGCTCATGATTGGCAGCATTATCGCCCAGAATCATGGGCTTTTGCATTGCCTGACATATATATGCATTCATAGGAATCGTGCGTCTGGCTTTGCCGATTGTTCCATTAAAATGACCGGCCAGGCACAGATCAGCCATTGCAATATAGCGTGCCAGTTCTTCCTGAGGAAGCCAGTCGATATAACGGATAGAGGCAGAGACTGGGCGGGGCGTGGACAATTTATCGTCCTGAATGGGACCGATGCAGATAAAATACAGGTTGGAATAATTATCCAGAAGCCGAAATGCATCCAATACGGTATCAATGCCTTGAAGAGGCAGGATACTGCTGAAGTACAGCACGATGCATTTGTCCTTCAGCTCATCCGGGCGTGTAACAGTCATAGGGTGATAGATGCTGGTATCTGCGTGAAGGTACATTGTGATCAGCTTATCCGGGTCAGCCTGAAATTCATCGGTAAAATACTGGGCATGAGCATGGGTATCGCAAAAAACGGCATCGGCACAGGCAAGAGTCTGTGTATCGATTTTGTGTAACAGTCTGCCAGCATAGCTGTCCGGGCGGAATTTGCAACGGTCACAGCACAGAGTATCGTACATAGAGATAAAGAAGTCTTCGACAATGTTTACATTTTTGAACTTCCATGCAAAGAGGGGGAGAATTAACTGTGGAGCAAAACCAAGGAATACGGTATCAAAATTATCCATATGCGTAGTAAGCAAACGTCTGTAGACTGAGAGCAGGCGCCTGGGATAACTTGTATGTACAGAGGCAATCACAGTATATGTGGCTGCATGCTCTGCAATTAAGGCAATCTCCTGTGTATTTCGGATGTAATCAGGATTCTTGGTTGTAATGAATAGAACGCGTTTGTTTTTGATGTATTGAAGCATAAAATTCCCCTCTGTCAGTTGCAGTTAAATATATTTTGAACGTTATTGCCAGAAGTGTCAAGAAGTTCTTCTCTTTTATTACGAAACAATATAAAGTTATCGAAAAACGATAAAAATATATTGCAATTCAATGCACATGGTGATATAGTATACTCAAGGAAAAGATAAGAGGTATTGTATGACCTTGGAAAGGCATGGAAAACATATGAAGAAAGAAACGGTAGTATTGGTTACGAAGTATTTACTGGATTTTATGTATTTTGCAGGAATTGTGGCGACAGTAACATTACCATGGTCGATAAAATGGATCGCCAGAGTATTTCAATATGAAGTATTTGTGGAACAGTACAGGGAGGTAGTGCTCATTTATTTCATTCTTGGTATTCTGGCAATTCTGATCATTGGTGAACTGCGCAAGATGTTTCGCACTGTGCTGGCAGATGACTGTTTTGTGAGAGAGAATGTAGTCAGTCTGCAGAGAATGGGAACGTACAGCTTCATTATTGCGGTAATCTGTCTGCTGAGGATGGTGTTGTATCTGACGGTAGCGATGCTGACTCTGGTACTGGTGTTTGTGATAGCCGGGCTTTTCAGTAAGGTGCTGGCTTTTGTTTTTGATAAGGCAATCGACTATAAGGAAGAGAATGACCTTACCGTGTAGAAAGGCTGGTTTAATATGGCGATCGTAATTAATCTGGATGTAGTGATGGCAAAGCGAAAGGTTGGACTGACAGAACTGGCAAAAGATGTGGATATCACATTGGCGAATCTGTCGATCCTTAAGAATAATAAGGCAAAAGCGGTAAGACTCTCTACTTTGGATGCAATTTGTAAAGCACTGGACTGTCAGCCGGGAGATATTCTGGAATATGTAGCGGATGACGAAGTACAGGCTGATAGCGAACAGGAATAAATTAATGGAGGAATAGAATAATGGAAGAGAATACAAAAAGCCTGACAAAGCAGCAGGCTTGGGAAAGTGCGCCCAAAATGCACATAAGCTGCTTTTTATATGCAATATTTTATACATTTTGTCTGTATCAGAACCGGTCGGGAATTACATTCCCTTTTTACGTAGGCGGGACCTTATTCTTCTTTGGATTTTATTTGAAAAAGTATGGGGTTACTGCCGCAAGAGACAATCGATTCTGGATGGCAGCTTTGATTCTTCTGGGAGTGATTAACTGCACAACGGATTCATATGTGTTGATCGGTTTGAACCGGTTATTGGGAATTGTACTGTTTGCAGTATGGATGTTGCAGATGATATTGGGGCAAAAGACGAAGAACTGGTATGTAGGGACGTGGTGCAGGGAGATTTTACGAATGTTCTGGGGAAGTTTATGTAAGATATCAGCTCCATTTAAAGAGGCATCCGCTTATAGAAAGAAACATCAGATACAGCCGGAAGATGAGCAGACGAGGAAGAAACGAAACAGAATTGTTTTTGCAGTGATCATTGGAATTGCAGTCAGTATTCCGATCCTGTTTGTTGTCGGAGTATTATTACTTTGTGCAGACGCCGTTTTTTATCAGATGTTCTGTGATATGTTCAACTGGCTCTGGCAGTGGCAGATACCGGAGTGGCTTATCAACGGCACTGTGTTTCGGATCATATTTATGGTCGTGGTATGTTTTGTATATACGTATGGGATGATTGTCTTTTGCAGGAAACGTCAGGCACAGGATGAAGCTGTGCAGGAAAACCATCCACAATGGGATGCATACATCGCGATCACAGCGGCAGTATTGATCGCAGTATTATATGTAATGTTCTGTGGTGTGCAGATATTTGGACTTTTTCTGGGCAAATTGAGCCTTCCTGAGGGGTACACATATGCACAATATGCCAGAAGTGGGTTCTTTCCGTTGCTTTTTGTATGTATCATTAATATATGTCTGGTACCGTTTTGTCATGCTTTTTTCGCCAGATCAAAAGTATTGAATGTGATCCTGACTGTAATTTGTGGCTGCACTTATATTATGATCGCATCCAGTGCGTATCGTATGCTATTATATATCAACTGTTATGGAATGACTTTTTTGAGATTATCCGTATTGTGGACATTAGCTGTTATGGTTCTGTTGACGGCAGGAATGATATATGATGTATATCATGAACAGTTTGGGCTGTTTCGTTATCTGCTGGTCGTTGTGACGTTGGGGTATCTTGGATTTGCCATGATTCATCCGGATTACTGGATCGCCAAATATAATCTTGCAATGCTTAAACAGGGAGAAACAACGGATGTTTATTATTTACAGGAGAGACTTTCTGCGGATGCGGCACCGGCTATTGCGGCTTTGAAGCAAACAGATCCGGAGGAAGAGGGATATGATGCAGAAAAGCTGAAAAGAAAGTATTTTGAAAGAATACAGGAAGAAAACACAAAAATGAACATCCGAAACTTTAATTTCAGTCGTGCAGTAGCAGGATATTATGCAGACAGGACGTTGCAGACAAAAAAGGCATTGGTCGATTAGACCTCTGCCTTTTTATAACGATCTGAAACTTTATAATTATTTTTACCTTTTTTCTTTACTTCATAGAGAATATTGTCTGCGCAGGACAGATAATCCCACAGACGGTTCATTGGTTCAGGAACACGATTGCAGCAGCCTTGTGATAGCGTGACATGATCAACGCCTACTTTACTGGTTTCAGGAAGCTTTACAGAATTTGTAGATTGCTTAAGCTGTTCCATGATCTCGTTCACTTCATCCAGAGTCTTGTTATAGTATACCAGGACAAATTCATCTCCACCATAGCGGGCAGCGAAAACATCCTTATACTCTTCTGTGATCTTATAGAGAAGATCTGCAACGGCTGTCAGATAATGGTCACCTTCAATGTGTCCGTAAGTGTCATTGACAGATTTGAAGAAATCAATATCCAGAATCTCAATTCCGAAAGTCGTGTGATTTTTTAATGCCTTTGTCAGAGTTTCTTCTGCATAGTTATTCAAGTATGCACGATTTGGCAGACCAGTCAGAGCATCATGCTGTGACTGTACCATAAGCTGTTCATTCAAAAGAAGCATATCCTGCTGAAGTTTCTGGATACGCTGTTGCTCTTTATGGGCTGTTTCTGCATGTAATACTGCTTCGGAGTTACGGACACCGTTATCTTCATACAGTTTGATAAAAAGCTGTGAATAATAGCGATAACCATTATCATCCTGCAATAAGAGAGTACATTCGATCCTTCTTTCCAGAAAAATACTGTAGATATAGAAAGGTGCTCTGTCATTATGACATTTCTGCAGATAGTATTCCAGAACTTCTACGGCCTCATCATATTTTTTCAGATCCATATATAATCCAATATAGGCTTTGATATCTGACAGATAAGAAGTATAGGCATCACTGCAGTGAAAGTCATCCTGTGCGATACGGAAATGATATTGCATTTCTTCCATATCTTTGTTGGCATATGCCAGAGCTGCCAGATATACGTGAGTCGTGAAACGGACATAATTTCCGTTCTTTTCCATGATCTGAGCCAGATTTTCCTTGATTTTGCGTCCACATTCATTTGCTTCATCCAACTGGTTGAAAGAGAGCAGACAATGTCCTTTATTACAGAGGAGATTATTCAGTTCATCCAGAAAATCGCAGGAATCCAGAATATCTTTTTCTTTAATATAATACTTCTCTGCTTCTTCGTAGTAGAAAAGGGCACGATTATAATTCAGGCTGCGGTGAAATACATCAGCCAGATTGGCTGTTGCCATGGCATGTACATGATCGCAGTGGTATTTATTACAAAAATCAATGCTTGAGAGAAAATAATCAACTGCCTTGGAGGAATTTCCCATGTAAGCAGTAAAGATGCCTAATATGTTATAAGAACGCGCAACTAATTCATATTCCTGGGTGTTCTGCTGGTATTTGATTCCTTCCAGCGCACAACTGATCGTATTAATATGGTCATTATCGGTGACATAGTATTCCATCATATAATAATACGCCTTTGCAAAGAGGTAGTCAGACTGTTCTTCTGCTGCATAGGCAAATAGTTGCTCACAATATGGCCGGTACTCCTGGTAATTGACAGTACGGACAGTATGGAAATTATCCTGTGCAGCCTGAAGGCAGGCTTCAATAGCAGGATCAAATGTTGGCTTCATTTACTCATGTCCTTTCTCTCTTAGTGGATACACTTTCTATTATAATGCATAATTAGTTTATTTGTACATTATAAATTAATAAAAACACAAAAAAAACATAAAATATTAAATTACATGAATTAAATAAAAAATTTACATAATTTCTATAAAGTTCTGACAATTAAGTCCGATATATATAGCATAAGGGGAGTAGTTAACATATAAGGTGTCTGTAATAGGACGACATAACTGATGTGTGCGGGCAATAAGGGGGTGTCTGCACCATATATGAGGGAGAGGAGTACGTATGGAGGTAAAGAGTGCGAGTAGTGCTTTACAGCTCAACAGTGCTGCTGCAGCAGTAGAGAACGGCAGCTCCGGAGGAAACAACAGACAACATACCAGAAAACTTGAGGCGGTATTGCTCGAAGAGAAACCGGAACAGGAAGAAGAATCTGTTAAAGTGTCTATTTCAGCAGCAGGACTCAGAGAGAGTCTGAAGCTTGAGAAGCAGGCAGCCAGAGAGGAGCTGGCGAGTGCATCGGAAATTGACGAAATGATGAAGAAAATGGACGGGTTATCCAGTCAGGTGATCAATGGAAATTTCTCAATGTCAGACAGATTGAATTTCCGGCAGGAAATTAAGAAACTTACCAGTGAAATCAGCCGCGCAGGCGGTAACGGAATTTCTTTTACAAAAAATGATAATGTCCAACTTTCCCAGAAGATTAGTGACTTAACCAGAATGATCAATGATGCGGCTGTATACCACAGAAATGCATCAGCAGTATTTATGGTAAAGAACCGGCAGACAACAGGCACGCAGAGGACGATCCTCGATATTGCCATCTGATACTTTATTAAAATCCGATATAACACTGTATCAGAGTTGATGCTTAGGGAGAGAATATTGAATAAAGCAAAATCTCGCTGTTTATGATAGCAGCGGGATTTTGCTGTCTTTTATGACTTTTTTCAGAGAAAGGGAATGGATATCCAGCAAGTTAAAATGTGCCTTTTTGCCAGGGGTGATGCTGCCATAGCGATCATCGATTCCAATAGAGCGGCAGGGGAGGATTGTGGCAGCTGCAATGGCCTGTTCCAGAGAAATTCCCATGGAGATAGCTGTTTTCATACATTCCAGCAGTGGAGTGGCACTTCCGGCGATCGTACCATCGGATAAGAGTGCCAGCTTACCATGGACAGTTACATCCTGACCACCCAGTGTGTAGCTGCCGTCCGGCATTCCTGTGGCACGCATGCTGTCACTGATGAGAATGACGTGATCCGGGCAGAGGGCAAAGGTGGCACGTACAACCGGGGCACTTACATGAATACCATCACAGATCAGTTCTTTGTAACAGTCCGGTGTATCGTAGGCTGCACCGATGACGCCGCTTTCTCTGTGATGAAAGGGCGGCATGGCGTTATAGAGGTGTGTGATATGGTCTGCTCCGGCGTGAAGGGCAGACATGGCAGTATCATAGTTGGCATTCGTATGCCCAATGGAAAAGGCAATTTCTTCTCTGCATTCACGGATGCAGTCAATTGCGCCATCTATTTCAGGGGCAAGAGTGATCAGCCTGACCAGATGCCCGGAGTCATTGAGCCAGCGCCGGATGAGGGAAGCGTCCGGTTCCTGGATATAAGCAGCATTTTGTGCGCCTTTTTTTACAGGATTGATAAAAGGACCTTCCATATGAATACCAACAAGGTCGGCACCGGAGGTCTGGCGTCTGGCAAAATCAGCGGCTTCTTTGCAGATGTGAGTGAGCGTATCCGCAGGAAGTGTCATTGTAGCCGGACACATGGAAGTTACGCCATGCTCCAGTTCAAAGTCCGCCATTGCCTGATAAGCTTTTGCAGTTCCGTCACAGAAATCATAGCCATTGCATCCATGAAAATGAATGTCGGTAAGTCCCGGAATACAATAGCATCCCGATGCGTCTACGATTTCTTCCCCGGATTCCAAAGCTGCATCAGGAGGCAGCAGGGCAATGATCTGTTCTCCCCTGGTCTGGACTGTCAAAGGAGCAAATTCCTGTCGGTCGGTATAAACAAGTGCATTGATAATATACATAAAGAGGCCCCCTTTTTTCTAATATAATATCAAGTTTAACAACTTGTTTCATGTTATGCAATATAGTTTCCGAGACTATTTATACTTGACTTTTAGCTGACTTTGAAGGATGATAGTATGAAAAGAACATTTAATTTGGGTCATTGATAGATAGAAAGGCATGACGATAACAATGCGTAAGATGGAATTTAAAATGGAACGTCCGGGACTTGTTCACGAAGGTGACACTATCACTGTGACAGAAGGCGTTCTCCCCAGTAACTATTATTACACGATTGACCCATCGCTTGCCATGTCAGGCAATGTGCCGTTTCGCGAGAGGCTTCTGGCAAGAAGCGGCAAAGTTACCTCGGTTATTGAGAACGAGCGGGGATTTTATGTAACAGTAGAATTTGATGAATAAAAGAAAGGGAGTAAAATTATGTTAACCAAGATCAGTACAAACAATGCACCGGCAGCAATCGGACCGTATTCTCAGGCTATCGTAGCAGGAGATTTCTTATTTGCGTCAGGACAGATTCCTATCAATCCTGCAACAGGCAACGTAGAGGCAACAGATATTACAGGACAGGCGGAGCAGTCCATGAAGAATGTAGGGGCTATTCTGGAAGCAGCAGGAACATCTTATGATAAAGTAGTTAAGACAACCTGTTTCCTGGCTGATATTGCTGATTTTGCAGCTTTTAACGAAGTATATGCCAAATATTTCACACAGAATCCTGCCAGAAGCTGCGTTGCAGTGAAGGATCTTCCCAAGGGAGTTCTCTGCGAGGTAGAGGTTACCGCATACTTAAAGTAAGGATTGGACGAAGATGAAGAATATAGTATTGATCGGCATGCCGGGTGCAGGCAAGAGCACAGTAGGTGTCGTACTTGCCAAGAATCTGGGTATGTCCTTTATGGATTCCGATCTGGTGATTCAGGAACAGGAAGGTAAGAAGCTGCATGAAATCATTGAAGAATGTGGTTCTGACGGCTTTATCAAAGTAGAGGAGAGAGTGAATGCTTCTCTGGATCCATCTAATACGATCATTGCAACAGGTGGCAGTGTCGTATATGGGGCAAAGGCAATGGAACATCTGGGAGAGATCGGCACGATCTGTTATCTGAAGCTCTCTTACGAAAGTATTCGGGACAGACTGGGTGATCTGGCGCAGAGAGGCGTTGTCCTCAAAGATGGACAGACGTTGCTTGATCTTTATCAGGAAAGGATACCTCTTTATGAGAAATATGCTCATATAGTTATAGACTGTGAAAACAAAAATATTCGCGAAGTAGTAAACGAGATTGCCCGCATTTCCAGACATTAAAAATCTTTTTGAATAAAAGGTAACATAATCCATATACTAAGTTTCGTATAAAGTATGACCATTGCCGGAATTTATATTGAAATGAGGAAAGGAAGGACATATGGATTATGTAAATGCATTTTGGGTAGGAGGGCTGATCTGTGCCCTTGCACAGATATTGCTGGACAGGACGAAAATGCTGCCGGGACGAGTTATGGTATTGCTGGTGGTGCTAGGCGCTGTCATCAGCTTCTTTGGCTGGTATGAACCTTTTGCAGAATATGCGGGAGCAGGAGCGAATGTACCTCTTCTTGGATATGGAAATATTCTTATGAAGGGAATTAAAGAAGCAGTAGATAAGGATGGATTCATCGGACTTTTCAAAGGAGGCTTTACCAATGGAGCAGTAGGCTGCAGTGCAGCGCTTGTTTTTGGATATCTGGCGAGTCTGATCTTTAGACCTAAAGTAAAAAAGGCATAGTGATATGCCTTTTTATAATGCTTCAAAGTCAAGACCAAGTCTGGAGAGAAAACCGCGGATATACTGATCCCATAAGGTATCAACGCTCTTATCCATAATAAAAGTGGTAAAAGCAGTTCCGGTAACGCAGGTCACACGGCCTTTATCATAACGGATATTGAGAGCCAGGGAACGGATCAGGTTCGCATCCACACCACAATCGGGCTGACTCGCGATCTGTTCGATCAAAGCAGGTGAGGCATGCAGGATAACGCGGAAGGAAACAGGAGTTTTCTTACCTTTGATCAACTGGAAACAGACAGGTCTGATATCTTTCCAACTGGAAAAGACAGGGAGAACACTGCCTGCGGCCTCTATTTCTTCATTTGTGTAGAAGTCCTTCACAATATGTCCATCAATCTGGAAGGTGTTAAAAGTTGTGATAGAAACTTCCTCTACCAGAAAGGTATCGAACTGTTCTGATACCAACAGTGCATTCATAAAATTTTTGGTTATCTTTATCTCCAGGGCTGTCATGGCAGTCTCCTTATCTTATTTTGATTACTTAGGCGTTTGCAAAACGCCAAACACCGCATAAATACGGT
>ULPV01060389.1_pt1 | contig 125826 bp, 108 predicted proteins | sample 1953831 | NCBI WGS metagenome assembly ULPV01 (sample SAMEA4835638, study PRJEB28245) | human gut metagenome | biome: gut microbiome; material: fecal sample | place: Denmark | collected 2008 | reverse complement strand
TCGGATGCTGAAAGTTGATTGAACTTCACAACACCATAGTTAATGCAACTGAAAAAATGTGTTCATCAGACGGTAACGTGGTTGGGGAAATGCTTTTAAGGATGGAGAGAAGTTAAAGTAAAATAGGGAGAAATTGTTGCAGAAAACCATCGACATCCGATGTCATAAACGTTATAATATATTTAATAATGACGTTCTAAAAATGCTTTTGTCACCCAAAAGCGCTTTACTTAGATGACACGGAGGTATTTCACATGAGCAAAAGGAATTCAGGGGAACAGAAAAGAGAAAACAGCCAACTGAAAATCACATTTTCCGTATTAATTATGGTACTGTCATTTTTAGCAGAATTGTATACCATGATTATTTTAAAGGGAAATCCGATTTACTTAGCAGGATTTGGTCTGGTATTTTTAATTTTTTCTTATGTGCTGATGAACAGCGTAATGCAGCTACAGTATCAGAAGTTAAGAGAAGAAAAAGAAGAGCATGAAGGTCTTTTGAAGTCAGAAAAAGCAAGTTATCTGATCATCAAGAAATCATTTGATGAAGTCTTTCAGAGAATGGATTATATTGAAAAAAATCTCCAGCTTCCGACAGAAGAATTATTAACAGCACAGAAAGCATTTGCAAAGATCAATATTAACAGAAGTAAAGAAAATGCAGACGCACTTATGAATTCTAATGATAAATTGTTAGAAAAGATCGTGAGTTTTGAAAGAACACTGCAGAACAATAATGAAAAATTATTAGACGGTCAGAATCAGAATATGGAACAGCGTCTGCAGGAAGTGATTTTAAGACAGCAGGAGTTGAGTTCTTCCATAAAAGAATTAGAATTGAATATGAGAAATGAGATCCTCCAGGCAGTAAACTCCATTACATCTTCCCAGCCACAGGTAATCATGCAACAGCCGGTACAGCCGCCTGTTATGGAAAATGTGCAGCCAGAAGAACCGATGGAAGAAGAACCGGTCGTAGAAGAACCAATCGTAGAAGAGCCATTGATTGAGGAACCGGTCGTAGAAGAACCAATTATAGAAGAACCACTGATGGAAGAACCAATTATAGAGGAGCCATTGATTGAGGAGCCGGTCATAGAAGAGCCAATCATGGAAGAACCACTGATGGAAGAGCCAATAGTAGAAGAGTCAATCATAGAGGAACCACTGATGGAAGAACCAACCATAGAAGAACCACTGATGGAAGAACCAACCATAGAAGAACCACTGGTTGAGGAACCATTAATAGAGGAGCCGGTAGCAGAAGAACCGGTTATCCAGGTAGAAGAACCGGCAGAGGAAGCTGAAGAAGAGGAAGAAGAAGTGCTGATTCCGGATATGTCAGATCCAAACAAAATGATGACTCCGGATGAAATTGCAGCATTAATCGCAAATTTATAAAAAATCCTTTAAAAATCTATTGCATTTTTCTAAAAAATGAGATATAATCATTCTTGCGTTGAAAAAATGCATGGGTTTTTAGCTCAGCTGGCAGAGCACCTGACTCTTAATCAGGGTGTCCAGGGTTCGAACCCCTGAAGACCCATTTTGAAAGTACTGTTTTCGATGTTAGAAGAACATTGGGGATGGTGCTTTTTTTATGCAATAAGGGTTTGATATTGAAATTATATTTTTGTAATTGTTTCCGCAGGGCTGCACAAATGAAATATTCCACGTTTCCTTGTGCAGACCATTCCAATGAACCTCTGAAAGCAGAAATCGTGTGCGCCAATGGGCTTCACGATTTCCTGAGTTTCATTTCCATTGCACAAAAAGAAACGTTCCATACTTCATTTGTGCAGCCTGCTAATTTACGAAAAAGTATAGTGTTTATATAAATTGGAAGCATAAAAAATAGAAAAATATAACTTTCATATAGAATAGAAACATAAAAATAAAAAAGTATAGATTTCATATTGATGAGAGATATAATAATAGAATAAACGGAGAAGATATTCAATTGCCACCTATATTCTAACAGCTTAAGTAGCAAGATGGATCATTCCTTATTGACGATTAATAATATTAATCATAAACATATTTTAACAGAAGGGAGCAAAAACAAAACATGGCAGTAGAAAAACGATTTTTAAAATATGTATCTTATTGGACAACCTCTCAAGATGATCAGGAGAACATCCCAAGTACGAAGCGGCAGTTTGAGCTTGCAAAAGTATTGGAACAGGAATTAAAAGAACTCAACTTAGAAAAAGTAAGATTAGATGAACATTGTTATGTCTATGGTCTGCTTCCGGCAACTGCGGGAATGGAAGGTAAGAAAGCAGTGGGATTTATTGCGCATATGGACACCGCACCGGATTTTTCAGGAGAAAATGTAAAGCCGCAGATCATCGAAAATTATAATGGTGAGGATGTTTTATTGCCGGGAAGTGGAACTTATATAAAAGTAGAGGATTTTCCACATTTGGCTTCTTTAAAAGGAAGAACATTGATCACAACCGATGGAACAACGCTGCTGGGTTCTGATGATAAGGCAGGAGTAGCAGCGATTATGCAGGCGGTAGAGGAAATCCAGAAAGAAGGAATCCCTCACGGAGATATCTGGGTAGGATTTACGCCGGATGAAGAAGTCGGACGTGGGGCGGAACTGTTTGATCTGGATTATTTCAAAGCAGATTTTGCATATACGGTAGATGGCGGATATGAGGGCGAAATAGCTTATGAAAATTTCAACGCGGCAAGTGCTGAATTTGTGATCCATGGAGTGAACGTACATCCGGGAGAAGCAAAAGACATTATGGTCAATGCAGCAGCCATTGCCTGTGAAATAGAGTCTAAGATCCCGAAGAACGAGACACCGGAGCATACAGAGGGCAGAGAGGGATTTTATCATCTGACCGATATTTCCGGAAATGTGGAAAAAGCAGAACTTTCCTATATTGTGCGTGACCACGATATGCAGAAATTTTTGAATCGAATCGATTATTTGAAAAAAATAGAAAAAGAGATGCAGGATCTATATGGAAAAGAAACAGTTACCTTGAAAATACAGGAAAGCTATCGCAATATGAATGAGATTATCCGTGAGCATATGGAAATTATTGAAATTGCAAAGGAAGCGATCCGTGAAAACGGAATAGAGCCGACACCTGACCCGATCCGTGGCGGAACCGATGGGGCAACACTCAGCCACAAAGGACTGCCTTGCCCAAATCTTGGAACCGGTGGATATGCTTATCACGGACCAATGGAGCATGTAACGGTAGAAGGAATGGAAACGGTTGTCCGTATTATCAAGAAGATCAGTGAAAAAGTAACTGCATTGTAATCATTCCATATTTTGTGCAGCCCGCTAGTTTAAGAAACAAAATATTTTTTCAGAAAAATTATAGGATTACACAGACGAAATGATAGAGTTTTGTCTGTGTAATTTTTTTAATTACATTTTACCCCCATTTTACATAAGAGTGATTTTATATTTTACATAGGGTTTTTAGAATAAAATCATACCTTCCAAAGAGAAGGAAACATAAAATTTCATAATATGAAAAAGATAATATGGAGGAAAAAAGATGAAAAAAACAGTGTGTTTATTACTTGCCGGCTTAATGACGATCGGTGCATTAACAGGATGCGGCAGCAGTGCAGACAACAAAAAAGATGATTCTGCAAAGACAGAGACAACAGGTGAAAAGAAGTCAGACGGATTTGATACAAGCTCAGATATTACCGTAGTATCCCGTGAGGATGGTTCCGGAACAAGAGGAGCATTCATCGAACTGTTTGGAGTACAGCAGGAAGAGAACGGTGAAAAAGTGGACATGACCACAGAGGAAGCTGTTATCGCAAACAGCACAGCAGTTATGATGACCACAGTAGCCGGAGATGATTACGCGATCGGTTATGCATCCTTAGGTTCTTTAGATGACACAACCAAAGCATTAAAGGTAGACGGAGTAGAGCCAAGCGTAGATACCATTAAAGATGGTTCTTACAAAATCTCCAGACCATTCAACATTGTAACAAAAGACAACGTAAGTGATGTTGCACAGGATTTCATCAACTACATCATGAGTGATGACGGACAGAAAGTAATCGAAGACAACGGATACATTTCCGTATCAGATGGAAAATTCGAGAGCAACGGAGCAAAAGGTAAGATCGTAGTTGCAGGTTCTTCTTCTGTAACACCGGTTATGGAAAAATTAAAAGAAGCATACTTAGCAGTAAACAAAGAAGCAGAGATCGAAGTTCAGGAAAGTGATTCCACAACAGGTATGACAGCAGCAATGGAAGGAATCTGTGACATCGGAATGGCATCCCGTGACTTAAAAGACAGCGAGAGCGAGTTAAAAGCAACAGCAATCGCAATGGACGGAATCGCAGTCATCGTAAACAAAAACAACACATTAGATGACATCACATCCGACCAGGTAAAAGATATCTACTTAGGAAATGTAACAAGCTGGGATGAGCTGTAAAAAAGGTTAAGGAGCTATGGCTCCTTCCCTCACTTAAAACAAGGTAATTCAAATAAAGGAAACAATACCCGCTGACAAGCGGGTATCCGTAGTATCTGAAAATAAATAGAGAGAGAAATGATATGAGCAAATATAAAGGAAAAGAAAAACTGATGGAGATCATATTCCTCATTGCAGCATGTATATCCATCATATCGGTTGTTTTAATCTGTATTTTTCTATTCATGAACGGAATACCGGCAATGAAAAAGATCGGATTTGGCGATTTTATCTTCGGACAGAGATGGAGACCGGGAAATAATATTTTCGGAATCTGGCCAATGATCCTTGGAAGTATCTATGTAACGGCAGGAGCGATCATCATTGGAGTACCAATCGGTGTATTGTCCGCAATCTATCTTGCGAAGTTCTGTCCAAAGGGAATTTACAAAATTATCAAACCGGGTGTTGAGCTGTTAGCGGGAATCCCGTCGGTTGTATATGGATTTTTCGGACTGGTCGTACTTGTACCGTTTATCCGCAATACATTTGAGGGAAACGGAAACAGTATTTTAACGGCATCCATACTGCTTGGAATCATGATACTTCCAACGATTATCGGAGTATCGGAATCAGCGATCCGTGCCGTACCGAATAAATATTATGAAGGTGCATTAGCACTGGGTGCAACACATGAAAGAAGTGTATATTGTACCGTTGTACCGGCAGCAAAATCGGGAATCATGGCAGGAATTGTCCTTGGAATCGGAAGAGCGATCGGAGAGACCATGGCTGTTATCATGGTTGCAGGAAACCAGGCAAGAATGCCAAAAGGCATATTGAAAGGGATCAGAACCCTGACCGGAAATATCGTGATCGAGATGGGATATGCCACAGACCTTCACAGAGAAGCGTTGATCGCAACAGGTGTGGTACTGTTCGTATTTATTCTGATGATCAACCTGTTATTTTCCGTATTAAAAAGAAGGAGGGCTGATTAATGGATGTTGAAATGAAAATACAAGAACCGATCAACAAGGTGACAAGAAAACAAAAATTAAAAAATTACAGTAAGCATCCGGGTTCTTTCCTTCTTGCATTACTTACAAAACTGGCAATATTATTGACGGTCTTAGCACTGGGCTTTATCCTGATCTACATTTTAGTAAAAGGAATCCCAAACCTAAGCACAGACCTTTTTGCACTCAAGTATACGACCGAAAATGTGTCCATGCTTCCTGCAATTATAAACACACTGATCATTACCTTACTTTCCTTATGTATAGCAGGACCGATCGGAATTTTTTCAGCGATATATTTAGTAGAGTATGCAAAAAAAGGAAACAAACTGGTGGGAGTGGTTCGCGTTACGGCGGAAACACTGACAGGAATTCCATCCATAGTTTACGGACTGTTCGGAATGTTGTTTTTTGTTACAACGTTAAAATGCGGTTATTCCCTTCTGGCAGGAGCTTTGACCTTATCCATTATGGTGCTTCCGGTCATTATGAGGACAACGGAGGAAGCATTGTTAGCAGTTCCGAATTCATTCCGCGAAGGAAGTTTTGGACTTGGAGCAGGAAAACTGCGTACCATATTTAAAATCGTTCTTCCGTCAGCAGTACCGGGAATTTTAGCAGGAGTCATTCTTGCGATCGGACGTATGGTAGGTGAAACAGCAGCGCTGATCTATACGGCAGGTACGGTTGCAGAGATTCCTTCGAGCATCATGAGTTCGGGAAGAACACTTGCAATCCATATGTACAGTCTTTCAAAAGAGGGACTTTACACAAATCAGGCATATGCAACAGCGGTCGTATTACTGATCGTTGTAGTTCTGATCAATATGCTTTCTAATTTTGTGGCAAAAAAATTTACGAAAAAATAGGAGGAGCAGATGGGAAACAAATTTGAAATCAAAGATCTCAATCTGTATTATGGCGATTACCACGCGTTAAAAAATATCAACATGAATCTGGCTGAAAACGAGATCACAGCTTTTATCGGACCTTCGGGATGTGGTAAATCCACATTTTTAAAATGTCTGAACCGTATGAACGATTTGGTGGAAGGATGTAAAATTACAGGTTCCGTAACCTTAGACGGAGAAGACATTTACGGAAACATGGATGTCAATAAGTTAAGAAAAAGAGTAGGTATGGTATTCCAGAACCCGAATCCGTTTCCAATGAGTGTTTATGACAATATTGCCTATGGACCGCGAACCCATGGAATCCGTAATAAAAAAGTGCTGGATGAAATTGTAGAGCGTTCTTTAAGAAACGCAGCAATCTGGGATGAATTAAAGGATCGTCTGAAAAAAAGTGCACTTGGTCTTTCGGGAGGACAGCAGCAGAGACTCTGTATCGCAAGAGCACTTGCAGTAGAACCGGAGGTAATTCTGATGGATGAGCCGACTTCCGCATTAGATCCGATTTCTACTTCCAAAATCGAAGATTTAGTCATTGATTTAAAAAGTAAGTATACAATTATTATGGTAACGCATAATATGCAACAGGCAACCCGTGTCTCAGATAAGACAGCATTTTTCCTGTTAGGAGACATGATCGAATATGGAGATACCGAAGAATTATTCTCCATGCCGAAAGATAAGAGAACAGAAGATTACATCACAGGGAGGTTTGGATAATGCGAAACCGATTCGACAGACAGTTAGAGCAGCTTAACAATGAATTGATCAATATGGGAAGCCTGATCGAAGAAGCGATCGAGATGGCAATTACCGCGCTGATGAAGCAGGATGCAAAGAAAGCAAAGGAAATTGTGGACTTCGATGAAGAAATTGATGAAAAAGAAAGAGAAATCGAGAGTCTTTGCCTGAAACTTCTCTTACAGCAACAGCCGGTGGCAAAAGACCTGCGTCAGATATCCGCAGCATTGAAGATGATAACAGATATGGAGAGGATCGGAGATCATGCCGCAGATATTTCTGAGATGACAATCCTGATGGCGGGTACTCCTTATATCCGGAACATCGAGCATTTGCAGACAATGGCGAAAGAGGCAATGGTTATGCTGGTAAAGAGCATCGAAGCCTATGTGGAAAAGGATTTGGCGAAAGCGGAAAAAGTCATTGAAAGCGATGATGTGATCGACGATCTGTTTGATCAGATCAAAGCAGAACTGATCGATGCGATCCATCAGAATCCGGAGAACGGAGAACAGGCAGCAGACCTTCTCATGGTATCAAAGTATCTTGAGAGAATCGGAGATCATGCGACAAATATTGCAGAATGGGTAATCTTCTCCATTACAGGAAATCATCCGGGCTAGGAAAATAGCAAAGGAAAATACTTCTAACCTCTAAAATTTACATAGATTTTACATAAATACCCCTTGTTTTTTACAAACCCCACCTACAATGGCTTTGATAGTGTAAAAAAATAGTAAAGTATGTAAATTTAAGAGGAGAAGAGATGGATTTTTTTGATTTATTGACAATGGTAGGCGGACTGGCTCTGTTCCTGTACGGAATGGATGTTATGGGAGACGGTCTTGCAAAGACTTCCGGTGGTAAACTGGAACAGATCTTGGAAAAACTGACATCTACACCAATTAAAGCAGTATTACTTGGTGCAGGAGTAACGGCAGTCATTCAGTCATCATCGGCAACAACAGTTATGGTTGTCGGTTTTGTTAACTCCGGGATTATGAAATTATCCCAGGCAGTGGGAATTATCATGGGTGCCAATGTTGGTACAACGGTTACTTCCTGGATCTTGAGTTTGACGGGAATTGAAAGTGAGAGTTTCTTTATACAGCTTTTAAAACCGTCTTCTTTTGCTCCGATCTTAGCATTGATCGGAATCTTTATGATGATGCTGACAAAGGACAGCAAGAAAAAAGACATTGCATCCATTATGCTTGGATTCGCAGTCCTGATGTTTGGTATGGAGACCATGAGTGAAGCAGTAAAACCTCTTGCAGATGTGCCGGAGTTTACAAATATCCTGATGGTATTTACAAATCCAATTTTAGGTATGCTTGCAGGTCTTGTCTTAACGGCAATTATCCAGAGTTCTTCTGCATCCGTAGGTATTTTGCAGGCTCTTTGTGCAACCGGTTCGATGAGTTTTGGAATTGCATTACCGATCATCATGGGACAGAACATCGGAACCTGTGTTACGGCAATGATTTCTTCTATTGGAGCAAAGAAAAATGCAAAACGTGCAGCATTGATACATCTTTATTTTAATATTATCGGAACCGTACTGTTTATGGTGGCATTCTATGCGGTCAACTCGTTTGTACATTTTGATTTCTTAAACGATGCGGCAACCCCAATGGGTATTGCGGTGATCCACAGTACATTCAATATTGCGGCAACATTGGTACTGCTTCCATTTGGAAAGGTATTAGTAAAACTGGCAACACTTACGATTCCGGAGACCGAAGACGAAAAAGTGGAGGAAATCCCGGATGCAACAAAACTTCTCGATACACGTTTCTTAGAGAAGCCGGCATTTGCTGTTGCCCAGTGTAAGAATGTTGGAATCGAAATGGCAAAATTAGCACAGCGTTCCTTAGAGTATGCGATTGATTCGATCACCGATTATGACCAGAAAAAAGTCAAAGATGTATTCCGTTTAGAGGATATGATCGATCACTATGAAGATGAGCTTGGAACATATCTGATGAAGTTAAGTGGAAAACCTCTGTCTGATGAGGATAATCATACCGTATCAAATCTTTTCCACTGTATGGGAGATTTTGAGCGGATCAGTGACCACGCTTTGAACTTAGCCGAAACTGCAATGGAAATGCAGGCAAAAGAGGAGACTTTCTCAGAAAAAGCAAAAGGCGAGTTAGTGACCTACGGCGAAGCAGTAAAAGAGATCATGGATTTATCCGTAGAAGCATATAAGTCAGGAAGCATGGCACTTGCTGAAAGAGTAGAGCCGTTAGAAGAAGTCATTGATGATCTGAATGTAAAGATCAAGAACCATCATGTAAAACGTCTTCGTAAAGGAAAATGTACGATTGAACTCGGACTTTCCCTGTCAGACATTCTGACAAACTATGAGCGTGTGGCAGATCACTGCTCGAACATTGCAGTCTGCCTGATCCAGGTAGAAGAAGATGGATTTGAAACACACGAATATCTGAATGAAGTAAAACAGAAGGATAATAAAGACTTCCAGAACTTATATCAGATGTATTATAATAAATATCAGATAGGTAAAGCTGACAAATAAAAAAGCAGGTGATGAAATGGCTTTGATTTACATTGTAGAAGATGATGTGAATATTCGGGAAATTGAGACATTTTCTTTGAAAAACAGTGGTTACACGGTAATGGATTTTGAGTGTGCAAAAGATTTTTACCATAAACTTTCCGATAAGACACCGGACTTGATTCTTTTAGATATCATGCTTCCGGATGAGGATGGGCTTGAGATTTTAAGAAAGCTCAGAAAGAATCCGGAAACCAGAAAGGTTCCGATCATTATGGTAACAGCTAAAACTACGGAAATTGATAAGGTAAAGGGGCTGGATTCAGGAGCAGACGATTATCTGACAAAGCCATTTGGAGTCATGGAGCTGATTTCCAGAGTAAAAGCGCTTCTTCGCAGAAGCATGAATATGTACGAATCTAAAGTTTTGTCCTTAGGTGAGATCACGATTGATAATGAGAAACATAAAGTAAGCGTGCAGGGGCAGCCCTGTGAGCTTACTTATAAGGAATTTGAACTTTTGAAATTATTGCTCCAAAATGTTGGCATTGTTCTTTCCCGCGACGTGATCATGGAACGCGTCTGGGGTGTGGACTTTGAAGGAGAATCGAGAACCCTTGACATGCACATTAAGACACTCCGCCAGAAGTTAGGCGAAAGTGGAAAACGGATCAAGACCGTGCGTAACGTAGGCTATCGATTGGAGTAGTGATATAAGATGAAAAAAAAGATAAATCTTCAATTTATGTTTATTTCGGCGGTAGGTATTCTGTTAACATTCTGTTTATCTACCGTTATTTTTTATGAATTATTTAAGAGTGAAGTTGTAGACGAGTTAAAGACCTATGCAGATGTCATCAAAGAGACACAGTCATATGATCAGATCCTGCAGGGAGAATACGATCCCGATGTGGATGACCTCAGGATCACAATGATAAAAAAAGACGGAAAAGTCTTTTACGACAGTTTTGCGGATGCAAAAAAAATGGAGAACCATGCAAACCGGCAGGAGGTCCGCCAGGCATTAAAGCATGGAAATGGAAAAGCAATCCGTACGTCGGATACTTTAGATAAGAATACGTTTTATTATGCAGTCCGTTTAGACGATGGAAATATTCTTCGTGTTGCAAAGGAGTCAAGAAGTATCTGGAGTGTCTTTATCAAAGTGACTCCGGCAATCCTGATCCTGATCTTTGTGATTCTTGCGATCAGTAAGATGCTGTCAGATGTTCTGACAAAGAGCCTGTTGTTGCCGATCGAGCAGATGTCAGAGAATCTGGATCACTTAGAGGACATCACAACCTATAAAGAACTGATGCCGTTTATCAATACGATACAGGAGCAGCATAAAAATATTTTAATGAATGCAAAGATGCGGCAGGAGTTTACGGCAAATGTCTCGCATGAATTAAAGACACCGCTGACAGCTATTTCCGGCTATTCGGAGTTAATACAGAATGGAATGACGAATGAAGAGGAAACCATCCGTTTTGCGGGAGAAATTCATAAGAGCGCAAAACGTCTGCTGACCCTGATCAATGATACGATCCGTCTGTCGCAGTTAGACACCTCCGAACAGAAGGTGATCTATGAAGCGATCGACTTATATAAAATAGCTGAGGATTGTGTGAATATGCTGAAATTTTCAGCCGAGAATCATGGTATTACTATTTCGATACATGGAACAAATGCTTACTTAGAAGGCAACAAAGAAATGCTTGAAGAGGTCGTCTATAATCTTTGTGACAATGCGATCCGTTATAATAACGAAGGTGGAAAAGTAGATGTTACGGTAAAACCGGTAAAGGGAAAAATCTATCTTTGTGTCGAGGACAATGGTATCGGAATTTCCAAAGAGCATCAGGAGAGGATTTTTGAAAGATTTTACCGGGTAGATAAGAGCCGCTCGAAATCCACCGGAGGAACCGGACTCGGACTTGCCATTGTAAAACATATTATCCAGCAGCACGGTGCTCATATGGAGCTGACCAGTGAAAAAGGCAAAGGAACAAAGATAGAGATCGAATTTTCAAAGAGCAGATAAGAGTATTCTGCATAAGATAAAATAAAAAATGGATATCTTTAACAAAATACTCTTTTATACTTATCACAAATCTTTTATCCAGAAACGAATGAGAAATATGAGAGCATCTCTTCGTGAGATGGAAGAAATCTTAAATAAGGAAGCCTAAGATTTCCTCCGGGGTGTCCACAATGTGGGATGCCCCTTCTTTTTCTAAAAAGGCACGTCCCTTAAATCCCCATGCAACACTGATGCAGTCCATGCCGGAATTTGCAGCAGTCTGTAAATCTACTTCAGAATCCCCGACATAAACAGCAGAGTCGGCAGATTCACCCAATTCCTCTAAGGCAGTAAAGACCGTATCCGGTGCAGGTTTCTTTCTTACGCCGGTTCTTTCACCGATTGCCACAGAAATGATCCCTTCAAAAAAATCTGCTGCAAGACGTTTGACTGCTGCATCATTTTTATTAGAAACGATCGCCATAGGGATCTCATGTTCCTGTAAAGTCTTTAAAAGCTCCATAATGCCCGGATACGGAGCAGTTGCTTCTTTACAGTGGTCAGTATAGTAGGTTTTAAAAGCGGCAAATACTTCTTCAAACTGTGGGTTATCCTCTCCCTGTGGGATTGCACGGATCAAAAGAAGCCGCAGTCCGTTGCCGACAAAGCTCTGGACTTCAGGAAGCGTTCTGGTCGGCATATCAAATTCCTGCAACGTATGGTTCAGGGCATTCGTTAAATCCTCGATCGTATTTAAAAGTGTTCCATCTAAGTCAAAGATGACGGTAGAATATTTTTTCAAGAAAAAGACCTCCTTGCAATTAATTTATGGATCGGGTGTCCGAGAGAAGAAAATTTTTCTTCGTATTCAGTCATTACATTTCCTTCGTTTAAGACCGGGTCGTGGTGCAGATCAAACGTATGCGCATCAAGCGTCCATCCGGCTTCTGCTACTTCCTCCATAGAGAAAGCAAACAGATCATCATTGTCCGTCTTAAATTCCACAACACCGTTTCTAGCTAAAATCTTATCATAGCGTTCAAAGAACTGCCGGCTGGTCAGGCGGCGCTTGGCGTGGCGTTCCTTTGGCCATGGGTCGGAAAAATTCAGATAGATCTTAGCGACCTCTTCTTCATCAAAGACTTCCGTAATGATGGAAGCGTCCATGCACAAAAAGCGGATATTTGGCAGAGGCTCTATCTCCATTTTCTGTAAAGCACGGAGCAGTACGGAAGAATAACGCTCAATTCCGATATAATTGATATCCGGGTGTTCCTTTGCAAGCTGCATGATGAACTGTCCCTTGCCCATGCCGATCTCAATGTGGATCGGATTCTCATTTCCAAATATCAGATGCCAGCGTCCTTTTTCCGCCATCGGTTCCTGTATACAATGCGGGCTGTCAGCAATTGCTTCGTCTGCGCCCGGAATATTCCTAAGTCTCATAATGTCACTCCTATAAAATCATTTTGCAATACATATTTTACATGAAAAGGACAGGAAAAAAAAGAGTTTATAAAAAATAAGTTGCACCAAGAGGACAGGGAGATTATACTATTAAATAGTGAGCAATTTTAAAAATAGAAGATAGAAATATCAGGGAATGATAATATGGAGAAGAAAGAATGAAGAAAAACAGATGGAAAAAGGGCATAGCACTCTTTTTAAGCATAACGGCAATATTTACAGGCAGCATGATCCCGGTACAGGCATCTGAATACTGGCCGCAGGCACCGGAAACGGCATCCCCATGTGTGATGGTGATGGAAATGAACACGGGAGCTGTATTATATGAAAAGAATGTAGACGAGGTTCATTACCCGGCAAGTATTACGAAGATCATGACAACGCTGATCGCCATTGAAAAAGGAAAGATGGACGATATCGTTACTTTTTCAGCGGATGCGGTATACAAAAACGAGGGAGACACCTCCCATATTTCAAGAGATTTAGAGGAGCAGATGACCTTAGAGCAGTGTCTTTACGGAGTCATGCTCGAATCTGCAAATGAATGTGCCTATGCCGTTGCAGAGCATATCGGCGGTGGTGATGTCAGCAAGTTTGTCGATATGATGAATGAAAAGGCAAAAGAATTAGGATGTACGAATACGCATTTTAATAACACGAACGGTCTTCCGGACGAGCAGCACTATACCTCAACGAGAGATATGCTTTTGATTGCCCGTGCCGCATATGAGAATGAGGAATTTCGTAAGATTACAGGTACGAAGGTCTATGTCATTCCTCCGACCAATAAGCATGAAGACGAAACCACACTACATAATCACCACAATATGCTCTATCCGTTCCGTACGGCAAAATATATCTATGATGGATGTACCGGAGGAAAGACCGGATATACCGTAGCGGCAAACAGTACACTGGTCACTTATGCAGAGCGTGACGGAATGTCCCTAGTCTGTGTCGTTATGAATGCACAGGCACCGGCGCATTTTGAAGACACGGTAAATCTGTTCAACTACTGTTTTGACAATTTCCAGATATTCAGTGTCAAAGATAATGAAAAAGCATATACCAAGGACAAGATACAGGATACGGGAATCCTGAATACGGATCAGTCCTTTGCAGGCTTGGATAAAAACGGAGGGATCATCCTTCCAAAGACCGCTTCTTTTGAAGATGCGAAAGTAGAAGTGAAAGAAAAAGGTGAATCAAAGAACAGTGCCGGCCGTCTGGAATACACCTATGCAGGACATGCTGTGGGTGGAGCCGATATCATGGTCACAAAAGCAGAGCCGGAGAAGTTCCCATTTGACAATACAAAAGAAGCAGGCAAAAAGGGAGAAAAGACAGCATACGTCAAAGGAAATACCATTGTGATGTTAGTGATCATCGTATTAGTCTGTGCAGCATTAGCACTGATCGGACGATATGTTTCCGATAACTCCTTTGTGATAAAGACGAAAGTGGACAGAAAGCGAAATAAACCGGACCCACGTTATACCATCATCCGAAATTCGAAAAAGAAATGGCGCAGGAAATAAAATAAGACTTAAATCAAAGACAAACAATATAGAAAAGGACAATTTCAAGTTGTAGAAATTGTCCTTTTTGTTATTTATAGACATATCGAAAAAATAAATAAAATGTCAGATAATGTATAAATAATTCACATTAAAATATCTAACTTAAAGTTCTATCAGACTATTTAAAAGAGTTACCAAAACAGGTTTATTTAAAGTATAGAACAGGATCCCATTAGAAGTCTTTACCATCGTAATGTATTTATCCTGAAAGGTAATGGAACCTTCGATCGTATCCATCAGATAGGAAGCTAACTTAGCATCCGCTCTTAAAAATACAGTCTCATATTCTTCTAACGGCTCGACAGAAGCGGAAGCCTTTTGAAACAGATAACGCAGATCCTCTTCCTGTTCTAACTGTTCTCTGGACTTATTGATGATAAAATAGCCGTTAGAGTCCTTTGGCATATTCATGGATTTGACAGCCCGCTGCACCTGTTTGGCAAGACTGTCGGAAGCAGGATAAAGAGATTCAAAGTAAGACATGAAATCAGAAGCCTGCTTAAAGTGTCGGTTTGTTCCTTTTTCTAAAACCTCCGTCATCAGAATCCGCTTGATAATAGTTTCACAGGTCTGTCTTGACGGATTCTTGCGAAGTGTAGAATGCATGGTTTGATGGTCCATGGTAAATCCCCTTTCCTTTTTATTATAGTCATAGATTTCTCAATCATGTGCCAAAAGCATATAAGAATATTATAGAAAAAATCACCCGGAACAACAACCCTGTTTTACAAGGATTTTTCGCTTTTATAGGTTTGACAGGGATTTTCCAAGAGCATATAATAAGTATATAAAAATACCAAAAGTACATCTATGGAGCGGAAAAAAATGGCAGAAGAGAAGAAAGAACGATTATCCAGACAAGAGAAGAAAGAGCAGCAGCTAGAAGCAATCCGTAAGCTGATCGAAGAAAAGGGCGGGGTAGCGAAAACGTCAGAGCTGTATACCTTAGGTCTGGACTACCGGGTACTCCAGAGATTTGTAGAGGAAGGAACGTTAGAAAGGATCAAGAGCGGGTACTATTCCTTAGGTTATCGTAAGAAATCCGAAGAAGAGATTATACCGGTACTGTTCCCGGATGGAGTGCTGTGTATGGAGAGCGGTCTTTATTATCAGGGATATCTCAAAGAACGTCCTTACATATGGAGTATTGCGGTGGATAAGAACACTTCAAAATCCAGATTTAAGATGGATTATCCGATCGTACATCCATACTATACGGAAACGAAAGTCTTAGAGATGGGTGTCGAAACCTTCGATATGAACGGACAGAAGATAAAGATATACGAAAAAGAGCGTCTGATCTGCGACTGTCTGAAATATGAGGACAAGTTAGATGCAGACAGTCTGAAAAAGGGACTGCTTGCATTCATCAAAGATGAAGAAAAAGACATCGCAAAACTCATGATGTATGCAAGAGAGCGTCGAGTGGTAGAAAAAGTACGCAATAGGATCGGGGTGTGGCTGTAATGTCCAAAAAGAGCCTGTCAGCCGTAAAGGCAAAGAGTGAAGAACTGAAAATCCCATATGAGAACCTGTTATCGGCATTTGTCATAGAAGAAGCCGTAACGGCGGTCTGTGAATCTGACGAGGCAGAGAACTTCCGGTTAAAAAACAACAGCATATTATCGTTAGAGTATTACAGGCGGAAAGCACCGACACGTTTAGAGTATATGATCTTAAGCGAAGAAGAGCTGACCGTGCGGAATGTGATACACCGCATGAGTAAGATCTTTCAGAATGAGAAAAAAGCAGAGCTTTGGTGGAAATACCGGGTAGAAAAAGAGGACGAAGGCATCTGCGTATATTTAAGTGCTAAAATCGAAGAACTTCAGATCCCGGTGCAGCTGGTCTTAGAGCAGGAAAAAGAGGAGCCGTCAGAGCCTTCCCATGAAGAGCTTCATCCGTTTTTAGAAGAGGAGCGGAGTGTGGAATATCTGCATTATCCGATGGAAGGGATATTAGCGGAGCATTTTATCCGTATCATGCGGGATATGGAGCTTATCAATGACATGGGAAGTTATTATATTCTCTATGAGCTGCTCAGCAAAGAAATGAACAGCAGCAGAAAAGTCACGGAGCAGATAGAAAGTCTTGCAAAAGAGCAAAAGATTCCACTGAAAAAAGAGCGTTTTGAGATGTTTGAAGGATATCAGAGCAGTTCTTACATGAAAAAGAAATGGAAATCCTATTTAAAGAAAGAAAAAAAGAAGACCCCTTCCTTTGAAGAGGTCATGAAAGTTATGATCGCTTATTATCGTCCGATCTGGGATTCCCTTGCCGAGGGAAATTACTATTTAGGAGACTGGATGCCGGAATTAATGCGTTATCTGGATTAACCGATTAACTGGAAGTTTCCCGAAATATGGCATCTCCTTCTAAATTATGCAGATACTGTAAAGCCTGATAATAGGAAGCTCTTGTATCGAGTTCAAAAAACTGTACATCAAGAGGCGGAAAAAAGTCTAAGTCCTCTTGCGGAACATACAACGTCTTACATTTGTCCTGAACATTCTTAATAGAATACTGGCGTAAAAGAAGGCATTTTCCTAATTTGGTAATGCAGGACTTAGAGTAAACCGTAGAAAGGATCTGCTCGGTCTCGTCTTCTTTTCGCTGTATCGTACAGATGTCGTAGGATGCACTCATTTCTAAGAGATGTGCAGCCAGCTTCGGATCGAAAAAAGGCGTATCTATGGAAATATAGAAAGCCCGTTCTTCATCGATCATGGACAAAGTGCTGAACACACCGGCTAAAGGACCGGCATTCAGGTAAATATCGGAAATCTCCTGTACGTTTAAATGCAGATGGGAATAAATGCCCTTCTGCTTTACGGATAAATATATTTTTGAGAAATATGGCTCAAATTTATGAACAAGGTATTCAACCATGCAGCAGTTGCCAAATGGAAGCAGGGCTTTGTCAGAACCCATGCGTGAACTGTCACCGCCACAGAGAATTACTAATGCATTCTCCATAGGAATCCTCCTTTGTAAAAGACTAGAATCGACAATACTATATCACAAAATGCAAATGATTGCGAGGAAAAAATGAAGCAGGAATACTTAGATGCAAAATTAGAAAGATATCGTCAAAAAGAAATATACCCGTTTCATATGCCGGGACATAAGCGAAAAGAGCATGCATTAATGGACCCTTATTCCATGGATATCACGGAGATCGAAGGGTTTGACAATCTGCATGAACCGGAAGGGATCCTGTTAGAAGGCAAGGAACGGTTAGCAGAGTTATATGGAGCAAAAGAGAGTTTTTTCTTAGTAAACGGAAGTACCTGCGGACTGTTAGCAGCGATCAGTGCCGCCACAAGGAGGGGAGATACCATACTGATGGCAAGAAACTGTCATAAAGCCGTCTATCATGCCGTGGAATTATCAGAGTTAAAGACCGAATATCTCTATCCGTCCATAACAAAAGAAGGGATACAGGGCAGCATCCATCCAAAAGATGTAGAAGAGGCATTGAAAAAGCATCCCGAGATCAAAGCGGTTATCCTTACCTCGCCAACCTATGACGGAGTGCTTTCGGATGTCAGAACGATCGCAGGAATGGTTCATGAGAAGAACATTCCGCTCATCGTAGACGAGGCACACGGAGCACATCTTGGATTTTCAGAGAGTTTTCCGGCTTCTGCAGTATCAGAAGGAGCGGATGTCGTGATCCAGAGTTTTCATAAAACACTTCCGTCACTGACGCAGACAGCCGTGCTCCACCGCATGAGTGAACGGATCGCACCCGAAAGGATACGAAAATATCTGAGCGTGTATCAGACATCTTCTCCATCCTATCTGTTAATGGCATCGATAGACCGGTGTGTGAGGATCTTACAGAGCCGGAGTGAGCGGTATTTTGCAGACTTAGAAGAGAATCTGACCACCTTTTATCGGAAGGTGCAAGACTTAAAGCATTTAAAAGTCCTGACAGAAGAAGATTTTTCAAAAGAAGAGGGATATGCATTTGATCCTACAAAAATCCTCATTTATACGGGAGATACGGATATGACCGGAAAAGAACTGATGGACATATTAAGAAAAGACTGGGATATGGAGTTAGAGATGGCATCCGGTTATTATGCACTGGCACTGACCGGCATTATGGACACGGAGGACGGATTTTTCAGTCTTTCCGAAGCACTTCATACGATCGATGAACAGATGAAAAAGACAGGGAAAGATGTTGCGGTAGAAGAATCTATCAAAATAGAAGATGAAAACGAACATGTTTCGTATCTCTTTATGCAGGAATTGTATGGAAAAAAAGAAGTGGTCTACCCGGTCTGGGAAGCAGAGGACATGAGAAAAATGGAGATCTCTTTAGAAAGTGCATTAGGAAAGATCAGTGCGGTAACGGTCAGCCTGTATCCGCCGGGAATCCCGCTCCTGCTTCCGGGAGAACGGATCGAGAATGGATTTTTAGAAGGAATCGCAAAATGCCGGGAAAGCGGACTGCATATCAGCGGATTGTCCGGGACATCAAATGAACGGATAGAGGTTGTGATTCCGTAAAAATTATATTATACTATTTATAATTGGCTTTTTGCCAAAAACGCATCAAGGGAGAGATCATGGGCAGAATATTTTGTCTGATGGGGAAAAGTTCATCAGGAAAAGATACGTTATATGCAAGATTATCAGAGAAGCTGCATTTTTCTACCATCGTTCCCTATACCACACGCCCAATCCGGGAAGGTGAAGAAGAGGGAAGAGAATATCACTTTATTACGGAAAAAGAGGTAGAAGAGTTCGAAAAGCAGGGGCGCATTATTGAGCTGCGTGCATATAATACGGTACACGGGGTCTGGAAATATCTCACAGTGGATGATAAACAGACCGATGTAGAGCATCGCGATTATCTGATGATCGGAACGGTGGAATCCTACCGGAAATTAAAAGAATACTATGGAGAAGCGTATCTGGTGCCGATATATATAGAAGTAGATGATGGTGTCCGTTTGCAAAGAGCTTTAGAGCGGGAGAGAAGTCAGGCAGAGCCGAAATATGCGGAGATGTGCCGCAGATTTTTGGCGGATGAGGCAGATTTTTCACCGGAAAAGCTGCAGGAGGCAGGCATCACAAAGACATTTGTAAACAATGATTTAGAGCATACCGAGCAGGAGATCATTTCTTATGTGAAATCCTGTATGACAGAATCCACAATGAGGTGACCGTATGGATATGAAGATTAATGAGACAACTCCGGTTTCTCAGGTAGAAGCGACAGCTCCAAAGGAAAAGGTGGACGGAGATTTTAAGTTTACCTTAACCAGTAAGATCGAAGAGTCGGAATTGCAGGAAAAGCTTAACGGACTGATGAAAGAGATCGACAAACAGGGCAAGAAGCTTTCCGAGCATATGGATGTAAGGGATATGAAAAAATACCGCTCGCTCGTCAAGGAATTTATGAATGAGGTAGTCAACCGTTCCCATAAATTTTCCAGAGAGAATTTTTTAGACCGGCGCGGCAGACACAGGGTATATGGTATTGTCCGTCTGGTGGATAAGAATTTGGATGAATTAGCGGAAGAGTTAGTCAAAGATGAGAAAGATCATATCAATATTTTAAATAAAGTGGATGAGATCAGGGGACTTCTGATCGACATTTCTACATAAAGGAGATTTCAATGGCAGGATTTGCGGAGATTATAGGACATGAACAGATAATTGAACATTTACAGAATGCGATCTTATCGCAGAAGGTTTCACATGCCTATATTTTAAACGGACCGGATGATTCCGGGAAAAAAATGATAGCGGAAGCATTTGCAATGGCACTTCAATGCGAAAAGCATGGGACAGAGGGCTGTATGGAATGTCATTCCTGCAAACAGGCGATCAGCAAAAACCAGCCGGATATTATTTATGTGACACATGAGAAGCCAAACACGATTTCCGTGGATGATATCCGTAGACAGGTAAAGGACGATGTGGATATCAAGCCGTATGCAAGTCCGTACAAGATCTATATCATCGATGAAGCGGAAAAAATGAATGTACAGGCGCAGAATGCATTGTTAAAAACGATCGAAGAGCCGCCGGCATATGTGGTCATTCTCTTATTGACAACCAATGCAGATTCGTTTCTGCCAACGATAAATTCCCGCTGCATCACACTGGATTTAAAAGCAGTGCCAAATGAAAAGATCAAAAGTTATCTGATGGAGCATTGCCAGATCCCTGATTATCAGGCAGAAGTGTGTACGGCGTTTGCACAGGGAAATGTAGGAAAAGCGATCAAATTAGCATCCTCAGAATCCTTTAACGAGATTAAAAACTCGGCATTACAACTGATCCGCAGATTAAAAGAGATCGACCTCTACGAAATGATGGAGGCAGTAAAGCAGATCAGTGAATACAAACTGGAAATAAACGACTATTTTGATATCATGATGATCTGGTATCGGGATGTCTTATTATATAAAGCAACAGCAGATGTCAACCATCTGGTATTCCGGGATGAGATCTATGACATCAAAAAGAGTGCGAGCAAAAGTTCCTATGAGGGAATTGAGCAGATCTTAGAGGCATTAGAGAAAGCAAAAGTCCGTCTGAATGCCAACGTCAATTTTGATCTGGTCATTGAACTGCTGCTGTTGACGATAAAGGAGAATTAACATGATAAAAATTGTAGGAGTCCGATTCCGTAAAGCCGGAAAAATCTATTATTTTGATCCGGCAGGAATGGAAATAGAGACGGGAACACACGTCATCGTGGAGACAGCCCGTGGAATAGAGTTTGGAACCGTCATGATCCCACCAAGAGAGATGGAAGAGGACGGTGTCGTACAACCGTTAAAGCCGGTGATCCGCATTGCAACAGAAGCAGATGAGATCACGGAGCAGAAGAATAAGGAAAAAGAAAAAGAAGCCTTTCAGATCTGCTTAGAAAAAATCGCAAAACACAAACTGGAAATGAAGTTAGTGGAAGCAGAGTACACCTTTGACAATAACAAATTGCTTTTTTATTTTACGGCAGACGGAAGAATTGATTTCCGTGAGCTGGTAAAGGATTTAGCTTCGGTATTCCGTACCCGTATCGAATTACGGCAGATCGGTGTGCGTGATGAGACAAAAATTCTTGGAGGAATCGGTATCTGTGGCAGACCGTTGTGTTGCAGTACCTACTTATCAGAATTTATACCGGTATCCATCAAAATGGCAAAAGAGCAGAACCTGTCTTTAAATCCAACAAAGATATCAGGAGTCTGTGGACGATTGATGTGCTGCTTGAAAAACGAAGAAGAAACATATGAATATCTGAATTCCAGACTGCCGAATGTCGGTGATTATGTCACAACCATTGAAGGTTTAAAGGGTGAAGTACAGAGCGTATCAGTTCTGCGTCAGCTTGTAAAAGTGATCGTAGAAGTCAATGATGAAAAAGAAATCCGTGAATACAAGGTGGACGAGCTGAAATTCCGTCCGAAACGCCGCCGCGACAACACGAAGATTTCCGCGGAAGAAATGAAGAAGTTAAAGGCGTTAGAGGACAACGGAGGAAAGTCTAAGATTGATGATACAAAATAATCTGTTAGAGAATGAACGGATAGACGATCTACAGAGAAACGGTTACCGAATCATACAGAATCCGGAAAAATTCTGCTTTGGCATGGATGCAGTGCTGCTCAGCGGTTTTGCAAACGTAAAACAGCAGGAAAAGGCTCTTGACTTAGGAACAGGAACCGGGATCATTCCGATTCTTCTAAAGGCAAAGACAAAGGGAGCACATTTTACCGGACTTGAGATCCAAAAAGAGAGTGCAGACATGGCAAGAAGAAGTGTCGTACTCAATGGATTAGAAAAGGACATCGAAATCGTAACAGGAGATATCAAAGATGCTTCAGAATTGTTTGGAGCATCTTCTTTTGATATCATTACCACAAATCCGCCTTATATGATAGGGCAGCATGGACTGCAGAATGGAAACGAAGCAAAGACCATTGCCAGACATGAGATACTCTGTGATCTGGAGGACATTTTAAGGGAGGGCAGCAGACTGCTCAGAGAGCATGGAAGATTCTATATGGTGCATCGTCCGTTCCGGTTGGCGGAAATCCTGAGTAAAATGTGTGCATACAGGATAGAGCCAAAACGGATGCGGCTTGTTTATCCCTACGCAGATAAAGAACCGAACATGGTACTGATCGAGGGATTAAAAGGCGGAAAGCCGCGGATGACGGTAGAAAAACCACTGATCGTCTATCAGGAGCCGGGGGTATACACCGACGAGATCTATGAAATCTATGGGTATTGATATCAGACAGAAAGGAATACCGGAATGCAAGGAAAATTATATTTATGTGCAACTCCCATCGGAAACTTAGAAGATATTACCCTGCGTGTCCTTCGGACATTGCAGGAGGTGGATCTGATCGCGGCAGAGGATACACGCAATTCCATAAAGCTGTTAAACCACTTCGACATCAAAACTCCGATGACAAGTTATCACGAATTTAATAAGATCGAAAAAGCACATCAGCTTGTGGAAAAGATGCAGTCGGGAACGAACATAGCGTTGATAACGGATGCCGGAACACCGGGAATTTCAGATCCGGGAGAAGAGTTAGTAAAGATTGCCTATGAAGCGGGAATTGAAGTAACCTCCCTTCCGGGAGCAGCAGCATGTATTACGGCATTGACGCTTTCGGGGCTGTCTACCAGAAGATTTGCATTTGAAGCATTTTTGCCAAAGGATAAAAAAGAGCGGAAAAGGGTGTTAGAGGAACTAAAGGATGAGACACGCACGATCATCATATACGAAGCACCTCATCATCTGATAAAGACCTTAGAGGAGTTAGAAAAAGAACTTGACAACCGTAAGATCACACTTTGCCGGGAGCTGACCAAAAAATATGAAGAGGCTCATAGAACGACAATACATGAGGTCTTGGACTACTATAAAGACAAAGAACCCCGCGGAGAATATGTCTTAGTACTCGAGGGAAAGACAAAAGAACAGGTAGAGGAAGAACGGAAAAAAGAGTGGGAAAACCTTACGTTAGAGGAACATATGCAGGTTTATGAAGAAAAAGGTGTTTCTCATAAAGAAGCTATGAAGCTGGTTGCAAAGGACAGAGGAATTTCAAAACGGGATGTCTATCAGGCATTGATTTAAAAAAGAAAAAGAATATAGAGAGTTGGAGTGAAGAGAATGTTATATATTGAACGCAGAGAGAAAATATTAGAGATGCTGAGAAAATCAGGAAATGTGAAAGTTTCAGATTTGGTGGATATATTTCATGTAGATGCGACAACCATAAGAAGAGATTTAAAAGCACTGGCAGATAATGAAAAAGTTAAGATGGTATATGGTGGTGCGTATTACATTAATGAAATGTCACAATGGCCCATAGAGGATAATCCCGATGTAAAGAGAACGATAAATATTGAGAAAAAACAGATTGTTGCACAGAAGGCTGCAAAGGAAATCAAAGACGGCGATACGATTATATTAAATAATGGGGTGACAGCCGAATTGATTTTGGATTACTTACCGGAGATGAAATCCCTGAATCTGATTACACAATCTTTAATTATTGCACAGAAAGCGGTAGAGAAGCAGTTTATAGATGTATATCTTCCAGGTGGAAAATACAGAAAGAAGTCAGGAATGTTTTATGGTGATTTTGCAATTGATGCAATTAAAAAATTTCGTGCCAGCAAAATATTTCTTGGTATTCTGGGCGTATCCATTCACGATGGAGTCACGCACCCGGCAATTGAGGAAGTTCCTGTTATGCAGGCGTTATTAGAAATCAGTCATAAAAAGTATCTGATTGCTGATACAACAAAGTATGGAAAAGCATTTTTGGGAAAAATAGCCGGCTTATCGGAGTTTGATACTTTAATAGTAGATGAAGAGCTGCCAGAAATCTATTATAAATATGCAGAAGAACACGGAATACGAATAATATAAGCTGTAAAAGTGCAAAAAAGGGCATAAAAATGCATAATAATGTTTTTATGCCCTTTTATATTGACAAAAATGCAAAAACATAATAAAATAAAGCATGTAAATGATATAAATGTGCACAAATATCATAAGCAACAGAGAAGAAAAAACAAAAACGGGTAACAAGATGCATATGAAAAGCATCAGAAAGGACATGCTATGGGAAAAGATTATATTTTAGTAATTGATGAGGGTACTACAGGAACAAGAGCTATCTTATTTGATAAAAAATTTCAGATTGCAGAGCAGTCATATGAAGAATTCTGTCAGCATACTCCGGCAGAGAATATGGTAGAGCATGATGCAGAAGAAATTTATGATTTAAGTGTTAAAATGTGTAAAAATGTAATTGAGAAAAAGGGAATCTCAGCAGAAAATATTATTGGTATCGGTATTACAAATCAGAGAAATACGGCAGTAATCTGGGATAAACATACAGGAAAGCCGTTACACCATGCACTTGTATGGCAGGATTCACGAATGGGAAAAATGTGTGAGGATATTAAAGCGACACCATTTTTTGAAGAGATTTTAAATACAACCGGAAAAGTAATTGGTCCACACACCAATGTGCTTTTCCTGAAATGGTATCTTGACAATATTCCTGGAATTAAAGAGAAAATCGAAAAAGGAGATGTCCTTTTCGGAACAATCGATACCTGGCTAGTATGGAAGCTGACCGGTGGAAAAGTACATGCAACCAGCTTTTCTAATGCTTCTAGTACAGGATGTATGGATGTTGAAAAGCAGGAGTGGTATCAGAAATTGTTTGACTATGTAGGAGTGCCGGTATCTGTATTCCCGAGCATCCAGTCAGAATCCTCCGATTATGGAGAAACTACTATTTTTGGAGGTTCTATTCCAATCCGTGGAGTGATTGCAGACCAGCAGTCCGCATTATTTGCAGAGGCATGTATTGATGCAGGAACCGTAAAATGTACCAATGGTACCGGCAGCGTCTTAAATATTAACGTTGGTTCAAAATTCCAGACATCACCGGGTGGAGTAGATACTATAATTGCATGGAACTTAGACGGAAAGTGTACATATGCAGTTGAGGGACTTGTCCCGGTTACCGGTTCTGCAATACAGTGGCTTCGTGATGGATTAAAAATTATAGAGAGTGCAAAAGATATAGAAAAATTGGCATCCAGTGTTCCGGATACAAACGGTGTATACTTCATTCCGGCATTAAGCGGATTGATGGCACCTCATCAGGACCCGTTCGCAAGAGGAATGATGATTGGAATCACCAGAGGTACGACAGACGCACATATTGCAAGAGCAACCTTAGAAGCAATTGCATTTTCCATCAAAGATATTTTGAATATTGTAGAAGAGAATGGCGTTAAAATTAAAGAGATTAAGATTGATGGTGGTGCTTCAAAGAATAATCTGCTGGCACAGACACTTGCAGATTACTGTGATGCTGAAATTATGCGTCCGGAATCCTTAGAAGCAACAGCCTTAGGGGCAGCCTATATGGTGGCATTATATGCAAACCTGATTTCCTCAGAAGACGTGAAAGGATTGGTAAAAATAGAATCCGAATTTAAACCGGAAATCAAAAAAGAGAAGATGAAAGAACATTACGAGTATTGGAAAGATGCTGTAGAACGTTCTAAAAAATGGATAAAAGCCTAATCAGGTCAGGAAAAAATAGTAGGAGGAGAAAAGGATATGAGAGAGCGTTTTTTTAAGCTTCGCGATAAACTTTTGAACACAACTCCCAAAATCTGTATCGAGAGAGCAAAGATTGTAACGGAAGCCTATAAGAAATATGATGCCTATCCAAATATTGAAAAAAGAGCAATGGCATTAGCGGATGTTTTAAGAAATATGACCATCTATATTGAAGAAGAGCAGCTTTTAGCCGGAAATCAGGCAAGTTCAAACCGGGCAGCACCGCTCTTCCCGGAATATGCATTTGCATATATTTTGGATGAATTAGATGATTTAGAAAAAAGAAGCAGTGACAAATTCACTATTACGGAGGAAAATAAAAAAGTATTAAGAGAAATTCTTCCGTGGTGGGAAGGAAAAACATTAAAAGACAGAGCTATTGCCATGCAGCCGCAGGAAGTGTTGGATGACCGTGTGACCGGTGTACTTGGATGGCAGGGAAATGTTTCGACAGGAGAAGGTCATATTGTTCCGGATTATGACATGGTAGTTCGTCTGGGCTTTGCCGGATTGAGAGATAAGATTCAAAAGCATATAGATGAATTGGATTTAAGTAAACCGCAGGATTTAGAAAAGCTGACCTTTTACCGTGCCTGCAAGGCGATTATAGACGGATGTCTGGATTACATAAAGCGTTACTGTATTTTAGCAGAAGAGCAGGCAGAGCAGTGTAAAGATGCAGCAAGAAAGGAAGAACTGTTAGGAATCAGCGAAAGATGTCAGGCACTCTTAGAAAGAGCACCGGAAACGTTTTTTGAGGCATTGCAATGTGTGTGGTTTGTACAGGTTATTCTGCATATTGAAACCAATGGACATTCCCTTTCCTTTGGACGGTTTGACCAGTACATGAATCCGTTCTTACAAAAGGATTTAAAGGAAGGCAGAATCACGATGGAAGAAGCAGAAGAAATGCTTGGCTGCTTTTACCTGAAGATATACAGCAACAATAAATTGCGTTCCTGGTCTAATACTTTAACGCAGATGGGCTCTCCTACCTATCAGAACATCTGCTTAGGAGGACAAAAGGCAGATAAAACCGATGCCGTAAACGAGATGTCATGGCTGTGTTTAGAAATGTTAGACGAAATACATCTGCCAGAACCGACGGTATATATCAGAGTACATGAAAACATATCGGAAGCATTCTTGAAAAGAGCGGTCAAAATTGTAAAACAGGGAGTGGGTATGCCTGCCTTTGTAAATGACCAGACAATTATTGCCGCATTAGAGAAAAGAGGCGTGACAAAAGAGGATGCACTGAATTATTCCACCATGGGTTGTACAGAGGTTCAGGTTCCGGGAAAATGGGGATATCGTGCAAACGGAAAGAGCAAGATTAATCTCTTAAAGATTCTTGAAATAGTTTTAAATGGAGGAAAAGACCCAAAATCCCAAAAGCAGGTATTTAACGATATGAAGCCATTAGAAGAATATACCTCCATTGAAGAGCTGAAGCAGGCTTATAAGAGAGCGATAGAGTATTATATGCGCTTGCATGTCATTGCAGATAATGTCAATGAACTGGCAATGACCCAGATGACACCGGATGCATTTTGTTCTTTACTGGTACAGGATTGTTTAGGAAGAGGAAAGGCCATCAAGGAAGGCGGTACCATTTATGATATGGTTAGTGGCACTCTGGTTGGAATCCCAAATGTGGGAAATGCAGTCTATGCCATTAAGAAAAATGTTTTTGATGAAAAGAGAATGACGGCAGCAGAACTGAAAGAAGCCTTAGATACGGACTTTGCGGGAGAAAAAGGCAAAGTCATTAGGAAATATCTGTTAGAGCGGACAGAGAAATACGGAAACGATGAAAAAGAGGTAGATAAGCTGACAAATGAGCTGGCAAACTATTATGTAAATCAGATATATCATTATAAGACCCTTCGTGAGGGAAAAGGGCCGATAGGATGCTGCTATACCAGTTCCACCGTAACCATAACTGCCAATATTCCTTCCGGTGCAATCGTTGGAGCCTCCGCAGACGGAAGAAAAAAGGGAATGCCGACAGCAGATGGAATATCTCCATCTACGGGAACGATGAAAAAAGGTTTAACGGCAATGTTCCAGTCAGTGGGAACGCTCAATACAGAACTTTTCACGGGAGGACAACTGTTAAATGTACGAATCAATCCAAGTACACTTAAGACAGAAGAGGACGAGGATAAATTCATACAGATTTTAAAGGCGGCAGGAAATCTTCATTGCTGGCACTCCCAGTATAATGTAGTTTCTAATGAAACCTTAAGGGATGCACAGAAGCATCCGGAAAATTATCAGGATTTAATGGTAAGGGTAGCAGGCTATAATGCATTATTTACCTCTTTGAATCAGGAATTACAGGAAGATATTATTGCGCGAACACAAATGGATTTGTAAATATTTTACAGGGGAAAGAAAATGGATGAAACGATGAGAGCAAATGTATTTAATATTCAGAGAAATTCCATACATGACGGACCGGGTATCAGAACAACGGTATTTTTTAAAGGGTGTCCTTTGCGTTGCAGATGGTGCTGTAATCCTGAATCGTGGAGAACAGAATCTTTTGTATATAGTGAAAACATAAAGTGCATCCATTGTGGAAAATGTGTTGCAGCATGTACGATGCAGGCAATCATAACAGAAAATGAAAAACAGGTAATAGAGTATGAAAAATGCATGGATTGTACGGACAAAAAGTGTGTACAGATATGTCCTTCCGGTGCACTGTCTGTTATGGGCAGGGAGATGAGCGTAGAAGATATATGGGAAGAAGTAAAAAGAGATATTGTCTTTTACGGAAAAGGAAGGGGCGGTATCACAGCGAGCGGCGGAGAGCCGCTCCTCCATGCAGAATTTATAAGGACACTGTTTGAATACTGTCATGCACATAACATTACAACAGCGATAGAGACCTGTTTATGTGTAGGAAAGGAACAAGTCCGGGAAGTATTAGAAGTAACGGATTATGTAATGTGTGATTATAAACACTGGAACAAAGAGAAGTTTTACCAGTGGACAGGTGGCAATCTGGATATCATAGAAGAGAATCTGGCAGACATTCTAAGCAGCAAAAAAGATGTTGTAGTCCGGATTCCCCTGATTCCTGATTTTAACGCAGACAAAGAAACCATTCAGAGGATGTGTAAGAAATTAAGGGATTTTGGGGCAGAAAAGATAGAATTACTCCCATATCATCGCTTGGGAAAAATAAAATATGAAAACATGAATATGTCATATCAAATGAAGGATGACAGATTATTGCCGGAAGAGCTGATCCGGGAACTAAAAAGCATTCCTGAAAGCATGTGAGGGTTGTTGCAGATCCACAGGATAAGTGGGAAGTGACGGTTAATCACTTCCCACTTTTTGGAATATAATCTAACAAATATTTTTTTATAATATCAAACGGTGCAGGTCCGATCCGAAGGACAGCCTCATGAAATGCCCGGTCGGTGTAATTTTCGCTAAGGGCTTTTTTTGCATATTTCTGTAAATCTAAAAACTTCAGATACCCGATATAGTATTTTAAATAGTTTGCCGGTTCACCTAAGATGTATTCATAGGTGTCATTTGCGGCGGAAGCATTGCTGATGCCATAGTCAGAGAGGAAATTCTTAACATCAGAAGCATCCCAGCCCTGATAGTGGATTCCCATATCCATGCTTGCATACAGGCTCAGCAGAATGGACTGGTTTAATTGAAGAACCTTGGCAAGATCCTTATCAAGTCCTGCATACTGATAGGAAATCATTTCGACATAGGTTGCCCAGCCCTCCGTGTAGCCGGAGTAATTCAAAAGCTGACGCACGGACGGCAGACCGGAAGTATTTGCAAAGACGTTCTGGTACAGATGTCCCGGAAAGCCTTCATGTGCTAAGGTTGTAAAGAGCTTCATTTTTTCATAATGAGACCCTTCATTAATATAAATAGAATTTTCTTTATAGTCATCGATCGGAGAAGTTAAGTAAAAAGCAGGAGACAGATAATCTTCTAAGGCTTCATCCACATACTTTACCGTAAAATTCGCATCCGGTGCCTCCGGGAAATCCTTCTTGATCGTCTCCTTTAACTGTGCAAGGATCTGTGACGGATCACTGGTATCAAGCTGGTAGGATTCGCTCTCCTTTGCCAAAATGGGATTTTTGGTCAGCAGTTCGGAAAGCTGCAACAAATCTTCTTTTCGTTTTTGTTCGACCTGTTTTTGTAAGTCCTTGATACTGTCGGATGAGCCGGTGGAGTATCTGACCAGATATTCATAGTAGTCTTTTCCGTCCTCGTAATTGCAAAGACCGCCTTTGTTACTGCCGGAATCTTTAAGTTCTTCTATGGCGGCGGCAAGATTTTTATAAGCCGGGATAATCTTTTTTAAGACATAGGTTTCGTTTTGGGAACGATATTCCTCCTTGGCACTTGTGCTTAAGGTGGACAGAGATTCGATCCGGTTATCAAAAGTCTCGATCAAAAAGCAGGATTTCGGGTTTTCTATAAAATCCTGACACTGGCTGATAACGGTGTCAGCGTTTTGCTTAGACATAAAAAGTCCGGCATTTGCCTTTGATTTTTCAAACTGAATGATCTCATCAAAATAAGAAGGAAGCAGTGACAGCAGTTCTAAGTAATCGGTGACATCTTTCTCGCAGCGGAAAGTATATTCTGCTAGAAGAACCGGAAGCTGGGTATGGGTACCGGTACTTGGCTGGAGAACCTCGCTGTAGAGATAGAGCTTTGCATTATCGAGTTCTAACTTAGAGTAATCATCTAAAATATCATAGGTAAGCTGCTGATCATCCCGTAAAGCAGGATAAGAAAAATCGTCTAACGAAGAACGCATATTTTCTAACATGGTAACACTTTCGGACAGGGATTCATCCGTGACGGAACCTAAGGAAATCTCATAATCATTGATCCCATAGGCAGCCGGGTCAGCCAGCGTATAATGCAGGGCGATCGTGTTCAGAGTGACCTCCTCTTCAAACAGTTCATCGGTATAGGTGTCGAACTCTGACTGGATCTCGGATTCTTTTTCTTCGGATTTCAGGGAAGGAAGAGATTTTTTGACATTACAGCCCGTAAAAAAAGAAGCCGTAAGTACAAGACTCATTCCCAAAGCAGCAAAACGTTTTCTATATGTCATGATTTTGTCCATCCGTTCTTATATTTAAGTTACCTCATTCTAACATATCTTATCGTAGAATTATATATTTTATTCTTCTTTTTCAGAATCTTCATCGAATGCAAAAGTATGCATAGAATAGAAAAAAAGCAAGAGGAAAAATCCATGTTAAATTACCTATGGGGCTTTATGATCATCATAGGAACGATTTTTGCAGCTTTTACCGGAAATCTGCCAAGTGTCACGGAAGCGGCGCTGGATTCGGCAAAAGAAGCGGTAATGCTTTGCATTACGATGATCGGAGTCATGTCCTTCTGGGTGGGGCTGATGAAGATTGCGGAGCGGGCAGGACTGATAGAGGGGGCTTCTAAAAAATTAGAGCCGCTTTTAACCTTTTTGTTTCCTTCTATCCCAAAAGATCATAAAGCAAGAGAATATATTTCCACAAACATGATCGCAAACTTTTTTGGACTTGGCTGGGCGGCAACACCTGCCGGGATCAAGGCGATGGAGGAGCTTGAAAAATTAGAGGATGAAAGAAGAAAAAGTCCGGTGCTTGGCAAAAGAGGAGTGCCAAAAGGCATCGCTAATACAGAAATGTGTACATTTTTAATTGTCAATATTTCCTCGCTTCAACTGATCCCGATCAACATTATTGCCTATCGGACGCAGTATGGTTCCACAAACCCCACAAGAATTGTGGGAGCGGCAATTTTAGCAACCACGGTGTCGACTGCAGTTGGAGTTATTTTTGCATGGGTGATGGAAAGGGTGAAGAAGGTATGAAAATCTTACTGTTTTTATCGGATGCCATTATCCCGCTTTTAATATTTTCCATTGTAGGTTACGGACTGATGGCAAAGCAGAATGTCTATGACGATTTTATTGACGGAGCAAAAGACGGTTTTCACACGGTCATTCAGATCATGCCGACTTTGATAGGTCTGATGATCGGAGTGGGAATTCTTCGTGCGTCAGGATTTTTGGATTTTATTTCAAAACTGATCGCACCGTTGACGGAGCTGGTAGGATTTCCTTCGGAACTGGTTCCGGTCACGGTCGTAAAGATGTTTTCCTCCTCCGCGGCAACCGGACTGGTACTGGATATTTTTAAAGAATATGGGACAGATTCACTGATTGGCACGATGACATCTTTAATGATGAGCAGTACGGAAACGATCTTCTATACGATGTCTGTCTATTTTATGGCGGTCAAGGTCAGTAAAAGCCGCTGGACACTGGCAGGTGCGTTGCTGGCAACTTTAGGCGGTACGGTGGCAAGTGTGGTACTGGCGTATATGATGGTGTAAAATGTAATGGAATATAAAACCGTTCATTTTCAAGGGATTGGAGATGGACGGTTTAGATACCGGATATGAAAAAGTATCAAAAAGCGGTTTCCTAAAAATTTTTTGATTGGCAACTTGCCAGCCACTAAGTTGTGAACCATTTTTTGACACTTTAATCAAAACAGGTATAAAAACTAAAATTTTTGCATAGAATTTGACAGTTAGAAGAAATAGGTCTATAATAATTATATTGACGCGGGATGGAGCAGTCTGGAAGCTCGTCGGGCTCATAACCCGAAGGTCGCAAGTTCAAATCTTGCTCCCGCAACTCGAAGGGCATTATTGCAGAGATCAGAGAATCCTGTGGTAGTGTCTTTTTTGTTTAAAAACATAGTGGTTGTACAAAGAAAAGATACATATTATAATGCAGATAGAGAGAAGGAACTGGGCAGCATTTTGATGAAAGAAGCAATCCTGACAGCAAAAATAAAACATAAAAAAGTGTAACATAAAAAAATAACGCGAGGAGGCCTGTAACATGAACGAGATAGAGCGCTTTAAAGAACTGGTGGGAAATTCGGATAATATTGTGTTTTTTGGCGGTGCGGGAGTATCGACCGAGAGCGGTATCCCGGATTTTAGAAGCGTAGACGGTCTGTATAACCAGAAATATGATTATCCGCCGGAAACGATCTTAAGCCATTCCTTCTATTTGTATCATACGGAGGAATTTTACCGTTTTTATCGCGATAAAATGCTGGCACTGGATGCCGAGCCGAATATGGCACATAAAAAATTAGCAGAGTTAGAGCAGAAAGGCAAACTGAAAGCCGTCATCACACAGAACATTGACGGACTGCACCAGAAAGCCGGAAGCAAAGAAGTCTTAGAGCTGCATGGAAGTGTACATAGAAATTATTGTCAGAAATGTCATAAGCTCTATGATGCAAGATATATTCTCGAATCAGAAGGCATACCGACCTGCGAGTGCGGTGGTAAGATTAAGCCGGATGTGGTACTTTATGAAGAGGGATTAGACAGCAGGACGTTGCAAAAATCCATTGAATACATCAGCAATGCCGATATATTGATTATCGGCGGTACATCCTTAGCCGTTTATCCGGCGGCAGGACTGATTGATTATTACAGGGGCAACAAGCTGGTTTTGATCAATAAAAGTGCAACGCCGATGGACAGCCGGGCGGATCTCATCATCCATGAGAGTATAGGAAAAGTATTTGGCGCATTGTAGTCCGACCAGAAAAATCAGGAGAAACTATGAATCAATATCAATATGAAGTGGGAGATATCGTAAAACTGAAAAAACAGCATCCGTGTGGAAGCCATGAATGGGAAATCCTAAGAGTAGGCGCAGATTTCCGGCTTAAATGCACAGGCTGCGGACATCAGATCATGATAGCAAGAAAACAGGTAGAGAAAAACACGAAAGGACTTACGAAAAAGTCCTAAAAAACCACGAAAAATGGGAAAATGCCAAAAAATGCTTGAAAGTTGGAAAAACCCATGCTAAAATATATCTTCGTGATATATTATCAAATTCCTTGCTCCTTGTGAGACAGGGGGCCAGAGACCAAAAGGAGGTAAAAGCAACATGAACAAATATGAATTAGCACTCGTTGTGAACGCAAAAATCGAAGACGATGCCAGAGCAGCAGTCGTAGAGAAAGCAAAAGACTATATTACACGTCTTGGCGGCACGATCACAAACGTTGATGAGTGGGGTAAGAAAAGATTAGCTTACGAAATTCAGAAGATGAGAGAAGGATTTTACTATTTCATCCAGTTTGATGCAAACGCAGATGTTCCTGCTCAGTTAGAGGAAAACGTTCGTATCATGGACAACGTTCTTCGTTTCTTATGCGTTAGAGCAGACGAGGCATAAATAGAAAAGAGGAAATCGCATGAATAAGGTAATACTTATGGGCCGACTGACCAGAGATCCGGAGATCCGTTATTCTCAGGGAGAACAGTCAACAGCCGTAGCAAGATATACAATTGCAGTAGATCGAAGATTCAGACGTGACGGAGACCAGCAGACAGCAGATTTTATCAACTGTGTTGCATTTGGACGTCAGGGAGAATTTGCAGAAAAATATTTCCGTAAAGGAATCAAGATAGCAATAACCGGACGTATTCAGACCGGAAGCTACACAAACAAAGACGGACAGAGAGTATATACAACCGATGTCGTAGTCGAAGAACAGGAATTTGCAGAGAGCAAGTCTGCAAGCGAGAGCAATGCAGGATTTGCACCGGCTGAGAGACCTGCACCAAGCAGTGCGGCAGGAGACGGCTTTATGAATATTCCGGATGGAATTGACGAAGAATTACCATTTAACTAGAATTATAGGAGGTAAATATCATGGCTTACAATAAAGCAGAGAGAAGCGGCGACGCTCCGGCAAGAAGAAGAGCACCGCATAGAAGAAAAAAAGTCTGTGTTTTCTGTGGAAAAGACAATGTAATTGATTACAAAGATGTAAATAAATTAAAAAGATATATCTCTGAAAGAGGTAAAATCTTACCAAGAAGAATCACAGGAAACTGTGCAAAACATCAGAGAGCTCTTACAGTAGCAATCAAGAGAGCCCGTCACGTTGCATTAATGCCATATGTAACAGACTAATTGAAAAAATAAAAACAACATTTAGTATTCTAAAAACCCTCGCACCCAATCCGTTGTGGTGCGGGGGTTTTGCTTGTCCCAAGATGCAAAAAATGCTTTAAATATAGGGGTTTTAATGCTATACTTATATAGATTGTACCCACCTATAAGGAGTGGTATGACATCACAAAGGAGACATTATGAAACGTAATATTAAATTAAAAGGCCGTCTGCGGAACTATATGTACTGGCCGATGATATTGACGATATTATTAGCTGTATTCAACGTACCGGTGTATATGATCAATACAAAATCCGGTTGCGTGGTTACAGTATTTACCGTGATATATTTCATCGTTGTGTGCCTGTCCTATAATTATAACAAGCCGGTGCTTGTCAATGAGCTGATCAGTTTTGCGACACAGTACGGCAGCGCGCAGAAAAAGCTGTTAGAGGAATTTGAGATTCCCTACGCACTTTTAGACCATGACGGCAAGATCCTGTGGCTCAATCAGAACTTCAGCGAGGTAACAGGAAAAGACAAGACCTATCACAAGACCATCAACGGAATCTTTCCGGCACTGACAAAAGAACTGATCCAGAAAGAGGATGACGTGCAGGATGTCTATGTGACCATGGATGAGAAGAATTTCCGCATCCATTTAAAAAAGATTTATTTTGACAGCATGGCACCGGAGAGTGCGATCGTCTCATTAGAGCAGAGCGAGGATTTTTTGACAGCACTCTATATTTTTGATGAGACAAAGCTGCAGCAGTATATCCGGGAAAATGAGGAGCAGAAGTTAGTAGCATCCTTAGTCTATATTGACAACTATGACGAGGTTTTAGACAGTATAGAGGATGTCAAACGTTCACTATTGATCGCATTGATAGACCGGAAGATCAACAAATATTTTTCACCTGCAGATGCATTGGTGCGAAAGATAGAAAAAGATAAATACTTTGTGGTATTCCAGCACAAATATTTAGAGGAATTAGAAAAAGATAAGTTCAGCCTGATCGAAGATGTTAAGACGGTCAAAGTAGGAAACGAAATGGCGGTAACGCTCAGTATCGGAATCGGATACAACGCGGGAACCTATAACCAGAATGCGGAGTATGCAAGAGCGGCGATCGACCTTGCACTCGGACGAGGCGGCGATCAGGTGGTCATCAAAGAGCGTGACCAGATCACCTACTATGGTGGAAAATCCCAGAAGGTAGAGAAGAACACCAGAGTAAAAGCCAGAGTAAAGGCAGAAGCGCTCCGGGAGCTGATCGAGGGCAGGGAACGTGTCCTGATCATGGGACACCGTATAGCCGATGTCGATTCCTTTGGAGCAGCAGTCGGAATCTATTGTGCAGCAAGAGTTCTTGGAAAGCCGGCACATATTGTCATAGATGAGATTACCTCTTCCTTACGTCCGATCAAGGAGTGTTTTACGAAAGAAAACGGTTATCCGGAAGACTTATGTATTACCAGTGAAATGGCATTACATAAGGTAGACAGCCGGACGCTCGTTATGGTCGTGGATACAAACCGTCCGAATTACACGGAATGTCCGGAACTTTTGACAAAGACAAAGTCGATCGTAGTGTTTGACCATCACAGACAGACCAGTGATGTGGTAGAAAATCCGATCTTATCCTATATTGAACCGTATGCGTCCTCTACCTGTGAGATGATCGCAGAGGTATTGCAGTATTTTACGGAAAATATCAAGTTAGAGCCAAGTGAGGCAGACTGCATCTATGCAGGAATCCTCATTGATACCAACAACTTCATGACAAAGACAGGTGTGCGTACTTTTGAGGCAGCAGCATATTTAAGACGTTGTGGTGCGGAAGTAACCCGCGTACGCAAAATGCTCAGAAACGATATGGATGCCTACAAAGCAAGGGCAGAAGCAGTCCGTCATGCGGAAGTTTACAGAGGACAGTTTGCAATTTCCGTATGTCCGGCAGATAAGATAGAAAGTCCGACCATTGTCGGAGCGCAGGCAGCAAATGAGCTGTTAAACATTATCGGGATCAAAGCATCCTTTGTATTGACACCTTATCAGGGCAAGATCTATGTAAGTTCCCGTTCCATAGATGAGATCAACGTGCAGTTGATCATGGAGCGGCTTGGCGGCGGCGGACATCTGAATGTTGCCGGAGCACAGCTTACCGATTGCACTGTGGAGGAGGCAAAACAGAAGATACAGAATACATTAGACGAAATGTTAGAGGAAGGAGACATTGAATAATGAAGATTATTTTATTACAGGATGTAAAAACATTAGGAAAAAAAGGAGATGTCGTAGAAGTCAGTGCGGGTTATGCACGGAACATGATTCTTCCGAAAAAATTAGGAGTAGAGGCAACCGCAAAGAATCTGAATGATCTCAAATTACAGAATCAGCATGCAGATAAAGTGGCACAGGAGAACTTAGAAAAAGCACAGGAGCTTGCAAAAGACCTTGAAGGCAAAGTAGTAGAAGTAAAGATTAAGACCGGAGAGGGTGGAAAAATCTTTGGTTCCGTATCCACCAAAGAGATTGCGGCCGCAGCAAAAGAACAGATTGGTTTTACACTGGATAAGAAAAAAATGCAGTTAGAAGAGCCGATTCGTTCCCTGGGTTACCATGATGTACCGATCAGACTTCATACGAAGGTAACAGGAACACTGCGTGTAAAAGTAACGGAAGAGTAAAAGAGGAGAATTCTGATGGAAGAATCCGTAATCAAGCGGGTAATGCCAAACAGCCTAGAGGCAGAACAGTCTGTCATCGGTTCCATGATCATGGACAGAGAAGCAGTCATGGCGGCATCCGAGATTTTAACAACAGAAGATTTTTACCACAAGCAGTATGGAATACTCTTTGAAGCGATGTTAGAGCTGTTTAATGACGGACAGCCGGTAGATTTAGTTACTCTGCAGAACCGTTTAAAGGAGAAAAATGTACCGCCGGAAGTCAGCAGTTTAGAGTATGTGGGAAACATCGTGGCATCAGTACCAACTTCTGCAAATATCAAATATTATGCAAATATCGTAAAAGAAAAGGCACTCTTACGGGAACTGATCCGCACGACCGAAGGTATCGAAAATGCAGCATATGCACAAAAAGACCCGGTGGAGGACATCCTTGCTGATACGGAAAAGAGCATTTTTACACTCTTACAGAACCAGGGTGGCGGAGACTATGTTCCGATCAAAGATGTTGTATTAAATGCCTTAGAAAAGATTCAGTTAGCGGCAAAGACAAAGGGAAATGTGACCGGAATCCCGACTGGCTTTATCGATTTAGATTATAAGATGTCGGGACTACAGCCGTCAGACCTGATCTTAGTCGCAGCAAGACCTTCCATGGGAAAAACGGCATTTGTCCTAAATATTGCACAGTATGTTGCTTTTCACGAAGATGAGTGTACCGCGATCTTTAGTCTTGAGATGTCAAAAGAGCAGTTAGTAAACCGTCTCTTTGCCTTAGAATCGCATGTGGATGCACAGCTGCTCCGTTCCGGAAATTTAGCGGACTCCGACTGGGAGAAACTGATCGAAGGAGCGGGGACGATAGGAAAATCCAAGTTGATCATAGATGATACGCCCGGAATTTCCATATCGGAGCTTCGCAGCAAGTGCAGAAAGTATAAATTAGAACATGATCTGAAACTGATCATCATCGACTACTTACAGTTGATGTCCGGTTCCGGCAGAGGTTCCGATTCCAGACAGCAGGAAATATCCGATATTTCACGTTCCTTAAAATCACTTGCAAGAGAGCTGAATGTTCCGGTGATCGCACTGTCACAGCTCAGCCGTGCCGTAGAACAGAGACCGGAGCACCGTCCGATGCTTTCAGATCTGCGTGAGTCAGGAGCAATCGAGCAGGATGCCGATGTGGTAATGTTCATCTATCGTGATGACTATTATAACAAGGACAGCGACATGAAGGGAATTGCAGAGATCAATATCGCAAAGCAGAGAAACGGCCCGATCGGAACCGTAAATCTCGTATGGCTGCCGCAATACACCAAATTTGCAAACATGGAAAAACAGTAGAAAAAGACGAATCATGCAGATGCAGACGGAAAACCGCCTGTATCTGTTTTTTTGTGTCATATTTTCACGATGAAAAATTCTTGTAAACGTTCTAGGCTCTGATATAATAGAATAAGATATTGGATATGCACTGTACATTCCATCGGACAAGCCGGGACACATACTGATATCTTAGGAAAATTGCATAGGAGGTATAGAGAGTTTGGAAAAAGTACGTTACACAATTTCGGATGCTGCACAGATGATGGATGTAGAATCACATGCGTTACGTTACTGGGAAGAAGAACTGGATTTAAGCGTCCCAAGAAATGAACAGGGACACCGGTATTATACCAAAGAGAACATTGAGCAATTTCAAAAGATAAAAGACTTAAAGGAAAAAGGTTACCAGCTAAAAGCCATTAAGATGCTCTTACACGAAGAGCAGCCGCTTTTAGAGACAGAACCTCAACCGAAGGAAAAAGCGAAGGCGAAGGAAAAACCACAGGTTCCGGCGGCAACAGCACAGCCTCAGATGGCACAGGTCACACAGATCACAAAGCAACGTGTACAGAGTAGTAAGACCGGGGCAGACGAAAAGATGGAACAGTTTCAGAATCTGATGACAGGAATTGTAAAAAGAGCAATTGAGGAGAACAATCAGGCACTGGGACTTGCAGTGGGAGAGCAGGTAGGAGAACGCGTCCTAAAAGAAATGAATTACTTAGCAAGAGAGCAGGAAGAGCAGGCGGAGGAGCGGTATCGCAGACTGGATGAAGCCATTCGTCAGCATCATAAGTCTAAGAAACTTTTTCATAAAAAATCAAAGGATAAGGCAGTCCTGCCAAAGACAACACAACTGACATAACAGACGTTCCTTAGAACGGAGAAGAAGCTGCACACGAGCAATCGTATGCAGCTTCAAGTATGTATGGTATCAAATTATTACTTATCTCCGATTCTGTTCTGGGCAATCTCATCTACAACACCCGGTTCAGCGAGGATGTTAATCATGGAATCACTGATTTCATCAATTTCATTTGATGCGATCTTACGAAGAATACGGCGTACAACTTTGCCGGAGCGGTTCTTAGGCATTTCTCTTACAAACTGAATCTTGCCCGGAACTGCGATAGGTCCGATATCGGAACGGACAACTGCTTTTAATTCCTTGCGGATATCTTCTTCGCTTTCTTTAGAATTTTTATCTAAAATAACAAATGCATATAAATCTTCACCTTTTACCTTATGTGGATAACCAACAACAGCGGCTTCCACAATTGCCGGATGAGAAAGTAAGGCATCTTCAATCTCTACGGTACCAAGACGGTGACCGGAGATGTTTACAACGTCATCAATACGTCCGGTGATCCAGAAATATCCATCTACATCTTTGTATGCACCGTCACCGGTAAAGAAGTATCCCGGCTGCTGTGTATAATATCCATTCTGATGGCGTTCCGGCTCACCGTAAAGTGTACGCATGATTCCCGGCCATGCGGATGCTAAGCAAAGCTCACCTTTTTCATTGACATCTGCTTCAACAGCAGGTTCATCTCCTGAGGTTCTGCTGCGGAGAACTACCGGTTTTACACCGAAGAATGGAAGTGCTGCACTTCCCGGCTTAGAACCAAAAGCTCCCGGAATGGTAGAAATTAAAACACCGCCTGCCTCTGTCTGCCACCAGGTATCAACGATAGGACAACGGTCGTGTCCAACGTAGTGGCTGTACCAATGCCATGCCTCCGGGTTGATCGGTTCACCTACGGAACCTAAAAGACGCAGAGTGGAGAGATCATGTTTTTCAATCCACTGAATATCCTGATTCATCAAAGCACGGATTACAGTAGGTGCTGTATAGAAAATAGTAACTTTAAATTTATCAATAATATGCCAGAAACGGTCAGGTTCCGGATAAGTTGGAACAGATTCATACATCACAGTGGTTGCTCCATTTAAAAGCGGACCGTATACAATGTAGGAATGTCCGGTGATCCAGCCGATATCTGCGGTACAGAAGAAAATATCATCTTCCTTATAGTCAAAGATATACTTGAAGGTTGTATAAGTATAAACCATATAGCCTGCGGTGGTATGCAGAGTTCCTTTCGGACTTCCGGTGGAACCGGAGGTATACATAATGAAGAGAGGATCTTCGGCATCCATTTTTTCTGCCGGACAGTAATCAGAAATTTCATCCAGCATCAGTTCTTTAGAAAGAGCAGTGTCTCTATAGGTAATATAAGGAACTTCAAAGTCTACCATGCGGTCTACAACGAATACATCGTCAATGGTAAGACCTGCATTTGCACATAACATACAAGCCTTATCTGCATTTGCCTTTGCATTAATCTTTTGTCCTGAGCGCCAGTAGCCGTTGGTAGTAACCATCTTCTTAGCACCGCATGCTAACATACGGTCTGCTAATGCTTCAGCGGAGAAACCACCGAATACAACAGTATGAACGGCTCCGATTCTTGCACATGCCAGCATAACGACCGGAAGCTGCCAGATCATCGGAAGATATAATACGATGCGGTCACCTTTCTTTACACCGTTCTTTTTCAGAGCGTTTGCAAAACGGCACACATGCTTTAAAAGATCATTGTAAGTAAATCTCTTGCAGTCTGCTTCCGGTTCACCCTGAAACAGAAGTGCAACCTTATCGCCTCTTCCTTTTTCAATCTGTGCATCCAGACAGTTATAACAAATGTTTGTTTTTCCACCTACGAACCATTCGTTATCTCCGATCTCCGGTTCGCCACGGTAAACCTGTGTCCAAGGTTTGAACCAGTGGAAATCTTTTGCGATGTAACCCCAGAAGGTATCCGGGTCTTCAATAGATTGTTTCCACATTCTTTCGTACTCTGCACGGCTTTGAATGTGAGCCTGTTCAACAAATTCTCTTGAAGGTAAGTATAAATCATCTCTTTTCTCTGTCATGGTAAAGACCCCCTGTCCTTATAATTTGTATTTCATTTTGTGCAAGATTGTACTTGAAAAAATACATTTCTTATATTCTATTTTACAGATTGTTAATTATTTGTCAATAGGTAATTGTTATTTTTTTAACAAAATTTAGGATTCAAAGGTAACTTTGCAGAATTTTTTCTTTCCACGCTTTACAACTTTACCTTCTGCGAAGTCCTGTGGGGTGTAGGAAGTGTGGATATCCTGTACTTTTTCACCATCGACAGATACGCCACCCTGTTCGGTATTTCTGCGGGCTTCGGAACGAGATGCACATAATCCGGTTGCAACCAGTACGCCTAAAATATCGATAGAACCGTCACGCAGATCGGATTCCTTTAAAACAGCAGTTGGCATATTTTCAGCATTTCCGCCGCCGGAAAAGAGTGTGCGGGAGCTGTCCTGTGCTTTTTTTGCTTCTTCTTCGCCATGAACTAATTTGGTCAGTTCAAATGCTAAAATTTCTTTTGCCTGATTTAACTGGCTGCCTTCCCAGCTATCCATTTTGTCGATTTCTTCTAATGGAAGGAAGGTCAGCATACGGATACATTTTAAAACATCGGCATCGGCAACATTTCTCCAATACTGGTAGAAATCGAATGGAGAAGTCTTATTCGGGTCGAGCCATACGGCACCGCTCTGGGTTTTTCCCATTTTTTTGCCCTCGGAATTGAGAAGCAGGGTAATGGTCATTGCGTAAGCGTCTTTGCCGAGTTTACGACGGATCAGCTCGGTACCGCCAAGCATGTTGCTCCACTGGTCATCACCGCCGAACTGCATGTTGCAGCCATATTTCTGGTATAATGCGTAAAAATCGTAGCTCTGCATGATCATGTAGTTGAATTCTAAGAAGCTCAATCCTTTTTCCATACGCTGCTTATAGCACTCAGCCGTCAGCATGCGGTTAACGGAAAAATGAGCACCAACCTCGCGTAATACATCAATATAGTTTAAATCCATCAGCCAGTCTGCATTGTTGACCATCAGCGCTTTTCCATCAGAAAAGTCGATAAATTTGCTCATCTGCTCTTTGAAGCAGTCGCAGTTGTGCTGAATGGTTTCCGGTGTCATCATCTGACGCATATCGGTACGTCCGGATGGATCACCGATCATTCCGGTACCGCCACCGATCAATGCGATCGGTCTGTTTCCGGCCATCTGAAGACGTTTCATTAAGCAGAGTGCCATAAAATGTCCGACATGAAGGCTGTCAGCCGTCGGGTCGAAACCGATATAAAAAGTAGCTTTTCCATTGTTGATCAGTTCTTTGATCTCTTCTTCATCCGTAACCTGTGCGATTAATCCGCGGGCTACAAGTTCGTCGTATAATGTCATAGTTCTGTCTCCTTTAATAATAATATAATGTTGTTTCGGGGTATTTTTATGAATGATCCGGATGTCCAAACTTGATATTACTTGTAACTAGCACAAATAAACTATGAAAAGTTTCTTTTTGTGTAATGGAAATGAAACTTGGAATAGGTTATTTGTGCAACTATACATTAGTTTGGACATCTTAATTCAAAAATAAAAAAGCCCCGCCCTAATCAAAGGACGGGGAACATACCCGTGTTACCACCTAAGTTTACAGCCAGTTCACACTGTCTGTCTCAATAAGTACGGCAAAAAGCGATACTTTGGCACGATAACGTGTGCGAATCCGTTGCAGCCTACTAATTTTTAAAAATAAAATATTCGGTGCAAGGCTCCAAGATGTATTCAGAATCAGCAGCTCATGCACCTCTCAGCAACCGGTTACTCTCTGTATGACTGTTCTCATTCCTACTTCTTCTTTTCTACGCCTGTCTGTAAAACTACCGTCATTATAGGGTTAAAATGCGGGTTTGTCAACAATGAAAGGTCAAAAGTGGATAAAAAAGTGGATAAAATAATTGACAAATGAGAATCAATAAGATATGATTACGAAAGTGATTCCGTGAGGGAGTAGTTTGCGAGAAATCGTGGTTTGTCAACAGACCCGGTCATGTTAGATGTGACCTGGCAAATCTTAAAAAATGAGACTCATGTATATCAGATTTTCTGGTATGCGTGGGTCTTTTTGTGTGGCAGACAGAATTTGCGGACATGATTTTTAAAAAGATCGGGAGATCAGAACAAAATGAATACAAAGGAGATAAGAAAGTAATGGGATATTTGGAATTATTATTGATCGGAGTCGGACTTGCAATGGACGCATTTGCAGTGTCTATCTGTAAGGGTCTGAATATGAAAACTATTAATAAGAAACATTGTTTTATCATTGCATTGTTTTTTGGAGGATTTCAGGCATTGATGCCGTTTATCGGATGGCTTGCCGGAATACAGTTTGAACACTATATCAAAGCATTTGACCACTGGATCGCATTTGTTCTTCTGGTTGTGATCGGTGGACATATGGTGGTAGAGGTTCTTCGTGGAGAGGATGAGGAAGATGAAGTCTGTCTTTGCGCCGCAGAGGCAGCGGAGGAACATCTGGATATAAAAGAGTTGTTTTTACTGGCGATCGCAACCAGTATTGATGCACTCGCAGTCGGCGTGACGTTTGCTTTTTTACAGGTAAATATCGTACCTGCGATCATCATTATAGGAAGTGTGACGTTTGTAATTTCAGCAGCAGGAGTCTTTATTGGAAATATATTCGGAAGTAAATATAAGAGCCGTGCAGAGCTTGCCGGTGGAATTATTCTGATTTTACTTGGAATTAAGATTTTATTAGAGCATTTAGGAATTGTTTAAGGATATTTTACAGAAAATTTATGGTATTGGAATTGCATGGTAATGAGGGTGCATGGTATAATGAGTGCAAGCGAGTCAACATGCTCGCATGATTGACGAGCGGTGAAATTATTGAGGGAGCTATGCTCACGATGTAATGACGCACAACAAAATTCAACCATACATAGAAAGGGGAAGAACGATGGCATTTTTTGATAAACTTGGAGAGACAATTGTAAACGTTGGAAAAGATGCAACACAGAAAGCAAAGGATTTATCAGGTGTTGCAAAGCTGAACCTGGATATTAAGGCAAAAGAGGACTATGTTCAGAGACAGTATACAGAACTTGGAAGAATCTATTATGAAGAGCATAAGACAGAGAGCGAAGTAGATGGAGCAGAGCATTTTGAATTGATCAAAGAGGCTTTAGAAGAGATCGAAAGAATGAAACTTGAGATCATGGAATTAAAAGGAACCAAGACCTGTCCAAAATGCGGAGCAGAGTTAGCTGACGGAGCAGAATTCTGTAGTGCCTGTGGCGAGAAAGTTTCTGTTGTAGTCGATACAGATCCTGAGGCTGAGGATGTGACAGTAGAAGAAGTATCCGAAGAGGAGAAAAAGGAAGAACTGTAAGAAGCCATTTTTAAAACTTGATGAAATATTGTAAGAAATGAAAGCCTGCCGGGAATTCGTTGAGGATTCCCGACAGGCTTTTTGCACCTCTTGATGAGTTTTTTTATTAAGATCTAGTATAAGATGCCGTTTATTTTGCAGTGGATGCCCTGTTGGGAAGCAATCGTACGATAATGGTGGGCATTGACATTGTCAATTAACAAATTGCTGTTACTGCGTTCACAGGATTTCAGAATATCTATTTTTTGTATCTGGGAATAAGAGTATTCTTTTTTTCTGATAAGTTGTGAATTCTCGTTAAAAGCAAAAATATATCGAATAAGTTCAACATCCTGGTTTAGCATATATTTTTCCTTGCCTGTCTGAGTTCCGTGGCTTTCATCTATCCAGGAACAAATGCAGAATTTTTCCATATTAATATTTGCATTTACGGAAACTTTATTATTAGATACCCAGCCAAGCATATAGCCTGTGTGAATATCTGCAAGAAGCACATCTACATGATTCAGTTTTGAGTTACTAAATGTTGGATTGTAATTGATAGCCAGCGGACCGTGGTTTTTCCAAAAGATGTCTGTACTGTTAGTAAAATTGAGAATTTTTTTGTACATTTTAGATGTTGTGGAAATGTTATTTGGAATTATAGCCGTACTGACAGGATTTCTGCCAATGATATCATTGAAGAGATGTTGTGGTCTGTTGTAACCATTTGATTTATAAGTGCGATTTTGAATTCCCATTAAATGGGGAAAATTTGTTTTTTCTCCAATAAGGATAAAACTTTTTCCATCATATGTGATCACAAGATAAAATGTCTTCAAATAATGTTCCTGGAAGAAATCAGCACATCGTTGTATGTCCGAAATATTCATGATTCCTCCTATTAGAAAACAAAAGCTCCCGGACTTATCCGAGAGCCTTGCTACCGGCAATCGTTCACGATTATTTTTTATACAGGGGAGTGCCCGGATCAGCCGATCTGATTCCCTCAGCAAGTGAGCCTGTGTTGTTTTCTACCATCAGTATATACAATATTATAAAAAAGTCTATGGTAAAGTTGCACAAAAAAATTTTGGAAAGATTGCATTTCAGAAGCCGTCTCTTGTATTTCATTCGCTATATTTGTCATGTTATCCCGTTTTTTCACACAACCAAAAAGTAAACTGCTAGAATAACAGCATCTTTGATATAGCTATACGAAGAAAAAAATAAAGGAGAACGAGTTTTATGGAAACAAAAAGCATTTACAGCCGGAAGCAGAATCGTCAGTTGCAAAAAGAGTTTGCTGGTGAGGCAGAGTTTGGTTTTGGAACAGGGAGTTCAAAAAAGGTAGTCACCAAAACAGGAAGTAGCGGCGGTGGCTGTTGTTGCTGTTGCTGCTGTTGTTGTGGCGGTTCATCAGATTTAAAAAACAAGTAACATACAGGATGCTTTTATAGCATCCTGTTAAAAGAGGTAAGGGTATGAGGTATAAGGTACAGCCGTTTATATGGCAAAGAATTAAGAAGAATAAGACGATCTTTCAGACGAAAAGTACAACGATTATTGTAACAAGTGAAAATCTGACGAATTTCCTGCTGGATGTGGAGAAGGAAAGACGAACGGAAATAGATGAAAGCTATTTAACAAAATATTTTTCTGAAGAGGAAAAAGAGAAAGTGATGAACTTTCTATTAACGAATAGATTGTTGGTGTTAAGTGAAGAAAGAAATCTGGATATAGAAAATATTGTATTGCTGACAAATGATAAAAAGTTTGAAAAATCATTTCAATATAATCTGAAAGATTCCTGCAAAACCAAAACGATAGATTTGGAAGTTTTTTATGAAATGACATTTCATCCGAAAGATGTTCTGATCGTTTTTCTAAATCCATTTGATCTGAAAACAATGAACGAATTGACGGAGGAAATAAAAAAGAAGGATCTATTGGTAAAATTCATTTTTGCATATAACAATAAAATATATTTTTCTAATTTTTATAAAAAATCATGGTACAATCCGTGTCCGATGTGTTTCTTTTATGAGTTAGAGAGCCAGCTCAGGGGTGAAAACAGTGAAGATCAGATCAGTTTTCAGACGATGATAGATGTTTTGTATGAACAAAAGGCACAATTCTCGGTTCATCTGCCATTGGACTCCATTGATTACATCCATATCATATGTCTGTTGTCGAAGTATTTTAATAAGGAAATCAAAAGTTACTATTATGACGAGGTTTTAGAACTGGATTTAGCAGATTATAAAGTAAGCGAAGATACAGCATATCATTGGGGGTATTGTGATTGTTATGAATGACTACTACTGGAATGAATATATCAAATACTATGTAGATAAAAAGATGTTAAAAGATACGCTGAAATATCATCAAAAGACCGTTTCAAAGTGGCTGATGCAGTCTGAACCGTCAGAAGAAGTGGATATGATGAATGCGAGGGAGATGCTCAGCTCTGATGTGTATATGGAAACGGTGGATATGGAGAATCTGGATCATGTTTTACAGGACGTTTTAGGAGAAGTAAAAGAAAAATATGATGCTTTGGATAAAAAAGTCAGTTTTCCGATACTGACAATGTTAGGAAAAGATAGCAGTATGGAAGGTGTATATTCACTGGACTATGAAAACCGGCAGATACTAAAGATTGAAAATAAGCCGGCTATGGCTGAAATCAATGCAGGCGAAGGCAGATATATCCTATCGTTTTTTCTAAATATTGAGCAGGCACTGGCACTGTATGGGGAGAAGGGATACATCAAGGGCATCAAAGAAATCGGCTATATCTGTGAAAGTGTAAAGAATGACTGGAAGAATGAAATACTGGAGTACTATATTCCGGAACAGGAGTTTTCCCATAAGATAGGGATAAACGTCAGGAAATGCCTGTTAATAGATAATATAGTGCTGTGAGGATAAAATGATTTTTGCAAAAAAGAATGATTATGGAGTAACGGAAGATGTATTTTTAAACAGGCAGCACATAAGTTATGCAAACTTATGCGAAGTAAAAACGCCGTTGGGACTTACAATTGGAAATGCAACCGCCATAGATAAAAGAAAACAGATCTGTCTGAAAAAATGCTTTAGCGAATACCTGGAGCGTTTTGCATTGGGGATTCCAATTGGAAAGATTCAAAAGACGGATGCCATCAATCTGGCAGATAAAAGTATAGAACAGATACATTTTTCGGATTTTGGATACGGGGACTCGGAATATGGACATAATGATACAACAGGAACGGCAACTGGATATTTATCGGAAGCAGTGATATCAAAAGCTCTGTGTGAGCTGATCGAAAAAAATGAAGCCTTATGCTTTTGGTATTCTGAGCACGGGAAACGGATCATACAGGATGAAAACTTCAAAATGATGCTGCACAGGATGAACTTTATATCAACGGAGTTTTACGGATATGTCATTCACGAAATCTCAAATTTTCCAACGGTTATTATTCTGGGCTTTCATGAGGAAAGATTACTGACAACGGGAATTGCCTGCACGGACAGTATCGAAAAAAGTCTGGAAGCTGCCATAAAGGAGGCAAAGATCATAGAATGGCAGCAGTACAACAATGAAAAATCCGGTTTATACAATTATTCAAAAGAAGAACGGGAAGCCATCCGCGGGATGCTGCATAAGAAAAATCAAGGTTCAGAGTCGATAAAAATATCTGATGAGCCGGAACTTCAAAAAGAACTGCAGCTTGCGGACTGGGTTCAGCATATTTATATAAAAGTCATCTATGCAGATGAAATGCGGGGACTGAAAACCGTGAAATGTATTTCAAAGGAACTGTTGTCATCTATTCCGATTAAGGAAAATATTGAAAAAACATTAAATAAAGAAATTGTTCAAAGATATTACAAGAATCAGACAATAGATTGCCCTATTTTATAAGGAGAAGGTTGCCATATGAATTTTTTAAGAAATCATGTATACACAAACATTAATACGGACTGTTTTCTCTACCATCATTATAATATTTATTTTGAAAAAAGCGGAGAGCAGGTGATCAGGGCATATGAAGCGGATAAAGGGGAGAAGAGAAAACATATCGTTTCCACGATTGGGGAATTCTATGAGCGTGAAATTCTGATAAACAGCAATCCGCTGAACTATGATACTTGTCAGGCAATCAGCATGATCACGGGAGAAAAACGGGAAGTTCCTGTTGAGTGGCTGGTTTTTAAAAATCAATTTGTGGATTCCTGTGGGATGGCATCCCATTATTCATCAGAGGAAGTGATCTGGAAAGCCTATAAGGAATTCTTTGAGCGTCAGTCTTTTATTTCGAGTGTGCTCTATGAACTTCCTGCGGTCAGACTGGATATTTCCGGGGAGAAAGAGTTATGTGAATTTGACATATATTTGAAAAATTATCTGGATTATATCAAATACTACAATATTTCGTTAAGTGCAGGGCTTGCGGTTGTGTTGTGCATTGGATATGGCAAAGACAGAAAAGCGGCGGGGCTCGGTACGAGCCGAAATCTGATAAAAGCAACAGGCAAAGCACAACGGGAGATGCTGCAGTATTTTGCGACAGCAACATCCAAAAACAGTAAGATTGATCAGACGGTGGATGCGGAGCAAAGAGATCCTTACCATCAGAATTTTGAGGAGTTGTCAGTAGAAGAATTTTTATGGTTCTATGATTATCTGTATCAGTCAGAGCAAAGAAAGGTTGTGGCAGAAAAAGAAAAGCAGTCGGCAGAAAAGAAAAAGATTATTCGTGAGAATTATGAAAATTGGGGAATGGAACCTTATGTGGTGATGTTTGAAGGCAGGGAAAATACCGGAATAAAAGTAGTAAAAATACTGGATTTTCAATGGTTTCCACATATGAGACCACAACTGTATGAAAAAGGTCTGATAGAACGTATCGGAAGTAAATATGGATGGGATGCCAAAAGGGATATCCAATGGCTTCCATTTGCATAAGAAGGGAGAAGGATTATGTTAAACAGTATTCTGGCATATGTAACATTTAATATCAAAGCACTTTTAAAAAACAAGATTTCTTTTGTCTGGTCCATTGCTTTACCACTGGTAATGTTCTGGATAGACAAAGATGCGATCTCAAGTGAAGTAGAATTGATCTATTGGTGGGTGTATATGGTCCTCTGTTCCTATATCTATGGGATCGGCTTGTATGCACTGGAATTAAGGGAATCGGGAAGTCTTAGAACAATTTTTTCGATACAGCGTTCCTCCTGGAGTTTTTTCTTAGGGAATCTGTTGACACAGATATTGTTCTGCATTATCAGTATCGGAATATTTGATATTGTTGTAATAATTGCAAAAGGATTTTCAATAACGCATATTCTTTTTTACAGTATCTATACGATCCTGGTGTGTATACCGTTTGCATTCCTGAGTTATGTGGTTACACTGCTGCCCAGTGTTCATGCCGATACGATACGGACGATTTTTTCTGTTGTGATATTTGGAATGTTTATGCTGCTAAGTACGGATCTCACGATCAACAGGTACAATCCAATGTTTTATATCTCGCAAATGCTGATGCAGAAAACCATGAACAATCTGATCCTGTATAGTATTGTGTCGCTGGTATCCATAGCACTTGGCATGTTAGGGATCATAAAATTTGAACCGGGTTCCAATGAAAGGAGGTGAGAAGCAGGATGTGTGCGGAAAATATTTTTGTCGATGAACTATCCATAGAACCGTGTCACAAGACCATGACAATGACTTTTCAGAAGGGATTGAATTATCTGAAGGGGCAGAATGGTTCGGGAAAAACCATGCTGTTAGACTATGTGGCAGGGATCAGAAATGACCAGAAACAACGGATATCGGGGAATGAGAATATCGTTTATATTAACCAAAACATCTTTTTTGCAGATCGTTTAACAGGAACGGATTTTGTAAAATTTGTATATCGGCTGGACAATAAAAGCAGGGAAAGAGAAAAGTTTTTTGAGTTTACGGAAAGATTTGACATAGATAAAAAAGTTGATGTAAAGACATTGATGGAAAAACAGTGGGGGCTGTTGTCAGGTGGTGAGAGGAAATACCTGTATTCCATGGTATTGCTGTCGTTAGACAGGGAATGGTACATTTTAGATGAGCCGTTCGCCTATTTAGACACCGAGAAAAAGGAGATTTTGTGGAAAGTCATAGAAGCATTTGCATCAGAAGGAAAGGGCGTTATATTGACATCACATGAGGAGGATAGTAGAATAAACGGAAGTGACATCCATGTCATAAATTTGGATTAAGTTGACAGGAGAAATACCGTGAAGGTAGAAATCAGACTTACACAGGATGCATATGAGCCGTATGCGGTGATCTACACGAATGAGATTACCGATGAAGTGCGTGAGACAGCGGATTCCATTCATGCATCCAACAGGATCGTAATTGCAAATGAAGATGAGAGAAGCATTGTTCTTTTTGCAAGGGATATCTATATGATCCGCATAGAAGATGCAGCCGTATGGATTCATTGTAAAGAAAAAAAATACAGTGCGAAAAAGCGGTTGTGCGATATTGAAAAAGCACTGGGCGAAGGCTTTATGCGGATTTCTAAAACAACGCTGGTAAATCTCAAATATATTGCATATGTAGAACCGTATTTTAACGGAACGATGCTATTGGTAATGAAAAACGGCAGTAAGGACAGTATTTCAAGAAAGTACCTTCCAAAATTCAAAGAATATTTAGGATTATAAATCATGAAAAGAATCATAGAACTTTCCATAAAAGGTGTCGGTCTGGCACTGGCACTCTTCGCTGTATTCGGTTTGGTAGCGGATGTGGCAAACCAGGGAGTGTTTACATTAAAAAATTACAATTATACCAAAATGGTCATTGGGGCAGTCATCGTGGGACTTGGTTTTTCTGTTCCCGGAATCGTATATGAAACAACCGATTTTTCCTATGCGGTAAAAATTCTGATCCATATGGGAACGGGATGTGTCATCTTTTTGATTACCGGATATGCCGTAGGATGGTTCTCGTTAGCAGGAGGGATAAGACAGTGCATGCCTCCGATCTTAGCAAGCCTTGGAACATCAGTATTGCTCTGGGTCGTATTCATGCTTCGGGACAGGAGAACGGCAGAAAGGATCAATGAAAGGATCAGGGAGCTCGAAGATGAGGATGAAGTTCATGTGACAAAAGAAGCATAGTGGATGCGGTAAAAGCAGCTTTGGAAATTTCCGAAGCTGCTTTTGTCCACCCTAATCCTCACCGACACCCAGTAACTTCTTCACGGCATTCTGCATCTCTTCGTGTTGCCGGTATTTCTGGATCAATTCATGCTCTTCTTTAGAGAGGAAGAGCTCTTCTGACGGCGGCTGATAGCCGAAAGTCTCTAAAATATTATCAATCTTATAAATTTTACAAAGGACTAACAGCGTATCCGCATCCGGCTGGGTCTGTCCGCTTTCCCATCCGTAAATGGTCTTTGTGGCAAATGGAAGATTTTGTTCCTCTAATTTAAAGACCACATCTTCCACCGAGTAGTGGTTTTGTTTTCTATATTCTTTTAAAACTTTTGCAATATTTGGGTTTTTCATGTTTTCACCTCTTTCGTTATCATATAGTACCCTATATTTTGCGTCAATAAAGTCTGAAAAATTCTTTGAAATCAAGGAAATACCGTATTGATATTCCTTTATAAAAAGAATATAATGGAGTTCTAAGTGGGGGAATTCTCTTCTTCAAAGAAAACAGGAGGATCGTATATGAGGAATGAAGCGACATTATGGCTTGCAAAGTACATGGAAGATCATGGAATTTCTACAGAAAAAATAAGCAGGGAACTTCATATACCAAAGAAAAAGCTGATTCCGGGAACAAAAGAAAGTCTGGACGCAGACGAATTTTTAGCACTTTGTTCCTATCTTCAAATTAACCCCCAAACTATACCGATCAGACAGGGAGAAAAATGATTACATATATATGCCGCAATAAGGACATTAAGACAGGAGAAGATTTACCCTGCACCAATACCGTATGTAAGACAAGCATCTGTCCATCCTGTGGTCAGAGAGCAGATGCCGGCTCACAGATATACTGGTGCAAAAGCTGCAAAACCCCTATATATGAGGAAGTCTGCCCTATCTGTAATAAGAAAGGAAAGAAGCTGGCAACGGATCTGCGTCCGGTCTTTCCGGAAGAGAGGCTGCTGTTAGAACTCATTTTGGGGACACCCTATGCATTTTTAGAGAAGTCTGTGTGGAATGGTTCAGGAAATCACTATTATGTAGATGGGAAGAGAATTCCTTTTTCCGTAAAGGATTTAAAACAACTGAATATTGATAAAGTGCGGGAAGAATATCCGAACTATCAGGAAAAAAATACAGACCGGTATTTTAAAGAACAGATGGAGATATTCTTACAGGCAAACAGAGAGCGTTATGAGGCACTGGTGGAAGAGGCAGATGAGTATATCCGCAGAGTGGCAGCAGATTATAACTTTATGGAAATGTTTGTTTCGTTCAGCGGTGGAAAAGACTCTACCGTTGTTTCTGATCTGGTCATGCGGGCACTCGGAAACCCGAAAGTGCTCCACATTTTTGGTGATACGACACTGGAATTTCCATTTACCTATGAATATGTAAAACGTTTTAAGCAGGAGCATCCGCAGACACCGGTCATTACCGCTTGCAACAAAGAGAAGGATTTTGAGGAACTCTGTCGTATGATCGGGCCGCCAAGCCGTGTGATGCGCTGGTGTTGTACGGTCTTTAAGACCGGAAGCATCCAAAAGACCATCAAGTCCCTGTTTCGCAATAAAAAAGAAATCCTGACTTTTTACGGCATCCGAAGAAGTGAGTCGGCAAGCAGGAGCAAGTATGACAGGGATTCGGACAGTCCGAAGATCACAAAACAGAGGATCATATCACCGATCATTGACTGGATGGATTTTGACATCTGGCTTTATCTTCTGACTACGGGAATCGACTTTAACCGGGCATACCGGCTGGGTTATGCGAGAGTGGGCTGCTGGTGCTGCCCGAATAACAGTGGATGGTCGGAGTTTTTATCAAAAATCCATATGAAGGAGCAGAGTACGCATTTTCGGGAGATGCTTTTGGAGTTTGCAAGGGAAATTGGAAAAGAAGATGCAGAGGTATATGTGGATGAAGGATATTGGAAGGCAAGACAGGGAGGGAACGGAGTTGCCTATGCACAGAAATCCGTCATTGCATTCGAGCCATGTGCGACGCAGGAAAATACCTATAATTATGAGCTGCAAAAGCCGATAGAAACAGAACTTTATGAATTGTTCCGTCCGTTTGGCTATCTGAATTATGAGCTTGGAAATGAAAGACTTGGAGAAGTCTATATATTAGGAAAGAACGGAGTACCGCAGTTGAAGCTTCAGGGGAGGATAGGAACGAAGAAGCTGAAGGTTACCCTATTAGATCAGAAGATTACGGAAGATAAGATAAAGTGTCAGATTACCAAATACCAGATGTGTATGGGATGTCTTGCATGTGAGAGCGTATGCAGGCATGATGCGATTTCCATAAAAGAAGACGACGATGGGAACATCCATTATCAGATTTTGGATGAAAAATGTGTAAGGTGCAGGGAATGTGTCAGTCATTTTTCTGCAGGATGTTATATGAGAAAGGTACTGGCAATTAAAAGAAATTAACAGGTGAAGAAACCATGACAAAGATAAAATACCGTTTTAAAGGGCATGAAAGCTTTATTTTGCGGGAGGGCTGGCTCAATAAAGGCATGAGGGAAGTGAGAAATGATCCGTTTGTCTTTTCACAGAACTATGGAGCAGATGTGCTCGGAGTGGGTCCGAACATGGCAAAGGCGATCCGCTATTGGATGCGTACCTGCGGATTGTTAAAAGAGCGGGGAAAACAGGGTGTATTCCTTTCAAAGCTCGGAGAGCAGATATGGGAATATGACAAATATTTAGAAGATCCGTTTTCTCTGTGGATCATTCACTGTAATATCGTAAAAAATCGTGGGCAGGCAACCGCTTGGAGTCTTTTTTTTAATGAATATGATGAAATAGAATTTACCAAAGACGAACTGGTGAAAGAGCTGATAAACAAAGCCGGAAATCTGGAAGGACTTAAAAAATTTTCGGAAAAATCCGTAGAAGCAGACGGAGAGGCACTGCTTCGTATGTATGTAAGGAAGCCGGAGCGGGAAAGTGATCCGGAGGAAAAGAACATCAGCCCGTTTGGCATTTTTGAATTGGTAAAACAAAAGGGCAGTCTTTACTGGAAAAGCCAGCCGCCGCTGCATCTGCTTCCGGCAGAGATCGTCGGGTATCTTTTGAAAGACTGCACGTCCAAAGAAGGAGCTGTCAGTATCGATGATCTTCTGACAGGAAAGGATTCGCCGGGCAGGATCCTGAATTTGAAGAGGACCGGTCTGGTAGAAAAACTTGAAGAGTTAGAACAAAAAAATTATATACAAATGAACCGGACAGCAGGCTTGGACATGGTATATCTGAACCAGTCTGTAACAGGAGAAGAAATTGTTAAAAAATACTTCCGACCATAGAGAAGAGGGGAGAACAGACAGATGAAAAATTTCGTAAATGTAGACACAAGATTTCAAAAATCAATCAATCTTACTTTAGATACAGGGGATATGGCATTAGTAAACCGCTATATCCCGACACGTTCCTCCGTATCCATTTTAAAACAGTATCTGACAAATATTGTGCGGGGACAGGGCGAACATGCAACAATACTGATTGGTCCTTATGGAAAAGGAAAATCGCATCTTTTGCTGGTGTTGCTGGCATTACTGTGTAAAAGCAAAGACGAGACAGCAGAAATACAGAAAAAAATCATAGAAGCCGACAATTCAACAAAGTTGCTTTTTATGGAGCTTGCCGAAGTGGGAAGACCGTTTTTGCCGGTGATCGTCTCTTCTTTTCAGGGAGATTTAAACGAATCATTTATTTTTGCATTACAGGAGGCATTAAAAAAGACCGGTATCAGAGATCTGCCGCTTCCGAGTGAGTACAGTGAAGCCGTCCGTACGATGGAGAGTTGGAAGGAATCCTATCCCGACACCTATCAGCGGTTTGAAAAAATGTTAGAAGAGAGAGGATGTACCGCCTCTTTATTTAAGGAACGTTTAAAAAAACAAAAAGAAGCTGCACTCTTAGAATTCAAAGAATTTTACCCGGTACTGACATCCGGAAGTGTTTTCAATCCAATGGTGCAAAAAGAAGCACTTCGGGTCTATGAAGAGGTCAACCGTGTGCTTTGTGCAAAGTACGGATATGCCGGCATTTATATCATCTTTGATGAATTCAGTAAGTATATAGAAGGACATGAAGCAAAGAATTTTGCAAAGGATATGAAGATTTTGCAGGATATGTGCGAATTGGCAGACAGCCGGAAAGAAGAGCAGATGTATCTGACCTTTGTGGCGCATAAGAGTATCCATGAGTATGTCAAAAGTATTGATTCGGAAATGATCCATGCATTCCGTGGGGTAGAAGGGCGGCTGAAAGAGATCCGGTTTGTAGTTTCTTCCCAGAATAATTATGAACTGATTGAGCATGCACTGCATAAGAAAGAGGGATTTTATACCCCGGAAATACAGGAAAGGGCAGAAGCGTCTTATCAGCTTGCCTGTTTTTCACATCTTTTTGAAAAAGAGGATTTTAATCAGATCGTGGCAAAAGGCTGCTATCCGCTGACTCCGGTATGTGCATATGCACTGCTGAATATCAGTGAAAAAATCGGACAGAACGAAAGAACGGTTTTTACATTTTTAGCGGGAAACGAACCGGGCAGCCTGAACCGCATTATGGAGGGCAGGAACAGAGAAAATCTGATCGGTGTAGAATATGTCTATGATTATTTCAAAAATCTGTTTCGGGAGACTGTGGATGAGACCTATATCCATAACGAATGGTTAAAAGCAGAGTATGCTTTAACGAAAGCGGATACGGAGATTGAAAAAAGGATCATTAAGGCAATGGCGATCATCCGTATGATACGCCGCCCGGAAGAGTTAGCGGTACTGAATAAGCCGATCTGTCTGGCGTTGAATATCGAAAAAGAAGAGTGTGACAAGGCAATGCGTGAGCTGATGAAAAAAGAGGTGGTCTTTTTCCGCTCAAGTCTTGGTACCTATGCATTTAAGAACAATATCGGTATTAATATCGAGGAGGCGATTGAAAAAGAAATCCGGCGGCTGCGTCATAGCATCAATACCTGTAAAGTGTTAAACGAGATTTCCGAACTGACCTATGCCGTTCCAAAACAGTACAATCAGGACCGTGCAATGACAAGATATTTCCGATATGAATTCATTGAATATGAAGACTTCCTTTCCATTGGCAGTGCAAAGGTCTTTTTCGAGCACCGTTTTTCCGATGGATATATCTTAGCGATCGTGACAGCAGACAAGGTAGAAAAGGAAAAAGTGCTGCGTCATCTGCGGGAATTAGGGGATGAACGTATTATCGTGTTACTGCCTAAAGAAGAATTTTTATCGGAATGGGCGCTTTTGCGTCTTGCGGCAGTCAGAAGCCTTGCAAAGGATGAGCATTTTATTGAAGAGAATAAAGCGCTCCGTCAGGAGTTAGACCTCTATGAAGAGGACATCCGCTATGAAGTAAATGAGAGATTAAAAAGAGATTTTATGCCGGAAAACGGTGGCTGTTATGTACTTCATACAAGCAGGAAAGAGCCGCATATCCGGACCGGAATGGAATTTAACCGGTATTTAAGCCAGATCTGTGAAGACTACTATTCGTTAGCACCAAGGATCAACCATGAGCTTTTGAATATCCAGAATGTGCAGGGACAGTACTTAAAGGCAAGAAATGATGTGGTAAGAGCCATTTTAGATGGAAAAGATTTAGAGGAATATGAGCGGGGCAGCAGTCCTCAGGCAATGGTGTACCGTGCGGCATTTCTTCGGACAGGACTTGCCGGAGAAGAGTTTCCGTTAGACGGCGGCTGTCGGAAGATCATGGAGGAAATCGAGGACTTTTTTGTGAAAGCAAGTGGAAAGCGGGTATCTTTTCAGATGCTCTATGAACGCTTGCAGGGCAAAGATTATGGGGTGCGAAAAGGTGTGCTTCCGCTGTTTCTTGCGTGGAAATTTTATCTGCTAGAAGGCATGCCGGTGCTGTACCTTGGAAATAAGGAACTGCTGATCACGGTAGAAGTGCTGAACAATATCAACCAGTTTCCGGAAAGCTATGATCTTTATATAGAAAAGAAAGATATGGAAAAAGAGCTTTATTTACAGGAAATGGAGGATATCTTTTGTGATGCGCAGACGGAAAAAATCATACGTTCCAACCGACTTTCCGTCATTATGGAAAATATGCAGAAATGGTATCGTTCCCTGCCGCAGTATACGCGGGTCAGTGAACGCTATCCGCAGGAAATGCTCTATGCGGTCAGAAATTTCCGAAGGTTATTAAAGCAGACGGAGTTAAATCCGAGAGAATTTTTGTTTGAGCAGCTTCCGAATGCCATGGATTCTTCTAAAAATCAGATGACGGGGCTTATAGTCAGGGAAATGAAGTGGAGCATGGATACGCATTTTGAAAATGCGATAGAAGATACGGCAAAGGAGATCAAAAAAATATTTGGTGCAAAAGAAAGCGACAGTCTCAAGGCATGTCTGCAGGACTGGTATGGCAGACAGCAAAACCGTTCCAAACGCTATGTATTGAACAAAAAGATCAAGAGTTTTATGGAATATGTGGGAGAACTGAATACCAACGACGAGCGGGAGATTGTTGCCGTATTATCCAAACGTCTGGAAGATATCTATATTGAGGACTGGAATGACAGATTACAGGAAAAATTCCTGCGTGACATTACAAAGATACGCCAAAAGACAGAGGCGGCAAAGGAAGATGCCGGTTTAGAAAACGGACAAAAAGAGATTTTCCTAAAGACGGCGGATGGAGCGGAGATCCACAAATATTATGATGCGGACGTAAAAGACAGCACCAGTGAATTTTTGAAAAATATGATCGAAGAGGCACTGGATAACTTTGGTGACAGCTTAGAGACAAATCAGAAAGTGGCTGTTTTAGCGGAGGCATTAGAAAAACTATTACAGTAGAGGAAACATCATGGAAGAATACATTTATCTGGACAATGCCGCAACCACTTTTCCAAAACCGGAGGCGGTTTATCGGGCATTGGACCGGGCAAACCGAAATGCAGCAGTCAATGCCGGACGCGGCAGTTATGCATTGGCAGAACAGGCAAAACAGTTGATCGAAGATACTAGAGGGTTACTTCTGACACTCACAAAGGCAAAACCGGCAGCAGAGGTAGTGTTTACACCCTCTGCTACCTTTGCATGCAACCAGATTTTTGGAGGTCTTCCATGGAAAAGAGAAGATATTGTCTATGTCTCACCCTATGAGCATAACGCGGTCATGCGTACTCTGCATTTTTTACAGAAACGCTATGGCTTTGCGATAGAGGAATTGTCGGTAGATGCAGGGACCTTAGAGCTTGATTTAGAAAAAATCCGTTATCAGTTTATCCAAAACCCTCCAACGGTTCTTGCCATGACACATATCAGCAATGTCACAGGGTATATTCTTCCGGTTGAAGAAGTGGCAGCTTTGACAGATACGGAAAAGATGACGGTGATCGTGGATGGTTCGCAGGCATTGGGATTGATCCCTGTCCGTCTGGAACAAAGCGGCATTGATTACTATATATTTGCGGGTCATAAGACACTTTACGGACCGTTTGGAGTCGGCGGTTATATCGCACAATCTACAGGAAATGCAGAAAAATTAGGACTTGTGATCGCAGGAGGAACCGGAAGCAATTCACTGAATTTAGAGATGCCGCAGCTTCTTCCCGACCGTTATGAACCGGGAAGTCCGAACGTACCGGCGATCGCGGGATTGAAAGCGGCGATAGAAACATTTGGAAGTAATTATGAAGAAATGTGTCAGACCATAGAGGAGCATTATCAAAAAGAACGGGAACTGACGGAACTGTTAGAGACAGAGCTTCAAAAAATACAGGGAGTCCATACTTATTTTCCACAGGATAAGGAAAAAAGGAGCGGCATCTGTTCCTTTACAATAGAAGGATATTTTTCGGATGATATAGGAATGTTGCTCGATGAAGATTATCATATCGCAGTCCGGTGCGGCTATCACTGTGCACCGCTGATTCATAAATATTTAAAAGACGAACCATATGGGGGAACGGTGCGTGTGGGCATCGGACAGTTTAATACAAAAGAAGATATCAGGCAACTCATACACGCAGTGGAAGAAATCGCAAGGGGGTAACAAAAGTGAACGACGATTTAAAACGGGTAAATTTAAGAGACATTGTAGACAGGATTTCGGAGAATACGATTGTACTGCCGGATTTCCAGCGAGGTTTTACATGGAAGGAAAACAATCGGCAGAAAGCATTGTTGGCATCTGTCCTGACCAAGCTGCCCATAGGAACGGTTTTATTTTTAAATGTAAAAACAGAAGACTATGGATACAAGAAAATAGGAAAGAATGAAAGAAACATTGACAATTTAGAGGGAAAGCAGGAAGTAAAGGCGCTGTTAGACGGTCAGCAGAGGATCACGGTCTTAACGGCATTCCTTTCCACGAAACTTCAAAGAGAGAACATTGACGATCTCGTATCACCGACACTGGAACGGCGGTATTTTTTAAATCTTCCAAGTTTTCAAAGTGTGATAAATAGCAAAAAAGAAGATCTTTTTGGTGGAACAATCTTAAGTTTTCCGAATTCTTTTCGGGGAAATTATCCGGAGATCTCCAGTGAGGAGATGAAGGAACGGATCACTTTTGTTCACGATCGAAAGAAAGCATTTTTATATGAAAAAGCAGAAACGAAGGATACCCGCGAAATTCGTGAATATTGCAGAAATGTCAATAACAGTGAAGATGGCGATGCTTATCTGCTGCCGTTGTTCTATCTGTTGGATGCCTGTGAACCGGGGGCACCGGGTGCTGTCATTCTTGAGGATGTAGTCAAAGAAATCGGGGCAGAGTATGAGAAATCCATTAGATCATGGCTTCAGGCAGAGGAATATCCAATAGAGGAAAAGGAACAGTATTTAGAAAAATTCGGACTTGAAGACGCACAAAGAGAGGCTGTTTTAGAAGAGATCAAGACAGGAACACTTTTTTTACCAAAAGAAGAAAGAGAAGATAATTTTTCTGATCTTTTAAAGGAACGGAAAATGCAGTGGGGAATGCACCTTTGTGAATATCTGAGAAAATGTATCGAGGATATCCGGCTTTATGAGATTGCAATTTCCGTCAATGATAAAAAGCGCGCCATTGATATCTATGAAAACCTGAACCTGGGAGGAAAATCCCTAAGTGTCTTTGACCTGATCTTAGCAAAGGCATCCAGGCATACGCAGGAGAAGGGAAATCTCTTTACACAGATCGTAGATGACATAGAGCGTGACCACAGGGAGGAATATACCTCATTTGTAGAAAAATGCTCGCCGGGTCAGAAGAACAGTTATAAAAATCACATTGCAGACAGCGACAAACCATATTCGGCAGTGGGACGGATCGGCTGCTGGGATAAATCTCAAAAAGAACTTTCTGCTACCTACATAAAGGCATTGATGAACCTTTTGGGTATCATTGACTATTTTTCAGAGGGAGATCCGGGATTTAGTCTGCGTGATGCTGAGAAGATCCAAAACCTGAACGTGAAAGTCACAAAAAGAGAATATCTGTTGCAGATTCCATCAGAAAAAATATACGGTTATGTGGAGGTGGCATGTCAGGGCTTAGACCGCGCAGCCTTATTTTTACAGATGCGGTGTGGAATCCGAAAGCTTGGTGAAATACATTACAATCTGATGTGGGTTATCTTAGGAACGGTATTTTTAGATGAAGCATGGTTTGAGGACAGTGAAGTCTTAGATTATATGGAAGTCTGGTATTGGAGTGCGATTTTATCGGGAGAGTTCAAGATAGAGCAGAACCGGGCATTTATCCGGAATCTTCAGAATGTTTTATCTGAGATCCAAAACATCAAAGAATCCGATAAGACTTTCACAAAAGCCCTTTGCAATAACGTACTGACAGATAAAAAATTTGCAGACCGTGACATTGTTTTAATGAAAAATCCATCCGTATATCCGGAGGAGGTAATTGGGAATACCATCTGTCAATTTTATTTATCAGAGACATATTCGGATATTTTAAAACCGCTTCCGGAGAAAAACGACTATCAGCCACAAACACTGAGTGCATTAAACGATTCCGTGAAGCTGCAAAAACATCACATTATGCCGATCGGAAGTCTTAGCGTAAAGTATAAAGATGCCAATAAAACGACAGAAAGCCGGAGAAAAGACAACAGCAGTCCGTATAATTCACCGTTGAATTTCCTGCTGATATCGGAAAAAGCGAATGGGCTGATCCAAAACCATACACTGAAAGAATACTTTGAATTGTGTGATAAGACGGCATTAAATAGTGTGGATATTGAAGATCATACATTTACCGATATGTCAGATCGGGAAATCGGATACCGGATCGGTGACGAAGCATTGCAGCTTTTTCTCGAAAAAAGATATGACGATTTTAAGAGCCGTATTACGGCGAAATGTCGGAATTTATTGAATTGTTCAGACATTTGCTGCGGAGAAGGACAGGGAGGAAACTGATATGGAAAAGAATCGGGACAACATGATGCAGACATTGAAGTTTGAAATTTTACATATGGAAAAGAGGAATCTGCGAAGCAAGGCAAAGACAGATCAGCGCATGTCAGAGGAATTGCAGAAAATCATCAAGGAATATGCAAGAGGGATAACGGAATAGGGGGACAGGTATATGAAATTTGAAAGTATTACCATGGAAAATTTCATGCGGTATAAGGGAAGGAATCATATAGAATTTAGCTGTGATGATGTAAAAAATGTAACGGTAGTATTAGGAGACAATACGGTTGGAAAAACGACGATAGCGCAGGCATTCCGCTGGGGTCTGTATGGTGCATTAATGGCAAACGGAACAAAAAGTGCCGGAGATTTTCAGCTTTTAAATACGGATATCTTAGAAATGATGGATGCAAACAGCCGTGCGAAGGTAAAAGTAGAGATTGCAGCAGTTGACGAAGAAAAACGTTATATCATCACAAGAGAGACAACCTATACCAGAGCATTTCCAAAGTTAGAGAGCCGGGAGTTTCAGAAGAAATGTGCGATGCGGATTACCGAGTTAGAGGACATGGAAAGTTATGTCGAGGTAGACAGCAACGAGATAGAGACATTGATCAATGAACTGTTTCCAAAGAACTTGTCCCACTATTTTTTGTTTGATGGAGAACGGTGGAATGATGTCAGTGTAGGAGGTGTCCGGGAAAATATCAAAGAATCGGTACATATTTTAACGGGATTATCTGCATATCGCGAGGCGAAGAACCATTTAAAAGATATGGGAAGCAATTCCGTTATCAAAAAATTCCGTTCAGAGATTAAGGGATCGGGTGCAGTCTATGATAATTTAGAAGCAGAACGAAAAAAATTAGAGCGTGATATCGAAAAGCTTTGGGATGAGATTGAGATATTGGAAGTCAATATCCGGAATTATGAGAAAAAGAATGAAGATATCGAACGTTTCTTAGCAGAAAACCACAATACGGAAGAATTGCAAAGGAAAAAGAAACATTTAGAGCTATTGTGTGAGTCCCAGAGAAAGCAAAGTCTTTATTCTTACAAGACATTGGTAAATGCCATCAGCGATAAAGCCTATATGGTATTTGCCCAGCCAATGCTCCGCGCAAGTATGGAACTATTAAAAAGTGCGAAAATGGAACGACGTGATATCCCATATATGCGTCAGGCAACGATAGATTACATCATTAAGAACAAACGGTGTATCTGCGGTCATGAGATTAAAAAAGACAGCAGTGAGTATTTTGCACTGATGGAGCAGCGAAATTATCTGCCGCCGGCAGATGTCGGTTCCATAATAGGGGACTTTGAGAGAACTGCAAACCGCTGGTACCGCAAAGGTGATGAGCTGTTAGAAGAGATTGATGATTATGCAAAAGAAGTAGACGAGAATGTCCGGGAATATCATGATTCCTGTAACCGTTATGAAAAACTGCAAAAGCAGTTAGATGAACATATTGATTTTGCAGAGAAAAGGAAGACACAGCGTTTCTATAAATCGGAGATCCAGCGTTTTTCTAAGGAAAAGGGAGAAAAAGAAGGACGGATCGAAGCCTGTAAAAAGAGAATAGAAACCACGGAAAAAGAGATGCAAAGCCTAGAAGCAAGAAATGAGCGGAATCGGATCTGGCGGCAACGCTTAGAGATAGCAGAGGAATTGTACCGGCAGCTGGATAAAGAATTTTCTGAGCAGGAAAATAAGATTTTTCTGGAGTTAAACCGGCAGATACAGGAGAATTTCAGCAAAATGTTTAACGCAAAGGATAAAAAGATTGAACTGACACCGAAGTATGAGATTCAGATGCTTTACCGTACGCAGCAGGGATATCGGGAAGAGAAAAATCTGTCCGAAGGCGAGAAAATAGCAAGGAACTTTGCGTTTATTGTAACGATCATGGATTTCAGCAGAAGAAAGAAACAGGAAAAGACCGGGCATGAGACAGCAGATAGTGACACCCTTCCAATCGTATTGGACGGACCGTTTTCTAAGCTGGGAGATGAAAATATCGAATTGATCGCAAAGGTGCTGCCACAGGTTTCGGAACAGGTCATTATCTTTATGTTGAAAAAAGACTGGGAGTATACAAAGTTAGATCCTTACGTTGGAAGCAGATATTACATTGATAAAAAACCGGAAGAATCATTTGCAACGATCAAACCGGCAGGGGAGGAGACAGTTTAATGGAAAATTATAAATTTTTTAACGACCCTTATAAATTTTCAGGTAAGCATGCCCGTATGGTAAGCGAACTATGGTCATTAAATGACTATGAACATAGTTATTTTAAGCGATTGATAGACATCTATATCGTAGCTGCGATTCTGGGATTCAGAATTGACAGAAAAGCCAAAAGAGATTATGCACCGGTAGAACAGAGAACCGTATTTGGGGAGCAGATGAGACAAGCATCAGAAGATTTGGAGTTCATCCTGCAGATGATGCTGTTATTAGAGCCGGCAGGGCAGGGAATCCATGAAGAGTGTATCCGGCGGGCGTTTAAAGGTGTTGAAACAGAAGAAGAGTTCAAACGCTATAATGAACTGTTTGAATCTTATATGCTTGGTGGAGTGGAAGAACTGTATGAAAGACTGGTACTTCAGAAAGAAGAAATAGATACAGATTACAGTGATGATAAGACGGCAAATCTGATGATGTTATTTGAACGGTTTGCTCCGAAGAAAAATTCCTAAAATTTTTATAAAATCTCAGAATTGTTAAAAAATCAGTTTACAAAATATGGGAAAAACAGTATAATAAAAAACGAATTATACTATACCAAGAAATAATCGGTTGTTACAGTATGGTAAGAAACCGAAAAGCTCTAATCCCATTCTTCGGAATGGGATTATCTTTTATATGGATTTTATAGGAATAGTAAAAAAGACAAATTTTTAGTACACAAAATGTTCCGCACAGGCGGTTCTGGGAGGAGAAAAATTTATGGGAGAAATGAGTAAGACAAACATGGACAGGCACAGGAGTTACCGGATCGGACTGGATATCGGTATTGCATCTGTAGGATGGGCAGTACTTGAAAATAACAGTCAGGATGAACCAATCCGTATTCTGGATCTGGGAGTTCGTATTTTTGAGGCAGCAGAGGTTCCAAAAACAGGAGCTGCATTAGCGGCAGAACGAAGAGATGCCAGAACTGCCAGAAGAAGGATCCGCAGAAGACGTCATCGTTTAGAAAGGATTAAGTGGCTGTTTGAAAGAGAAGGACTGATCCAAATAGATTCTTTTATGGAGCGGTATCATTCACCAAATCTGCCGGATGTCTATGAACTTCGTTATGAAGGTTTAGAACGGAAGCTCAGCAATGAGGAATTTGCACAGGTACTGTTGCATATTGCAAAACATCGTGGTTTCCGCTCGACAAGAAAGGCGGAGTTAAAAGAAGGGGACAATGGAAAAGTCTTAAAAGCAACAGAAGAGAACCGCGAACGTATGGAAGAGCATGGCTACCGTACCGTTGGCGAGATGATATATAAAGATGCCTATTTTCATACCGAGTGTGCGTGGGCAGACAATGGATATCTGTTAACACCTAGAAATAAAGCAGATGATTATTCCCACACGATGCTCCGGGCGCTGTTAGAAGAGGAGGTTCACATCCTTTTTGACAGTCAGAGGAAGTTTGGAAATGAAAAGGCGACTGAAAAATTAGAGCAGGAATATTTAGAAATTATGTTGTCACAGCGTTCTTTTGATATGGGACCGGGACAGCAGGCAGACGGAACGCCGAGCCCTTATGCAATGGAGGGATTTGGAAATAAGGTCGGATATTGTACATTAGAAAGAGAATCCGGCGAACGTCGTGCGGCAAAAGCAACCTATACGGCAGAGTTATTTGTTGCACTGCAGAAGATCACACATATGAAATTGGTACATATGGATGGCACATCCAGATTTTTTACGGAAGAGGAGCGGAACATTTTATTAGAAATGCTTTCGTCCAAAAAAGAGATTAAATATGCAGCAGTCCGTAAAAAGCTGAATCTGCCGTTAGAAGAAAAGTTCAATACATTGAATTATAATATGAAGCGTAAAGGAAAAGACAATGAAGAGGAAGGAATGGATGAAGCTGCCATAATTGCTGCAACGGAAAAGGCAACTTTTATCAGTATGTCCAATTGTTATGAATACCGCAAGAGGATCGGCGATTATTTAGATACCCTGCCGGAAGAAGAACAACAGGATCTTTTAGATGAAATTGGAACGATTCTGACCTGTTATAAGAACGATGACAGCCGTATGAACCGTTTGACGGAGGCAGGTCTGTCGAAGGAACTGGCGGATTCTTTGTTAGAGCTGACACCTGCGAAGTTCCAGCATCTTTCTATAAAAGCAATGAAAAATATCATGCCTTATATGAAAGAAGGTATGGTATATGATAAAGCATGCGAAGCAGCGGGCTATGATTTTAAAAATGATAATCATGGAAAGAAAATGAAGCTGCTAAAGGGCGAAAATATTACGGAAATCATTAATGAGATTACAAATCCGGTTGTAAAGCGTTCCGTTTCACAGACGGTAAAAGTCATCAATGCGATTATTTTAAAATACGGGAGTCCACAGGCGGTAAGTATTGAGCTTGCCCGCGAAATGTCTAAGAATTTCGAAGAGCGAAAAAAAGCAGAGAAACAGATAGAGGAAAACCGTAAAAAGAATGAAATGGCGAAAAAGGAGATTCAGGAACTGGGCAAACTTTCGCCGAACGGTCAGGATATTTTGAAATACCGTTTATGGCATGATCAACAGGGAATATGCCTTTATACCGGTAAAAAGATACCGTTAGAAGAACTGTTTCAGCCGGGATATGATATTGACCACATTCTTCCTTACAGTATCACTTTTGATGACAGTTACCGGAACAAGGTGCTGGTTACTTCACAGGCAAACCGTGAGAAAGGAAACCGTACGCCATATGAGTATTTTGGTCAGGATGAGGTTCATTGGAGTGCCTATGAAGCAAGAGTCAATCATTTTATCAAGGACTATAAGAAACGTAGAAATTTATTAAAACAGGGATTTACAAAAGAAGACCGCAGGGAATTCAAAGAGCGTAATTTAAATGATACAAAGTATATTACACGCGTGATCTATAATATGATCCGTCAGAATTTAGAGATGGAGCCTTTGAATCGGGAAGACAGGAAGAAACAGGTCTTTGCTGTCAATGGTTCCATAACAGCTTATTTAAGAAAAAGATGGGGACTGATGCAAAAAGACCGTTCTACCGACACGCATCATGCAATGGATGCTGTAGTAGTAGCCTGTTGTACAGATGGTATGATTCAAAAAATTTCCAGAAGTACACAGTATCGTGAGGTCTTATACAAAGGACAGAGTCACCCGGATTATGAGATTGTGGATGTGGAAACCGGTGAAATCATTTCTTTAGAAGACCTTTCAAGAGAAGAGTGGGACGAGCGTTACGGAGCACAGGTACCGCCGCCATGGGAGCATTTTAAAGAAGAGTTAGAAGTCCGTATGGGAAGTGATCCGAAGAATGATCTGGATGCACATCCGGATATGTACCAGTTGTTCCGTTATCCGGAAGATGTATATAACAATATCCGGCCGATCTTTGTGTCAAGGATGCCAAATCACAAGGTGACCGGCGCAGCACATGCAGATACAATACGAAGTCCGAGACATTACAAAGACGGTGGAGAGATATTTGCGGATGGTGGCTATGTATTATCACGAACCAATATTGAAGATTTAAAACTGGATAAGGATGGAGAGATTAAAGATTACTACAATAAGGACAGTGACAGATTACTATATGAAGCATTAAGGGCACGACTGGCAGAATATGATGGTGATGGAAAAAAGGCATTTGCCGAAGAGTTTTATAAGCCAAAAGCAGATGGTACACAGGGTCCTATTGTAAAAAAGGTGAAAACCTATAAAAAAATGTCTCTTGGCGTGGAAATCAATAAGGATGAAGCCGGAGTTGGACGCGGAATTGCCGAAAATGCAAATGGCGGTATGATTCGTGTGGACGTTTTCCGGGAAAATGGAAAATACTATTTTGTACCGATTTATATTGCGGATGCCTTGAAGAAGAGATTGCCGAATAAAGCAGCTATGCAGAATAAGCCATATAGCGAATGGAAAGAAATGAAGGACGAGAACTTTTTGTTTAGTCTGTATTCGAGGGATTTGATAGGGTTTCATCATCTAAAAGGGAAAAAGGTAAAATGTAAGGATGGAACAGAAGTTATATTAACTAAAGAACTCGTATACTATATAGGGGCCAATATACATACAGCAAGTTTTGCGTGTAAAGCACATAATGGAAAATATGAATTTGATGGTTTGGGTATTCAGTCTTTAAAAGAGTTGAAAAAATACCAGGTGGATGTTCTTGGAAATGTAACAGAAGTTCGTCAGGAAAAGAGAAGAGGGTTTCAGTAAATGGGATACCGGAATATAAAAATTGAAACATCTCAGCAACTAAACATTAAAAATAGTCAGCTTTTGATAGGTTCATCCGGTGAAGTGCAGATTCCTTTAGAGGATATCAACAGTATTCTCATAGAAAGTCAGTCGGTGACGCTGTCCAGTTATTTTTTGCAGAAAATGGCAGAAATGGGGATTGCAGTGTATGTTTGCGATGAGAAACATTTGCCAAATGCAGTGCTTCTCCCTATGGTACGCCATAGCCGTCATTTTAAACTGTTAAAATGTCAGATGAATCTTGGAAAGCCAAAACAAAAAAGGCTTTGGCAGCAGATTGTGATCAGAAAAATTGAAAATCAGTCTGCCTGTCTTAGATTCTTAAATTTAGAGGGCGCCGAAGAGCTTTTAAAAATGTCAAAACAGGTGCAATCCGGTGATAAAACAAATGTTGAAGCAAAGGCAGCAGCTTTTTATTTTCGCAAGTTATATGGTTTGGGATTTTCCAGAGGTGATGATCATATCATTAACGCAGCATTAAATTATGGATATGCAATTGTGCGTGGAATGATCGCGCGTTCTATCATTTGTTATGGATTAGAGCCTTCTTTGGGACTATTCCATAGCAGTGAGTTAAATAGTTATAACTTGGCAGATGATTTTATTGAGGTATTTCGTCCGGTTGTAGATTTGCATGTTTCCGGTCGTTTTGACATATCAGAGGTTGATCGGGCATTAACGCCTGAAATAAAAAGAGAATTATATGGAATAGTAAATTATGACATGTTAGTAAGAGGAGAGAAGCATATACTGAGTAATTGCATTGACAAAGTAGTTGCAAGTTATAGCAGTGCATTGCAGGGAAACCGAGAAGAATTGGAACTTCCGGTTTTAATGGAGTTACAGGTACATCGTTATGAGTAAGTTTATGAGAATGATTGTGTTTTTTGATTTGCCGGTTGGAACGGCAAGAGAACGAAAAGCGGCAACAAAGTTTCGCAATTTTTTAATTAAAGATGGATACCATATGGTGCAATATTCGGTATACTCCAGAATCTGCAATGGAAATGATGCAGTTGAAATGCATGAAGCACGGCTAAAACAGCATCTACCATCAAGAGGTTCTATACGATTATTAACTATTACAGAAAAACAATACGAATCTATTCACATTTTGTTGGGAGAAGCTGTTTTTGACGATACAAGCGAAGCGACAGAACTGATTAATATTTTTTAAAAGATAGAAATTTTCTAAAAAAGTAGTAAAAATAGGAATTTTTTTAAAAGAGAAACCCCGCATAATCCCTATGGTTATGCGGGGTTGTTGCTGTCCTATTATACCATACCAAGAAATAATAGGGAACTACAGCATTTCCATCTGTTTATAGTCTGTTGAAAGTATTATACCATACCAAGAAATAATAGGGAACTACAGCTAAGAATCAGGACGTATCAAGGACTCAAATATTATACCATACCAAGAAATAATAGGGAACTACAGCCGATGTGAGCTTCGTGTCACTAAATGAGACATTATACCATACCAAGAAATAATAGGGAACTACAGCCTCGCACATCTCGTGATGTACCTTACATATATTATACCATACCAAGAAATAATAGGGAACTACAGCTTACAAGCCATATCTGTTCATTCCTTTCTAATTATACCATACCAAGAAATAATAGGGAACTACAGCATATAACCGGAATATGAGCAGAGAAGTTTTATTATACCATACCAAGAAATAATAGGGAACTACAGCATGACATCTAAAAGATCGCCATTCTGGTTCATTATACCATACCAAGAAATAATAGGGAACTACAGCACCGGTATAAGAAAATTGTCATACAAAAAATTATACCATACCAAGAAATAATAGGGAACTACAGCACCATCTTTTACTTTCCTTGTGAACTTCATATTATACCATACCAAGAAATAATAGGGAACTACAGCATGGCTGCGACCTTGTCTATCGTTGGTGTGATTATACCATACCAAGAAATAATAGGGAACTACAGCTCTTCGTCTTTCTTCGGTGTTTCTTCGATTATTATACCATACCAAGAAATAATAGGGAACTACAGCGACTCCAAGTAGTATACTGGATGCTTTCGCATTATACCATACCAAGAAATAATAGGGAACTACAGCCCCCAGTCCCAACAGATAACTTTTATCGCTATTATACCATACCAAGAAATAATAGGGAACTACAGCGTGAGAACTTCGATGATCCGGAGAAAATTAATTATACCATACCAAGAAATAATAGGGAACTACAGCAGAATACATAAGAGGCTTTATTTAGCGTTAATTATACCATACCAAGAAATAATAGGGAACTACAGCAACTTGCTGTCATAATCTCCATGATATTTTATTATACCATACCAAGAAATAATAGGGAACTACAGCATTTCATCACCGCTTGCAAGCGATGTTACAATTATACCATACCAAGAAATAATAGGGAACTACAGCCCATTTTATTGGCATTATCGGACATATCTGATTATACCATACCAAGAAATAATAGGGAACTACAGCCGTAATATGCATCACCTGTATAAGTTTCAAATTATACCATACCAAGAAATAATAGGGAACTACAGCTAATTTTACTCTAGCATTGTATAATGATTTATTATACCATACCAAGAAATAATAGGGAACTATAGCTGTCAAGGGTGGTATGGGATATTGGAATCATTATCCATACCCCAAAATAAAAAAATACCGTTGCTTAGAATTATATAAATTGTATAATACACTATTTTATCCAACTATACCTGCGGTATAAATAATTAAAATTGCAAAAATTCACAAGCATTTACTTGAAAATCATTTCACAGCTCGCTTTCAGAAAAGTCCCACACCACCCTTTACAAAAACTTTCCCTACATTTTACAAGCAACTGATAGCAATAAAAAACATGAATTTGCTACATTAGAAATAAGAATAAAAGACAGATATGAAATGGAGAATAGAATGAAAGGGAAAAAGACACTTGTATGGGCGCATCGGGGAGCCAGCAAATATGCACCGGAAAACACATTGCCGGCGTTTCAAAAGGCAATCGAGATGGGAGCAGATGGAATAGAGCTGGATGTTCAGATGACAAAAGATAACCAATGCATAGTCATCCACGATGAAACGGTAAAACGTGTCAGTAATGGAACTGTCTGGGTAAAAGACAGCACTTTAGAGGAGCTGCGGCAATTTGATTATAGCAAAGGTTTTACAGAATACGGAAAAGTGCAGATACCGACACTGGAAGAGGTACTGCAGCTGGTAGTACCATCCGGTCTGACCATCAATATAGAATTAAAAACAGGAAAAATCTGTTATAAAAATATAGTGGATGAAGTGCTGCGGCTGATCTATCAGTATGGATATCAGAAAAAAGTGATCTTATCCTCTTTCAACCACTACACCTTGCAGGAGGTCCGTAAAAAAGATAAGCACATTCAGACAGGACTTCTCTATCGGGATGGGATCGTGAATGTGTGCGAGTATGCTTATCGGGAAATAGGAACCAATGCGTTGCATCCGGCACTGTATAATACCGGATATGAGGAATTTTATCAGCAGGCGGAAAAGTTTTGTCAGAAAATACATGTGTGGACCGTAGATAAAGAAGCGGACATCCGGGAAATGTGCCGTAATCAGGTAGATGCGATCATAACCAATGATCCAAAGTCCGCCAAAAAAATCGTAGATGAATATGAGAATGGCAGTCTGATACCGGAACTGGTAAAAAGGATGAAAAAGTTATAAAAAAGAAAAATATAAGCCTCGTGGTTTTTGGAAAAAGCAGAAACCACGAGGCTGTTTTAAAATATGCAAGAAATATGACTGAAAATTATAAAAAAAGAATTAAAACAATTGAAAAGATAGAACAAAATGATATAATTAAAACAATAGTCAGAACTATAGGGGGAAAGCTATAATGTTTCTGAAAGGAAGGGAGAAGGCATATGGTACAGTACTTAAAGAAAATTTTTAGAACAGAAAAGATCAAAAAGAAAATTATGACATCGTTTATTGTTGTCATCGTATTGATGTCAATAGGAACAACATTGGGGGCAATTACGTTGTTCTATACGACAAGGCAGTATAATGCAGCATTGGAAAACTATGGATTTTCACAGGGGGATATTGGAAAGGCAATGATTTCCTTTGCGGATATGCGAAGTGCGACCAGAGCTGGCATCGGAGAAGATGATACAGAACTGATAGCAGAGAGTGTGAAAGAGCATGATGCTCAGGCGGAAGAATGTTCTAAAAACATGAAACTCATCAAAGAGTGTTTAAGTTCAAAAGAAGAAAAAGCAATTTATGAAAAAATAGAAACGACCATGAGAGAATATTACACAATAGAAGCAGAAGTACTTGAGCTTGGAACGACGAAAGATCTGAGCAAGAGTGTGCAGGCACAGAAAATGGCAGCAGAGAAATTAGACCCTGCTTATGATCAAGTGTATGACAATATGAAAGATTTATTAGACCTTAAGGAAAAAGAAGGTAATGCCTTAAAGAGTTTATTGTTAAAAGCAATCAATATCGCAGTAATCATATTAATTGTTGTATTAATCATCAGTATCAGCATTTCTAATGTTTTAGCAAGAACCGTATCAAACGCGATCGCAACACCATTGCAGGAGCTTGCAGAGCGGCTGAAAGCATTTGCAAAAGGAGATTTAAGCAGCGAGTTCCCGGTTATTGATACACAGGATGAGGTTGCGGATATTGAAAACGTTGCTCGTGAGATGGCGCAGAATCTGGACGTGATCATCGAAGACATCAAATATTGTATGGGTGAAATGGGAAATGGTAACTATACCGTAAGAACCAGTGCAGAAGAAAAGTATACAGGAGATTTTGAGGCACTTTTATTATCCATTCGTCAGATGCATAGAAATATGAACGATACCTTACACCAGATAGATGATTCTTCCGTTCAGGTACTTGCAGGTTCCGAGAATTTAGCACAGGCGGCACAGAATCTTGCAGAAGGTGCAACGGAACAGGCGGGAGCAGTAGAAGAATTGTTAGCAACCTTTAGTGATATTACATCCGGCGTGGAAAAGACGGTGCAGCATGTAGGCGAAGCAGGAAGCATGTCACGCCAGTATGCGGAAGATGCGAAAAAGAGCAGTGAAGAAATGAAAGACATGATGGCGGTCATGGCACATATGAGTGAGACATCACAAAAAATTGGCAGCATCATAGATGAGATAGAAGAGATCGCATCCCAGACAAACCTGCTTTCACTGAATGCAAGTATTGAGGCAGCAAGAGCAGGCGAAGCAGGAAAAGGCTTTGCGGTTGTAGCGAGCCAGATCGGAAAACTTGCAGACGAGAGCGCTCAGTCAGCAGTCAACACCAGAAATATGATCATGACCGTCATTAATGAGGTGGAGAGCGGAACAAATACGGCACAAAGAACAGCAGAGACACTGGAAGAAGTAGTACAGGGAGTCGGACAGATCGCAGACGTAACAGAAGAGGCAGAAGAGCTGGCAAAGACTCAGGCAGAAGCAATGCGGCAGGCAGAAGCGGCATTGAATCAGATATCCGAAGTCGTACAGTCGAACTCAGCGACAGCAGAAGAATCCTCAGCAACAAGCGAAGAGCTTTCCGCACAGTCCGAAGGACTGAAAGATTTAGTTGGTAAGTTCCAGCTGGATGCAGTATAAAGACAAAAAACAGAATAATAGAAAAAAGGAGAGTTTTTTTAAAAAGCCCCTTAAGAAAATCCAAATACATCCGATAACTTATATAAGAAACCAGTAAAAAAGGTTTTTGCACCTGATTTTCAAGGAAGAAAGGAGATGCCGTTATGCGTATAGATGCATATAATCAGATAGCACAACTGTATAAGACCGGAAAAAGCATCAGAACGAACAAGGCAAATAGCACCGCTTCTGTTCGCGATGAAGTACAGATTTCCCAGACAGCTCGTGATTATCAGATCGCAAAACAGGCAGTTGCAGGGGCTTCAGATGTTAGGGAAGATAAGGTGGCACAGCTAAAAGCAAGTATGAGTTCTGGTAATTACAGCGTAGAAACGGATAGCTTCGCAAATAAGTTATTAGAGAAATACAAGGCTGCAATGATGTAAGTGAGGACAGAAATTGGCTAGTTTGATGAACGAACTTTTGGAAGTTCTGGAAAATGAAGAAGCGGGTTACCGCGAATTGGTAGAGGCATCCACCAGAAAAAAGGAAGTCATTATTAAAGCGGATATCAGAGCTTTGGAAGAAATTACTGCAGAGGAACAGGAGATTGCCGGAAAGATCAAGAACATTGAGAACAAGCGTATCTCTATTATGGAAGATATTGCTAATGTTTTAAATCGCAAGCCGGAGGACTTGACGGTAGATGCCCTGTTAGAAATATTAGCGAATCAGCCAAAGGAGCAGGAACAATTAGCCAAGATCCGCTTACAGTTAAAAGATACCCTGACAGAAATGAAGAATATCAATGAACAGAATCAGACATTAGTGAACCAGGCAATGGAACTGGTGGAGTTTGATATGGCATTGTTAAAGAGCATGAGACAGGCTCCTGAAACTGCCAACTATAACAGACAGGCATACAATACCGGAGAGCTTTTAGGAAGCGGCGGTTTTGATGCGAAACAGTAAGATGGCAGGAGGAACATGTAATGGCAAACGGAATGGGTACGCTATACATAGCATCATCTGGACTGCGTAACAGCCAGAATGCGTTGAATACAACTGCGAATAATCTTGCTAACGTAGATACGGAAGGGTATGTACGTCAGCAAGTTTTATTTTCAGACAAAGAATATAATACATTTGGTACGGCTGCAGTCAGTAAGCAGCAGGCAGGTCTTGGCCTTGACATTGGCGACGTGGTTCATGCCAGAGATTATTTTTTAGATAAGGCATATCGTGCAGAGTCCGGAAGACAGGCATTTTATGAATCCTGTTTTACCGCAGTGGATGAGATACAGACCTATTTTCAGGAAATGGAAGGAAAGACCTTCCAGTCGGCATTGGAAGATTTCAAAAAAGCATTTCAGGAACTTGCAAAAGATCCGTCAGATTCCGTAAGACAGAATCTGGTTGTTCAGAAAGCAGGTTTATTCCTGTCGCGCTCCCAAAGTGTATATGAAGGTTTGAAATCCTATCAGTCCAATATCAATACAAAGGTATCCCAGGATATAGACAAAATAAATAAACTTGGTCACAAGATACATGAATTGAACCAACAGATCAGTAAGATAGAAGCCGGCGGTATAGAAACGGCAATGGATCTGCGTGATGAAAGAGATTTAGCGCTTGATCAGTTAGGAGCGCTTGCGAAGATTTCATATAAAGAAGATTACAAGGGCGTTGTAACGGTAAAGTTAGAGGATGAATACTTTGTCGATGAACTTCACACATATGAAATCGGTAAAAAGACAGATAAACTGACAGGCTTTATCACACCATATTGGCCACAACTTTCAGATACCGACAGGGATATCTATGTGAACGTGTTTGACTTCAATGTGGATATCAGTACAGCATTAAACAGTGATGTTGGAGAATTAAAGGCACTGATCATGTCAAGAGGTGACCATTGGGCAGATTATTCAGATATTGAAGGAAAAGGCGAGCAGGAGTATCTGGATACAACGAACCTTTCTGTGATTATTGATATGCAGGCAAAGTTAGACCAGATGGTTCATAACATGATCACAGCAATCAACGATCAGCTTTGCCCGAATGTGACAGGTCCGGTCGGCGTTACCTATCAGGATGCCAACGGCAATACCGTAAACCTCAGTGATGCAAAAGTACTTGATACAGAGAACTGTGCAAGGGGAAGTGATGGAGAACTTCCACCGCGTGAACTGTTTGTCAGAGCAGGGATCGAGCGCTATACAGAAGTGACCGGAAGTGATGGTAAAACCTATTATGTATATAATGAGGAAGATACCAGTGATACTTCCTATATGTATAGCCTGACGAGCTGCGGAGTAAATGAAGAGCTGAAAAAAATCGAAACGTTATTCCCTCATTTGAAACAGAACGGAGAAGTAGACCAGCAGCTTGGAGAAAGGTTAGAGGCACTTTGGAATAAGGACTTAGTCGGACTTGATCCGACAGATCCGGATGAATGTAACATAGAAGAATACTATCAGAAAATGATAGGAGGTCTTGCAACGGTAGGAAATGTTTACCAGAAGAAAGCAGAAAACCTTGCAGGAAGTGTTCTGACAATAGAAAATAACCGTCAGCAGGTCATCGGAGTGTCTTCCGATGAGGAGCTTCAGAACATGATAAAATTCCAGAATGCATACAATGCATCCAGTCGTTTTATGACAGTGATCAGTGACATGATAGAACATATCGTTACCAGATTAGGAAATGGTTAAGGAGGGATAAGAAATGCCATCTACATTTTATGGATTGACCATTGCGGGTTCGGGATTAAATTCCTTTCAGACCGCAGTGAATACAACCGCAAATAATATCGCAAATGTGCAGACGGAAGGATATACCCGTCAGGTAGCAAATCGTAAACAGGCAGAATCTCTCCGTGTATATGCACGATATGGAACAACCGGAAGTGGTGTTACCACAACTTCCATAACACAGATCAGAGATGCTTATTACGATGTGAAATATTGGGAAAATAATTCCAGCCTTGGTCTGTATGAGAAAAAGTTATATTACATGAACCAGATAGAGGAATATTTTAAAGATGATGACAGCTCGAAAGGTTTTACAACGATTTTAAACAGTATGTTTAATAATTTAGAGTCTCTTGCAGGTGCACCGGGAGATTTAGACAGAAGAAAAACCTTTATCAGCAGTTGCCAGGATTTTGCAACCTACTTCAACAGTGTATCCATCGGATTGAATCAGATTCAGACCGATGCAAACTTAGAAGTTAAGAGCACAGTGGATAATATCAATGCGATCGCACAAAAAATCGCACTCCTGAACAATCAGATCAATGTGATCGAGATGCAGGGTGGTCATGCAAATGAGCTGCGCGATGAACGTGCACTGTTGATCGATGAGTTGTCCAATATCGTTCCTACGGAAACACAGGAAACAGAAGTAATGAACACCAATGACGAGTATTATACAGGTTGTACCGAATTCAGAGTAAAGATCAACGGACAGCTTTTAGTAGACACCAGAGAATACCGTACACTGGAATGTAAGACAAGAGATACAAAAGTAAATCAGTCAGATGTGGATGGGCTTTATGATATTGTCTGGTCAGATACCGGCAATACCTTTAACGCAACCTCAAAGTACATGTCAGGAACCTTGAAAGCACTGTTAGATACGCGTGACGGAAATAACGAGGAGAACTTTAAGGGAACCGTGGACTACCTCTATGGAACGAAGCTGGTGATTACGAACACGACACAGAACAGCGTGGAAAAAATGACCATGGCAGAAGAAGGAGTCATCACGATCGATAATAAGAAATTTGAATACAGCAGCTTTACCGTAGACTATGATGCGGCAGGCAATGCAACCTATACCTTTGCATTAAAAGAGCCGGCAGGTGACGGAGCGGATCTGCTTGCAGGACATCAGGCACAGATCGGAACCAGCATTGATGCAATGGGAGTTCCGTATTATCAGGCACAGATGAATGAGTTTTTAAGAGCATTCTGTATGAAGTTTAACGATATAGAGATGCAGGGACAGGATTTGAATGGAGATCCTATGAAAGCATTCTTTGTGGCAAGAGATCTGGTTACAGGAGAGCAGGAAGATTTAAATAAATCCGATACCTATACACAGATCACATCTGCAATGTCCAGTTATTATAAGCTGACGGCGGGAAGTTTTGAAGTGGCAAAAGCAAGTGTGAAAGATCCAAACATCTTCAGTACCACAGCAGATATTGTCAATGGACCGGATAAGGCAGAAATATTAGAACTGTTAAAGCCATTAAAGGAACAGGAAAAATTATATCGTGGAAGTGGTGCAAACGGATTTTTGCAGTGTATGTTATCAGATATCAGTGTAGATACCAATGAAGCAAAACTGTTTTATGAGAACCACAAAAATATCTCACACACGATCACGAACCAGAGATTATCCATTTCGGGTGTAGATGAAGATGATGAAGCGCTTGATCTGGTAAAATTCCAGAATGCATACAATTTAGCATCAAAAATGATCTCTACCATGGCAGAAATGTACGATCAGTTAATATTAAATACAGCAGTATAAGGGGGCAGACAGAATGCGTATTACAAACAGTATGATAAGAAATAATACATCCAATAACATGAGTACGAATAAAGGTTATGTGGATACCTTGAATACACAGATGTCAACACAGAAAAAGATTGACCGTCCATCGGATGACCCGGTTATTGCGATCCGTGCATTGCGTCTCCGCAGCAGTTTGAGCGAGATAAACCAGTATTATGAGAAAAACATACCGGATGCAGAATCATGGCTGGAAGTAACAGAGACAGCATTAAAAAATATGGAAAGCATTCTGACGGATGTATACAGACAGTGTGTCAATGGTGCGACAGATCATTTGAATGAATCGGACAGAAATACGATTTTAACCAATCTGCAGAAACTTCGTGAGCAGGTATATGCCGAGGGAAATGCCGATTATGCGGGAAGAACCGTTTTTACCGGATATAAGACAAACAAATCTCTTACATTTGGCGAAGATACATCAGACACCAGTTATAATATTACCCAGAAGCTGGAATTTGAAGATATTACCCAGAAGACATATTATTCCGGATTGTCTTCCGTTCCGACCACAGATGACCTGACAGCAGGCAATCTTCCGGCAGGAAATGTAGAAGACCATACTTACAGCAGAGTTCGTCTGGCATATGACAACATCGATAATATTACACAGTTGCAGTACAAAGATGCAAATGGCAATCTGCAGGATATAGAGGGAATGGAGATTACCTATCTGGATGCGGATGGAAACACCCAGACGGCAACGGTATCCTATAATGTCCATAATTATACGGACTGGCAGAATGCACAGAATCTGAATGTTGGCGATAACGAAGTGATTTTTGTGAAAGAAACCGGAGAACTGATCTTAGGAAAAAATGTAGCAGCTTACATGAACTCCGAGAAACCGGATATGGTAGTCAGTTATGACAAGACCGGATTTAAGAAAGGTGAGGTTCGTCCGGAACACTATTTTGACTGTATCGATACGACAAATGCCAATCCGGCAAATCACATTACCTATACAAAAGAAGATCAGGAGATCAACTATACGATCGCATTTGGCCAGACTTTAGCAGTCAATACACAGGCATCCGATGTTTTTGATTCCAGTATCGGAAGAGACATTGATGAACTGACCGATGCGGTGCAGATGGCGATCACGGCACACAAAAAAGTGTCAGATATCGAAAATCTGATGAAAGAAGAAAAATATGCCGGTGAAGAAGATCAGGCATTGCTTCAGCAGTGGTTAGATGCAGCAGAAAAAGAAGTATCTTATGCAGATGATAATATGAAAAATCTTTATTCAGAAGGAATTTCAAGTTTTCAGAGTTATCTTTCCGATGTTGTACTGGCAAAAACAGATGTCGGAAGTAAAGGAAGCCGTCTGGCATTGACAAAATCCAGAATGTCCGAACAGCAGATGACATTTAAAAAACTGAAATCCACAAACGAAGACAAAGAGCTTTCCGATATTATCATAGACTATACGGCAGCTTACAATGCATACCAGGCATCCATGCAGGCAGCATCAAAAGCGATCAAGCAGACTTTGCTGGATTACATTTAAACGGAGGTAACAGATGAAGTTAAAAACCAGAGTATTCGGAGAAATTGATATAGATGATGAAAAGATCATCACATTTGAAAATGGGATCATCGGTTTCCCGGACTTAAAGAGATTTACATTAATATTTAATGAAGAAAAAAAGGGAGGCATTTCCTGGATGCAGTCACTGGATGAACCAGTGGTCGCATTGCCGGTTATGAATCCACTTGCGATCAAAGAAGATTATAACCCGATGGTAGAAGATGAGCTGCTCAAACCACTGGGGGAAATGACACCGGAGAACACCTTTGTGTTAGTGACAGTTACCGTGCCGGAGGATATTAAAAAAATCACCGTAAACTTAAAAGCGCCGATCGTGATCAATGTTGCAGAACGCAAAGCAGCGCAGATCATCGTAGAGGGCGGTGAGGTGAAATATCCGATTTATGAAATGATCAAATCAGGAATGGAAAAGGCAGGTGAGTAGAGATGCTGGCACTTACAAGAAAAAAAGGTGAATCTTTAGTAATCAATAATAATATTGAAGTAACGATATTGGAAATCCGTGGCGATCAGATAAAATTAGGAATCTCTGCTCCAAGAGATGTATCCATCTATCGAAAAGAAGTATACTTGCAGATACAGGAAGAGAACAAGGCGGCATTAGAGACAAATAACGCAGAAGCACTGAAAAATTTATTCTAAAGCCCTAATTTATTTAAAAGAAGTTCCGATATAAACATTAGATAACAATGAGTATAGGTTCACATGGAGGTGACATACATGGCAATCGAAGCATTAAAAAGTGTAGGAGCAGTCTATCAGGCATCCTCTACACCGGAAATAGCGAAAGAAGTATCGCAGCCTAAAACACAGATTATTGACATTCAGACAGGATCTGCAGCATTAGCAGCAGATGCAGTAAAAGTGAATGCCAAAGAGGCAAATGAACAGCAGGGAAGTGGTCAGGAGTCTCAGGGAAAAGCAGAATCAGAGAATCTGAAAAAAGCAGTAGAACAGATTAACCAGAAAATGTCTGACTCAGAAGCAGTGTTTGGAATTCATGAGAAGACAAATCGTATTACAATCAAAATCGTAGACAAGAAGACCAAAGAAGTGATCCGCGAGTTCCCGCCGGAGGAAACCTTGGATATGATTGCAAAGGCATGGGAATTAGCAGGAATTTTGGTCGACGAAAAAAGATAGGGGGAAGACGATATGGCAATTCGGATCAGTGGTTTAACATCAGGACTGGACACAGACTCTATCGTACAGGAACTGGTATCAGCATATTCCACTAAGAAAGAAAATATCGAAAAGAAGCAGACAAAGCTTTCCTGGACACAGGATGCGTGGAAGGAAATGAATACAAAAATTTACGGTTTTTACAGTAAATCATTGACAGAGTTCAAATTCATGACAAGTTTTAACGGCATGAAAAAGACGACATTGTCAGATTCTTCCAAGGCAACAGTAACAGCCGGAGCATCCGTAGTAAACGGAACACAGAGTCTGAAAATTAACAAACTTGCAAAAGCAGCATATTTAACAGGTTCTAAAATAAAGAGCAACGATAAACTGAAATCATCTTCTAAGTTATCAGAGCTTGGAATCGCCGATACCGAGTTAGAATTTCAGGTGGGTGATAAAAAATCTACCATTAGTGTAAATGGTGATATGACCATCAAGGATCTTACAAAAGCACTGAGTGATCAGGGCGTAACAGCATCCTTTGATGAGACGCAGCAGAGATTCTTTATCAACTCCCAGGAAAGCGGTGAGGAGTTTGATTTCAAATTCAATGTCAAGGGAGAAGACCAGGAAGTAGCACTTCGTAAACTTGGAATGCTGAGTGCTGACTACATGGTAGAGAAGACCGCAAAAAAAGCAGCAGATGATGATATTCAGGCATTGCGTGAAAATGCAACGATCAAAGCTTCTGCCGTACAGATAGCAGGAATTACCGAGGATGAATTTGATGCACTCGACGAGACTGCACAGAAGGAATATTTAGATGCAGCTATCGTAAAGGCATATGATACAGATAACGGTATTACAACGGGAAGAGATTATACCAATAAAGCATATGTGGAAGCACGTTTGAACAACTTCCGTGAAGCTGTAACAGATCAGTATATTGAAGATTTAAAAGGCACAGATAAATATGAAAGTCTGAAAAAAGAGTACGCAGTAAAGCAGGATGCATCCAATGCAGAGATTGAATTAAACGGAGCAATTTTTGAAGGAAGCAGCAATACATTTACCATCAACGGACTAACCATTACAGCGAAAGAAGTCAGCGATTCAACGTTAAGTCTGGTAACAGAGACAGATGTAGATGCTGTCTATGACAAAATTGTAGATTTTATCTCACAATATAATGAAGTGATCAACGCCATGGATTCTGCATACAATGCTGATTCATCAAAAGGCTATGAGCCATTAACAGATGACGAAAAAGAGGCCATGAGTGATAAGGAAGTAGAAAAATGGGAACAGAAGATTAAGGATTCCCTGCTCAGAAGAGATTCTACCTTAAATAGTATTGCAAGTTCCATGAAAGTGGCAATGGCAAAATCTTATACCATAAATGGAAAGAGTTACAGCCTGTCATCCTTTGGAATCAATACACTGGGATATTTCGTATCAGCAGATAATGAAAAAAACGCATACCACATTGATGGTAATTCCAAAGATGAATCCGCAAAATCCAATACGGATCGTTTGAAAGCAGCAATCGCTTCTGATCCGGATACCGTTGCAACCTTCTTCAATGAGCTTGCAAAGGGAGTATATTCCGAATTAGACAGCAGAATGAAGACTACCACCTTAAGCAGTGCTTACAAAGTGTATAATGACAAACAGCTCAAGAGCGAGTATGATGATTATACAGAGCAGATTAAGAACTGGGAGACAAAGCTGAGTGATATGGAGGATTATTATTACAAAAAGTTCAGTTCAATGGAAATAGCGTTGTCCAAGCTGAATTCACAGCAGACACAGTTATCTGGATTGCTCGGTTCATAATACGACAAGGAGGTTGCGCTATGGCACCAAATAATGCATACCAGGCATACAACAACAGTAAGATCATGACTGCATCGCCGGCGGAGCTGACATTGATGCTCTATGAAGGGGCTATCAAGTTTTGCAACATTGCGATCATGGGTGTTGAAGAGAAAAATGTTGAGAAAGCACACACCAACATTATGAAGGTGGAGCGCATCATCGAAGAATTTCAGGCAACACTGGATCATAAATATGCAATTGCAGAAGATTTTGATAATGTCTATAAATACCTACAGGAACGCCTTGCAGAAGCAAATATGAAAAAAGACAAAGAGATTCTGGAAGAAATCCTGACACATCTTCGTACTATGCGTGATACATGGAAAGAAGTTATGCGGCTGAATAAGCTTGCAAGAGCCAACTAGGAGAATATTTTATGCAGGAGAATAGTTATATTCAAGTGCTGATACAAAGCCTTCACCAAAAAGTGGAGGCTTTAGACAGCATTATAGAAAAAAATCAAGAGCAGTATGAGATCTTATCCGCGGAAGAAGCTGATATGGATGCCTTTGAAAAGAATATAGATGAAAAAAGCCAGTATATTGATAAAATCGTATTTTTAGATGATGGCTTCGAAGAAATCTATACAAGAGTCAAAGAAGAACTGGATGGAAACAGAGCTGCATATACGGAAGAGATTCAGAAGATGAAAGATCTGATCTCTATGATCACAGAACGCAGCATGAAGATCCAGGTTCAGGAGCAGCGCAACAAAGAGCTTGCAGGAATGCAGTTCTCAAAGGCACGGAAAAAGATACGTCAGGTCAAAGCCGGCAACAAAGCTGCCACACAGTATTATAAGAATATGCAGCAGATGGACGCAATCCCTCCGCAGTTTCTGGACAAGAAAAAGTAGGAAAATCAAAGGGGAAATGCGATTATGAACAACGCGGAATTATTAGTTGAGATTGAAAAGCTGCTCGACAGGAAGTTAGAAGAAAAGCTCGATCAACAGTTAGAGGTGAAGCTGGAAGAAAAATTAGACAGAATGCTTGATGAGAAGTTAGACGAGAAACTGGATAAAAAGCTGGACGAGAAGCTTGATGCAAAATTCAAAGAAGAGCTTGGACCGATCCGACAGGATATTCAGGAGTTGAAAACAGCAGTACAACATACTAACATGCGTCTGGATGTAGACGTTGTCCCAAGATTACAGACAATTGAAAGCTGTTATCTGGATACTTATGAAAGGTATAAAGACGGTGCAGAAGACATAGAGAACCTGAAAGGTGATATGGAACTGGTAAAAGGCATTTTGCAGGAGCATAGCAGGGAACTTCAGAGAATGTCTGCACGTTAATCTGATAAAAGTAAAAAAATATAAAAAAATTTCAAAAAGACTATAAAGTAAATCCAAACCTAACCGATATATAAGGTACAAAGGAAAAAACAAACACATACGAGTAAAGAGAATCAGAGATTCTTTTACTATAGAGTAAGAACATTACTTAGCAGAATGTGAAGACCAATGTTGAATGGTAAGAACGAGCGCGCGACGGGAGGACTGCTCACAGAGGATGGAACAGACTGCAAGCATTGACACAGGCAAGGAAGCCTGATTAAATTCAAATTCAAGGAGGAAAACATTATGGCAATGGTAGTACAACACAATCTTACAGCAATGAACTCTAACCGTCAGTTAGGAGTAACAACAAGTGCACAGGCAAAATCAGCAGAAAAATTATCATCCGGTTACAGAATCAACCGTGCAGGCGATGACGCAGCAGGATTAAAGATTTCTGAAAAAATGAGAAGCCAGGTTCGTGGATTGAACCGTGCATCTACAAACGCTCAGGACGGCGTTTCCTTAATTCAGACAGCTGAGGGTGCTCTGAATGAAGCTCACTCTATCTTACAGAGAATGAATGAGTTAGCAGTACAGGGTGCTAATGATACAAACGAGAACATCGACCGTGAAGCAATCAACGAAGAGTTAGATGCTTTAACAACAGAGTTAGACAGAATTTCTTCTACAACTCAGTTCAATAAGCAGAACTTACTGGATGGTTCTTTCAAGAACAAAAAACTTCAGGTTGGTGCTAACGCTGATCAGAACATCGAAATCAGCATCGGTAGCATGAATGCTAAGACATTAGGATTAAAAGATGTTTCCGGTACTATTGAAAAAACTGCACAGGAAGGTGTAAACCCTGTTGCAATCAAATACCAGGGAATGAGCTACACATATAGACCAAAAAGTTCATTAGATAAGAACACTGCTAACGCAATCTCTGTTTTCAAGAAACAACTTAGTGGTAAGTATACATCGGCTAACTATGCAGCACAGTTCGAGAATGGTAAAGTATTCTACAAATCATTAGTTAATGATAAGACATACTCAACTGTATCCAAAGCAGTAGCAGGTGATGTCTCAGCTGCAAAACAGGCAATGTCTGCAGATGTTAAGAAAAACATCAACACATACCTTCAGACAAGTGCTGTTACAGCAAAAGCATTATCCAGCTATACACAGAACGGAAACGCAAGAGTTGATACTTATGAGATGGCAAACAACTCCATCACAGCAATTCAGGATGCAATTAACAAAGTATCTTCACAGAGATCTGCTCTTGGTGCATTACAGAACCGTTTAGAGCACACAATTGCAAACTTAGACAATGTAGCTGAGAATACTCAGGCAGCTGAATCTCGTATCCGTGATACAGATATGGCTTCTGAAATGGTTGAATACAGCAAGAACAACATTCTTGCGCAGGCTGGTCAGTCCATGCTGGCACAGAGCAACCAGTCAACTCAGGGAGTGCTTTCTTTATTACAGTAAGAATGAAGTTGGCAGTCATTCAGTAATGAATCGACGAATTACAGAGGGACGAGAATTCGTCCCTCTTTTTTACTAAGAAAGAGATGGATGGAAGATGAGAGCATTAGCAGCAGAATTGCGTGAGAAAATTGATGGTATTTGTATCGAATATCATTATTTTAAAAATGAAAATGTAATAGAAAAGGCAAAGGAAATAATTCCGACAATACAAAAGTTTTGTACAGGATTCCTACAGGGAAATTCTTATGGGATCAGTGAAGAAGAATATCAGAACCTACAGGTTTTTGTAATAGATGTATTAAAAGATTATGTGGCAGCAATCGAGCAGGAAGATGTGGTCTGGATCATAGACACATTGGACTATGGACTACGAGAATTAATTGAATTATATATAGATGATGATGCAGAGGAGTCAGAGGATGAGTAAATCTATTTTAGAAAAAAATTTAGAAGCAATGGAAAAATGGTATCCTGCCTTTGCAGATTTGATCCGGGAGGAGCATGAGACAGAGGACCCAACCAATGTTATGGTAGAGACTTCCTGGGATGGAGAGACAATATTCAGAATAGAGCAGGACGGACGACAGCTTTATTTAGGTGGCAAGAGAAATGCAAAAGAACCGATACAGATCTGGAGCGAGAGAGTCGGAGAGATACATAAATATGCACCGGTATTCCTGTTTGGTGTCGGAAGTGCAGCATATTTAAAGGATATCATTGAAAAGAGTTCAAAAGAGGTCAATGTTGTCGTTTATGAGCCATCGATCCATATTTTTATGGCAATGTTAGAAAATATTGATATTTCGAAAGAAATTGAGGACAGACCGATCGCATTTGTGGTCAAAGGATTGAATGAAGAAGAGTTTGAACCGGTAATGCGGGGAGTTATGACCTTGGAAAATATGAGTTTCTTAATTGAAGAGATTCATCCAAATTACAGAGGATTTTTTCTAGAAGACATTTTAGAAAAAGTAAAGAAAGTACAGCGGTTAGTTGAGTCAGAGATGGTGCAATTTAATACGCAGAAGAAGCTGTCCATGAATATGGCGCAGAATATCCTTCGCAATATGAAATATGTATGTGAAGGTTATCATACGAAATTGCTGTTAAAGGCAGTTTCTAATAAAGATGCGGCAATTTTGGTAGCAGCAGGTCCTTCGCTGAATAAGAATATTCAGATGTTAAAAAAGGCAAAGAACCGTCTGTTTATCTTAGCGGTGGATACAGCCGTAAAGCCATTGATAAAAGCAGGCATTAAGCCGGATGCGTTTATTACCATTGATGCAAAAAAAAGCCCGGATTTAATAAAGATTGATGGTGCAGAGACCATACCGGTTATTGCACCGCCAACGGCTGGTTACAAAATCATGGAAAGACAGAAAGCGAAGAAAATATTTTATTATGACGGTTATTTCCTGCCATATTCCATTTATTTTATCAATGATAAAGTGCTTCCGGATGTTTCTACAGGTGGATCGGTTGCATGTAGTGGATTTTCACTGTTACATAAGTTAGGATATGAAACGATTATTTTAGTGGGACAGGATTTGGCATTTACTGATAATAAATCTCATGCAGACGGAACCTTTGAAGAAAAGATGCCAGTGATGGATACCGAAGGCATGGAGATGGTCAAGGGTAATTATGTGGATAAAATCCCGACCAGAATGGATTTAAGAATATTCTTAAACTGGTTCCAGAAGTATATCCATGATATTAAAGAAGCAAATCCAAATATCCGTGTTGTCAATGCAACGGCAGGAGGAGCTTATATTGAAGGTACCGAGATACGGGCATTAGACGATATCATCGAAGAAGTTTGTAAGAATGTACCGGAGGAGATCAATTTTACAGAGCGGATCGAAGCATTAGAATCTGAATTTACAGAGGAAGAGCATAAAAAGGCAGTGGACTATCTGAAAAATGTTCCAAAAGATTTTGAGGATATGTTAAAGGATGCCAAAGAATTAGAAAAAGCGTATCAGAAATTAGGAAAAATCGGAAAGTCCGGTACGGTTGAGAAAAAAGGATGTTTAAAACAGTTAAAGAAGATCAAAAAGATCACAACAAAGATTGAAGAGTCAGAAGAGTATCAGCTGATCCTTACCTGTATTCCAATCGCAGATTATATCATTCGTTCAGAGTATTATTTTGAAGGAGATACGATTGCAAAAGAGACAGAAGAGATTGCAAGAAAAGGAAAGCTTTACTGTGAGGTATTAGAAGAGTGTATTACCCTGTTAAAGGGACTTTCAGAAGAGACTTTGTTATCACTAAAATAAGTAAGGCTGTGGTGAATATATGAAGAGTGTAAAAATTGGTAACATTGTAATAGGGGAATCCGAGCGGCCGCTGGTGATCCCGGAAATGGGGATCAACCATGAGGGAAGCTTAGAGATCGCAAAAGAGATGGTGGATGCAGCACACCGGGCAGGAGCAAGGATCATCAAGCATCAGACACATATCGTAGAAGATGAAATGAGCGGTGCGGCAAAAAAAGTCATACCGGGAAATGCAGATGTTTCTATTTATGAGATCATGAACCGATGTGCCTTGTCTGAAGAAGAAGAAAAAGAACTTATGGACTATACGCAGAGCCTTGGAATGGTATTTTTAAGCACACCGTTTTCAAGAGCAGCGGCTGTAAGATTAGAGAAATTCGGAGTGGCAGCGTATAAGATCGGTTCGGGAGAACTGAATAACTATCCGTTGATCGAGCATATTGCGGAGTATGGAAAACCGATGATCGTATCTACCGGAATGAACGATATCCGCAGTATTGCAAAGGCAGTAAATATATTAGAAAAATATGGTGTGGAGTATGCACTGATGCATACGACAAATCTGTATCCTACAGATCCGGCATTAGTTCGTTTAGGAGCGATGCAGGAGCTGATGAGAGAATTTCCGGATGTGCCGGTTGGTTTATCGGATCATACACTGAACAACAATGCCTGTATCGCAGCGATGGCATTGGGAGCAAAGTTAGTCGAGAGACATTTTACCGATTATATGGAACGTACCGGTCCGGATATTGTATGTTCAATGGATGAGCAGGAACTTGGAAAATTATTGCAGGCAGCAAACGAGGTACCGCAGATGTTAGGTGGAACCAAATGTGCAGCGGCAGAAGAACAGGTTACTATTGATTTTGCATTTGCTACGGTGGTAGCAATTCGGGATATCAAAAAAGGAGAGAGTTTTACGAAAGAGAATATCTGGGTAAAACGTCCGGGAACCGGAGAGATTCCGGCAGAGGATTATCCGAATGTATTAGGAAAAAAGGCGACCTGCGATATCGCCTCAGATACACAGATTAAGAAAAGTATGGTAGAATCATTATGAGAAAAATTCTGTTTATTACCGGAACAAGAGCAGACTATGGAAAAATTAAATCATTAATACAGGGAATCGAAGAATCCAAAGATATGGAAGCCTATGTGTTTGTATCAGGAATGCATCTGCTTGATACTTATGGAAGTACCTATCGGGAAGTCTTAAAAGACGGATATAAAAATGTCTATGTGGCATACGGATTGATCAACAGCGGTAACATGAGCTATGATCTAGGCGATGTGGTATGCCAGCTGACAGGATATGTGCAGAATATCCGGCCGGATATGATCGTCATTCACGGAGACCGGATCGACGCTTTAGCCGGAGCCATGGTTGGAGCTTTGAATAATATCCGGGTTGCCCACATTGAGGGTGGCGAATTGTCAGGAACGATTGATGAATCGATCCGTCATGCAATCTCTAAGTTTGCACATGTGCATTTTGTATGCAATGAAGAGGCAAAACGCCGTTTGATGCAGCTTGGAGAATCCGAGCATCAGATTTATGTGATCGGTTCGCCGGATATTGATATTATGCTTTCGAGTCATCTGCCGACGTTTGAAGAGGCAAGAGAGAGATATGAGATACCGTTTGAAAAATATGGAATCCTGATGTATCATCCGGTGACAACAGAGTATGAGATTATCGGAAAGCATGTGGAAGAACTGGTCAATGCAGTCAAAGAATCGGGAAGAAATTATATCGTGATCTATCCGAATAATGATCTCGGTTCAGAGGTTATTTTAAATGCTTACCGGACTTTGGAAGATGAGACGAGATATCGTTTGTACCCATCGACCAGATTTGAGTATTTTTTAACCTTATTAAAAAATGCGGATTTTATGATCGGAAATTCCAGTGCCGGTGTCAGGGAGACCTCCATTTATGGAATTCCGGCAATTGATGTCGGAACACGCCAGAAGGGACGTTACAGTACGGAATACAGTCAGAATATCCAGCATGTGTCAGAGGATAAAGACGAGATTTTACAGGCAATAGAGCATATTGAAGATTTTCGTAAGCAGGGTGCTTTGTTTGGAAAAGGCAACAGTACGAAACAATTTTTAGAGATTGTCCATGATAAAAATATCTGGGAGCATGGAATCCAAAAAGTATTCATAGATCGGTGGGGATAACATGATTGAAGGAAAACGGGTGTTGGCACTCATTCCGGCAAGAGGCGGAAGTAAAGGCATTAAAGATAAAAATATTACACCATTGTGTGGAAAGCCATTGATCGCATATTCTGTGTTAGCGGCAAAGAACAGCCGGTATATTGATGATGTGGTCGTTACAACGGATTCAGAACGGATTGCAGAAACAGCGAAGGCTTATGGGGCAGAGGTACCGTTTTTGCGTCCGGCAGAACTGGCATCGGATACGGCAAAGACGATAGATGCCGTGCTTCATGCCGTAAAGTGGTTAGAAGACCATCAGAAGTCCTATGATCTGCTGGTGCTGCTCCAACCGACGCAGCCACTGCGAAGGGCAGAAGATATAGACGGAGCGATCGAACTTTGTATACAAAGGGATATGCAGGATGTTGTTTCCGTAAAAGAAGTCTCGGAGCATCCGATTTTAATGAGAACCATAGATGAAAAGGGAGAATTGCAGAATGTACTCTCCATGCAGAGCACGGTCCGCCGTCAGGATATGCCGCAATATTATCTGGTGGACGGAAGCGTATATGTAAACCGGATTGAGACGTTAAGTGAAAGCACCAGTTTTAATGATAACCCGATCCCATATATCATGGATGCAAAATATAGTGTTGATATTGATGAACCGTCTGATTTAGAGCAGGCGGAAATGCTGTTAAAGAAATATACATAAGGAAATGGAAAAGATACTCTTTTGGCTAGCTGGTTTACAACTGCATTACAATACCATATGAGAGATTATATGGAGGCGCCAAAGAGTCTTGAGACGTTTCACAAATGCCCATTATATTTATAGAGAGGGAAGAAGAAGTGATTAGAGCATTACATTTAGCAAGTTTTAATGGTAATATAGGCGATATAGCAAATCATGTTGGGTTTTGGAATCTTTTCAAAAAATACGTAACTAATGATGTTGAAGTTACATATCTCGAGATTAGAGAATACTATAAATCATGGAATCTAAGACAATTTGATGATTCGTTTGCCGATTTGGTTAATCGATATGATTTGCTTGTTATCGGTGGGGGGAATTTTTTCGATGTTAAGTGGGATTATTCAACCACTGGAACTACTCTTAATATTTCTGATGAAATTTTAAGAAAGATACACATTCCAATAGTGTTTAATGGACTTGGTGTTGATTATTCACCAAATACGTGTTTGGCAAAAGTAAAGGATTGTTTTGGTTCGTTTATCAAATACTTAGATTCAAGGTCAGATAAGTTTCTTGTTTCTGTAAGAAATGATGATTCTAAAATGCTTTTGGATCAATTTTTTGATGGTTCATCATTAAAGAATATAATTCAGATTCCAGATGGTGGGTTCTTTACCAGTGCTGGTGAGTACCGTCATCCTGAAATTCCTGATGATAAGACTGTTATTGCAATCAATACTGTTAGAGACAGAATGGAAGACAGATGGGGAGATAAGGAAAGTTATAATCAATATTGTAATGAATTTTCTTTGTTCATTGACAAAGCTATCTCAAGAAATCCTAATCTCCACTTCGTATTTGTGCCACATATCCCATCTGATTTACAGGCAATTTCAGATGTGCTTAATGCCGTACAAGATTATAATTGTAGAAGAAATATAACAATTGCTCCTTATTTAAATGGAATTGCAACGCCTGGCGAATATTTGGTTGATCTTTATAGAAAATCAGCGGTAGCAGTTGGAATGAGGTATCATTCAAATATTTGTTCTATTGCAATGCATACACCGACAATCGGAATTGTGACATTAAAAAAGCATGTTGAATTATATAGAAATATTGGAATGGATGACAGACTGTTTAATGTTAATGAAAACTCATTTAGTGAAAAGCTATATGAAAGATTAATTTGGTCTATAGAAAATAGGGATTTACTTACGGAGCAGAATGCATTGTTGGTACGTAAATTAGAACAAAAATCTGTTGAATATTATGAGAAAATTGCTCAGCTTTTATATGGAAAGGTGTTATAATGCAATTGTTGTGATATTAGGGTCAAAATGAGTGGAAAAATCATAAAGAAGCAATAGATAAAGTAAATGTTCTCAAGTATGCAAGCACGCTTTTGAATATTTAATAAAAGGACGAGTACAAATGAGAATAGCAATTTGCGATGACTTGCAGACAGAACGACAAAAAACCATAGAAGCCTTAGACTCCGTCATCAGAAATTTTTCCGTTAATGAATTTGATGATGGAGCCGAGCTGATCAAAAGTCATGAGGTATTACCTTATGACTTGATTATTTTAGACATATTGATGCCAAAGATCAGCGGAATGGATACAGCGGCTCAGATCCGCAAAAAAGATACAAAGACACCAATCGTATTTATATCGACGAGTGAAGAATTCGGTGTACAAAGCTATCGGGTGCTGGCTTTTGATTATTTATTAAAGCCGATCGATACAGAACAACTGCGGGCATGTATGAGAAGGCTGTTATCACAGCGGACCAAAAAACATTATATTACAGTGACCTATTCCGGAACCGAAACAAAGATTCTGTTGTCTAATATCCAGTGCTTAGAGAGCAATCTGCGAAAAGTGATCTTTACACTGTCGGAAAACAGAGAGATTGAAGTAGTTGGAAAACTGACAGACTACGAGGAATTTTTACTGCATCATGGATTTTGCCGCTGCCACAAAAGCTATCTTGTAAATATGGAGTATATCGACAGCATAGACAATGACGTGTTTTATTTGACGAGCGGAAAAACGATGAAGATCTCAAGAACATATCTGCAAAGTGCAAAAAAGGCATATTTTGACTATGTATTTGCGGCGGAGGGAGAGACATGAGCCATTCAGGAAATATCGTATCGCTGTTTGTGACACTTTTTATATGTACTCTGGACGGTTATTCCATGATGAATTACCGTGTGCCGGCAAAACGTGCCTATGGGTATTTTGCTGCCGTAACGGCAGTCTGTCTGGCATTCAATTCTTATATCATGATTCATTATGGAAGTACGGTGCTTCGAAGTGTTATTTTATTCACGATCGGACTGCCGTATTTTGTGTTGATATTGTTGATCACCAAAGATAAAATATCACAGACTGTGTTTAACTTTTGGCTTTGGATCAATATCTATGACATCATTGCAAATTTTTCTGCATTCATCAACGATTATACTTTAAAAGACGCTTATTTTTTAACAGCATTGCGTTTTGTGCTCTTTGGCGGATATTTTATCCTGTATAACAAACATTTAAAGGCAAAACACCGGATGCTGATGGATCGGTTAAAGGTCAACTGGTGGATATTTTCCTTTATCCCGATGTCCTTTACCGGGCTGATCTGTCTGGTCAACTATTACTTTTTGGATTTTCACGGCGTCACACGCAACTATCCGGTATTGCTGATGATATGCATACTGATGCTGTTAGTCTATATTCTGATATATTATACCTTTCAAACGGCAGGCGATGCGATGGAAAGAGAGCGGATTGCCGGGAATATGAAAGAGCAGATCCTGCTGCAGAAAAAGTAGTACGAATTCTATCTGCAAAAAAGAGAGGCAGAGAGGATTTTTCGCCATGATGCAAGGCACCGTGACAGTATTTTGATCAGTTATCTTGAAAGTGGAGACGTGGAAGGAGCAAAGGAATTTTTAAAAAAAGAACTGGCGGAAATAGAAAAAAATGCAAAAATACCGTTTTGCGAAAATACTCTGATCAATGCGGTTCTCAGTGAATACCGGACAAAAGCAGAGCAGGAAGGACTGGAATTTTCTGCACGGATACAGATGCCAAAGGAACTTGCCTGTGACGAAGCGGAATTCTGTGTGATGCTCTCGAATCTGTTAGAAAACAGTCTGGATGCGGCAAAAAGTTATATTGCAATCAGCATCAAGCATTTAAACCATCAGCTCTCTTTAAATGTAAAAAATGATTATGAAGGTGAGTTAAAAAAGAGTGCGGAAAACAATTATCTTACCACCAAACCACAGGGCAGCGGACTGGGCTTAAAAAGTGTAGAAGCGATTTTAAAAAGCAATTCCGGATTTTTAAAGATCGAAGATACAGACGGAGTATTTGATGTGTTTGCAACCTTAAAAAATTGAGAAAAATAAAGTGCCGATGACTCCTTTTTTGCAAGTTATGACGATTTCATGCAAGTTATGACATTTTCATTGAATAAAAGCATAAGATTACATAAAATAGCAGGTAAGAAAAAACAATAAGGAGGAGTTTATATGGCACTTATCATTGTGGGAGTTGTGCTGGTAATTATCATTTTATGGTTTATTTCCGCACAGAGAAAGTTAGTAGCAATGGATGAGAATATCAACAATGCGATGGGCCAGATCGGTGTTCAGTTGTCCTCACGCTGGGATGCGTTAACGGCACTGTTGGATCTGACAAAAGGGTATGCTGATCACGAGTACAAAACCATATCGGATACGATCAAAATGCGTACCAGTATTAATTCAAACAGTTCCGCAGCAGAAGTAAATAAGCAGGAAAACATGCTGACAGAGGCAATGGGCAAGATCATGGCAGTTGCAGAAAGCTATCCGGAGCTGAAAGCAAATGAGAATTATATCAAGACCATGGACAGCGTAAACGAGTATGAGAAGATGGTACGTCAGTCACGTCTGATCTACAATGACAGCGTTACCAAACTCAATCATACGATCCGCATGTTCCCAACTTCAATCGCAGCAGGCATGCTTCATATTACAAGCCGCGATTACTTAGAGGCAAGTGAGCAGAAAGCAGATATGCCGGATATGAAATAAGGAGCAGCCTATGAAGTGGATAAAAAAATTACTGCTTGTGGCACCGTTGATGCTGCTGTTGATCTCCGGTACGGCATATGCTAAAAACAATGTCTCGGAAATAGACATTTCCGTTACCGTAAGGGATGACGGAAGTGCTTATGTAGTTCAGAACTGGCAGGGTACTTTCGAGGAAGGAACCGAGAATTACATACCAATCGCAACAAAAGACATTGGCATATCAGATTTGAAAGTATCCGATGAAAAAGGTGAGTATACTTTTGTTGATGATTGGGACATCGATGCAGACTTTGATGCCAAAAAGCGAAAATGTGGGATCAACAAAACCGATGACGGCGTAGAGTTGTGTTTTGGAATAACCGATTATGGTGAAAACAAATATGCGATCGAATATGTGGTCACAGACTTTATAAAAAGCTATTCCGATTATGACGGAACGAATTTTATGTTTATCAATCCGCAGATGTCTACGTTTCCGACAGACGGAAAGGTCAGCATTCGTTTAGAGAACGGTACAGCTTTAGACGAGAACAATGCAGGAATCTGGGCATTTGGATATGAAGGAGAGGTACAATTTCAACAGGGTTCTATTGTGGCATACACAACCTCTGCTTTAGAAGATGACAATGACATGATCGTGATGTTCCGGTTGGATAAGGGAATCCTATCCCCGACAAAATCCGTTTCAAAATCTTTTGAAGAGGTGAAAGACACTGCTTTTGAAGGCAGTGACTACGGAGATGAGGAAGGCGGATTATTAGAGACCATCATAGGGTTTGTAGTTCTGATCGGAATTGTGGTAGTAGTCGTATGGCTGATCAGTAGTGTTGTAAAGAGAAAGAAAGCCATTAAAGCGTTCTACGAACAGGCGAATTATTACAGAGAAGTGCCAAACGGCGGAGAGATCCGGGTTTCGCATTTCTTGGCACAGACCTTTGATGTGGCAAAAGAGGAGAGTTTGCTCATCGGAGCATTGATCCTTTCCATGATCAACAAAGGATGTATTGAGCCACAGACAGAAGAAAGTGTTGGAGCTTTTGGAAAGTCGAAAAAATCCGTCAACTTAAAGCTGATAAAAAAACCGGATACCGATATCGAAAAGAAATTGTATAAGGTTTTAGTCAAAGCGGCGGGCGAAGATGGTATTTTACAGGAAAAAGAACTTGAGAAATACGCATACAAACATCCGAAGTCTGTAAGCAATCTGTTAGAGAATGCCTTAGATGACGGAAGAGAAATTTTTGCAGAAAATAAAGGTTTTACCGGTCATTCGGGAAGAAAGATCAGTGATCTGACTGCAAAGGGCAAAGAAGAACTTGCCGAGGTAATGGGACTGAAGAAGTATCTGGAAGATTTTTCGCTGATATCAGAAAGAGAAATCAGCGAAACCATTATCTGGCAGGATTATATGGTCTATGCCACATTGTTTGGCATAGCGGATAAGGTAATCAAACAATTTGAAAAAGTCTATCCTGACAGGGTGCCTGAGTTTGAAAATTACAATAGAAATGTGATCATAGCACACAGCTATTGTCACAGCATGCACAGATCTGCAGAGAGGGCAATGCAGGAAGAGAGAACCAGTGGTCAGGGAGGTTTTGCGTCGATAGGCGGAGGCGGAGGCTTTTCCGGTGGAGGTACTGGAGGCGGTTCAAGGTAACTGCTTACAGCCACCGTGGGAGGATTCCTTTGAGAAAGTTGGTGATGCGTTTGGATGTCATTGATTTTACAACAATATTAAAAAATAATCATAAAAAAGGAGAATACAGCAATGAAAAGTTTTAAAAAAGTAATGGCAGGAATGTTAATGGGTATTATGGTAATCGGAATGCTGACAGGATGTGGCGGAGACCCGGTTGCAGATGATTTTGAAAAGTTCTTAAACACAGACATGGTAGATGTCAATGCAAACTATGACAAGATCAAAGAAGAGTCTGCAAAATGGGGCGACTTAGAGACAAACGAAGAGATCAAAGACAGCATCAACAATGGAATCATGCCAAACATTGATGATTCACTGGATAAACTTTCTAAGATCAAACCGGAAACAGATGAAGTGAAAGCTATCAAAGAAAAATATGTAAAAGTAATGGAAGCATACAAAGAGGGTTATACAAAGATGCTTGAAGCCTGTGACACAAATGATGAGCAGACTGTCACAGAAGCTACCGAAAAGATTGATGAAGGAATCAAGCTCTTAGATGATTATAACAATGCGTTAGAATCATTAGCAAAAGAGAAAGATATGAAAATAGAGTATTAATAATGTAAAATAGAGTGTAGCAGAAAGGCTGGATATTCGCAACATTACGAGTATCCGGCTTTTCAATTTTTCTATAGAAGTAGCAAAAGAAAAAAATATGAAGGTGCTGACACTTTCCGGTTTTAAAGAGGACAACCGTATTAAGCAGATGGGAAACTATAATCTCTATGTGCCTGTCTGCCACTATGGAATGGTAGAATCCATACATAATCTGATATTACAGCAGATCCATAAAAAAGGCTACCTTGTGATCGTCGTAACAAACCAGTCCGGAGTAGCAAGAGGCTATCTGACGGAAGAAATGTTACAAAAGCTGAATGCCTATCTTCAAAAGGAGACAGGGAAAGTGATATCCAAACAGGCAAAGCGGCAGGAACGAAAACGGTTTTTGTCAAAGGACGGAAATGCAGCGAGCAGCCGGATTTTGTAGTTTCAAATGTTTGGGAATTTGCCAAAAGTATAAAAGGTTGAGAAAACAAATACCATTAGCACGAGGCTAATGGTATTTGTTTTATAATATAGATAATTCAAAAAAAGAACAGATTGGCGTTAGCATCGCCGGTCTAACATCATACCGGCATAAATCGAAGAAATATATGGTGCTGCAAAATTGTGTCCCGGATTCTTATAGGCCACAATTATTTTGTTTACATAATTCATAGGATTGATAGAGGCATTAGAAGCCTTATCATTTAAAGCATCCTTAAATGCATTCAGTACGGAAAAACTCTCCTTAGCATCAACGGATGAGATCGCATCTGCTAAGAGCGCACGGTCTACTTTGATCCGTCCGTCATCCTGCGAACAAAGACCGATAGCTTCCAATTCACTGTTGTAATTCAGGGTAACACTCCGCATATCGTTCAAGAGGCGGTTGCCCTGCTGTTCCTCGCCTACAGGATTCGTTGCAATATCAATGATAGAGTTATAAGAGTCCACTAATTCCTGTAAATTATCTGCAACTGCATCCACACTTGGCTTATAACCGATCGTTTCGGATTCGCCTTCATTGTGAATACCCTTTAATTTTAATTCAAAAGTCTTATCTACCGTAATCGTATTGGAACGGGAAACATGTTCTTTTCCATTTAATAAGAAAGAAGCATTTTTCGCAGGAGAAGCAATCTCACTGATCCCTAAAATTCCCATCGCTGTACGGGAGTCCGTTGTGCCTTCCGGAACAATATTAAAAAGATACTGCTCGCCCTCAGGTAGTCCGGTCTGTGACGATTCTAAACGTAAAGCAGACTGTCGATTGTCGTTTTCAAGGATTTCTGTTTTTAATCCAAGATTGGCACTGTTGATCAGACGTGCCAGTTTATTCAGAATATCCCGGTTAGTTTCTCCGTCGTTTACACTGAATTGAAATTCATACGATGCAGAAGGGGTATTCAAGTCAAACGAATAATTTCCGACAGGGATGTCACGCACACCGCTGTATAAAAAATTACTCTGGTTTACCTGTGGTTCCGCTAAAGAACGGACTTCAATGTCAAAGCTTTCCGTTGCTTCGGATTCATCATTTGCACCGATATATTTTGCTTCTACCATTTCATCATCGGTAGAAGATGCAACTTTTTTCGAAAAAGCGGCTTCGATGCCCTTGCCGCCGCCGGACAGGGAAGAAATTACATTCTGGATCTGCCTGGCACTCTCCTTAATGTCAATTGCAAACCTTGCGGCATTCTTTGTTTCCTTGATCTTATACAGAGGGGATTCTTTGTTGGTCTTGACCATACGGTTATAAATGTCACGCAATTCGCTTTTCTTGTGTGAGTCATAACGCGATACGGTCGAATTAGCATATGTACTTAGATAATAATGATATACTGTATCAATTGCAGCCATAATAAACCCCCTCCTTTCGTCCATGAAATATGCAGAATGCATCAGGGTAGAATAAATCCATTTATATAACTATATTATAATAGGTAATTACATATTTGTCATCTAAAAATAGCAGAAAAAAGTATTTTTTGCTTCTGCTTCATTAATTATATCGGAAAAAGGGACAAAAAATTAACAGTAATTGGGAGAAAAATTAACATTGACACCTATCTGGGATTGTGCTATATTAGACTAGCGATGGAAGTAGGTCTTTTTTTTATGCCTAAAAACAGAAAGAATTAAAGTGGAGGTGGAAGTTGTGCGCACGAAAATAACATTGGCATGTACGGAATGTAAGCGGCGTAATTATGATACGACCAAAGATAAGAAAGCTCATCCGGACAGAATGGAAACAAAGAAGTATTGCAGATTCTGCAAGACACACACATTACACAAAGAGACTAAGTAATTGTGACCAGACAAAGGGAGTGACTAAGATGGGAGAAACCACAAACAATGAAAGTGCCCCGAAAGAGAGCAGATATGCTGGTCTGAAGGCTGAATTCAACAAAATTGTCTGGCCTGATAAAGATTCAGTCACAAAACAGACAACAGCAGTTGTGATTGCATCCGTTATTCTGGGTCTGATTATTGCACTGATTGATTATATCATTCAGTATGGTGTAGATTTCCTTGTAAAATTGTAATGGAGGCAAAGGTGATTTTATGGCAGAGGCACACTGGTATGTAGTTCATACCTACTCAGGATATGAGAATAAGGTTAAGGCAAACATTGATAAAACAATTGAGAACAGACATCTTGAGGACCAGATTTTAGAAGTCCGTGTCCCGATGCAGGATGTGGTGGAATTGAAGAACGGTGCTAAGAAACAGGTTCAGAAAAAAATGTTTCCCGGTTATGTACTTATTAATATGGTAATGAATGATGACACATGGTACGTTGTCAGAAATACCAGAGGCGTTACCGGATTTGTTGGTCCGGGGTCAAAGCCGGTACCACTCACTGAAGCTGAAATGAGACCGTTGGGAATCGAATCAGAAAATATCGTTGTAGATTTTGCAGAAGGAGACAGCGTGGTTGTAACCGGTGGTGTTTGGAAAGATACCGTCGGAGTGATCCAGAGCATGAATTCCGGCAAGCAGATCGTCACAATCAATGTAGAATTATTTGGCCGCGAGACGCCAGTAGAAATAAGTTTCGCAGATGTAAGAAAGACAAACTAAAAAGGAGGACTTATCCAAATGGCAAAGAAAGTAGAAGGATATATCAAATTGCAGATTCCGGCTGGTAAGGCAACACCTGCACCACCTGTTGGACCTGCACTTGGACAGCACGGTGTTAACATCGTAGAGTTCACAAAACAGTTCAATGCAAGAACAGCCGATCAGGGAGATTTAATCATCCCTGTAGTAATTACCGTATATGCGGACAGAAGCTTCAGCTTCGTAACAAAGACTCCGCCGGCACCGGTATTGATCAAGAAGGCATGCAACATCAAATCCGGTTCTGCAGTACCGCAGAAGGATAAAGTAGCAACCATTTCCAAGGCAAAATTACAGGAAATTGCAGAGTTAAAAATGCCAGACTTAAATGCAGGTTCTTTAGAAGCAGCAATGAGTATGATCGCTGGAACATGCAGAAGTATGGGAGTTACAGTAGAGGAATAGGTCGAAAGTAACTACCTTAAGACAATCGCAAAAAAGACTGAAAACGAAACAATCGTGGGAGGGAACACTCCCGATATTACCACTAGGAGGTTTTTTAATGAAAAGAGGAAAGAAATATGTAGAGGCTGCTAAGAACATTGACAGAACTGCTCAGTACGACGTTGCAGAAGCAGTTAGCCTTGTAAAAAAAGCGGCAGTTGCAAAATTTGATGAGACAATCGAAGCTCATATCAGAACAGGCTGTGATGGCCGTCATGCAGAGCAGCAGATTCGTGGAGCAGTTGTACTGCCACACGGAACCGGTAAAGCTGTAAAAGTATTAGTTATCGCAAAAGGTGAAAAAATTGATGAAGCAAAAGCAGCAGGCGCTGACTTCGTTGGTGGAGAGGAATTAATTCCAAAGATCCAGAACGACGGATGGTTAGATTTTGATGTTGTTGTTGCTACACCGGATATGATGGGTGTTGTTGGACGTTTAGGTCGTGTACTTGGACCAAAAGGTTTAATGCCAAACCCGAAAGCCGGAACTGTAACAATGGATGTTACAAAAGCGGTAAACGAGATTAAAGCCGGTAAGATTGAGTACAGATTGGACAAAACAAATATTATCCATGTGCCAGTTGGAAAAGCATCTTTTACAGAAGAACAGTTAGCGGACAACTTCCAGACGCTTATGGATGCAATTAATAAAGCAAAACCAAGCAGCTTAAAAGGTCAGTACATCAAGAGCATTACATTAGCTCCGACAATGGGACCTGGTGTAAAATTAAGCGTAGCAAAAGTTGCACAGTAATTATTAGTTGACATCGAAAATAGATAATGATATAATGCAAAAGCATATTGCCGAAGACAGCAGGTGCCGAAAGGCGTAATCGCAGAGCCTGCCGAGGGAATTTATTGATGTAATATCACAATGAATTTTAGACCTCTCTGTCATTTGGCGGAGAGGTTTTTTGAACCTTTTATGTCTGAGGAATACAAAGAAAAATAAAAGGAGGTGCACGATTCGTGGCAAAAGTAGAACTGAAACAGCCTATCGTAGAGGAGATTTCTGCAAACATTAAAGATGCACAGTCCGTAGTTCTCGTTGACTATCTTGGACTTAGCGTAGCAGAAGATACTCAGTTGCGTAAACAGTTAAGAGAAGCAGGTGTTACTTATAAAGTATATAAGAACACATTGATGAATTTTGCATTTAAAGGAACTGACTTTGAGAGCCTGGCTCCAATGTTAGACGGACCAAATGCAATCGCTATTTCTACAACAGATGCTACTGCTCCGGCAAGAATCTTAAGCAAATTTGCAAAGACTGCTCCGGCATTAGAGATCAAAGGCGGTGTTGTAGAAGGAACTTTCTATGATGCAGAAGGAATGAAAGCAATCGCTGCTGTACCATCAAGAGAAGAATTACTTTCCAAATTACTTGGAAGTATGCAGTCTCCTATCACAAACTTTGCTCGTGTTATCAATCAGATCGCAGAGCAGGGCGGTGCAGGTGAAAGCGTAGAAGCTGCTCCGGCTGAAGAAGCTCCTGTTGAGGAAGCTCCGGCAGCAGAAGAAGCACCGGCAGAATAAGCCGAAAAGAAAGACAGAAACAAAAATAAACCATAAAAATGGAGGGAAATCAGAATGGCAAAATTAACAACAGCTGAAATGATCGACGCTATCAAAGAGTTAAGCGTATTAGAGTTAAATGAATTAGTAAAAGCATGCGAAGAGGAATTTGGTGTATCTGCAGCAGCAGGCGTAGTAGTTGCAGCAGCAGGAGCTGAAGGCGGCGCAGCAGGAGAAGAAAAATCTGAGTTCGACGTAGAGTTAACAGAAGTTGGACCAAACAAAGTTAAAGTTATCAAAGTAGTTCGTGAAGCAACAGGCTTAGGCTTAAAAGAAGCAAAAGAGTTAGTTGATGGAGCTCCTAAGGTAATCAAAGAAGCTGCTGAGAAAGCAGAAGCTGAAGACATCAAGACAAAACTTGAGGCTGAAGGCGCTAAAGTTACTCTTAAATAATTATTTATTAAAAAGTAACCAGGCTGTGCTTTGTAGAGTGCAGATAAAGAGAAGAACCTGTCCGGAAGAAGTGCCGGATGGGTTCTTTTGTGTTATGAGGAATGTTTTGGGAAGGGGGGGACGGACTGCGCCAATCAAATATTCCGCGTTTCCTTGTGCAGAACATTCCGATGAACCTCCGAAAAGCAGAAAAAGAAACGCTCCATATTTGATTGGTGCAGCCCTGACGCCGGCCTTCGTGTAACATGCTTTCGTATCTTTCGCATCAGAACTCATAACATAAATCCTACAAACTGAACACCATGCGAAGAAACAAATATGAAATATTTGTTTCCGGCAGCTACGACTGTCAGATTTGGATGGGTGGGAGGACATACAACACAGGTCGAGGAGTTTTGGGATTGGGGCGGGCGGCGTTATTCCTGCAAATGGAACTGTCTGAGCGTAGCGAGTTTTCCATTTGTAGGAATGAAATTAGCCGACAGACCCAACCCCTAAAACTCCCGAACTGGCGTTGTGGTCCTCCTGCCCATCCAAATCTGACAATTGAAACAGAGAAACACAAAAAAATCCTTGACTATTTCCGCCATCTTGTGCTATCATATACGGTGCACTATTGTGGTGCCGTAGGCTTATTTGTGCTACCCGGAAATAGGTGGGAAAAGTTAGTGAATAATTCTGCATAATAGGTGAAGTTAAATATAAAAAACGAGAGGTGAAACGTCAATGGAGAAAAACAGAATACGTCCGGTCAAAGCCGGTAAAAGCATGCGTATGAGTTACTCGAGACAAAAAGAGGTATTGGAAATGCCAAATCTTATAGAGGTTCAGAAGGAATCCTATAAGTGGTTTTTGGACGAAGGTCTGAAAGAAGTATTTGATGATATCTCTCCAATTGCTGATTACAGCGGACATCTGAGCCTGGAATTCGTGGATTTTACATTGTGCGAAGATGATGTAAAGTATTCCATTTCAGAATGCAAGGAGCGGGATGCCACATATGCAGCACCGTTAAAAGTAAAAGTAAGACTCTATAACAAAGAAAACGATGAAATTAACGAGCACGAAATCTTCATGGGCGACCTTCCGCTTATGACAGAGACGGGAACCTTCGTTATTAATGGTGCGGAGCGTGTTATCGTAAGCCAGTTAGTACGTTCCCCTGGTATCTATTATGGCATAGATCACGATAAAGTAGGCAAGGAATTATTTTCCTGTACCGTAATCCCGAACCGTGGTGCATGGTTAGAATATGAGACAGACTCTAATGATGTGTTCTATGTCCGTGTGGACAGAACCAGAAAAGTGCCGATCACCGTATTGATCCGTGCACTTGGAATAGGAACAAATCAGGAGATTATCGACTACTTTGGTGAAGAGCCAAAGATCGTGGCAAGTTTTGGAAAAGACGTTGCAAACAGCTACGAAGAAGGTCTTTTAGAATTATATAAGAAAATCCGTCCGGGTGAACCGCTGACCGTAGAGAGTGCACAGAGCCTCATCACAGCGATGTTCTTCGACCCAAGAAGATATGATCTTGCAAAAGTCGGACGTTATAAATTCAATAAAAAATTAGCGTTAAGAAACCGCATCAACGGACAGGTTCTCGCTGAAGATGTTGTAGATGTTACAACAGGTGAGATCATTGCAGAAAAAGGCACCACTGTAACCAGAGAGTTAGCAGATGCTATCCAGAATGCAGGTGTTCCTTTTGTGTGGGTTCAGACAGAAGAACGCAATGTTAAGATTTTATCAAACTTAATGGTAGATATCAATGCACAGATCGAAGGTATTGATGCCAAAGAGCTTGGCGTGACAGAGGCCGTATATTATCCGGTACTTGCAAAAATCTTAGAAGAAAATGAAGATATCGAAGATATTAAGCAGGAAATTCGCAGAAATATCTCCGAATTAATACCAAAGCATATTACAAAAGAAGATATTTTTGCTTCTATTAACTATAATATGCATTTAGAGTACGGTGTAGGACACGATGACGATATCGATCATTTGGGTAACCGACGTATCCGTTCTGTAGGTGAATTATTACAGAACCAGTATCGTATCGGTCTTTCCCGTTTAGAGAGAGTAGTCCGTGAGAGAATGACCACACAGGATTTAGAGGGAATTTCTCCGCAGAGCTTAATCAATATCAAACCGGTAACTGCGGCAGTCAAAGAGTTCTTTGGTTCATCCCAGTTATCACAGTTCATGGATCAGAACAACCCATTGGGTGAGCTGACACATAAGAGACGTTTATCCGCATTAGGACCTGGCGGTCTTTCCAGAGACCGTGCGGGATTCGAGGTACGAGACGTTCATTATTCCCATTACGGAAGAATGTGCCCGATCGAGACACCTGAAGGTCCGAACATCGGATTGATCAACTCTTTGGCAACTTATGCAAGGATCAACGAGTATGGATTTATTGAAGCACCATACCGTAAAATTGATAAAACAGATCCTCAGAATCCGCGTGTCACAGATGAAGTAGTATACATGACAGCAGATGAAGAGGACAACTACCATGTAGCACAGGCGAATGAGGCTCTCGATGAAGAGGGACATTTCGTGCGTAACTCCGTATCAGGACGTTACTTAGATGAGACACAGGAATACGAAAAGACCATGTTTGATTACATGGACGTATCTCCGAAGATGGTATTCTCTGTCGCTACAGCATTGATTCCGTTCTTACAGAACGACGATGCGAACCGTGCGCTGATGGGATCTAACATGCAGCGTCAGGCAGTGCCGCTTTTAAATACAGAGGCACCGGTAGTTGGAACAGGAATTGAGCCAAAAGCAGCCGTAGACTCCGGAGTCTGCGTAGTAGCAAAACATGCAGGTGTAGTAGAACGTTCCGAATCTGACAAGATCATCATCAAGACAGATGACGGAGCAAAAGACACCTATAAATTACAGAAATTCAAAAGAAGTAACCAGTCCAACTGCTACAACCAGCGTCCGATCGTATTCAAGGGCGACCGTGTAGAAGAGGGCGAAGTCATTGCAGACGGTCCGTCTACATCTAATGGAGAATTAGCACTTGGAAAGAATCCATTGATCGGATTTATGACATGGGAAGGTTATAACTACGAGGATGCTGTATTATTATCCGAGCGTTTAGTACAGGATGATGTGTATACATCCATCCATATGGAAGAATATGAAGCAGAAGCGCGTGACACCAAATTAGGACCGGAAGAGATCACAAGAGACGTTCCGGGAGTTGGTGATGATGCATTAAAGGCATTGGATGAGCGCGGAATCATCCGTATCGGTGCAGAAGTCCGTGCCGGTGATATCTTAGTCGGAAAAGTAACTCCAAAGGGAGAAACAGAGCTGACGGCAGAAGAGAGACTGCTTCGTGCGATCTTTGGTGAAAAAGCAAGAGAGGTAAGAGATACCTCATTAAAAGTACCACACGGCGAGTATGGTATTGTTGTAGATACAAAAGTATTCACAAGAGAAAACGGTGATGAGCTTTCACCGGGAGTAAACCAGTCTGTGCGTATTTACATCGCACAGAAGAGAAAGATTTCCGTAGGAGATAAGATGGCTGGTCGTCATGGTAACAAGGGTGTCGTTTCCCGTGTATTACCGGTAGAGGATATGCCATATCTGCCAAACGGTCGTCCGTTAGACATCGTGCTGAATCCGTTAGGTGTACCTTCCCGTATGAATATCGGACAGGTGCTTGAGATTCACTTAAGTCTTGCGGCAAAAGCATTAGGATTTAACATTGCAACTCCGGTATTCGATGGTGCAAAAGAGACAGACATCATGGATACACTGGATCTGGCAAATGATTATGTAAACTTGGAATGGGAAGAGTTCAAGGCAAAACATGAAGAAGAGTTGTTACCGGAAGTTTTAGACTATCTGTATGAAAACAGAGACCACAGAGAACTTTGGAAAGGCGTACCGCTTTCACGCGATGGAAAAGTAAGACTGCGTGACGGACGTACCGGAGAATTCTTTGACAGCCCGGTAACCATCGGACACATGCATTACCTGAAACTCCACCATCTGGTAGATGATAAGATCCATGCACGTTCTACCGGTCCTTACTCTTTAGTAACACAGCAGCCGCTCGGTGGTAAAGCACAGTTCGGTGGACAGCGTTTCGGAGAGATGGAGGTATGGGCACTCGAGGCTTATGGTGCAGCATACACCTTACAGGAGATTTTAACTGTAAAATCAGATGATGTGATCGGACGTGTGAAGACCTACGAAGCGATCATCAAGGGAACTAATATTCCTGAGCCGGGAATTCCTGAGTCCTTCAAGGTACTCTTAAAAGAGCTTCAGTCCTTAGGACTGGACGTACGCGTGCTTCGTGATGATGACAGTGAAGTTGAGATCATGGAGACCAGTGAGTACGGTGAGACGGATCTGAATGCGATTATCGGAAATGATAAGAATTTTGCATTTGAGGACAGCGAGTCCTTTGAAAAAATGGGATTCACAAAGCAGGAGTTCGATGCTGAGAGCGAGGAACTTGTAGATGTTGAAGAAGAACCTTCTGAGGAGGAGCCGGTATTTGCTGGCGAATCAGCAGAGGATTTCGATGAAGAATAGACGGAAGGGAGTATCGTAAATGCCAGAGAATAAGACAAACGAAGGGTATCAGCCAATTACATTTGATGCGATCAAGATTGGTCTGGCCTCTCCGGAAAAAATCAGAGAATGGTCCCGCGGTGAAGTAAAAAAACCGGAAACCATTAACTACAGAACCCTGAAACCGGAAAAAGACGGTCTGTTCTGCGAAAGAATTTTCGGACCGAGCAAAGACTGGGAATGTCACTGTGGAAAATACAAGAAAATCCGTTATAAGGGTGTTGTCTGCGACCGATGCGGCGTAGAGATTACGAAGGCAGCCGTTCGTAGAGAACGTATGGGACATATAGAGCTTGCAGCTCCGGTTTCCCATATCTGGTATTTCAAGGGAATCCCGAGCCGTATGGGATTGATCCTTGATCTATCTCCGAGAACCCTTGAAAAAGTATTATATTTTGCATCCTACATCGTATTGGATTCCGGCGATACCGAGCTTTTATACAAACAGGTATTGACCGAGAACGAATATCAGGAAGCAAGAGAAAAATATGGAAGCAGCTTCCGTGTGGGCATGGGTGCTGAGGCGATCAAAGAGCTGTTAGAGGCCATTGACTTAGAGAAAGATGCTGCTGAGTTAAAGGCAGGCTTAAAGGATGCAACAGGACAGAGACGTGCCCGTATCATCAAGAGACTTGAAGTAGTAGAAGCATTCCGTGAGTCCGGAAACAAACCGGAGTGGATGATCATGGACGTGATCCCGGTTATCCCGCCAGACTTACGTCCGATGGTACAGTTAGACGGAGGACGTTTTGCAACATCCGATTTAAATGATCTGTACAGAAGGATCATCAATAGAAATAACCGTTTGAGAAGACTCTTAGAGCTTGGCGCACCGGATATCATCGTGCGAAACGAAAAGAGAATGTTACAGGAAGCAGTAGATGCCCTGATCGACAACGGAAGAAGAGGAAGACCTGTTACCGGACCTGGTAACCGTGCCCTGAAATCCCTTTCCGACATGTTAAAAGGTAAATCCGGACGTTTCCGTCAGAACTTACTCGGAAAACGTGTTGACTATTCCGGACGTTCCGTTATCGTCGTAGGACCGGAACTGAAGATCTATCAGTGCGGTCTGCCAAAAGAAATGGCGATCGAGCTGTTCAAGCCGTTCGTAATGAAAGAGCTTGTAGCAAACGGAACCGCACACAATATCAAGAGTGCAAAGAAAATGGTTGAGAGACTTCAGCCGGAAGTCTGGGATGTCTTAGAAGACGTTATCAAAGAGCACCCGGTTATGTTAAACCGTGCTCCTACACTGCACAGACTTGGAATCCAGGCGTTTGAGCCGATCTTAGTAGAAGGTAAGGCAATTAAGCTGCATCCTTTAGTATGTACCGCATACAATGCCGATTTCGACGGTGACCAGATGGCTGTCCATCTTCCGCTATCCGTAGAGGCACAGGCAGAGTGCCGCTTTATGCTGTTATCACCAAACAACCTGTTAAAACCATCCGATGGTGGTCCTGTGGCAGTACCTTCACAGGATATGGTACTTGGAATTTATTATCTGACCATGGGTAAGATGATCGATCGTACCAATGAGGTTGATTTAGATACCGTAGCAGAAAAAAATTATGCAGATAAAGAAGAAGTCAGAAAAGCGGTAGAAGCAGAAGAGATCACAGAGTATACCAATATCCGTTTCAGTGCCGGAGACGGAAACCATGTTGTCATCTGTACACCACATGATCTGATGGGACACAACTTCACCAGCACAAACCATGCGCTTCTTGCATACGAGAATGGTGATATCACACTTCACCAGAAGATCCGTGTCAGAAGAGAAGCAGTCAATGCAGACGGAGAAAAAGTAACAGGCATGATCGAGACGACACTTGGCCGTTTGATCTTCAATGAGATCCTGCCACAGGATTTAGGTTTTGTAGACAGAAGCAAGCCGGAAAACCTGTTAGTGCCGGAAATTGATTTCCATGTAGGTAAAAAAGGATTAAAACAGATCCTTGAAAAAGTGATCAATATCCACGGTGCAACCAAGACAGCAGAGGTACTTGATGATATCAAGGCAATGGGATATAAATATTCCACCAGAGCTGCCATGACCGTATCCGTATCCGATATGACCGTTCCTGCGAAGAAACCGGAGCTGATCAAACAGGCACAGGATACCGTAGACCTGATCACAAAGAATTACAAACGAGGTCTTGTAACAGAGGAAGAGCGTTACAAAGAAGTTGTAGAGACATGGAAAGAGACAGACGATGAGTTAACAGAAGCACTGCTTTCCGGTCTGGATAAATACAATAACATCTTCATGATGGCTGATTCCGGAGCCCGTGGTTCCGATAAGCAGATCAAACAGTTAGCCGGTATGCGTGGATTGATGGCAGATACAACCGGTAGAACCATCGAGCTGCCGATCAAGTCAAACTTCCGTGAAGGACTTGACGTACTGGAATACTTCATGTCTGCGCATGGAGCCCGTAAAGGACTTTCCGATACAGCTCTTCGTACAGCCGATTCCGGTTACCTGACAAGACGTTTAGTAGACGTATCTCAGGAACTGAGTATCCGTGAGTCTGACTGTGCATTAGAATCAGGCAAAGAGATTCCCGGAATGTATGTCAAAGCATTCATGGATGGAAAAGAAGAGATTGAGAGTCTGCAGGATCGTATTACAGGACGTTTCTCCTGCGAGACAATTTGTGATAAAGACGGAAACGTATTAGTAAAAGCAAACCACATGATCACACCGAAACGTGCGGCAGCAGTTGTAAGCAAAGGTGTGGATGCAGACGGCGAACCACTGACACAGGTCAAGATCCGTACGATCTTAACCTGCCGTTCCCACATCGGTATCTGTGCAAAATGTTACGGTGCGAACATGGCAACCGGTCAGGCAGTACAGGTCGGTGAGGCAATCGGTATCATCGCAGCACAGTCCATCGGAGAGCCGGGTACACAGCTTACCATGCGTACGTTCCATACCGGAGGAGTTGCCGGTGACGATATCACACAGGGTCTTCCTCGTGTTGAGGAGCTTTTCGAGGCAAGAAAGCCGAAAGGACTTGCGATCATTACCGAATTCGGTGGTGTTGCAACCATTAAAGATACAAAGAAAAAACGCGAGATCATCGTAACAAATCCGGAAACCGGAGAAACAAAGACATACCTGATCCCATACGGTTCCAGGATCAAGATTATGGATGGAGCTGTCTTAGAGGCAGGAGATGAGCTGACCGAAGGTAGTGTAAACCCACACGATATCTTAAAGATCAAAGGTGTCCGTGCAGTACAGGATTACATGCTTCAGGAAGTACAGCGGGTATATCGTCTTCAGGGTGTAGAGATCAACGATAAGCATATCGAGGTTATCGTACGTCAGATGTTAAAGAAAGTCCGCGTTGAGAACAACGGAGATTCCGAGCTGTTACCGGGAACACTCGTAGACGCATTAGATTTTGATGATGTAAACGAGAGACTCGAAGAGGAAGGCAAAGAGCCGGCAGAAGGAAAACAGGTACTTCTTGGTATTACCAAGGCGGCACTTGCAACGAACTCCTTCTTATCCGCAGCATCCTTCCAGGAGACAACCAAGGTATTGACCGAGGCTGCGATCAAGGGCAAGAAAGATCCGCTGATCGGATTAAAAGAAAATGTCCTGATCGGTAAACTCTTACCGGTAGGAACAGGAATGAAGCGTTATCGCGACATTAAACTGGATTCCGATTTAAACCGGTTCGCAGATATTGATTTTACAGATGAATATGGCGAGTTTGGCGAAGAGGAAGCTGCAGAAATGTTAGAATCTCCGGAAGAGAAGATAGCATCCATGAGTGCTCCGGAAACAGGAGAAGAGGAATAAGAGCCGATAGTTAAGGCGGTGGGAGAGATCCCACCGCCTTTTTGCTCATGCAATATTTTGAAAAATACTTTGTAAAACCTATAAAGTAAAAAGACCCGTAATGCCGATATAATATATACAAAAAGCGGCATTCGCTTTAGCGTAGAAAATCGCTTGAAAAAAAGCGAAAAATAGCATATAATTACCTTGAGAAAATGTATTTACAGGATAAGTGCGTTTTTAGAACGGATACTAGGAAGGATGGTCGATATATGTACAAGGACGTTTGGAAAAAAGCAGCTGCGTTATTCTTATGTGCATGCATGGCAGGTACATCGGTAGATTTAACTGCATTTACGGTTCATGCACAGGAACAGACAGCAACAGAAGAAAAGGTTGAGGCAGAGAAGACTGAACAACCGGAAATAACGGATGAAACAACAGAGGATGCACAGAAAAGTGAAGTGCAGACAGAGGCTGTAAACCAGGAAGAGGAGCAGTCTGTTTCAACATATATAGCGCCATTAGTAGAGGAACAGGAAGTCCCGGTACTGGGTGCACCGGATGGAGTCACAGAGCTGACAGACGCAAATACAGCGATCGTTCTGAGTACGTCTACTTATACATATGATGGAACAGAGAAAAAACCAACCGTTACCGTAGTATGTAACGGTGTCAGACTGACACAGAATACAGATTTCCTTCTGACCTATGCAGATCATGTCAATGCAGGAACCGCAAGCCTGACAATCGTAGGTCTTACCAATTATACGGGAAGCCTGACAAAGAATTTTACAATTAAGACAAAGAATCTGAATGATTCCTCCATTACAGCAAGTCCAACCGTTCTGACAAACGTTGTATATACAGGAAAGCCGGTTACACCGGTTGTTACATTAAAAGACAAATCTACCGTACTTTACAGTGATGTGGATTATACGATCACATTTGATAAAGATGCGGCTCAGCGTGTAGAGGCAGGAGTCAGTGCAAGAATGACCCTGACCGGAAAAAATAACTACACAGGCACGAGAATTTTTGACTTTACGATCGACAAAAAGAATGTAGCAGATACGGATGTCAGCATCAGCTATGATTCCGTACAGAGTTATACGGGTTCAGCCGTTACCCCGGAAGTAACACTGATGTATAATGGCGAGCTGATGGTAAAAGATAGGGACTATAAGATTACATATTCTAACAACATTGCAGCATCTTCAAGTGCGGCGATCACCATCACCGGAACAGGAAATTTCAAAGGAAAAGTAAATAAGGTATTTACGATTTCCAGCAGTGATATCGCTTCGGCATCCATTACGCTTGATACCGACAGTTATGTATATGACGGAAATCCGAAAAAACCGGGAGCAACCGTAAAGCTGACAGATGATAAGGGAACAGAAAAGACCCTGCGTCTTGGAACCGATTACAGTATTGAATACAAAGACAATACCAATGCAGGAGAAGCAAGCGTCGTTGTAAAAGGAAAAGGCAACTACACCGGAACCTGTGAGAAAACATTTACCATTTCGGCAAGAAGCATGAGTGACTCACAGTATGCGAGTGAGTTTATGATCCAGGCGATACCGGATCAGTATTACCTTGGTAAAAATGAACAGGTAAAGCCGACCATCACAGTACAGCGGGAAGGCGAAGAACTGAAACTTGGAACAGATTATACGGTTCAATACTACAATAATACAACCGTAAGTACGGATAGCAGCAAAGCAAAAGTTACCGTTTACGGAAAAGGAAATTACAAGGATGAAATATCCGCAGAATACAATATCGTAAAAGTCCCGATGGACAATGTGACGATCAGTGACATTGACAACTGGACAAAATTAGGAACAGCACCAAATCCGGCAGTAACCGTTACTTATAATAATGTAACCCTCCGCCGTGGAACAGATTATACCATAGAGTATGTGGATGAGAGCGGAAAAGCACTGACCAATGCGGCAAAAGGAATGACCGGAGTAGTCAGAATTACAGCCACGGCAGACAGTGTATATGAAGGAATCACATCCAAAGATTTCTGGATCTGTTATGATATTGCCGACACCTTGGCAAGTGATGTAAAAGCAGAGTATCTCTATACCGGAAAAGACATTGAGCCGGCACCTACGATCAAGACCACTTCAGGCAAGACCTTGAAGGCAAACGTTGATTATACCGTAAGCTATAATCAGGATACGGTTAATGCCGGTGACAAGACGATAACTATTTATGGAATGGGCGAGTATGCAGGAGAAACTACCTGTGCCTATAAGGTTACACCGAAACCTTTGACAGCAAGTGACATTACCTATACAGCAACTTCACCGGTATATACGGGAAGTACTGTGAAACCGGAAGTAACCGTTAAGAACGGTGATGTAACACTGAGCGAAGGAATTGATTACGAGATTGAAGAAGTTAAAGATGCTGCAGCCGATGAATATATCAAAGCAGGTGAAGGCAAACGCTTAAAGATCGTAGCAAAATCAGGAAGTAACTATACAGGAACGAAAGAGATCACCTATACAATTGCACCGCGTCCGATAGCCGATGCGGTAGGAAAGGCAGCATCAGATATTGAAGTACAGGGCTTGGATGGTTTAGAAGAACTTTATACAGGTTCTCCGATCACCGTCAGCGGAATCAAAGTTCTTAGAAATGCAGCAGAACTGACAGAGATCACAGATTATGTCATTACATATGGAAACAACACAAATGCAGGAACCGCAAATGTGTACATTACCGGAAAAGGTAACTACACCGGAATGATCCAGGAGAGTTTTGACATCAAATATGATTTCAGCAAGGTAACAGGAAAGACCATGCTCGACGGCCAGGAAGAGACAGAATTTGAGTATGACGGTGGACAGCAGATCCGCCCGACCATGAAGCTGACTTATGATGATCTGGCAAACCAGATCTCCAATGAACTTTCAAGCAGTGATTATGTAGTCACAGGCTATAGTGGCAATATCAATGCGGGCGCAGAGAATGGAGCTTCTGTTACATTAGAGGGAAGAGGATTGTACAAAGGTACATTGACTCTGAACTTTACTGTTATTCCAAAATATATTGATTCGGAAGATATCTTAGTAGCAGATGCGATCAACACACCGGTTTATGATGGAGAAAGGCATAAGATCAACAATCTGACCATCTATTTCCGACAGGCATTGGAGTTAGGAACCGATTACAACCTGACAAAATATGTGGATTCAGGAGACAATGACCCGAGCAATACCAACAGTGACTGTATCAATGCAGGAACCATTACCATTACGGTAGAAGGTGTCGGTAACTATCAGGGAACCAGAGAAGTGACCAGATATATCGCACAAAAGAGCATTGAAGACAGTGATATTGAAGTAACACAGATGGCAGACATCGTGTACGATGGACAGCCACACAAACTGACAGCAGACCAGATCACGGCAGTTTATAACAGATACAATTCAACACCATTGAACTTAACCAGTGCAGATTATACGGTTACATCATGGAAGAACACCGGAGACGATCCGGATGAAGAAGACAGCGAATGTATCAATGCCGGAACAGTTACGATCACGTTAGAAGCAAAAGGCAATTATACCGGAACAAGAACCATTGTATATCGGATCATTCCGAAGTCATTAATAAAGAGTGATGGAAGTATCGCAGATGATATCCATGCAAGTATCACAGGAGGTAACACAACCGTTTATAATCGGGAAGTGCAGGATCCTGAGGTAACAGTCACAGCGGATGGAATCGAAACATTGTCAGATAAAGACATGACCATTACCTATCTGAAAGAAGTGACAACCGGAAGTTCAGCAGGTACTTATACAGAAGTAGATGAATGTAAAGATGCAGGTAACTATAAGATCAGAGTTACCGGAAAAGGAAACTACAGTGGAAGTTTTGATCTGAGCTATACGATTCAGCAGAGAAACCTCAATGAAGATGCCGAGGATTACCGATTTGCCATTGAACCGATCTCAGATCAGACATACACAGGGGATGCCATCATACCGGAAGAACTGAAAGTATTTGAATATGCTTATGATGCATCTGCTCCGGATGATAAATCTAACGAAAATGCAGTGCTCGGAGAAGATGATTACAATGTAACGGGTACAAACAACATTGATGTAACATCAGATATACAGAAAGCAGAGCTGACCATTGAAGGAAAAGGCAACTATACCGGAACCCTTACAACAGAGTTTGTGATTCTGCCGAAGAACATCAATGATAAGACAGACAGTGTATACGATGTTGGTCTGACAGAGATTTTAGAAGTAGAGTACACGGGAGAATTGTTAACACCGGTACTGCCGCTGAAATATAATGGTCATGATTTAGTAGAAGGAACGGATTATCAGGTAAGCTATCAGGTAGCAGATACAGATGAAGAAGGCAATCCGATCCAGGTAGATACGAACCGGGATGTAGGACCGGTTTACGGAACCATCGAGGGAACCGGAAACTATATCGGCACCAGAACATTCACGGTAGATGATCCGATCTTTAAGATCGTTCCAAGATCCATAAAGAGAACTTATGAGAGCGGAGAACTTACGGTAGAAGCATTCCCATCCTATGTATATGATGGAAAAGAGCATAAACCGGAAGTTGTTATCAGAGATACATTGAAAGGTACAGAACCGTTAGTAGAAGGAATCGATTATACCGTAGTATATGAAGAAACAGTGAATGCCGGAACAAATACAGTCCGGATCACCGGAATCGGAAACTACGGTGAGGAGATAGAACTGACCTATAAGATCATTCCGAAGAGCCTGTTTACTGGTTCGGGAGCAGATGCTGCCATGGTAGAGGGAAGCCGTATGGAAGAGATTGCGGAGCAGACCTATACCGGAGCAGAGATCACACCGGGTATTGGAATATTTGATACCATCAATGATGCTGAGGTACAGTTAGAGGAAGGAAGAGATTATACAATAGCTTACCAGTCTAATACAAATGCAGGTACAGCTACAGCAGTTATTACATTCTGTGGCAACTATACAGGTTACTATGATGCGATCAAAGATACCTATTATAACAGCTATCAGAAGACCTTCCAGATCGTACCACGCGACATTGTAGATGAGAACATCATCATTGAGTCAATAGACGATCAGGAGTATGATAAAAATCCAAAGGAACCGGAACCGGTCATTACGTTTGGCGCAACAACATTAGTAAAAGGCGTGGACTACACATTGGAGTACAGTGAAAACCATACGGACAGTGGAACGGTAACGATCACAGTAACCGGAATTAACAACTTTAAGAACACAAGAACAACAACCTATCAGATCACGCCGAAGTCCTTAGATTCAGCAGATATCCAGGTAGCTGCCATCGATAATCAGGATTATACCGGAAGTAACGTAGTACCGGATGTAACAGTAACTTATGGAACCACAGTACTGAAAAAAGGTGTAGATTATCAGTGTGAAGCGGGAACAAATACCGTAAAACCGGGAACTGCAACCGTGGTCATCAAAGGTATCGGAAACTATGGCGGACAGGTCACAAAAGACTTCAAGATCATCGGAAATCTGGAGTCCAACGGACGTATTGAAACCATTGCACCACAGGCATATACCGGAACAACGGTAAAACCTGCGGCAACCGTAACTTTTGGAGGTTCCAAGCTGATACAGGGAACGGATTACAACATTGATTGGAACAATAACATTGAAGTAGGAACTGCAACCGTAACAATTACAGGAACAGGAGTTTACAAAGGAACGATCACCGGAACCTTCAACATTGCATATGACCTTGCAGCAAACGGTGGAAATAAGGTAGAAACCAATTCGATCGCTGATGAGTATACTTATCAGGGAAGTGCGATCGCACCGATCACACAGGTTTCTTACAGTGGTCAGGCAATGACAGCAGGCACAGATTATATCCTGACTTACAGCCAGAATACGAATGTGGGAACTGTAAAGATCACAATTACCGGAATTGGAAAATATACGGGAAGTGTGAGCAGAAGTTTCAAGATCGTAAAGAAAAATCTGGCAAACTGTACTTATTCTTCTGTATCCGGATTTGATTATGATGGTACGGAAAAGACACCGACTGTAACCATCAAGAACGGAACACGGACATTGTCACGCGGAACAGACTATACGCTTCAGTACAAGAACAATAAAAATGCAGGTGTTGGTCAGGTGATCATTTCCGGAGCAGGCAACTACTCGGGAACAGTCATCCGTTACTTTAACATCAACGTATTGCAGCCGACCGGTCTGCGTATGGAATCCAGTAAAGCAAACAGCGTGAAACTGGTATGGAGTTTTAGCGGAAAAGCAACCGGATATGAGATCTACCGCAAGCAGAGCGATGGAAAATACAAGAAGATAGCAACAACGAAAAAGACCACATATACCAATAAAAAACTGGCGCCGTCAACTTCTTACAAATATAAAGTAAGAGCATATGTAAAGAATAGTACGGGAACAGTATATGGTAAATTTACCAGTGTGGTGATCGCTAAGACGACACCGGCAACGCCGAAGGTAACAGTTACTTCGCCAAAGGCAAAACAGGTAAAAGTAAAGTGGAAGGGACTTGCTTCTGCATCAGGATATGAGGTATACCGCAGTACATCTAAAAACGGCAAATATACCTTAGTAAAGACCATCAATAAACGCTCGACAGTCACATATGTGAACAAAAAATTAAAGAGTAACAAGACCTACTACTACAAAGTGCGTGCATTTAAGAGCAGCAAGGGTGTAAAGACCTATGGAAGTTACTCCTCTGCAAAGAAAATAAAAGTGAAGTAAAGATTTATGAACAGAGAGTACAAGATTGGTGCATACGTTTTTCAGACATATGAGGAATATAGCGACGGACTCGACGATGTAAATACGATACGTTACATCGTCGACAATGTCGACATGGATGATATGGATGTACTATTACATCTGTACGATTGGATGAAGCAGGAAAAACTGGTTTTTAAAAGTCCGATAGGAGAAGCATTTTTTGCAGATATTGTGGAGCGGGTTGCGACGCAGTCCCAGCAGCAGTTAGATGCAGAGAAAAAGATCGAGGACAAAAAAGAGACGACAGACAGACTTCGGAAATACGGAGGAATCATCTGTGTCATAGCCGCAGTAATTTGTTTTGCAATTTACTTCGGAATAGAATATAGTAATTATAAAGGGAAAAAAGAAATACAACATTTGCAGGATTTAAAGCAGACTTCCGTGAATGCACCGACAACCACACTTGAAAAAAAGGGTGACATTTCTAAAAAGCAGGAAAATGCAGAGGGTAAACAGGAAGAACTGCCGGACATTCTGCCGGAATATCAGGCAATATATCAGGAAAATCCGGAGTTTGCAGGCTGGCTGACAATACCGGACAGCATTGTAGATTATCCGGTGATGAAGCCGAAGAACGATACCGATTACTATCTGGACCATACGTTTAGCGGCGAAGAGGACAAAAACGGTACGCTGTTTATAGACAGCAGAAATGACATTGTCCACCGCAGTACAAATATAATCATATACGGACATAATATGAAGAGCAGTGCCATGTTTGGTTCTTTAAAAAAATATCTGGACGAAGAATACTGGCAGTCGCATAAGACGATACAGTTTGACACGATCTATGAAAAAGGAACTTATATTGTAACAGCCGTATGTCTTGGAAAAGTAGAATATCAGGACGATGATGTGTTCCGATACTACGATTTTTTAAATGCAGAAAGTAAAAAGGAATTTAATGTATTCAAGAAAAATGTGGAAAAGAGTGCGGTATTAGCGGACAAAGAGCCGATCAAATATGGAGATAAACTTCTGACATTATCCACTTGCAATCAGTATGTGGAGAACGGAAGATTATATATAGTAGCAAAAAAAATAGAACAATAAAATTTCAAGGATGAAGGCAGGGCGATGAACATGAAAAGAAAGACAAAGAGAAGAGTGGGAATTTTTCTGGTAGTAGCTATGCTTGCGGTCATGATCTATCCGGCATTTTCTACAACAGCAGAAGAAGAGAGTGCAGGATTTATCATTGAAAACGGCGAGCTGACAGCATATACCGGAAGCGGCGGTGACATTACGATACCGGATACCGTTACAGGGATCAGTGATAATGTATTCAGCGGCAATACATCCCTTACAAGTGTAACGATACCGGGTTCCGTGATCAGCATTGGTTCGGGAGCATTTTCCGGTTGTACCAATCTGTACCGTGCAGTGGTACCGGCCAGTGTAGTGAACATTGGAAACAGTGTATTTGCAGGCTGCAGCAGTCTGTCCGATCTGACATTTTCCGCAAACGTGGGAGTGATCCCGGACATGGCATTTTATGGCTGTGCAAGTTTATCATCCGTGACCATTCCGGGTACGGTCACAAGTATTGGATCAAGTGCGTTTGAAAATTGTACTTTATTGGGGAGTGTGACCATTCCGGCAGCGGTAGATACGATTTCCGATACCGCATTTGCAGGCTGCAGCAATTTAAGCAGCGTAGAAGTAGATGGCGGAAACGCTACCTATTCTTCTTATGACGGATGTATCTATAATAAGACACAGACAAAATTATTGTACTGCCCGGAAGGAAAGTACAGTGTAAAAATATCGGATAAGACATCCACATTGTCTTATGCAGCATTAAATGGCTGCTACGGAATTACAGAGGTAACACTTCCGGCAAGTGTAACCGTGATCGAGCAGAATGCTTTTTCAAACAGCGGCGTACAGACCATTACCATTCCATCCAGTGTTACGGATATCGGTTCACAGTCATCCTGGACACCACAGATGATCTATACCTATTCTAACAGTGCAGGAGAGGAATTTGCAGTAAACAATAACTATACATATGAGTTACTGGATTCACCGGAAAGCCCGGCAGACCCGAATGGAACAGATGATCCTGGTGTAAAGGAAGATCCGGAACCGAGTGATGGTCCGACACCGAGCGATCCGGGAACTACAGATGATCCGGCAACTCCGGCTGACAATGGTACAACGAATGCATCCTCTAATAATACACAGGGCAGTGGAACAAGTGTGACCAGCACATCCGGCAGTGTAACGGGAAGAAACCTTGCAGCAGGTGGTGTAAGATCAGCAAGTAAGTTTACGGCAAAGGAACATGTATTAGACTCCACACCAAAGACAGGTCCGGAGACAAACGCAAAAGTAATTCTCTGTATGGCAGTATTCTTTGTCGGCGTATATCTGATCATCAGCAGCAGAAAAGAAGAAGAGCAGACTGCATAAACTTGTTCATTTTTCACAGAGGTTCTTCATAGAACAATGCAAAAGAATTTTATTGGGTATATTATATAGAAAGAAGAGGCAGAATCTCATTAGATGAGAGCTGCCTCTTTTCGGATTTATGCGAGCTTTCATGCCCCTGAAACGCATTTTGAAAGAAAAAATCTTGACAATCCGCCATTCTGCTTATATAATTATTTAGCGTGCATACGAATGCATAAATTGAAATTAAACTACAGGAGGTGAAAAACATGCCAACATTTAACCAGTTAGTAAGAAAAGGACGTCAGACATCTGTAAAGAAGTCTACAGCACCAGCTCTCCAGAAAGGTTTTAACTCTTTAAAGAAAAAACCTACAGATTCTGCTTCACCGCAGAAGAGAGGTGTCTGCACAGCAGTTAAGACTGCAACTCCTAAAAAACCTAACTCAGCTCTTAGAAAAATTGCCAGAGTTCGTCTTTCTAACGGAATCGAAGTAACAAGCTACATTCCGGGTGAAGGTCACAACTTACAGGAGCATAGCGTTGTTTTAATCCGCGGAGGAAGAGTAAAAGACTTACCGGGTACAAGATACCATATCATCCGTGGTACACTGGATACAGCAGGTGTAGCAAACAGAAAACAGGCTCGTTCCAAATATGGCGCTAAGAAGCCAAAAGACGCTAAGAAATAAGACTTAGCCATCAACAATGTATCACAAACAGAACTTGGTAAAAGTGTTGGAATGTAAGTTCACCTATTACGGATAAATTCGTATGAGAACTTTTCCCGCACGAACACAGAGAACGACACATGTGAGTACCGTTGAATTAATCGAAATCAAAAAAAGATGATTAAGGAGGGAAGTACCGTGCCACGTAAAGGACATACTCAAAAAAGAGACGTTTTAGCAGATCCGCTGTACAACAACAAAGTGGTTACTAAGCTTATCAACAACATCATGTTAGATGGTAAAAAAGGTATCGCACAGAAGATTGTATACGGAGCATTTGAAAGAGTTGCAGAAAAGACCGAGAGACCTGCCCTTGAAGTATTCGAGGAAGCAATGAACAACGTTATGCCTGTATTAGAGGTAAAGGCAAGACGTATCGGTGGTGCAACATACCAGGTACCAATCGAAGTAAGACCGGACAGACGTCAGGCATTAGCACTTCGTTGGCTGACCCTGTATTCCCGCAACAGAGGCGAGAAAACAATGCAGGAGAGACTGGCAAATGAGATTATGGATGCAGCAAACAATACAGGCGCATCTGTAAAGAAAAAAGAAGATATGCACAAAATGGCAGAGGCAAACAAAGCTTTTGCACATTACAGATTCTAGTTTAAAAGCAGCTTAGTGAATCCAAGACGAAGTCGAAGAGGAACTTAGTGTAGAGGAAATTAAGGAGGAAAATCCCTTGGCTGGAAGAGAATATCCATTAGAGAGAACCAGAAACATTGGTATTATGGCTCATATCGATGCCGGTAAAACGACATTAACAGAGCGTATTTTATACTATACCGGTGTTAACTATAAAATTGGTGATACTCATGAAGGAACTGCAACCATGGACTGGATGGAGCAGGAACAGGAAAGAGGTATCACAATCACTTCAGCCGCTACAACATGCCACTGGACAGAGCAGGAAAACTGCAAACCAAAGGCTGGTGCATTAGAGCATCGTATCAACATCATTGATACTCCTGGACACGTTGACTTCACTGTTGAAGTTGAGCGTTCCCTGCGTGTATTAGATGGAGCTGTCGGTGTGTTCTGTGCAAAGGGCGGTGTTGAGCCACAGTCTGAGAACGTATGGCGTCAGGCTGACACTTACAATGTACCGAGAATGGCATTCATCAACAAGATGGACATTTTAGGTGCAGATTTCTATGGTGCTGTAGAGCAGATCAAAACCCGTTTAGGAAAGAATGCAATCTGTCTTCAGCTTCCAATCGGAAAAGAAGATGAATTCCAGGGAATCATCGACTTATTTGAGATGAAAGCATACATCTACAACGATGACAAAGGTGAGGATATCTCCATCGTGGACATCCCGGATGACATGAAGGAAGATGCAGAGCTTTACCACACAGAGTTAGTAGAAAAAGTCTGCGAGTTAGATGATGACTTAATGATGGAATATTTAGAGGGTGAAGAGCCTTCTGTAGAAGCAATGAAAAAAGCTTTAAGAAAAGCAACCTGTGAATGTTTAGCAATCCCTGTTTGCTGTGGTTCTGCTTACAGAAACAAGGGTGTTCAGAAATTACTGGATGCGATCTTAGAGTATATGCCGGCTCCAACCGACATCCCTGCAATCAAGGGTGTAGATTTAGAAGGTAACGAGATTGAGAGACATTCATCTGATGATGAGCCGTTCTCAGCTCTTGCATTCAAGATCATGACAGACCCATTCGTAGGAAAATTAGCATTCTTCCGTGTTTACTCCGGAACATTGAACTCCGGTTCTTATGTACTGAATGCAACAAAAGGTAAAAAAGAGCGTGTTGGACGTATCTTACAGATGCATGCAAACAAGAGAGAAGAGCTTGACAAAGTTTACTCCGGTGATATTGCAGCAGCAGTAGGATTTAAGCTGACAACCACAGGTGATACCATCTGTGATGAAAAAGCTCCGGTTATCTTAGAGTCCATGGAATTCCCGGAACCGGTTATCGAGCTTGCTATCGAGCCTAAGACAAAAGCCGGACAGGGAAAAATGGGTGAGGCTCTTGCAAAACTTGCAGAGGAAGACCCGACATTCCGTGCTCATACAAATACAGAAACAGGACAGACGATCATCGCTGGTATGGGTGAGCTTCACTTAGAGATCATCGTAGACAGACTTCTTCGTGAGTTTAACGTAGAGGCAAATGTAGGTGCACCACAGGTTGCTTACAAAGAAACCTTTACAAAACCGGTTGATCAGGAATACAAATATGCAAAACAGTCCGGTGGTCGTGGACAGTACGGTCACTGTAAAGTTAAATTCGAGCCAATGGATGCCAACGGAGAAGAATTATTCAAATTCGATTCTACTGTTGTCGGTGGTGCAATCCCGAAAGAGTATATTCCGGCAGTCGGCGAAGGTATCGAAGAAGCAACACAGGCTGGTATTTTAGCAGGATTCCCGGTAGTTGGTGTTCATGCAACAGTATATGATGGTTCTTACCATGAAGTCGATTCATCCGAAATGGCATTCCATATTGCCGGATCTATGGCATTCAAGGAAGCTATGCAGAAAGCAAACCCTGTCTTACTTGAGCCTATCATGAAGGTTGAGGTAACTATGCCGGAAGAATACATGGGTGATGTTATCGGTGATATCAACTCACGTCGTGGACGTATCGAAGGTATGGATGATCTTGGCGGCGGAAAAATCGTTCGCGGATATGTACCTTTAGCAGAAATGTTCGGTTACTCCACAGACTTACGTTCCAAAACACAGGGACGTGGTAACTACTCTATGTTCTTCGAGAAATACGAGCAGGTACCAAAGAATATTCAGGAGAAAATTATTTCTGAAAAAGGCAAATAAACCTTGAAAAAACCTGTTCTATTTTATATAATCAGAATCAGGTGAGTTAAAAATAAAAACAATAGCCCGAAGGGCATCAAATTAAGGAGGATATTCAAAATGGCTAAAGCTAAATTTGAAAGAACGAAACCACATTGTAATATTGGTACCATCGGTCATGTAGACCATGGTAAAACAACTTTAACAGCAGCTATCACAAAAGTACTTGCTGCAAGAGTTGCCGGAAACGAAGCTACAGATTTCGAGAACATCG
>ULPV01064379.1_pt1 | contig 145882 bp, 122 predicted proteins | sample 1953831 | NCBI WGS metagenome assembly ULPV01 (sample SAMEA4835638, study PRJEB28245) | human gut metagenome | biome: gut microbiome; material: fecal sample | place: Denmark | collected 2008 | reverse complement strand
TAATAGAAGAAATTTTGTGTAACATTTTTTGACCTGAATTGTTATATAGGTGAAACAGGATAATTGAACAGTTCACATTTTTACATACGGGAGAGGAGGACTTATGAAAAAAGATATATTAAAACAGCTCTATCAGAAATACCGTAATGAAATATATCTTTACCTCTACTCTTTGTGTAAAAAGGAAAGTCTTGCAGAAGATCTTTTGCAGGAAACTTTTTTGAAAGCACTGCTTTCACTGCCGGATGATCATACAAATATGCGGGCATGGCTTTATCTGGTAGCACGCAGTCTCTTTTTCAATTATTATCACAGGGAGAAAGAGAAGGTGCCACTTGAAGAAGCGGAACAAATACAGGATACAGGAACGCAGGAGGCTCTGGAAGAAATTTTAAAAGGTGAGAGAAACAAAATTCTTTATCTTGCAATGAACAGATTGGAGCAACGCAAAAGAGAGATTCTGATCATGCAGTATTTTGGAGGATTATCACAGAAAGAGATTGCTGTGATTCTGAAAATGACGCCGGAAAATGTGAGGGTATTATCGTATCGGGCAAAGCGTGAACTTCGGATTTATATGGAGGAGAACAACTATGACCTATCGTGAATTGTTAAAACTATATCAGGAAGGAAAATTGGACGAGATACAGAAACGGGAGGTGGAGCAGTCGGTTGAGAAGCAGGAAGCCATCAGTGAGTACCTCTATGAGAGAGAGGAAATTCCGGGACTGGAAGCATTGCATGAGGAAGAGGCAGCAGATTCCATGACGCAGGAGAACGATGCAGGAGAGGAAGAAGAACAGCGCTTTGTAAAAATGATACAGAAAACCATCAGGAGAACTTTTTTGAAAATGGGTGCGGTCATCGGAGCAGGCGTACTTGCTATCGTGCTCTGTGTGATTTTTGTATTACCACAGGTTATATCGGCATTTTATTACAACCCCAATCAGGTTATGGGAAGAAATGAGGAAACAGGGGCTATTACGACAAACCGGATGAGTCTTGACCTTGCAGTGTACTCGGAAATGTTCTGGCCGGGCAGTTACCGGGGAACGATAAACGCTGTATCGGAAGGCTATGGAACTTACAGCATCTCTATTCCGCAGGGATTTTCCTACGATGGGAGATTTATCACAGTGAATGGAAAGTTAAAACGTGGAAAACTGACGCTTTATAATACAGATGTGTTCAAAACACTTTACGGGAATACATTTGTTATGCCAAAAGAACTGGAAAAGTACACAAGAATACGTTTTTATGATGAAGAAACCAGAGAATTCTGGGGACCGGCAGGAAGTGCCAAAGAAGCATATGCATCAATTGATGAACTGGATGACAAGGCATATTATATCGCATACGGTTCACTGAATGAACTGATCAGTTATACCGATTTTTATAATTGGGCAAAGGACAAAGAGCTGGATTCGAACCTGTGGTGCGCGGTTTATACATCGGATGAAGAAGGTTATATGTGCAATTCGGGACACCTTGGTATGTTGATCAATCCAAGTGGAAGTTGTCTTGATTGGGACAGAGAGACATATCCTTATCTTTGTCAACTTGATAACAGCAATACTGCCAGGTGGGATATGGCAGAAGATGAGGAGAAAATGCAGACACATTTTATCAGTCTGTTAAGTTACCTGCGCGATCATTCGGAGATCGTGAAAGTTTTAAATGGTAATGAGGAACTTCCGTATGATACAATGATCAAGAGTGTCAGGGAGGATGGATTGCGTATTTATGGATTTTCTATGGTTTGCCAGAAAGAGAAAATGCTGCAATTGCGGGATGAAGGGGGAATTTCGTATCTGTATGCAGTGCCGCTAAATTAAAACCGGTGAAATCTTAATCAATGTTTGTAAAGGTGAAAAGTCTTGACTAAGTCTTCCTTTTAATTTATCATTGTTAACCATAGAGACAACTACAAGTTGACAATCAAATAAATTAAATATACAGGAGAGATGAACATGGATGCAATCACACTGGCACAGGAAATTATGGATGGAAGAAGAATCACAAGGGATGACGATCTGTCATTTTTTTTAACATGTGATCTGGATGAGCTTTGTAAAGGTGCTGACATGATAAGAGAGAAATTTGTCGGAGATAAGGTGGATTTGTGCTCGATCATAAACGGACGAAGCGGCAAATGTCCGGAGGACTGTAAGTATTGTGCACAGTCAGCACATAATCATACAGATTGTGAAGTCTATGACTTTTTGCCGGAAGAGAAGATTGTAGAGGCATGTAAAATGAACGAGAGCGAAGGCGTAGACCGCTTCTCTATCGTAACAGCCGGAAAGGCACTTACCGGAGAAGAATTTGACAAGGCAATACATGCTTACGAGACAATGAAAAAGGAATGTAAGATAGATCTGTGTGCATCTATGGGCTTTTTAAGCGCTGAGCAGCTTCACAGACTGCATGAGGCAGGTGTATCAAGCTATCATCATAATATAGAGACTTCCAGACGCAATTTCCCTAATATATGCACGACACATACTTATGATATGAAGATAGAAACTCTGAAAAAAGTCAAGGCAGAAGGCATGTACGCCTGTTCAGGAGGAATTATAGGAATGGGCGAGACTTGGGAGGACAGACTGGATATGGCAGTCAGTCTGGCGGAAGTTGGGGTGGATTCTATTCCCATCAATGCCCTGATGCCGATTCCCGGTACACCATTAGAGGGGCTGGAGAGACTGACTGAGCCGGAGATTCTGCGTACAGTTGCCTTTTTCAGATATATTAACCCCAAGGCAGATATACGACTGGGAGCAGGACGCGCATTGCTGACCAATGATGGAGAGCTTGCATTTAAGTCAGGTGTATCCGCAACAATTACCGGTAACATGCTCACAACCGTAGCCTGTGCCACGATCAGAAGTGACAGACAGCTTCTCAAAGATATGGGGCGTGACGTCACACCGGATTACTGGAAAACTCAGAAAAACTAATATTTTAGCCTTTATTGATAAAGTTTGGCTGCAAAATCAGGAGTAAGTCTGGGTTCAATCAAAAGATTTGAGCAAATTGGTGAAATTTCACTTCAATCTTTGACAAAACTTGCAATAGCTCTTGAAGTGGAGGAAGAGTTGGAAACTCTATTTGATTCAGTGCCATTTCAGTCAATAGAGGAGGTAATCAATGAACAGGATAAATAAACTGGAGGTTTATTATCATGATGTCCGCGTAGGTACAATGGCTTTATACCAGAATCGTTTGGCGTTATTTGAATATGATAATGACTGGATTGCAGATGGCTTTTCGATCAGCCCTTTTTCATTGCCGTTGGAGAAAAAAGTGTTTATGCCGAAAATAGATCCCTTTGATGGCATTTTCGGAGTGTTTGCGGATAGTCTGCCTGATGGATGGGGAAGATTATTGGTAGATAGTCTGATCACTAAGGCGAGTCTGGGTACATCACCTATTTCATCTATTCCCTATGTTCTGAGTTTGAACTTTGCGTTTACTTTAGGTAATTTTACGATTTTTTTCAGTGTTTTGCTTATTTTGCTTCAGATACTGATACTGCGAAAGAATTTTAAGCTTGAAAATGTTCTGCAGATACCGGTGTCAGAGAAGGTACTATTATAGCAGCCCTGCTGGTTGGATTCATCGCCAGATTCTGTGGACAGAAGCTGAAATTTATTAAGGTGTACTAGTATAGCGTTTTTAAATTAACTAAACCATATTACTTGCCTATTTTCCCGATAGCACATGCCAAAAATCCTCAGCGTAGCCCGCTACGCCTACGTTTTTTGACATGCACTTTCTGAAAAATATTCTGCGTAAATGGTTCAGTTATTTAGAAAACGCTATACTAGGAAACAATTAACAGGAGAGATATATAGAATGTATACAATTCAGAGAGCCGCTGAGGCAGACAAAGAAGAGATACTGAATCTGTACAGGTCGAGACTGTACGGACCGGCAGACTGGAACGAATATTATCCAAATGAGGAAACTATAGAGTTCGATCTTTCAAGAGATGCCCTGTTTATTATGAAAAACAGTAAGGAAGAAATCGTAGCTGCCATTTCAATTGATGAGGACAAAGAGGTGGATAGCCTTTCTGTGTGGAATGAGAATATAGCGCCGGCAGGTGAACTGGCAAGATTATGTGTGAGAGAAGACATGCAGAATCGGGGAATCGCCAAAGAAATGATGAGATATGCCTTTGACGTTCTAAAAAAACAGGGTAAAAAGGGTGTTCATATTCTGGTGAGAAAAGGTCATACAGGGGCAATTGCCTGCTATACAGCATTAGGTTTTCAGAAAGTAGGAGAATGTAGTCTTTTCGAAAAAGAATTTATTTGCATGGAGAGAGAATTATAAACGATATTTTATAAGAAGTTAACATAATAATTGACAAGAATCGACAGACTCAATATAATAAACTTATGTAATATAAGCATGTGCTTAGATATGAGGAGGAGTCTATACGAAAAAGAGTCGAATAATCAGTCTTATCATAGTAATTGCGATTGTGGTATTAATGCTTGTGTGTGTACAGAGAGAACATACGACGGACGATACACATGAAGCAATTACTATCATGTCCCCATTCAGAAATATGAGTGCTTTCATTAATGAAGTACATAAAATATATCCTGAAATCAATCTTGAGGTAATTCCCTATAGTGGTAAAAATTATACGGCTTATGTAAGGGCACAGTTGCGGGTCGGAGATATGCCGGATATTTATTGTGCAACCTATTACGTACCGGAGCGTGATGAAGTGAGTGATAAACTTATTGATATGTCAGGTTATGGATTTACGGATCATTATGCGCAGGCAAGACTGCGGGAAGTAACAGATCATGGGGCTATTTACATGTTACCCACCTATTATGACTGTATTGGCATTACATATAATAAGACTCTTTTGGAACAAAATGGATGGGAATTGCCGTCATCTTTCCGGGAACTGGAGAAATTAGCACCTGAAGTAGAGGCTGCAGGTTACAGGTTGGCGCTGGCACAGCTTCAATTGCCCGGTTATGGTTTTCAATATTTGTGTAATATTCTGGATACCAGTTATTTTAATACTCCGGATGGACGTAAGTGGCAGAAGGATTTTCTGGAGGGCAATACAAGAATGGCAGATTCGCCGGAAGTGTTGGAGGCACTTTCAGACCTTGAGCAATGGAAGGCTGTAGGAATGTTGAATAATGAAGGAAATTCTCTGAGCAGCGAAGAAATCAGACTTATGATGGCACAAGGGGATACGCTCTTTATGTTAGGAAATGCCAATGCTTTCTCTACAGAAGAAACAACAGATGAATTTGGACTGATGCCATATCTGTCGGCGGACGGAACACAGAATGCATTCATTTTGCAGGTTTCAAGGTACATGGGACTCAATAAGCATCTGGAAGATGCGGGAAATGAGCAGAAACTGCAGGATGCGATCCATGTCATGGAAGTCCTGTCTACAGTAGATGGAATGCAGGCACTTAACAGTGCTTATGCCAATACATCACTGCTTTCTCTTAAAGATTATGAAGTAAACAGTAAGGGATATTATGCACGGATTGAAGACCAGCTTAATGAAGGGGAAACGGCACCTTTTATTTATTCAGGCTGGGAAAACATAATTGTACCAGTAGGAAATGAAGTGATAGATTATATACAGAATGAGGCAACTCTGGATGACATAGTACATGTATTCGATGATAATCAACATTTGCTTAGTGATAATACCTCAGCGGGATATACGATAATTACAGAGAAGCTGGATACAGATGCCTGCGCCAGAGCAGTAGGCATCTGTTTTGCCAGAGCAAGTGGCGCAGATATGGCTCTGATTTCCAAGAATAAATGGTATGAATTATCAGATGATGAAGACCTGAATTTTGAAGGAGTAAGTGGTGATTTATTTGCATTGCCGCTTACTGATCAGGAGATCACATCAATTCTTCCAACAGGCTGGAGAGGTAATATTCTGACGGTAACGCTCACCGGACAACGAATCAGGGAATTGGCGCAGGATGGCTATGACCGGAACGGCGATGGCAATACATTCCCATATGAACTGGTGACTCCACAGGGATTTGAAATACAAGATACAGTTACTTACACGGTTGCTGTCTGCGGAGTAACTGAGGAGATTGCTCAGGAAGGAAAACTTACAGATACAGGAATTTTAGGGTTGACGGCAGCGCAGGATTTTTTCAGCCAGTATGATACTTTTTCTACAAAAGATATTGTATGGGAGCAGGAATAGCAAATGAATGATCTGATAAAAAATATGCCGATAGAGGAAAAAAGACAGATACATACGGCGGGAATCCTGACTTTATTCCTGGTTTTTGTATCTGTATGTGTGTATATTTTCCTGCAACAATATAGTAGATATAATGACCAGATCCTGTATGAAGAACGGCTTAGTCAGATGCAGGAGGTCACAACCCAGTTATTTATCTGCCTGGAAGATGTGGTTGCGAACAGATGGGAAACGGTGGCAGCACAGAGCAATCATTTAGAAGAAGCAGTTGTACAAAGTGAAGAACAGTTGTTACAGTTCATGCAGAAGCAGACGAAACTGGCAGAACTGAAGAATAAAAATCTTAAGCTTATGGCGGTGGACAGTCTGGGACGCTATTATACACAGTCCGGGCTGATGGGGTCATTCAGACCAATGGATTATTTATTGAATGATCCGAAAAAGATCAGTTTCGTTTCTAATACGATGACTACGAATAAGACTTCAATCGTATTCTTAAACAGATTGAACGAAAACGTGGTCATACCAGATGAAAAGGGCAACATTATATTGGAATATTATGGGATTGTGCAGGATATGGAGGAGTTCAATCCCTATTTTGAATGTTCTGCATATGATGGAAATAATACAGTATATGTAATTGACCAGAATGGTGTGAAACTTTTTAACAGTCAGTCAAGAGAACTGCTAAAAGGATACAATACTTACACAGTATTGGGGAATATGGAATATTTACACGGAAGTTCCTTTGAACAGACTAAAAAAAGGCTTGAGGAGGATGGTGTTGCATATTCCAATGCTGTTTTTGGTGACGTTGAATATTATTATGTACTATATCAGATGAAAAACTCTGACTGGACACTGCTGTTTATGGTACCGTCTTCGTATGTTGCGACCAATACGGTGAAGCTGGTCAATTCTACAGTGAGGATTGTGCTGATGTTTGCCGGGGGAGTGGTAATGTCGAGTGCACTGGTTATTTTTTATGCAATGGGATTACAGCACAGGACAGTATTGGAAGCAGAGAGAAGAAATAATGACAAACTTGCCCATATTAATGAGAAATTGGATCATAAGAATGCAGACTTGTCCGATGCGGTCTGTGCTGCCAGAACTGCGTTCAGGACTGCAGAAAGTGCCAATCACGCCAAAAGCACTTTTCTGGCTAATATGTCCCATGATATCAGAACACCTATGAATGCGATTATCGGACTGGCTTCTTTACTGGAATTTAATGTAAATTCGCCTCAAAAGGTCATGGATTATACACAAAAGATAAAAATAGCCGGTCAGCAGCTTCTGGAAATTATCAATAACGTGTTGGATATGAGCAAAATCGAAAGTGGTAAAGCTGATATGAATGTGACCGTGTTCAGTATTACGGAACTTCTGGATCAGACAGAGCTGAATTTTCGCACACAGGCAGATGCCAAGGGACATACTTTCAGAGTCAATGCACAGGAATTACAGCATGAATGGCTTTTGGGGGACAAGGGCGGAATATTGCAGATTTTAAATAATCTTTTGTCTAATGCGATCAAGTATACACCTGAAGGTGGATGTGTCAGTCTGGACGTATGGGAATTAGGACAGTCTTCGCAGTCATATGCCAAGTTATGTTTTCAGGTAAAAGATAATGGAATTGGTATGAGTCAGGAATATTTAAGCAGAATTTATGAATCCTTCAGCCGTGAAGACAGGTTGGAAACCGACGCTGTACAGGGAACAGGACTGGGGATGACGATTGTTAAGAACCTGGTAGATATGATGGGTGGCAGTATAGATGTAAAAAGCACACAAGGATGCGGAAGTTGTTTTGAAGTCATACTAGACTTTAGAATTGCGAATAAAAAGGCACAAAGTACCAATAAAAAGGAAAATACCGGAAAGAACAGGAGATTACAGGGAATCAGGTTCCTTTGTGCGGAGGATAATGAATTAAATTATGAAATATTAGGTGATCTGTTGCGCAGGGAGGGGGCAGAGTGTGATATCTATACAGATGGAAAACAGGTTGTTGAGAAATTTGAACACTCTGAACCGGAAGAATATGATATGATATTAATGGATATACGTATGCCCGTCATGAATGGATATGAAGCTGCAAGGGCAATCCGAAGCAGTAGTCATCCAAGGGCGGGGCAGATACCTATTGTTGCGTTGACTGCAAATGCATTTTCAGAAGATGTGCAGAAATCCATGAATGCAGGTATGACAGTTCATCTGTCTAAGCCAATTGATATCAGTCTGCTGGCAGAAATGGTAAATAAATATGTATCCAAATGAATGAAAAAGAGGAATAGTATCATATGAATCAGGTACGTAATTATCAGAAGGAACTGGATAAGATCATAGAGCGGCTGACACAGAAAGGTGAGGTGCCAACTCTTTTGCTTCATAGCTGTTGTGCGCCATGCAGCAGTTATTGTCTGGAATATCTGAGACAGTATTTTAAAATTACAGTATTCTATTATAATCCCAATATTTCCATGGAAGAGGAGTACCGTAAGCGTGTGGCAGAACAGAAGAGACTGATAGAGGCATACAATGCACAGAATATTTTCTATCCCATAGAAGTGATAGAGGGGGATTATGATACGGACGCTTTTTTTGCAATTGCAAAGGGTCTTGAAAAGTGCCATGAAGGTGGAGAACGTTGTTTTGCCTGTTATGAACTGCGCCTTAGAAAGACTGCACAGCTTGCAGCAGACATGAGAGCAGATTATTTTACGACTACGCTGACGATCAGTCCGCTTAAAAATGCAGCGAAACTTAATGAAATCGGAGAAAGATTATCCAGTGAATACCATATACCATGGCTTGTATCAGATTTCAAGAAAAAGAATGGATATAAACGTTCTATAGAATTATCAGCGGAGTATGAACTTTACAGACAGGATTATTGTGGCTGTATCTATTCCAAAATGGAACGCGAGAGCCAGAAGAAGGAAAGAACTTGAAAAATCTATTGCACACTGATTCAAAAGCATATATGATAAGAAAAGGTAACTATTCAATAGAAAGTATATTTATACATGATTTTGAATGGTGTTCGTAAGTGGAAGAAAGGATAAAGATAAGAAATGAAAAAGATTCTGGATTTAATTTCTGAAGAAGTGATGCAGGCTTTTGAAGCAGCAGGCTATGAGAAAGAACTTGGTAAAGTATCTATCTCTAACAGACCTGATCTATGTGAATATCAGTGTAATGGTGCCATGGCAGGTGCCAAGAAATATAAGAAAGCTCCTATCATGATCGCAAATGATGTGGCAGCGAAGCTGGCAGACAGCCAGGTATTTGAGAAGGTGGATGCAGTAGCACCCGGCTTTTTGAATCTTACTTTGAGCAGAGAATTTGTAGGCAATTATGTAAAAGAGATGCGTACATTTGACAAATTTGGTCTGGAAGAAGCACAGAGGCCTCTGGAGATGGTGATCGATTATGGCGGACCTAATGTAGCGAAGCCCCTCCATGTAGGACATCTGCGTTCAGGTGTAATTGGCGAGAGTATCAAGCGTATCGTCAGATATATGGGACATCATATTATTGGAGATATTCATCTGGGTGACTGGGGACAGCCAATGGGTCTGATCATGAACGAACTTCATATCCGTAAACCGGATCTGGTATATTTTGACGAGAGTTATACAGGAGAATATCCGACAGAGCCTCCATTTACCATTGCAGAGCTGGAGGAGATATATCCGTTTGCAAGTAAACGTTCCAAAGAAGATCCTCAGTACAAAGAGAATTCTATGGCATGTACTTATAAATTACAGAGTGGCGTGAGAGGATACCGCGCATTGTGGGATCATATTATCAACGTATCTGTAACAGATCTGAAGAGAAACTATGAGAAGTTAAATGTAGAATTCGACCTGTGGAATGGTGAATCTACTGTACATGATCTGATCCCTGGCATGGTAGATTATATGAAGAAAGAGGGCTATGCATATGTCAGTGATGGCGCTCTGGTTGTAGATGTCAAGGAAGAGACAGATACCAAGGAAGTACCTCCATGTATGATCTTAAAGTCAGATGGAGCTTCCCTGTACAATACAACGGATCTGGCTACTATTATGATGCGTATGGAGCAGAATCACCCTGACGAACTTATTTATCTGACAGATAAACGTCAGGAACTGTACTTCGAGCAGGTATTCCGTTGCGCACGTAAGACGAAGCTGGTGAAACCTGAAACTAAGCTGGTTCATATCGGTTTTGGCACCATGAATGGTAAGGATGGCAAGCCATTTAAGACCCGTGACGGTGGAGTTATGCGTCTGGAGACTTTGATCCAGGAGATCAATGATGAAATGCTGCGCAAGATTACCGATAACCGTGAAGTAGAGGAAGCAGAAGCCAAAGAAACAGCAAGAATCGTAGCACTTGCTGCATTAAAGTATGGCGATTTGTCCAATCAGGCAAGTAAGGATTATATCTTTGATATGGATAGATTTACTTCTTTTGAAGGAGATACAGGCCCTTACATTCTGTATACGATCGTGCGTATCAAGTCCATTCTGGCTAAATATAAGGAAACGGGTGCTGTTATCGATGAGAATGCATTCCAGACTCCGGTAAATGACAGTGAGAAAGCATTGATGATGGAGATTGCCAAGTACAATGCAAGCATAGAGAATGCCTATGAAGAATTAGCACCACATAAGATCTGTGCATATATTTATGATCTGGCGAATGCATTTAACCGTTTCTACCATGAAACCAAGATCCTGACAGAAGAGGATGAGGTGAAGAAGGCCGGTTACATCAGCCTGCTCGTACTGACCAGAGATATTCTGGAGACATGTATTGATCTTCTTGGATTCTCAGCACCGGAGAGAATGTAAATTATGGTCACGATCAAAACGCAGAGTTATGATGATTTTCGATGTATTGCTGACAGATGTCCTATGACTTGCTGTCAGGGATGGTCTATCAAGGTGGATCAGAATACCTGTGATAAATGGCAGAAAAATCAGAATACTGCGTATTTAATGGAATATACGGTTTCACGCGGTGAGGATGTACCGCGGGAAATGAAGACAAACGAAGCAGATGCCTGTCTGTTACTGGACAATCAGGGATTATGCGAAGTAGTCAAAAGACATGGGGACGGGTATCTGTGTGATACCTGTGCCCTTTTTCCAAGGAAGAAGAATCAGATCACGGAACTGAACGATGTAGACGAAGAGAAGGTGCTGATTGAAGAATATTCATTATCTTCTGCCTGTCCTGCTGTCATGGAGATGCTTGATGGGCTGGAAGGCAGTCTGGGACTTGAAGTAAAGGGTGAATGTGAAGATGGAATTCATTTTCCGATGGAATACAGAGTACGGAACACCCTGATCTGTATGATCCAGGGAGAAAGTATATACCATGAATTTTCCCTGACAGAGCGCATTATGCTTGGATTTTCCCTGCTGCATGAATGTCTGGACTGTGACACAGAAGAGAATGTGGATGATTGCCTGGAAGTCTATGCAGATATTGAGAATCTTCGGGAGAAGATGGAATACTGGGAAGAGATGGAGCCGGCTATTCAGGATACGATGGAAGAACTATGCCAGACTTTCTGGAATGTTACAGAGTATTATAAAGAGTTACCTATGTACCGTCCCTATGTATATGATGCAGCGTGTAAAGTGGATAGCTGGTATCCTGAACGGGACACAGAGGCTGCTGCAGCAATGAGAGCGCAGGCGTATGGCACATGGGAACAGCATAAGCAGAAATTTGCAGAGTATGATTCCCTGGCTCAGAGAATTTTGGCTTCTGAAATATTTTCAGATTGTATCAGTGATGATCTGGGAGAACTGACAGAGTATTATCAGGCAATTGTACTGGAATATGTTATGACACGTATGTCAATTTTTCTGTTGGGAGATTACAGTAAAGAAAAGGTACAGCTTTATTATTCACTTTATGTCAGAATCATAGGTCATAATGCAGAAGGAATGGCAGAGTACTGGGAAGAGAACTTTGAAGATTCGATTCTGGAGCAGGAGTATTTTTATCTGCTCTTATCATAGTCTTATTGATAAAATAAATGAGTCAAATACATTTGTGAATAGTGTATCTGACTCATTTTTTTTTTGTATTACTTTGAAATGTTACAGATATTTCTTTAGTCCGTTAGCAATTTCAACGATCTGGGTAATCGTGTCTTTTACTTCATTTGCATAAGAGAGATTCTGGCTGCTCATCTGTTCAGCCTGTTCTGCGGTGGCAGTCACTTCCTGAGTCGCAGCAGATAACTGAGAAATGTTATCGACGATACGGTTATTGGAAGTTGACAGACCGGAAATCTGTTGATCGATCGTATCGATATCCTGAATCAGTTTTGTCATGTTTTGATTCAGTACTTCAAAGGAGGCTGCAGCACCTACGATTTTCTCATTCTGTTCATTGGTTGCATGAATGGAACTTTCAATTGAAGCAACAACATCATTAGCATTTGTATTTAATTCGGTTGTGATCCTTGTGATCTCCTCTGTAGACTGTTTGGTCTGTTCTGCAAGCCGTCTGATCTGATCGGCAACAACAGCAAAACCTCGTCCGGCCTCGCCTGCTCTGGCACTTTCGATAGATGCATTCAGGGCCAGGAGGTTAGTCTGGTTGGAAATATTCAGGATCATGCCTGCAATATTTTCCACCTCTACTGTTTTTTCCTGCAGTTTCGTCATGGAAGCAGTTACTTCATGGTTTGTAGTGGCAATCTGGGCTGACTGGGATTTCAGACTTTCCATAACTTTCAGATTATCCTGAATACTTGTATTGGATTCAGTGGCAACCTCTACCATTTGTCTGGAATGGTTACTTGTTTCCTCGATTACTGACTGGATGCTTTGGGTCATGTTGTTTTGCTCTTCTATGTTCTGTGCAGTTGTATGAGAGGAAGAAGTGATATTCTGCATATTATCAGCAACTGTCTGTGTGATCTGAACAAGCTCATCTACGAGTGAACTGCTTTTACTGGATTCCTCCTGAACAGAACGGGATATTTCTATAATACCATCGAACATAGCCTTTTGCTTCAGACTCTGTGACTCTACTGAACCCAGAGCATCGTCGCTGAACAGTTTGGCAAGTGCGCCGACTTTATAAACAACGAACAGCAGCAAATATACACAGATCGTACGACAGAAGGTGTCAACGTCAGCAGTAAACAGTCCCTTTGCGATGCGGATACCGACTACAACGGTAAAAATCGCAACATAAGATAGAAAGGTGTGTTTAAGCTGTTTGCCGTCATAATAGGGAATCAGCAGGGCAAGGACAATGATAAGTGCATAATATAGAAATTCTCCATTTGTCTGCATACCGATCAGTAGAAATTCAATACCAACATCTACGATAACGACACGTTTAAGCAGACTTCCGCTTTTCTGACGCAAGTAGATAACAAGATTGCCGATTGCAAAAACAGCAATCAGAATCATATTAGATCGTGCAGTAATACCAGCGATACTGTGGGAATTAAGTTTTAAGAACAGATATAGGACAAAAGAGATCCACAGAATCGTAGTGGCAACAATGTATATTTTGTTCATACTGCGATATCGTTCCGCCTGATTATTATAGCGGTATTCTTTTTTGGTATCCATAATGGTAACCTCCTGTTTCAATAAATGTTAAAGTGCATCAATGCTGATAATAAAATATAAAATTCTGCAAAATATATTATACAACATTAAAAGTCAGAATACTACAAAAATTTTTCCTTTATGATCAAGTCAGACTTTACAAGATATCAAAGGGAGTGTAGAGTAATCGATGAAGAAAAAGTGAATATACAATAGATAGGAAGGGACAGTATCATAGTCGGTAAGTTTGTTGGAGAAGATGCTCTGGCAGCGGTAGGAACCAGCAACCAATTAGTAACACTTGTTATTTTATTTGTAAGTGGATTGTGTATGGGAGCGGGAGTTCTTATTAGTATGCAGTATGGAGCGAAGGATTATGATAAGCTGTGTTTACAGCTTAGTTCAACTCTCATAGGAGGTCTGGTATTTTCTGCTGCTGTAGCAATTGTCAGCGTGATAGCGGCAATTCCCCTTGTATTTGTATGTAAACTTGGAATGGCAGCATTGCCTTTTTCCTATTTATGCGGCTGGTTTGCCATGCTGATCGCGGAAGTGCCGCTGCTTGTGTCCAAGATGAAAGAACAATAGAGTATAAAGAAAAAATAAACAATATGTAAAAACACAATAGATGCATTGACAGGAATACCTGACGAAGTTATTATTTAACGCATGCAATATATAACAATGTTAAATAATTACAACAAGGAGACATACATATGGAGAAAATGTATGAAGAATTATTCCGGTCAATGCATCAATTTCGTAAATTGAACGTTGGTGCGATGATGCCGGGAATTACCAAACAGGAGTTTATAACAATAAGTATCATTCTGGATAAGGGCGGGGAGGGCAAGATTACCATATCGGAGCTGGCGGCGAAAGCCAAGGTACTGCCATCAGCGATTTCACGTACATTGCGCGGGCTGGAAGAAAAAGGTTATATCGTGCGTAATGTAAATCAGAAGGACAGAAGAAATACTTATGTGGAACTGACTGCAAAAGGCGAGAAAACAGCCAGAGAGTGTAAACAGATCATGCGTGATTACGGAATGGCAGTCATGTCACAACTGAATGAACAGGATATGGAGCGGCTCATTCAGTATATGGATAACATTTATGATATTGCAGAGAAGGAAATAGAAACCAGAAAATGGAAGGAACGAGAGCATGAGTAAAATATTTAAAAATATGCTTCCTTATTGGAAATCGGTCATTATCATTATTGCTTTACTGTTCATTCAGGCATGGTGCGATCTGTCGTTACCGGCTTATACATCCAATATTATAGATGTTGGAATACAGAACAACGGTGTAGAGCATGTAGTGCCGGTCAAAATGACCAGAGAAGAATATGAACTGGCGCAGTTCATTATGACAGATGAGGAAATTGATACCTGGAACAGTATTTATGAAGAGAACGGAGAATACTACGAACTTCAGGAAACATCGGATAAAAGACTGAATGAGGTAGATGAAGAACTGACACTCCCGCTTATCATGAATTATCAGATGCGTGCAATGGAAGAAGATACGTTTAAACAGATGCTGGCACAGCAGACGGGAACTGATCCGGAGCAACTGAAGACTCTGAGTATAGAGCAGATAGGCGATATGATGCATGTGCAGTTGACTTCTTTCGAACAGGAGAAGGAAGATACAGATGGAAACAAAATAATCGTTAACTGTGTAGATGTCCGTCCCATTTTTACAGCAATGCTGCAAGGTGGAGCTATGGACAGAGAACAGCTTTTGTCCATGCGCGATACGATGTCTGATACCATCGATACAATGGGCAGTTCACTGGTGAAATCCATGGGAATTGCATATGCTGTTTCTGTAGAAAAGACAGCGGGTGTAGATATTGATCATATACAGAAATCTTATCTGGTCACTTCAGGGCTCAAGATGGTAGGAATGGCGCTTCTGATGGGAGTTGTGACGGTTCTGGTAGGTTTCTTCGCTTCCCGTGTCGGCGCAGGTATCGGTATGAGTTTGAGAGATCAGGTATTTAAGAAGGTTGTAGGCTTCTCCAATGCGGAAATGGATAAGTTCTCTACTGCTTCCCTGATCACACGAAGCACGAATGATATCCAGCAGATCCAGATGGTGTCAGTCATGCTGCTCAGGATGGTAGCATATGCACCAATTCTTGGAATCGGCGGCGTGATCAGAGTTATCAAGACCGGCGCCGGAATGGGCTGGATCATTATTCTGGCGATTCTGGTTATTCTCGGTTACGTTATGGTACTGATGTCTGTATCCATGCCAAAATTCAAGCTGATGCAGAAATTAGTGGATCGTATTAATCTTGTATCCAGAGAAATTCTGACAGGACTGTCAGTTATTCGTGCCTTTGGACGTGAGAAGAAGGAAGAAGAGAGATTTGATGAAGCAAATAAGGATCTCACCAGGACGATGTTGTTTACCAATCGTGTCATGACTTTCATGATGCCTGGTATGATGATGATCATGAATGTGTTGACGGTAGGTATTGTATGGTTTGGTGCACACAGGATCGATGCGGGTACGATGCAGGTTGGTGCAATGACAGCCTTTATTACCTATGCGATGATGATCGTCATGTCTTTCCTGATGCTGACAATGATGTCCATTATGCTTCCTCGTGCGGCAGTGGCAGCAGAGCGTATTGATGAGGTTATTCGCACAGAATCCTCTATTCAGGATGTAAAAGAGCCGCAGGAGATTACAGAACATACCGGAGTCGTTCGTTTCGAGCATGTCAGCTTCCAGTATCCGGGTGCGCAGGAGGATGTTTTGCACGATATTGATTTCGTGGCAGAACCGGGCAAGACAACAGCAATTATCGGAAGTACCGGCTGTGGTAAATCTACACTGGTCAACCTGATTCCGAGACTTTATGATGTGACAACTGGCAGGATCACTTTAGATGGAAAAGACATCAGAGATATCAGAATGGCTGACTTGCGTGAAGAGATCGGCTATGTACCGCAGAAGGGTGTCCTTTTCTCAGGAACGATTGCTTCGAACCTGCGGTTTGGCAAAGAGGATGCGACAGAAGAAGAGATTGTCAAGGCGGCACAGATCGCACAGGCAACGGAATTTATTGAAAATAAAGATGATAAATATGAAACTGCGATTTCTCAGGGTGGTACGAATGTATCCGGTGGACAGAAGCAGCGTCTTGCCATTGCCAGAGCCATTGCAAAGAATCCACGGATATTTATCTTTGATGACAGCTTTTCAGCACTGGATCTCAAGACTGATGCGGCACTTCGTAAGGCATTGGCAGATAATGTCAAGGACAGCACTGTTATCATCGTGGCACAGAGAATCAGCACGATCCTGCATGCAGAGCAGATTCTGGTCCTGGATGATGGCAGAATCGTAGGAAAAGGTACACATGAACAGTTATTAAAGGAATGTGAAGTATATCAGCAGATCGCAAAATCTCAGTTATCTGCCAGAGAATTAGGACTTGAAGAAAGTGAGGTGGCTGATCATGAGTAATCAGGAAACAAGTACACAGCGCCCTCAGCGTAGGAGGGGACCTATGGGGCATGGCGGTATGCAGCCGGGGGAAAAGCCAAAGGATCTCAAAAAGTCAGTTAAGAAGCTGGCGCAGTATATTTCCAAATATAAGGCAGGTATTTTCATTGTTATTATATGTGCGGCATTTTCCACCGTATTTAATGTTATCGGACCTAAGATATTAGGAAAAGCGACAACAGCTTTATCAGAAGGGCTGATGGATAAGATCAAAGGAACAGGAAGTATTGATTTTGGCAGGATCGGGACGATATTGTTAATTGTTCTGGGTCTGTATCTGTGTAGTGCATTGTTCAGCTTTATTCAGGGCTGGATCATGACGGGGGTTACACAGAAGGTATGTTATCAGCTCCGTAAGGAAATCTCGGAGAAGATCAACCGTATGCCAATGAAATATTTTGAAAGCAGGACATATGGTGAAGTCTTATCCCGTATCACGAATGATGTAGATACATTGGGGCAGGGCTTAAATCAGAGCATTACTACGATCATTACATCCGTAGCTACTCTGATCGGTGTGCTGATCATGATGCTCAGTATCTCACCGCTTATGACGCTGATCGCACTGGTTATTCTTCCTATTTCCATGGCTTTGATCAATCTGGTTATGAAGAAGTCACAGAAGTTCTTTATTATGCAGCAGGAATATCTGGGACATATCAATGGACAGGTGGAAGAGGTATATGGTGGACATCTGGTTATTAAGGCTTTTAACAGAGAACAGAGTACGATAGAAGAGTTTGAGAAAACAAATAAGGTGTTGTATGATTCAGCCTGGAAGTCTCAGTTTCTTTCCGGAATGATGCAGCCGATTATGATGTTTGTCGGTAATCTGGGTTATGCCTGCGTAGCTTTGACCGGTGGTCTGCTGGCTATTCGAAATGTGATCACGATAGGTGACATTCAGGCATTTATCCAGTATGTTAAGAATTTCACACAGCCGATCCAGCAAATCGCACAGGTTATCAATATGGTACAGTCCATGTCTGCTGCATCTGAACGTGTCTTTGAATTCCTGGAGGAAGAAGAGGAAGAACAGATTGTTGAATATCCGGCAGATATCAAATCGGTTACTGGTGAAGTCAGCTTCGATCATGTACATTTTGGATACAATCCGGATCAGATCATTATCAAAGATTTCAGTGCACATATTCAGCCTGGACAGAAGATCGCAATTGTAGGTCCGACTGGTGCAGGTAAGACAACGATGGTCAAGCTTCTGATGAGATTCTATGACGTCAACAGTGGTTCGATCCTGCTGAATGACCATAATATCAAGGACTTTAACAGAAGAGAACTGAGAGATGCTTTCGGGATGGTATTACAGGATACCTGGCTGTTCAAGGGGACGATTATGGAGAATATCCGTTATGGCAGACTGGATGCGACAGATGAGGAGGTCATTGCAGCAGCAAAGGCAGCCAGAGCAGACCATTTCATCAAGACGCTGCCAGGTGGCTATCAGATGGAGCTTAACGAGGATGCAAGTAATGTATCTCAGGGGCAGAAGCAGCTTCTTACGATCGCAAGAGCGATCCTTGCAGATAATAAAATCCTGATTCTGGATGAAGCGACTTCTTCTGTTGATACCAGAACAGAGATCGAAATTCAAAAGGCAATGGATAATCTGATGAAAGGAAGAACGAGCTTCGTGATCGCACACAGACTTTCTACGATCCGTGATGCAGACCTGATCCTTGTTATGAAGGATGGAGATATTATCGAGCAGGGTAATCATGAAGAACTGCTGGCAGCCAATGGATTCTATGCAAATCTGTATAACTCACAGTTTGAGGATGTGGTGGCTTAGTTTGCAGCAAAAGGACGAATTGCCCCGGTTTAACAAGTGCCTGCTTATGCATTTGTTAAACCGGGGCAATTCTGTTTTGGGGCAGGCTATAGATTGCAACGATAGCACTAAATTGTCTGAAGGAAACAGAGCAGTTAAAGCAGAAAGAATGCATAGCCGGTTTACAGCGAGCAGGACGACATATTGGACAGAGACATTATCAAATGCTGTTGGAATAATATTTGAAGATATAAAAGGATTTTGGTTGATATAAAAAAGAAGTATTGGATTCCAATACTTCTTTTTTAGTAGCGAGAGGGGGATTCGAACCCTCGACACTGCGGGTATGAACCGCATGCTCTAGCCAACTGAGCTATCTCGCCATATTAAATTAAACACTAATGCAAATGAGTGGGGCCTACAGGGCTCGAACCTGTGACCCTCTGCTTGTAAGGCAGATGCTCTCCCAGCTGAGCTAAGACCCCACAATCAGTGTGACTGTTACTTTCGCAACCGACTCATTTACTATACTAATTATTAGGGAAAATGTCAACTGCTTTTTAGAAAAAAATGAAAAAAATAATTAAAACAGTCAATTTGTTATGAAAACTATTAACTGTTTATTTTACATATTAATAAAAAAACATTGATTACATATACAATTAAGGGTAAAATAATGAAAAAGAGCATGAAGGTGACGAGATGGATAAATTACAAAAAAAAGGTCAGGCAGTGAGTGTGATCGTACTTGCTGTGATTTTATTAGTGAGCATCTATTTGATGAATCGCAGTGTTGCATATAATGATGAGGATTATTGCCAGTTATCTGCGGATTGGGAGATACAGATGGATCAGGAAATATATTCAGATGTTAATCTGGGTATATTTCATTTTAGTGCTCAAAATAAGGGGAATTATATCAAAATGCAGGCAACTATGCCTGAACGTGTGATAAATAATCCGGTTTTGCGATTATATACCATTCATTCTGAGGTCAGTGTAGAACTGGATTCAGAGGAAATATACCATTATGGGAAAGAACTGAATGAACAGGATCGTTTATTGGGATATGGATATCATTATATCAATTTGCCAAATGATTATATGGGTAAAACCTTGATAATACAGTTGTGGATTACTGAGGATAATGCTTTTACCTACCTGGAAACACCAACGATATGTAATTCAATGAATGAAATGCGCAATTATGTTATACAGAAAAAAGTTCCACTGGCAGTGAATCTTTTCCTGATCGTTTTTGGAATCTGTCTGTTACCGGTAAGTATGATGTTTCTGGAAATCAACTGTAAATTTGCAAAGTTGGTCTGTGTGGCAGGATTTTCCATAGGAATAGGATGCTGGTCATTATGTAATTATGACTTGATCACATTATTTACGTATAATCTGCGTGTAAAAGTTTTTATGGAATTTATAGCACTTTATGCGAGTCCGCTTTTCGTATTGCTCTATTTCTGGGAGGAAGCAACCAGACGGAGAAGTAAAATTCTGAAGGCTCTGTATTATCTGGCATTGACGTGCCAAAGTATTTTCATTGTGGTATCTTTGGTATTGCAGGCTACGAATCTGGTGCATTTACCGAAGGTACTCAAATATGAACATATTATACTGATCCTTTCTTTTTCCATGGTAGTAGCAACTACCATATATGACTTTAAGAGACATAATGTACATAAAAAAGCACTGATATTGGGGATGGGGATTATGATATTTATCGGCTTGACAGATATTGTCAGGTTTAATCTTGATAAGTATCTGGAAACAGGACAGGCAGGACGGTATACCAGTAATCTGTGTATTGGTGCATTGGTATTTGTTCTTGCGCAGTTGGTTGATTTCAGTATGGAAATCAGTCAGGTACTGTATGAAAATGCACAGCGGGATGCTTTGGAGCGAATGGCATATATAGATGAACTGACGGGAGTTGCCAATAGAAGAAAATGTGAGGAAGAGTGGGATTTGCTTGAAAATGCTGATAATTACGGAATTATTGCATTTGACTTAAATCATTTAAAAAAGACAAATGACAGTAAAGGACATGACAAAGGAGATATACTGATCAAAAGTTTTGCAAAGTGTATACAGGATGTTTTTGGAAAGTATGCTACGGTCGGAAGAATGGGAGGCGATGAGTTCGCAGTAATTTTTCAGGACATATCACAGATCAGTATGGAAGAGATGATAGACGCATATAGAAAGGAAATTAAGGAATGCAACAGGAGAAATCCTGATCTGAATATGAGTGCAGCCTATGGTTTTTGCAGTAAAAAGGAAGCACCGGACCTTGATGCAAGAGGAATATACAGAAAAGCAGATGCCAGAATGTATGAACGTAAAGTAGCCATGAAATGTGAAAGAAAAGAAGAATAACGGAGGAAATTGAATATGACGGAGTCGCAGTATTTGAGAGCCAACAAAAAGGTTTATCCGGTCGTTTTAGTACAGTTTGCCATTATGATCTTTAGAACCGTATTTAAACTTGCAACGGCATTTTCAATCAGATATGTATTTCTGGTTGTGTTGCCTGTTATTGGTGCAGTGATCGCAATGCGGATCATGAAAGATCCAACGACCAAGAGATGTTCAGAATTATTGCTGGGAGTGGCAGCCGGTATCTATTTTATATTTTTACTGCTTGATTTTTCCCCGATAATTTATGCTTATGCTGTACCATTGTTGACTGCAAGCATTATTTATCTGAATGTACGTTTCCTTTACATAGGAGGCAGTATTTGTATCCTTGGCAATCTGATCCATGTTATTATTATTGCAGTTGTAGACAGGGCGAAAGTTACAGATATGCTTTTTAATTTTATGATCATTGCGATCATGATGATGGTGGTCTATAACGTTTCTGTTCTTCTGACACAGTTTAATGAAGAAAATCTGCAGGCACAGAAGGAAGCTTCAGAGAAGATGATACTGATCGCAGACAATCTGGTAAAACATTTTGATGATGTAAAAGACAGGCTGGATACCCTTTCAGATGTCATTAACAGTAACAGCGAATCTATGAGCAATATTGCGCAGAGCACAGGAAGTACGGCAGAGGCGATACAGCAGCAGGCTCTTATGTGCAGTGAGATACAGAAAAATACAGATGTTGCTGAGAACCAGACAATACATATGATGGAAAAATCCAACATTACGATGGATAATGTGGCAGAAGGCGCCAAACTGGTAGCTGGATTAAAGGAACAGGCTGATGAAGTAGAAAATGCCAGCAATCTGGCTGCTGAATCTACCAGACAGGTAAATGACCGGGCTGAGGAAGTTAAAGGAATCGTAGCAACAATCCTGAGCATATCCAGCCAGACTAATCTGCTGGCATTGAATGCGTCGATAGAGGCTGCAAGAGCCGGAGAAGCAGGAAAAGGTTTTGCAGTGGTTGCAGAAGAGATCAGACAACTTTCTGAGCAGACTAAGGATGCTACCAACAAGATTACAGATATTATCAGGGATTTGAATGAGGATGCACAAAAAGCGGTAGAAAGTATGGAACATTCCTCTAAATCCATCAAAGAACAGACAGAAATGATCGATGTAACCAAGAACAAGTTTGAAACAATTGATAATGAAATGAAAGAGCTGTTACAGGTTATCAATTCCATAGAAAGCATAATAAAGGCAATTACAGGCAGTACAGGTACAATTTCTGAAAATATATCCAATTTGTCGGCAACAAGTGAGGAGATTGCGGCAGCATCTACGGAAGGCCAGCAGATGGCAGAAGGAGCCGTGACTGAAATGAAGAAGGCGAAAGAGGTCATCGATGCAACTTATATGCTTGCACAGGATTTGAAGAATTACGCAGATTAACAGATAATAAAAATGAAAAAGCAGTCCAAAAATTTCATGCCTATTCGACGCAGGCGGACAAATTTCTGGGCTGTTTTGTTGTCTTTTATGGCAGAAATAAGAAGAAGCTGCATAAATACCGCAATTTTTGCGATAAGTAGCTGTTGCACTCAAAATGTGGCGTACTTATAATGGAGCTTGCCAAATTGTGGTGTATTTAGACAGGTAGCGGGTTAAGGTGTGCAAAATTATTAGCAGTTTGAGCCGAGACATGTTGGAAATGGAGAGAAATAGAATGGAGCAGCTTAAAGTAGTCACAGATCAGGATAATGAAAGAATGTTTCGAATGATAAGCGACTTGATTTCCAAGGATAAAGAATTTCAGATCATGATAACCGTACCATCAGGCAGAACGTATGAACAGCAGTCTGCCAGAGAAGAACATAAGGAACCGCAGGGACATAATCTTGAGAAAGATGTGACGGATATGATTCATGAAATAGGGGTTCCCGCGCATATAAAAGGATATCAGTATCTAAGAGAAGCAATCATGATGTCTGTAGAAGATGTGGAGATGTTGAATTCTATTACCAAGATATTATATCCCTCCATTGCCAAAAAGTATCAGACAACTCCAAGTCGCGTAGAACGTGCGATCCGTCATGCAATTGAAGTAGCATGGAGCAGAGGAAAAATGGAAACTTTGGATGCGCTGTTTGGCTATACGATCAATATTGGAAAGGGAAAACCTACAAATTCAGAATTTATAGCATTAATTGCAGACAAAATCAGACTTCATTACAGAGAGTGTTCACGTTGACATAAGGTAGTAACAAAGTTATGAGTCTTTTCTTTACATTGACCTGGCATCTGGTGTATAATTTAGATATTAAGTAAATTCTTCCAAAAGTAAATGAGAAGGGATTCAGTAGGGTATGAAAAAAATATTATTTGTAGCTTCAGAAGGAGTACCATTTATCAAGACTGGGGGTCTTGCAGATGTTGTAGGTTCGTTACCTAAGTATTTTGACAAAAGATATTTTGACTGCAGAGTGATTTTACCTAAGTATATGTGTATGAGCGACAAAGTGAAATCCATGATGAAATACAGAACTCATTTTTATCTGGACTTTATGGGGATAAATGAATATGTAGGTGTCATGGAAACAGAATATGAAGGAATCACTTATTATTTCATTGATAATGAGAAATTTTTCAATGGTTTTAAGCCTTACAGTGATAATGTAGTTGAGGAAATATCCAAATTTGTATTTTTCTCCAAGGCAGCACTCTCCATATTACCGGTCGTAGATTTCAGACCGGATGTCATTCACTGCCACGACTGGCAGACCGGTATTTTGCCGGTGTACTTAAAGGAGAGATTTGCCGGAGGTGAATTCTATCGTGGAATCAAGTCTGTTATGACAATTCATAACCTGAAATTCCAGGGTGTATATGATATCAAGACAGTACAGAATATCACAGGGCTGGATTCCTCTTATTTTACGCCGGACAAGTTAGCTTACTATAAGGATGGCAACCTGTTAAAGGGCGGACTTACTTATGCAGATGCGATCACTACAGTAAGCCAGACATACGCAGAAGAGATCAAGACAGCTTTCTATGGTGAACATCTTGACGGATTGCTCAATGCCAGAAGCAAGGACTTACGAGGCATTGTGAATGGCATTGATTATAATGAATATAATCCCGAAACAGATCAGTATATCATTCGCAAGTACAGGGCAGATAATTTCCGTAAGGAAAAGATCAAGAATAAGCGTGATCTGCAAAAACAGCTTGGACTGGAAGAAAATGACAAGAAGATGATGATCGGTATCGTGTCCAGATTAACAGATCAGAAAGGTATGGATCTGGTAGCGTATGTTATGGATGAACTCTGTCAGGATGAGATTCAGTTAGTTGTACTTGGTACCGGGGAAGAAAAATACGAGAATATGTTCCGGCATTTTGACTGGAAATATCATGGCAAGGTATCAGCCAATATCTATTATTCTGAGGAACTTTCCCACAGAATTTATGCGTCCTGTGATGCGTTCCTGATGCCTTCCCTGTTCGAACCGTGTGGCTTGAGCCAGTTGATGGCACTTCGTTATGGTACAGTACCTATTGTAAGGGAAACAGGTGGTCTGAAAGATACTGTAGAACCTTATAATGAATATGAGAGTAAGGGAACCGGATTTAGTTTCTGCAATTACAACGCTCATGAAATGCTGAACACTATTCGTTATGCGGAGAAGATATACTATGATAAGAAACGTGAATGGAATAAGATCATTGACAGAGCCATGGCGACAGATTATTCATGGAGTGTGTCAGCATTGAAGTATCAGGAAATGTACGATTGGTTGATCGACAATTAGGATTAAATAAAGCCACTTCACATAGAAGTGGCTTTTTCATGGAGGAAAAAGATGGCATTTGATGGAATTACGATAGCTTCCATTGTAAGAGAAATGAAAGAGAAAATAACCGGCGGAAGAATTTATAAGATCGCACAGCCGGAAAAGGATGAATTACTGATCACAGTTAAAAATAACGGAGGACAGATCAGAATGATCATGTCGGCAGATGCATCTCTGCCATTGCTGTATCTGACCCGGGAAAACAAGACCAGTCCCATGACTGCACCCAATTTCTGTATGCTGCTTCGTAAACATTTGCAGAATGCCAGAATTGTATCAGTGGAACAGCCTATGGGACTGGAACGTATCGTTAAGCTGCAGTTAGAGCATCTGAATGAATTGGGAGATCTATGTACAAAATATCTGGTCATTGAATTGATGGGAAAGCACAGTAATATTATCTTTTATGATGATAACAATGTGATCATAGACAGTATCAAGCATATCTCGGGAATGGTCAGCTCTGTCAGGGAGGTATTGCCGGGCAGAGAATACTTCATCCCGAATACACAGGACAAGGAAGATCCACTGACTGCATCCACAGATGAAGTCAGAAGAGTACTGACAGCCGTAAGCAAGCCGGTATTCAAAGCAATCTATGGCAGTTTTACAGGAATTTCCCCGTGCATCGCTCATGAAATATGCTACCGTGCAGGGGTAGATGCAGATAAACCCACAGCAGATCTGGATGAGACGGAAATGACTGCTGTATGCAATGTCTTTTGCCAGATCATGCAGGACGTAGTACAGGGCAGATTCGAGCCAAATGTTGTGTACGAGAATAAACAGCCTGTAGAATATGCTGCCATTAGACTGACTTCATATTCTGACACAAATGTCACTTTGTATGACAGTATGTCAGAACTGATCGAGCATTATTATGCGGAAAAGAATATCATTACCAGGATCAGACAGCGTTCTGTCGATTTGCGTCGAGTAGTGCAGACAGCTATGGAACGTAATGTGAAGAAATATGATTTACAGATGAAACAGTTGGAAGATACAGCAAAGAGAGAAAAGTATCGTATTTATGGTGAACTGCTCAATACCTACGGCTATGGAGCAAAAGAGGGAGCCAAGTCGCTGGAAGCTCTCAATTACTATACCAATGAAATGATCACGATTCCTCTGGACCCGACATTGAGCGCAGGAGAGAATGCCAAGAAATATTTCGATAAATATCAGAAGTTAAAGAGGACTTATGAAGCTCTTACAACGTTGACGAAAGAGACAAAGGAAGAGATTGAACATCTGGCATCTGTCAGTACAGCACTGGACATTGCACAGAAGGAAGAGGACCTCGTACAGATTAAGGAAGAACTGATCGAGAGCGGTTATATTCGCAGAAAGGGCGGTACGAAGCGTGTGAAGATCACCAGCAGGCCTTTTCATTATATCAGCAGCGATGGTTTTGATATTTATGTAGGTAAGAATAATTACCAGAACGAAGAACTTACTTTTAAGTTCGCAACTGGTAATGACTGGTGGTTCCATGCCAAGGGCATGCCTGGTTCCCATGTGATCGTTAAGACCAATGGAGCAGAGATGACAGACCGCGCCTATGAAGAAGCCGGCAGACTGGCTGCCTATTATTCTCAGGCAAAAGGGCAGGAGAAGATAGAGATCGATTATACCCAGAAGAAGAATGTGAAGAAACCAAATGGCTCCAAACCGGGTTTTGTAGTGTATTATACCAACTATTCACTGGTGATCGATTCCGATATCAGTGGACTGGAACTGGTGAAAGAGTAAGTTCCAGTCGAAAGAGATCTGCCGGAATATAGTGTTTACTGGAGATTAAAATGCGTCCACTTTCATCACAGATATTCTCCTGTATCAGTAAAAAGGAATTATGTTCAGATATGGCATATTTCTCTGCAGTATAATTACCTGTTGTAGTATAAGAGCAGATTCTGCGGCTGGTGGACATAGATTGATAACAACCTGTCTCCAGATAGGAGAGAAGCTGATCAGGGTAATTCAAGTCAATCTGTTTTTCTGCAACCTGTTCGATTGGCAGAAAGCTTAGAGAATAGGCGAAAGGAACATTTTCCTTCTTATACCAGCGGTCTGCAATTACGACAGCAGGTGTATACTGATCCAGCGTATCCATAATAGATTTCGTAGGAGGTTCCATACGAAAGTCCAGTTCAGTAGAGTCTGGAGTTTCTGTGCAGTAAGCGTAAACAGGATGCATGATTTTAGACATGTCTATATTTTTATCTTTTTTTGTGCCGGGTGTACAAATAAAATTTCCTACACCTGGTACATTTTTTACAATCCCATCTTCAATAAAAAGGGAAAGTGCCTTGCGCAGAGTCATGCGGCTGACACCCATCTGTTCAGCAAGTACGGCTTCAGAAGGAAGCTGCGATCCAACAGGGTAAATCCCGCTCTGAATCTGTTCATATAATCTGTCATATACTTTGACATGTTTCAATTTTTTCTTGGTTGAAGAATCTGTTACTGCCATGAAATCTCCTTTATTTAAACAGGTATATTTTCTTTCATTCATGATAAAACTATATGTATGGAATGTCAACCGGTATCAGGATGTACAGGTATGGAATTGTATATAGTATACAAAAAAGTTCCGGTTTTTTTATCAAACAATAGTATTGAAAATAGACATGTATAAATATATAATTCAAGTATAGTAAAATAGGTTATACAGGTACATATTTATAAGGAGGATACCATCATGCAGAACTATTCAGGAGAAGTCGGATTGCAGTATCATTTACAGATCAGACCGGGGGATGTGGGACGTTATGTGATCTTACCAGGTGACCCCAAGAGATGTGAGAAGATCGCCAGACATTTTGATGATGCGAAGTTAATTGCCGACAGCAGAGAGTTCGTTACCTATACAGGTTATCTTGACGGAGAAAAGGTGAGTGTAACATCAACAGGTATTGGTGGTCCATCGGCATCTATCGCAATGGAAGAACTGGTACAGTGTGGAGCAGATACCTTTATCCGTGTGGGCACCTGCGGTGGTATTGATCTGGATGTAAAGGGCGGAGATATCGTAGTTGCAACTGGTGCTGTTCGTATGGAAGGAACAAGCCGTGAGTACGCACCGATTGAATATCCGGCAGTGGCAGATCTGGAGGTAACCAATGCAATCGTAGCAGCAGCAAAGGAATTGGGCTATACATACCATACAGGTGTTGTACAGTGTAAAGATGCATTTTATGGACAGCATGAGCCGGAGAGAATGCCGGTAAGCTATGAACTTCTGAATAAGTGGGAAGCCTGGAAGCGTCTGGGATGTAAAGCATCCGAGATGGAATCTGCAGCATTATTTATTGCAGCAGCTCATTTAAGAGTACGTTGCGGCTCCAATTTCCTGGTAGTTGGCAATCAGGAGCGTAATGCGCGTGGAATGGACAACCCTATCGTACATGATACAGAAGCTGCGATCACAGTAGGTGTGGAAGCTATTCGTAAGCTTATCAAAGCAGATCGTGAAAAATAATAATTTAAAAAGGAGACAGAAACATGGAGATAAAGAAATATCGTAGAATTTTTACAATCGTTATTGATTCCTGTGGTATCGGTAATGCAAAAGATGCGGCAGAATACCATGATGCAGGAACTGACACATTAGGACATATTGCGCAGACAGTAGGGAATCTGAACATTCCCAATATGCAGAAGCTGGGAATTGCCAATTTAAAGGAGTTAAAGAATATTGCACCTGTAGAGAAGCCACTGGCTTACTATACTAGGATGAATGAAGCAAGTACCGGAAAAGATACCATGACAGGACATTGGGAAATGATGGGACTTCATATTACGACTCCATTCCAGACCTTTACAGAGACAGGTTTTCCAAAAGAATTGATCGAGGAACTGGAGAAGAGAACAGGACACAAGGTAATCGGTAATAAGAGCGCCAGCGGAACAGAGATTCTGGATGAACTTGCTGAGGAAGAAATTGCAACAGGTCATATGATCGTGTATACATCTGCTGATTCCGTACTTCAGATCTGCGGAAATGAGGAAACTTTTGGACTGGATGAATTGTATCGTTGCTGTGAGATTGCCCGTGAACTTACCCTGAGAGATGAGTGGAAGGTCGGTCGTGTAATTGCCCGTCCTTATGTAGGGAAGAAGAAAGGGGAATTCAAACGTACCAGCAATCGTCATGACTATGCATTGAAGCCTTATGGAAGAACGGCATTGAATGCATTGAAGGATGCAGGATACGATGTGATCTCAGTTGGTAAGATCAGTGATATCTTTGACGGAGAGGGAATCACAGAGTCTAACAAATCCAAGAGTTCTGTACATGGAATGGAGCAGACGATTGAAATTGCAGGAAGAGATTTTACAGGATTCTGTTTTGTAAATCTGGTAGATTTTGATGCTCTGTGGGGACATAGAAGAAATGTAAAAGGCTATGCAGAAGAATTAGAGCGTTTCGATGTAAAACTCGGCGAACTGTTAAAGGTGCTTCGTGAGGATGATCTTCTGATCATCACCGCAGACCACGGCAATGATCCTACTTATACAGGAACAGACCATACGAGAGAACAGGTTCCATTTGTTGCATATTCACCATCTATGAAAGGTTCTGGAAAACTGGAAGATACAGATACTTTTGCAGTGATCGGTGCAACAATTGCCGATAACTTTGGTGTAGAGATGCCTCAAAATACAATCGGAACATCACTTTTATCCCAATTAGTATAGTATGCAAAAAGGAGCAAAACCATCGTTTTTGTGGTTTTGCTCCTTCTATTTTATGATGTTTATTTTGTCTGCTTTTTGATAAGTGTGCAAAGCACAAGGAATAATGCGAGACTGCCAATGGTGATCACGATACCGGCATTGAAACCTGCAGGATAGTAGGAAAGTGCAATTGTATGCTCTCCTTCTGTCAGGTAGGTACTAATCATGGTATCTTCAAAGAGATCTACGGTAGCTTCTTTGCCATCAACAAGAAGTGTCCAACCAGGTTCGTATGGAATGGACAGAACCAGTTCTCCGGGAGTAGTAACTATGATATGACCGTTTACATGTGTCTCATCATAAGAATCTACAGTCATGGTCTGAGAATTCAGACTGTCTATGAAATTTCCAAGGACACCTTCATCCACATAGTAAGCGATGAGGTTCAGATCTTCTCCATTTTCAGAGGTCAAAGTAAGCAGAGAACCTGCTTCGTGGTATCCCAGATCCAGAATATATTTTTTCTTTATTGTCTTAAATGTCTTATCATCAGAACCATAACGCAGTTTAATATTATCTATTTTGGTATTGCTTGTGTATGCATACAGATGACCGGAAGTTTCTACATTGATCGTAGCGCGTCCTCCATCCTGATCGACCAGTACAGGGATAAATACGTCACCCTCTGTTCCTAGAGTATTTACCAGATAATTCTGGCGTTCTATGGGGTTAAGATGATCAACATAGCTGACTTCGTTATCTTCATGCAGATTTTCCTGTACATCATCGGCACTGCTGAACAATTCTTCCAGAGAATCATCCTTACGTGACTGGGTGGAGGTATTCAGCCCTGAATCCGTTAATGCATTATGGTGGGCAGTGATCGTATCCATATCAGAAGAAGATACCATATCGGATGAGATCATATAACCAAGTGGCAGGGAATAATTATTTCGATACAGATATAATTTTCCCTCTGTGTCCGCCAGGCTGAACAGAGAATCATAACCACGGTCCATTGTATACAACATATATCTGTTTGTCAGCAATGCTGCTGTAACAGGAGTAGCACCGTCATAACAGTAGTACACACGACTGCTCTTCATGCCATATTTTTCATAGAAATCCTTGACCAGAGCATTGGAAGTAGAGGAAAAATAGGAAGCAGATGGAAAACCGATCAACATGGCATCATTCTGGGTCCTGCGGGCAAATTTTTCAAAACGGAAGAAGTCATCTTCATTTTCCATGGTTCGTTCTGTCAGGGTCTGGTATGAATCATAATTTGATAAATAGGTGCTTCTTGATACAGTAGAAACACTGGTCAGGTACATATTGATACCGGATTCGGCAACGACCAGAACAAGAGTCATGATCGTCAGAATTTTTGTGGCATTCTGGTTGAGCCTGTAAGCGTGGATCATGCTTGCATAACAGATAAGGAAAATACCTGTGAACAGGAAGCATGCACCTGTGAAAGAATCATCTGTGATCAGCTTCTCACAAAGGAGAATAAAGGCAAGGACGCCCAGGAATAATCCCATGATCTCATTTCCTGAATGTTCACGGATGTGCATAAAGGCTTCAAAACACATGGCGAGCAGTAGGAAAATATACAGGAATGACTGTCTGGCGGGCAGAGAATCCGGGTAATTGAGTCCGTGCCAGATAAAGTTCAACACATTTGTGGAATAGCTGATCAGGATAAAAGCCAACAGGATCAGCTTGGGAGCCTTCTCGCGGATTGGAATCTTTTTCTGCATCATATAGAGTGGAAGCAGTAGAAATACGGCAACACCGCAATATATGTTAGGCCAGTGATCAAGACCGGTCTCTACTGTTACATTGAAGCAGTGTCTTGCCAGCATATCAATGACGGAAAAGTAGGACTTGATCGTTTTGGGAAAGTTTACGTCACTGAATTCTGTAAAACGAAGCGCAGCAACTTCCGGCAACAGCAGGATTGCCGCAATACCCCCTGCTAACAGGGAATAAACTCCAAAACGGATAACTGCCTTTACATAGAAGTTCTGGAACCGTGCAGAAAAAGGAATTGCCAAAGCTCTGGAATTATCCTGTTTATGAGGATTTTTTGCAACCAGAAGTACGATAAAGTAAAGTACAAGGAAAATACATATCATAATGGACAGGTAGTAATTGGACAGGATAGAAAGACCAAGCATAATGCAGTAAAGTCTGCCGTCTCCCTGTTCTACCAGTTTCTCCAACGCCAGGATGATGATTGGCGCCAGTACAATACAATCAAGCCACATTACATTCCAGCTATAGGCTGCCATGTAACCGGACAGGGCATAAAAGGTGGAAAAAAATAGAATAGCATAGGTTTCAGTGTGGAAGTGTTTACGCAGATAGACTGCAAAAGTCATTCCACATAATCCTGTTTTCAGAACCACCATGTAGGTAATGAATTCCATAAGATGTCCTTCCGGACAGAATATGGCTAACCAGTTTGTAGGACTTGCCAGATAATATACATACAAAGCAAGAAAGTTGGAACCAATACCTGTATTCCAGGAATAGAACAGGCTCTCTCCATTCTTCAGTTTATGATAGAATTCCACCAGAAATGGAAAGTACTGGTGATACATGTCAATATGCAGGAAAGATCTGTCACCGAAAGGATAGATTTCCCTTATGGCAAAGATGACAAGCATAATAACAGTAGGAATCAGAAAAGCAAATAAATACAATTTGTTAAATGTAATTTTCTTTTTGTTTTTCATAGTCGTAGTCTCCGTTTATTTTTGACTGAATATATTATAATATTGTAGCGTCATATATGTGTTCAGAGTATCTTTTACTTCTTTGACAGGAGTACTGATACCATTGGAATCCACAGCACGAATAGCAGAAATAATGGGGAAATCCTGTTCCAGTCCAACCAGATAATTTCTGTAATTATAAAGTGGAAGTCCGGCTGTCTGCAGAACTTTGCCACCAAGGTAATTGGCACTGGTTTCCACATTGCTTTCACCATCAATATCAAAATTTGCCCAGATCAGGAAAGGTACTTTATAGCGAAGTGCTTCATCTTCATCGGATAGGGCATCTCCTGATTTACCATTGAGCTTCCAGACTGGTGCAGCAACGGAATCAGATGGCTGGTGATCACCGAAAAATACGATGATGGTATCTTCCTCTGCCTGTGAGAAATAATCGATTAAATATTCCAGAGCTTCATCGGATAATTTGATCAGAGACAGATAATTCGGAAGAATTCTGGATTTTGTACCCTCTACAGTGATATCAGGATGGAAATTATCATATTCTTCGCTGTAAGAGGAATGGTTCTGCATCGTCACGTTAAAAATGAAAAATGGTGTATTTTTATCCTTTTGTTCATATAATTCAATGATTTTATCATAGCAGGATTTATCACTGACATATTTTCTGATCTTGTGAGGATTTACCCAGTCTTTTAAGGAATAGAAGGTATCGAATCCGAGTAACGGATATACTTTGTCTCTGTCCCAGCCGGAGGCATTATACGGATGCATTGCAATTGTATCATACCCCTGCTCTTTGAAATAGGTAGCAAGAGAATAGTCATTGTGTTTTACATATTGCTGATAAGCAACACTGCCCTGTGGCAGAAATGCCATTGTATTACCGGTCAGAAATTCAAATTCAGTATTAGCTGTATTACCACCCAGAACGGATACGTTCAGATAGCCTGAAATAGTATTCGGGGTATTTCCCTGCATGACAGAATGCAGAAATGGCATATAATCTTCGTTTGTTTCAAAGTCTCCAAGGACAGACAAATCAGAAAAAGCTTCATTCATGATAACGATCACGTTAGGTGAAGAAGAAGCGGAATCTTCTTCTATTGGAATATCATAAGAAGAAAGCAGGTCGGCTGCATCTTCTTTGTTGTAACCGGATGGTTTTTCGACCGTCACATATTTTAATTCCATTAGAAATGCTACGGCAGTACCATCTCTTTTACTCATAACAGTGGGGGTAAAAAGTTTATCATACAGTTTGAAGCGAACAATAGTGCTGTCCTGATGGAGCATAGAAGTAAAACCCCACAGGAGAACAAAACTTGCAACAAAGCCTCCGATTCTTATTCTCCAGTCTTTTTTTAATTTGAAAGTGATCCGTGATTCCAGAATTAACAGAAGTATAAAGCCTATCAGGACAAAAACCGTTTCTTTTCCCAGAGTGTACTTGAAATTGTTGGCAACACTGGCAGCAGTCCCGATTGATAGAATATCCCAGGGCATAATAGGTGCAGAACGGAATTCAAGCACATAATAATTGGCAAGTCCAATGACCATAAACAGGATAGTCTGACAGCGCAGTGCGGTTTTTAACCTGCCGAACAGAAACAGAAGCAGTGCCATGATCAGTTCGAACAGCACGATGTTTAATAGCTGGATCCGTATTTTCATGGTAGTAAAAGGATTGTGCGTATACCACTCAAACAGGTACAGTATTATAATAGGAAAAAGTACCATGGGAAGTATGGTTTTAAATGTTTTTTTTAATTGATTCATAATATAAAGTCCTCCATGCTGTCTGTAAACAACAGGTACATTCTGTGTAAAATAAAACAGCTACCTTACAATAGCATTTTTGGACGATTCTTTCAAGATACATGATATAAAAATAAATGCACGGCACTGAGGCTCATGCATTTTCCTTTAAAAGTTCTAACCGTTCATTCAGATAAATCCGGCTCTTCTGGCCAATATATATATAATTTTCGGGATGCTCATTAATATCGTCAATACGATGTTGCAGATCGTGGACGTTATCGATACCTGCTCTTCTGAGAGTGTTATACAATGTAAGAGTATAATTATGACTACTGTCATCTACTATCAACTGATACAGATCGCTGTTCATAAGATCCTCAATATTTTTATTTTTTAAATTGACGCAGATCTGTCGGGCGCGTTCCACGGATATCTGATATTTATGGGCAATTTCCTTGTAAGTGCTTCCCTGTTGACGCATTTCATACACTGCAAGATTTCGCTCTTTGTTATTCATTCTGTTGACCTTTCTGTAGTATGTGTGGTATTTCTTATCGACATTGTAACAGAATTATGTCAACTTTGGAAGCTCTTTTTTTATGGAATTACGATATTCTGTAGGAGTACAGTCCATATATTTGCGAAATATCTTATTATAATAACTGGTGTTGTTAAATCCTACAGAGCCTGCAATCTCAGATATGGATTCCTGCGGTTTGCGGTGCATACGTTTCGTGGATTCCATGATACGATATTTCATGAGATATTCAAAAGGAGTAGTATTCAGAGTACGTTTAAAACACCGGCAGCATTCACTTTTACTTACCATAATGGAACCGGCAATATCTTCCAGTGTAACTGTTTCCATAAAATGTTCCTGAATATAGAGGATTGCCTGTTTTACACGCTGTTCGTCCTGAACAGCGGTTTTCGGGACAGAACCTGATACAAGAGCCGTGCTCATTTTGTAAAGCTGGTACCAGATACGCAGCAGAACTGATTTGGTCAAAAGCTCATAACCGTCTTCTTTGAGGTCATTTAAAGACAGAATCTCCCTAATCTCAGACAGATAATTTTCATAATCAGGACTGTCCTTGGTGATATGAATATGTTTTAGGGCAGAATCATGAAGTACAGGCGCAATGTATTTTTTTTCCAGTTCCAACTGGCCAAAGCCAAATATAAAAGTAGGGTGAACTACGATAGAATATAACAGACAACCATCGGTCTGAACCGGTGTGATAAAATGGCGTACATTCTGGTTAATGAATACCAGATCCCCTTGGGATGCCAGGATATTTTCTTCTTCACATGTAACATAGACCTGACCTGAGACGATGTATTCCAGTTCAATTTCTTCATGCCAGTGCCAACGAATCAACAGAGGATCAGCCTGAGTAAAATTGAGACAACTGATTTCTATCGGGTAATCGTTCTGCAATAAATTACGGCTGCGTTTTACGTAGTAATCTGGGTCTTCAAAAGAATGATAATCAGACATGAAGGAACTCCTTTCTGTAGTAAATTGTAAATTAACCTATTATATTTTAACACATTTAGTAGAAAAATACATGGAAAAAGTAGTAAGACTGTTGTATAATTTTATGTAAATCGGTCCTTTGTTGCAAAGGAAACACGAAAGACAGTTTGCAGATTACTGAAAGTTATGGAGAGTAATATGAAAAACAGGCTGACAAAAGTTCTTGAAATTTTATTTATAATAAGTTCTGTCCTTTTATTTGCTGTTTTTATGGTACTTCAGTTTACGAGAAGAGATGAATTTTCACCACTTAATTATCAAGTCGCATATCTGGAGGATGGCGCAACTTTGCTTCTTGAAGACGGTACTTCAATGCCGATTCAGGGAGACAATGGTTACTTTACCTATCCGGATGCCAAAGCAGGTGAACTGGTCACTATTGTTATGGAACTTCCACAGATTACGGATTACAATATGTACATTACGATATTCAGTACAGAACAGGATATTGGAATATACATAGATGGGGGAGAGAGAGCATATTATAGTGATAAGAAGAGCAGATTAGCAGGAACTTACAGTGCCAGCTGTTTTGTCTCCGTTCCGGTATACCCACAAGATAGCGGGATGGAACTGAAAGTTACATATAAGACTTCAATTGGCACTTATGCAGGCGTTCTGGCCTGTCCAAGATATTCCACACAGCAGGATATGTTGTACTGGATATTTTTCCGCTATATAGGGCAGATCATTGCAGCAATCTTACTGGTTGCAGTAGGATTGATTTTCATTATTTTTGGAATTGTACTCAAAAGGAAGAACAGAGACAGCAAAGGAATAGGATATCTGGGTATATTTTCAATTGTTATTGCAATATGGCTGTTATGCCAGTCCAATATGCGTGTATTCTACAGCAGTTATCTGCCCGGTGTGAATCTGATGACATTTTATATGGTCATGATAGCACCAATCCCGATATTGATGTTTTTTAATGAACTGATGAAATACCAGTATCAGACCCAGTTTAATGTTTTGATCCTGATATCAGTTGCAGATGTAGTTTTTTGCCATTTTATGGAGTTTACAGGACTTGAGGATGCGATCAATCTTTTGCCGGTCGCGCATATGATCATTACGGTATGCTGTTTTGTATGTCTGGTGGATTTCTGCAAATATATCAAACATGGAGATATTGCAGAACCAAGGTCGGTCATTATTGGTATGATAGGATTTTTCAGTGTTATCATACTGGAAGAGGTTAATCTGTTGTTCCTTGATCTTTTCTTTGTAGGAAAGTATCTTGGCTATGGAATTTTGTTCTTCCTGATCAATTTTGGCTATGCAGCATTCAGAAGTTCTGAGGAGCAGGAGAGAGAATACCAGGAAGCAGTGCATGCAAATAAGGTAAAGAGCGATTTCCTTGCGAATATGTCACATGAGATCAGAACGCCGATCAGCACGATCATGGGCATGAATGAAATGATCATCAATGAATGTGATGATCGTGATATTATCAATTATGCGCAGAACATAAGAAGTGCAAGTAATGTGTTGCTGTCTTTGGTAAATGATATTCTGGATTTTACTAAAATTGAAGCCGGTAAAATGGAAATCACTCCCGTACGCTATGAATTGCGTAACGTACTGAATGATCTGGTGCAGTCTATTGGTGCCAGAGCGACTGCCAAGGGGCTTGGGCTGGAACTTGACGTTGAAAAGAATACACCGAATCTGCTATATGGAGATGAGCTTAGAATTAAACAGGCAGTAACAAACCTGTTAACAAATGCAGTCAAGTATACACAAAAAGGCGGCATAACACTTTCGGTAAGACATGTGAATGTATCAGATGATGAATTACGTCTGTATATCAGTGTATCCGATACAGGAATTGGTATACGCAGGGAAGATCAGGAGAGGCTGTTCGAGTCCTTTGTCAGACTTGATGAGAACAGGAATCGAAGCATTGAGGGAACCGGGCTCGGACTTGCAATTACAAATCATATTATCAATGAAATGCAGGGAACTATTGAGATTAAAAGTGAATATGGTAAAGGTTCGACCTTTACGATTTCTGTTTTGCAGAAGGTATTGGACAGGCAACCCGTTGGAAAGTTTGAGGACTGGTATCAGTATACGGTAAAACGACCTAAACAATATCTTGAACAGTATGATGCCTCTGGTGTCAGATTACTGGTAGTAGATGATAATGAGATGAACCTGGAAGTCATCAAAGGTCTTTTGAAGAAAACGGGTGCACAGATAGATGCCGTTACCAATGGAAAAGACTGCCTGAAGCTGATTAAAGATAAAGAGTATGACCTGATATTGATGGATCATATGATGCCGGACATGGATGGGATAGAAACATTTCAAAAGATACAGGAACTCAGACCCATGGGATGCAGGCATACACCGGTAATTGCATTGACAGCAAACGCTGTATCAGGCGCAAGGGAAGAATATTTGAGGCATGGATTTGCAGATTACATTGCAAAGCCCGTAGAATATAAGAAACTGATCGAGGTTATGAAGAAATTTCTGCCTGCTAAGGTAAAACTTCGAAAGGAAGTAGAAAATACACAGATCGTGTGTGAGGATTATCTGGAAAGGAGAGGAATCCACACAGAGGCTGCATTGAAATATACAGCAGGTGACTTTGACCAGTATGTTCATTTGCTGGAACTGTTTACCCAGGACAGGGGACAGGATAAACAGCAATTGCTTGGGGAGGCATATGAACAGTTTAACTGGAAGAATTACACCACGTATGTGCATGGACTTAAGAATTGTGCGCGTATGATCGGCGCTGATGAACTTGCAGATATGGCATACGAACATGAGTGTAAGAGTAAAGAGCATGACAGAAAATATATAAAACAAAATTATGGAGTTTTAATTAATAAATGGAACGAAACAGTCGATATCATTTTAGAATATCTGGATAAACATGCGGAATCTGCAATGTGGAACAAGGCACAGCAAACTTCAGCAGATAAACCCGACCTGCAGGAGGGGCAATGGAGAGAAGAACTGGAACGCATTGCTGCATATCTGGATATCTTTAAAAAGAAAGAAGCACTTGGACTGTTGGAGGGGCTGAATCGGTATGACTTGTCAACAGATCAGGAACAACAGGTTCAGGAGATCATAAAGGCTGTGAAAAATTATGATTATGAGAGAGCAATCATGTTGCTTCGGCAATGAGAACTGCAATAAGGGTTATAAGTAGGAAGGAAAGTAATATGCATACAGTAGTGACACCTGAAGAGCAGAAAAAGGTATTAGAACTGGAGAAAATGAAACGTAGTCTGGAGTTACAGCTTCAGGAGATGGCAAAAAAAATGGAGGAGCAGCAACAGCAGATCGCAATGGCGAGAAGGGATGCTCTGACAGGACTGCGTAACCGTGAAGGAGTTGCAGATCAGATCAACACGATTCTACGTAGAGAAAATGAAGGAACTTTCTTTATTATGGACATGGATAATTTTAAGGGAGTAAATGACACCTATGGACATATAGAGGGAGATCATGTGCTTGTGCGCTTTGCTCAGGCATTGAGAAAGGTAATTGAACCGGGAGATATTGTTGCAAGGATCGGCGGTGATGAATTCATTTTATTCACGCCGGGCAGACATCACAGAGGAGATATCAGGGAGAAAGCCGCACTTATCATACGACGTGTTGAAAGGGAACTGGTCACGCCGGGCCGGCTGGTACGTGTAACGGTATCTATGGGGATTGCTCAGGCTCCAATGGACGGAGTTACGTTTGAGGCACTATATACAAATGCAGACAAGGCGTTGTACTTTGTAAAAAATGACGGAAAAAATTCATTTCGTTTTTTTGATGAGATGGATAAGGACAGAAAGAAAAAGGATACGCCAAAGGCAACGATCGCAGAAATTACAACAAGGTTAAGGGAGAAGAAAATGGAAGGATCATTTGTAGTAGAATATGGCAACTTTGAGAAGATATATCGCTTTTTGGAACGTAATATTGCAAGAGAAAACAGGCAGGTGCAGTGTGTTCTGTTTACAGTAAATGAGCCGGAAGATAAGGTGTTGGACAGTTTTGCACTTCAGAGACAGATGGAACACCTGGAGCATGCGGTTACTTCTTCGCTTAGAAAAGGCGATGTAACAACCAACTATAGTTCCAGTCAGATGCTTGCGTTGCTTGTAGATGCTAACCAGGAAAATGCACAGATCGTAGTAGACAGAATTTTACAAAAGTATCAGAAAGAAGCAGGTGGGGATGCCATGTTAATTGACTATGAGGCACAACCGCTTATGCCGGAGGAACAGGTATACTAAGATAAAGGGGTTGGGACTATGTATACGATATTGGTAGTAGATGATGAACCGGCTAATTTACAGATGGTGGAATATGCTCTGTGTGATGAATATGAAGTAATTCCAGTCAAAAGTGGTCCGATGGCATTGAAGTATCTGGAGGGGAATGTGCCGGACCTGATCCTGCTCGATATCAGGATGCCGCAGATGGATGGTTTTGAAGTTTATGAACAGATAAAGAAGAAAGAGGTACTACAGGATATTCCTGTTATTTTTCTGACTGCGGCAAATGATGTGGAAACTGAGGAGAACTGTTTTGAAATGGGCGCAGTCGATTTTATTGGAAAACCATTTGAACCAAAAATCGTATTAAGACGTGTAAAAAGAACACTGGAACTGATACATAAAAGCAGTGAGAAGGGATATACCCTTGCCAAACAGTCACCACAGGATGTGCTCTCTAATGACAGGGGCAAAACATTGGCTGTTACTGTAAATGGAATGGACATCCGGATATTCCAGACAGAGATATATTATATAGAAGTGTTTAATAATACGTGTATCATTCGTACTGTAAATCGTGAACTGGCTGTCAGGGAGACTTTGGACCATATGCAGCAGAGGCTTGATGATAATTTTATCAGAGCAGGCAGAAGTTATCTCATTAATGTGAAATATGTAACAGAAATTGCGGATGATATTGTGATTATTCAGAATGGTAAGAGAATACGACTTCCGAGACGAAATAAGAAAGAGATTGCAAAAGAAATACTGCAGAAGTCCGGTGAAGTTAATTACTAAACATTTGTTGCCATTCACCACGGAAAATGACCATTCACCACAGTTCTATTGCGAAATGCTTGATTCTCTGTATACTGTAATTTGTGGACAAGAGGGATAAAGAGAAGAGAGAGCAAATAGTGAGAGGTTCGGTACCTGATCCGAATTCCTGTGACAAAGGATGGTTTATATGAAGACGATACTGGCCGTGGATGACAGAAGAGAAAATCTGGCTGTAATTGAACAGCTTCTGTCCGGAGATTATCAGGTCATAGCTGTTAACAGTAGAGCGATGGCACTGAAATTTCTTAAGCAGAGATTACCGAATCTCGTACTGGTGAATACTGAGATGTCGGAAATGGACGGTCTGCGGCTGTGCGTCGAGATGAGGGAGAACGAGAAGTGGGAGAAGATACTGGTAGAGAGAATAGTATGTCCTCTTGATGCGGATAAATTAAGGCAACAGGTTGAGATGTTGTTCTGGGCAGGAGCACAAGAGGATAATGCGTATCTTCCTGTAGTTAAAGAGGGGAAGATTGTGGAAGTTCCGGTAGAACAGATTGAGTGTGTTGAAATATTTAATCAGGTCGTAATTGTGAGATTACAGTATCAGGAATTGCAGACCAAAATGACACAGGAGCATATAAAGAAATGTTTAGGAAAACGTTTTATGAATATTGGAGATGTGCTTCTTGTCAATAAGAAAATGATACGTCGAGTAGCAGACGGGATAATATATATGAAAAGTGGCAGAGAATATGTAATGCCATTATATGAGCGGAAAAAACTGACAGAACAGATCAGAGTACTGCTGATGCAAAGACAGAGAGAAGCATAGTAGTAAAGATAAAAGCAGATCAGGAGAATCACGAAAGTGATTCTTTTTTGTTTTTGCAAAACTTCTGGATTACAAAATGGTAGTGGTTATGGCATCGGAAATTGCTGTTTCTATTGCTGCATCATGGATAAGATTAATTAAATTTACTTAAAAGTAAAATGATTCAAAAGATAATAAAGAATATATTGTAATTTCTGCTGTTTTGTGTTACAACTAAAATATTGAAAAGGTTACATAAATAATATTGGAGGGAATGTGCAGGAAATTTGCACAGAAATGTGGAAAATATGAAAACAGGAAAAAATTACAAATTCTGGTTTGCAACTGGTTCACAGGATTTATATGGGGATGAGTGTCTCAAGAAAGTAGCAGAACATTCTAAAATTATTGTAGAAGGTCTGAATAAATCCGGGTTATTGCCTTATGAAGTAGTATGGAAACCGACATTGATCACAAATGAAGTGATCAGAAAGACATTTAATGAAGCAAATGCAGATGCAGAATGTGCGGGCGTGATCACATGGATGCATACATTTTCACCGGCCAAGTCATGGATTCTTGGTTTGCAGGAATACAGGAAGCCATTGATGCATTTTCACACACAGTTCAATGAAGAGATTCCTTACGATACGATAGATATGGATTTTATGAATGAGAACCAGTCTGCACACGGAGATCGTGAATACGGACATATTGTGAGCAGAATGGGTATTGAGCGTAAGATCGTGGTAGGGTATTGGCAGAATCCTGAAGTGATCGCCAAGATTGCTCAGTGGATGGTAACAGCAGTAGGTGTTATGGAGTCTTCACATATACGTGTATGCCGTTTTGGTGACAATATGAACAATGTGGCAGTTACCGAGGGTGATAAGGTAGAAGCACAGATCAAATTCGGTTGGGAGATCGATCATTATAATGTAAATGATCTGGTAGAATATGTGGATGCTGTACCTGCAGGAGATATCAGTGCTTTGACAGATGAATATTACAGCAAGTACCAGATTTTATTAGAGGGCAGAGATGCAGCAGAATTTAGAAAACATGTAGAGGTACAGGCAGCGATTGAAATTGGACTGGAGAAATTCCTGACAGAACGTGATTATCATGCAATCGTAACTCATTTCGGTATGCTGGGTGGTCTGAAGCAGCTTCCGGGTCTGGCTATTCAGAGACTGATGGAGAAAGGCTATGGCTTTGGTGCAGAAGGTGACTGGAAGACAGCAGCAATGGTTCGTCTGATGAAGATCATGGCAGCCAATGTCAAGGATGCAAAGGGTACTTCCTTCATGGAAGATTATACTTATAACTTCGTACCGGGTAAGGAAGGTATTCTGGAAGCGCATATGCTTGAAGTATGCCCGACCATAGCAGACGGTTCTGTTTCAATCAAAGTATGCCCTCTCAGCATGGGTAACAGAGAAGATCCTGCCAGACTTGTATTCACATCCAAGACTGGTTCGGCAGTAGCTACTTCACTGGTTGATCTGGGCAATCGTTTCCGCCTTATCATCAATGCAGTTGATTGCAAGAAGACAGAGAAGCCAATGCCTAAACTGCCGGTAGCAACTGCTTTCTGGACACCACAGCCTGATCTGGCAACAGGTGCAGAAGCATGGATTCTGGCTGGCGGTGCACATCATACAGCGTTCTCCTATGATCTGACAGTAGAACAGATGGTAGACTGGGCTGATGCAATGGGTATTGAAGCTGTTGTAATTGATAATAATACAGATATCAGAACTCTCAAGAACGAGTTGAGATGGAATGCAATTGCGTATAAATAAGTACGAAATCAGCTAAAGTAGAGACGTTTGGGTTTCTCAACGTATTCCACTTCATCCAGTTGGGTGAAGGCATCAATGAAATCTTCACGGATGGTAACGATAGCGTATCCGTTGATAAGTGGTTCTACATGGATGACTTCAGATTCCAGACGGGTAAGCTGACCATGATATTTAACAATAAGTTCCCATGTCCTTGCTACAGGATCGTATCCCGTAGCAAGGGATGGGGACTTTTCCTTTTCTTCCGCAGAGGCTTGCAGCGCCAGATTCAACAAATTTTCTAATTTCTGACTTGGCATACACTCTATCCCCCATTTCCCGGTATTCCAATATCTTTTACTTAGGGCGTACGGTAAGTCTCCTGATAAATCCATCTTTATCGACTTCACGTACAGTTGCAATTGCCATGATATGATATCCGCCGAAGTTGGCAATGAATTCAGCCTGCTCCTTATTTACAACTTCTGCTCCTATTATAGAATATTGACGAAATCCGAATTTGTTACGGAAGAACATATTAATTGCTTCTCTACCATAAATATGATATTCCCTCTGATTGGAAGAGTTAGAACAGTAATCACACAGAATACCATCCTTTGTAAACAGGTCGGCAAGACCTGCAAAATCTTTATTTTCCATAGCTTCTACATATTTTTCGATTGGTTTCATAATTGATCACCCCTTGATTTAATATACTTTTTCAGAATTGAGCAGAGCATCTGTACCGCCATCAACGAACATGACATTGCCATTGATGCCGCTTGCCTTATGGGATACGAGGAAGATCATGACTTCAGCGATTTCTTCCGGGTCCATCAGAGTTTCCAGACCGAACTTGGTAGGGATAGGCAGGGCGTTCAGCGCCATTTTGGCAGTAGTGCTCATAGTAGCAGTCATGGCAGTATTGACATTGCCGGGAGCAATTGCGTTGATACGTACACCATTGGCAGCCCAGGATGCTGATACACGTCTTACCCAGCGGGCAAGTGCATATTTGGTAGATACATAGAGACTGTTACCTACACTGAGACTGGAAGAATCCAGTTCATTGACCAGTTCCAGAATTTTCTTCTCATCATCGATATTATTGAGGAGGTCGACCAGATCCATTCTGCCTGCACCCTGTGAAATGGTATTGGATGCTGTGACAACGCAGCTACCATGCTTTTTTTCAAGCAGATCATATGCCCCTTTGGCAATTGCTATTGTTCCGAAATAATTAAGAGAAACGATCAATGCCAGATTACCGCATGCACCGGATACTCCGGCGTTGCAGATCATGCCGTCAAGTCCGTCCGGGCATAGCCTGTGAAGTTCATTGATTGCCTGTTTTCTGCCTTCTTCGGATGCCAGATTGACACAGATGTCTCCACCTTTCAGATCAATATTGATAACCTGATTGCCTTCTGCTTCCAGTAATTCTTTTGTTTTGGCGCCAATTCCACTGGATGCGCCTGTGATTGCATATACACCCATAATTAAACCTCCGTTTTATTACTGATTTTTTTGTCCTTGCGATTCCTTATGAACCTCATTATAATAAAAAGTGGTATCTTTTAAATAACCAAATTAAAGAAAAATGAGGAGACCAGATTGAAATGTTGACTTATGATCTGTCTGAAAAAGGAAATCTGGCGATTTACGAATACCTTTATCAGTGCATCAAAGAGGATATAATAAATGGCAGGCTTGCAGGCGGGGCGAAACTTCCATCCAAGAGAAAGATGGCCCAGCAGCATCAGGTCAGTTTAAAAACCGTGGAAAATGCATATGAACAGCTTCTGCTTGAAGGATATATCACGGCAAAAGAGAAACAGGGTTACTTTGTTATGGAGACAGAGCGACGGCCTGCAGGAATGCAAAACACAGCGAAAACCAGAATAAGAAGTTATGCAGAACAAGTGGCGGGAAGACAGGAAAAAGAGAGTCTGCCTGTTGTGGATCTGACTTCTAATCGTGCAGCCATAGAGAAGTTTCCGTATGATACCTGGGCAAAAGTCATGCGTGAAGTATTATCTGATAGAGAGAATGTATTGCTGGATACGGTGCCTTTTGCCGGAGTGTATGAATTAAGGGCAGAAATAGCCAGATATCTCTATGAATATAGAGGAATGGATGTGGCACCGGAGCAGATTATTATTGGAGCCGGAACGGAATACTTATATGGCAGACTGCTTCAGTTATTAGGAAGGGACAGCATATACGCGATCGAGGACCCGGGATATCATCGTTTTGCAAAAATTTATCAGGCAAATGCCCTGCAATGGAGATATGTGGAAATTGATGAAGAAGGGATCAGAATGGATTCCCTTAGACAATGTGGAGCCAATGTAGTGCATGTATCGCCGGGGCATCATTTTCCAACAGGGATCATTATGCCTGTTGGAAGGAGACAGGAGATCCTTGACTGGGCAGAGGAAGAACTTGGCAGATATATTATCGAGGACGATTATGATAGTGAATTCCGGTTTTGTAAACGTCCTATACCATCAATTCAAAGTATGGATAAGAATCATCGTGTCATATATTTTAATACTTTTTCCAAGACGATTGCGCCCTCGATCCGGATCAGTTACATGGTTCTGCCTACTGCATTGATGGATCGTTATGTCAGTACCATGAATTTCTATGCCTGTACGGTATCTGCTTTTGAACAATACGCGCTTGCCAAATTCATGCGGAAGGGATATTTTGACAGACATATCCACAGAATGAAGAATTTTTACAGGAATAAAAGGGATAAAATACTGGAAGTTCTGCAGCAGTCACCGCTTTGTGAAAGGGTGGAAATATTGGAAAAAGGTGCAGGTAATCATTTCCTGATGAGGGTAACTACAGATTTAAGCGATACGGAATTGAAATGGATCGCAGCACAAAACAGTATCAGGCTGGACTGTCTGTCTGAGTATTGTGTACAGAATAAAGAAAAATACGCACATACGATTATTGTAAATTATTCTGATATTGAAGAAGAAAGCTTCAGGTGGGCACTGGGACTGATTGCTCAGACGCTGGGAATCAGTTGTCCGTTGCCGGGGGGAGGAAAGCTGTGAAAAAAGTATTGAATTATTACTTAAGACCTTATTATCTGAGGATGGTGGGAGGATTTGTGATCAAATTTGTCGGCACGATCATGGATCTGTGCCTGCCATGGATTCTGGCGTACATGATCGATACAGTAATCCCAAGGCAGGAGAGGACGCAGATTTACCTTTGGGGAATTGCAATGTTGGTGTGCTCTGCGCTTGCTTTGACTTTTAATGTTATGGCGAATCGAATGGCATCCAAAGTTGCCAGAGATACTACGGAACAGATACGACATGATCTGTTTGCCAAAGTAATGTATTTGTCCAATTCACAGACCGACAAATTTACACAGCCGTCACTTATATCAAGGCTGACCACAGATACTTATAATGTACATCAGATGCTTGGCAGAATTCAGAGGCTGGGAGTGCGTGCACCGATTCTGGTAATAGGAGGAATTCTGGTCACGTTAACGCTGGACCCTGTTTTGACTCTGGTACTGCTGTCGGTCATGCCGGCAATTATATGGGTCACATACAGAACTTCCAGACAGAGTATTCCCATGTACACGTCGTTGCAGGAGTCAATAGATCATTTTGTGAGACTGATCAGGGAAGACACAGCAGGAATCCGTGTGATCAAAGCTTTGTCCAAGACCCAATATGAGAAGCAGAGGTATGATACCCTGAATCAGGAAGTCGTTATGAAGGAGAAAAAGGCAGGGATCACAATGGCAGTTGTAAATCCTGCCATGAATCTGCTGCTGAATCTGGGACTTGTTCTGGTGGTACTTGTCGGAGCATGGAGAGTGAACCAGTCAACCTGTGAAGTGGGTACCATTCTTGCGTTTCTGACGTATTTTACCATTATTCTCAATGCCATGATGAATATTTCCAAGATGTTCGTTATTATATCCAAGGCAGTTGCTTCTGCTGACAGGATCATGGAAGTGGTAGACGCGCCTGATGATATGGTAGAGAAGGTATGCAACAGATTAGAACACAGTGATGAATATATTGTGTTCGATCATGTGACTTTTTCTTATGAAGGAAGGGAGCCTGATCTGGAGGATATTACTTTTTCTTTGAAAAAGGGAGAGACACTTGGGATTCTTGGAGTTACCGGAGCAGGTAAGAGTACTTTAGCGCAGCTTTTGCTCAGGTTTTATGATCCTGCCAAAGGGGCAATCTATATTGAGGGAGAGGATATTCGTGCTATTCCGTATGAAGAACTGACAATGTCAGAGGAGCAAACCTGAGCGGCGGACAAAAACAGAGAATACTGATCGCAAGGGCTCTGGTGGCACATCCGGATATTCTGATCCTGGATGATTCATCCAGTGCACTGGATTACCGGACGGATGCTTCGCTGAGAAAAGAATTAGGAGAGCATTTTAAGGATACAACTACAATTATGATCGCACAGCGTATCAGTTCCATCAGGCATGCTGATCATATCATGGTATTGGAACAGGGGCACATCATTGGTTACGGAACTCATGAGGAATTGATGGAATCCTGTGAATTATATCAGGAAATTGGCCGATCACAGTTGGGAAACGGAGGTGAGATAAATGGCAGCAGAGAATAAATCCGGCAAATATGAGAAACCCAGAGACAGAAAAGGTACGATCTTACGCCTTTTGGAATATATGATGCAATATAAATTTCTGCTTGGTCTGGCATTGGGGCTTACGATAGTCAGTAACCTGCTGTCATTAGTAGGACCAATGTTGTCCGGATATGCAATTGATGCAATTGAGCCGGGAGCTGGCGGTGCTGATGATCCATATCAGCCGCAAAGTCGTTTATCGCATGCGTAAGGATGTATTTGACAGACTGATGGATCTTCCGGTCGGATATTTTGATACACATCAGACGGGAGATATTATCAGCAGGATCTCTTATGATATTGATTTCCCCCAGGCTGGTTTTGATTTTTGCATTCACAGTTCCGTTGTCCTTTATTTTGACAAAAATTATTACAGGTAAGACCAGACCTCTGTTTCGGCTCCGTTCCCGCAAATTGGGAGAATTAAATGGATTTGTGGAGGAGATGGTATCCGGGCAAAAGACGTTAAAGGCATATCATCAGGAAAAAAACACGATAGAACAGTTTGATGCCAGAAATGAAGAGGCAGTTGAGACATATTACAGGGCAGAATATTATGGCAGCGTGGTAGGACCTACTGTAAATTTTATCAACAATCTGTCATTGTCTATGGTAAGTGTATTTGGTGCACTGTTGTATCTTGCGGGACAGATGTCGATCGGAAACATTTCTTCTTTTATCCTGTACTCACGAAAATTCTCGGGGCCGATCAATGAAGCAGCCAATATTTTGAGCGAACTTCAGTCGGCGCTTGCCGCTGCGGAACGTGTCTTTGGCATGATCGATGAATTACCGGAGAAACCGGATGTACCGGAGGCTGTTGTATTAGAGTCTACAGAAGGTAATGTTGTATTAAAAGATGTAACTTTTGGCTATTATAAGGATAATCCGATCATTAAAAATCTGAATCTGCAGGCACACAAAGGTGAACTGATCGCCATTGTTGGCCCTACGGGAGCAGGCAAGACCACATTGATCAATCTTCTGATGCGTTTCTATGATGCACAGGCTGGCATGATCCAGGTGGATGGACATGATATCCAGAAAGTGACACGGTCGTCGCTTAGAAATAAATATGCAATGGTGCTTCAGGATACATGGCTTTTCCAGGGAACGATTTATGAGAACATTGCATATGGTAAGAAGAACGCTACGATGGAAGAAGTAGTGAAGGTAGCCAAAGCAGCCAGAATCCATTCCTATATCATGCATTTGCCCAAAGGGTATGATACTGTGCTTACAGATGATGGAACAAATATATCAAAAGGACAGAAGCAGCTTCTGACGATTGCCAGAGCAATGCTTCTGGATGCCGATATGCTCATTCTTGATGAGGCAACTTCTAATGTAGATACCAGAACAGAGAAGCAGATACAGCAGGCAATGCGTGAATTAATGGAGGGCAAGACATGTTTTGTGATCGCACACAGGTTATCAACAATACAGAATGCAGATGAAATTCTGGTAGTGAACCATGGAAAGATAGTTGAACAGGGTGATCATCAGACTTTGATGGAGAGAAAAGGTTTTTATTACAATATGTATTGTGCACAATGGGAATAGTTAGTTTCGACTAACTTATGATTGTATCTTATACAGGCGGATGTTATAATGGGTTGGGAAAGGATCAGTGACATATTGGGAGAAAGGAGCATATTATGAATATAAATGTAGTTATGGGGCTTATGATTCCGTTCCTTGGAACAACACTGGGAGCGGCATGTGTATTTTTTATGAAAAAAGATATTAATGATAAAGTACAAAGAGCACTTACCGGATTCGCGGCAGGCGTCATGGTGGCAGCCAGTATATGGAGTCTGCTGATTCCTGCATTGGAACAGAGCGCTGCAATGGGGCGGTTGTCGTTTGTTCCGTCTGTTATTGGATTCTGGTTCGGTATTTTATTCCTGCTGTTGCTTGATCATATAATTCCGCATCTGCACCGTAAGAGTGAAAAGGCAGAGGGACCCAAGAGTAAACTGCAAAGGACAACAATGCTTGTACTGGCAGTGACTTTGCACAATATTCCGGAAGGAATGGCAGTTGGTGTCGTATATGCAGGATATCTTACAGGAAGCGCACAGATTACAGCGGCAGGAGCTATGGCACTTGCACTCGGTATTGCAATTCAGAATTTCCCGGAGGGAGCAATTATTTCCATGCCTCTTCGAAGTGAGGGAATGAACAAGGGTAAATCTTTTCTTGGTGGTATGTTGTCCGGAATTGTGGAGCCGATCGGTGCTGTTCTTACAATTCTGGCAGCAAGCCTTATTGTGCCTGCATTGCCTTATTTCCTGAGTTATGCAGCAGGAGCCATGCTTTATGTAGTAGTAGAGGAACTAATCCCGGAGATGTCAGAGGGTGAACACTCCAATATTGGAACGATATTTTTCGCAGTCGGTTTTTCTGTGATGATGGTATTGGATGTAGCACTTGGTTAGTGTGTAAAATAAACTGCAGCACAGGAGATTTGTATCTGTGTATACTTGACAATAGCAGAGAATATCAACATAATAGGAATGTAGAAAAACAAAGGAGGAGTTCGTCATGAAATTTAAGTTTGGGATTAAAGAAGTTGTAGCAACAGGTATTGGCACAGCATTATTTGTAGCTTTAACAGAAGTGCAGATTCCTTTAGGATTCATTCCTAATACTTCATTACAGCCAAGAGCTGCATTGCTTGCATTTCTGGCAGCAGTATTTGGACCTGTAGTAGGAGGCATCGTAGGTCTGATCGGACATGTATTAGGTGATGCGATTTTTTATGGCAGCGTATGGTGGAGCTGGGTATTCCCGGATGCAATATTTGGATTACTGATAGGCCTGTTTGCAGCCAAATATGCGATCAAGGATGGTGGCTTTGATAAAAAGGCAATCATTCTGTTCAATGCAGTGCAGGTAATCGGCAATGCACTTGCATGGATCGTTGCAGCGCCTGTTCTTGATATACTGATTTATGCGGAACCCGCTAAAAAAGCATTTGTACAGGGCGTATGGGCATTCCTTGGCAACATTATCGTAATTGGTATTCTTGGCACTTTACTGGCAGCAGGTTATGCAAAGATCGGAGCCAAGTCATCCAGCCTAAGTAAAGAGGATTAAGGGTTTTGGAACATATGGAACCTATTATAGAGTTTAAAGATTTTTCATTTAAGTATCGTTCTCAGGTGGAACCTACTTTAAAGAATATCAATCTGGAGATTTATCCGGGTGAAAAAGTTCTCATAGTGGGACCGTCAGGGTCAGGCAAATCAACACTAGCTCATTGCATGAATGGGCTAGTGCCCTTTTCGTATAAGGGGGATATTACAGGTGAATACCGTATCAAAGGGCAGGATCCCGGGGAATTGGGGATTTTTGGATTGTCCAAAATGGTAGGAACTGTGCTGCAGGACACAGACGGTCAGTTTATTGGTCTGACTGTAGCAGAGGATATTGCTTTTGTTCTGGAAAATGACAAAATAGTACAGGATGAAATGAAGAAACGTGTTAATGCAGTAGCACAGGTCGTTGACGTAGAAAATTTACTGACGCATGCACCAAGAGAACTATCCGGTGGACAGAAACAGCGGGTGTCCATGGCGGGTGTAATGATTGATGATGTGGATATTCTGTTATTTGATGAGCCTCTGGCGAATCTGGATCCGGCTACAGGTAAACGTGCGATCGATCTGATAGACCGCATTCAAAAGGAGAAAAAAGTAACGATCGTGATCATAGAGCATCGTCTTGAGGATGTTCTGTATCGTGATGTTGACCGTATCATTGTAGTGGGAGAGGGACAGATCGTTGCAGATACCACACCGGATGAACTCCTTGCAATGAATGTACTGGAACAACAGGGAATCCGGGAACCACTGTATCTGACGGCGCTTAAACATGCCGGTTGTAAGATCGTACAGGAATCCAGACCACAGCATATTGAAAGCATGAATCTGACATCATATCAGGAAAATGTTAAGAAATGGTTCCAGAGTGTACAGATTCCACAGAAAAAGAATGAAAATCAAACGATTCTTGAAGTTAAGGACCTGGAGTTTTCCTATACACCCGGTCAGCCTGTACTGAGTGATATCAATTTTCAGATTAAAAAGGGTGAGATGCTGAGTATTGTGGGAAAGAACGGTGCGGGTAAATCTACGCTATCTAATCTGATCTGTGGATTTCTACAGCCTGAAAAGGGTCAAATATTACTGCATGGCGAAGATATGAGGGAACTTTCTATTAAGGAAAGAGGAGAGAAGATAGGGTTAGTCATGCAAAACCCCAATCAGATGATCAGTAAGCCCATGATTTATGATGAGGTGGCACTTGGATTACAGGTAAGAGGTGTTGCGTCAGACGAAATAAAACAGAGAGTTTATGATACATTAAAAATATGCGGGTTATATCCATATCGTAACTGGCCTGTGTCAGCACTGAGTTTTGGTCAAAAGAAGAGAGTATCGATTGCCTCTATTCTGGTACTGGATCCACAGATACTGATCCTGGACGAGCCAACGGCAGGACAGGATTACCGCCATTATACGGAGATCATGGAATTCCTGAAGAAAATCAATGAAGAACAGGGCGTAACCATTATTATGATCACGCATGACATGCACCTGATGTTGGAATATACAGATCGTGCTATTGTGATCGCTGATGGCAGAATGATAGCAGATGATGCTCCTTCCCGGATATTGACGAACGAGAAGACAGCGGATACTGCTTATCTGAAAAAGACGTCTTTGTACGAATTGGCAGTCAGATGTGAAATCGCAAATCCTTCAGCATTGGTTGAATGTTTTATTGCAGATGACAGGCGCAGGCGTGAGAGCAGACAATAAGAAAGGTTTGAGTTAGAGATATGTCCAGAGTTTTAAGTTATGAAGAGAAAGATACTTGGATACACAGATTGAGCGGTGTGACCAAGCTTGTATTTTTCCTGTTATGGTCAATCACCAGCATGCTTTCTTATGATACCAGAGTTCTTCTGGTTATGCTGATATGCAGTCTGATCATTTTCAGAATGTCCAGAACCCGATGGAAACAGGTAGGTACGGTCTTCAAATTCATTATGTTCTTTTTAGTGATCAACCTGTTGGCAATTTTTATCTTTTCGCCGGATCAGGGGACTAAAATATATGGGACACATACGGAATTGTTCAGGATAGCTGGTCCATATGTAGTTACAAAAGAACAACTGTTCTATGAGTTTAATGTAATGATCAAATATCTGACAGTCATTCCGGCGGTATTTATGTTTATTGTGACAACGAATCCAAGTGAATTTGCCGCGTCATTGAATAAAGTAGGGATAAGTTATAATATCTGTTATTCCGTAGCTCTGGCATTAAGATATATTCCTGATGTGCAGGATGAATATAAGAAAATCAAACATGCACAGGAAGCAAGAGGTATTGAGATGTCCTCAAAAGCATCTTTGATCGACCGGATCAGAAAGTCGTCTGCTATTTTGTTCCCATTGATCTTCACCAGTATGGACAGAATTGACACCGTAAGTAATGCAATGGAATTAAGAGGATTCGGCAAGTACAGGAAACGTACATGGTATTCTGCGAGAGCATTGAAACGAAATGATTATATTGTACTGATTGTAACAGTACTTTTTACAATTACTGCATTGATGATCACTTTTCATAATGGCAGTAGATTCTATAATCCTTTTGCAGTATGAAAAACCACATATCAGTGCAAAAAAAGAACGTAAGTTATATGAGGAAATACCATATAGCCTGCGTTTTTTTATGATAAAAAATTAAAAATACAAATAAAAATATATGTTGTACAATACTTGACATTCCAATCCTGTGTGCTATAATACAATCAAACATATGAATAATTGTTCATATGAAATATTGTAACAGGTTAAAGTTACGGATATAAGACATAATATCAAAAAGGAGTAGATGTGAAATGAAGAAAACATACAAAATCGATGTAGACTGTGCAAACTGTGCAAACAAAATGGAAGAAGCTGCTAAGAAAACAGCAGGTGTTAAGGATGCAACTGTTAATTTCATGGCATTAAAGATGATCGTGGAATTTGAAGACGGACAGGAACCTAAGGAAGTTATGCAGGAAGTTCTTAAGAATTGTAAAAAAGTGGAAGATGATTGTGAGATCTTTTTATAAGATAGAATTACCGCAGCCTAAACTGGCTGCGGTTTGATTAAAGGCTGGTGAAAGATATGAATAAGAAGCAGAAGAAAGTTTTGATAAGAATTATTGCAGCGTTAGCACTGATCATTATTTTGTCATTGCTTCCGCTTACAGGTTATTTGGGATTGCTGTATTTGATTCCGTACGGCGTCATTGGTTATGATATCTTGATTAAAGCATGCAAAGGAATTAAAAATAAACAGGTTTTTGATGAAAATTTTCTGATGGCAGTTGCAACAATAGGAGCGATTGCATTAGGTGATTATAAAGAAGGCGTCGCTGTTATGTTGTTCTACCAGATTGGCGAGCTGTTCCAGAGTTACGCAGTCGGTAAGAGCCGTAGAAATATCAGTGAGTTGATGGATATCCGTCCTGACTATGCCAATATTGAGAAAGATGGAAAACTTGAGAAGGTAGATCCGGATGAGGTCGAGATAGGAACTGTTATAGTAGTACAGCCGGGTGAGAAAATTCCAATCGATGGTATTATCAGAGAAGGGCAGACTACACTTAATACCAGCGCCCTGACAGGAGAGAGCCTTCCGCGTGAAGCTAAGGAGGGAGATGAAGTTATCAGTGGTTGTATCAATATGACAGGTGTACTTAAAATTGAAACAACCAAGGAATTTGGTGAATCTACGGTATCTAAAATTCTCGAACTGGTAGAGAATTCAAGTTCCAGAAAATCCAGATCAGAGAACTTTATTTCAAAATTTGCACATTATTATACACCGGCAGTATGCTATGGCGCATTGGCACTGGCTTTCCTGCCTCCTATCGTACGTATGCTGTTCATGGGACTTTCACCTGAATGGGGTGATTGGGTATATAGAGCATTGACATTCCTTGTAATCAGTTGCCCATGTGCTCTGGTTATCAGTATTCCTCTTAGTTTCTTTGCGGGAATCGGTGGAGCCAGCAATGCAGGTGTACTGGTCAAAGGTTCTAATTATCTGGAAACTTTATCTCGGGTAAAATACGTTGTGTTTGATAAAACAGGTACTTTGACAAAAGGTGTATTTGAAGTAAGCGGAGTACATCACAATACAATGCCGGAAGAAAAAGTTCTGGAATATGCTGCACTTGCAGAATGCTATTCCAGCCATCCTATCAGTAAGAGCCTGAAAAATGCATATGGAAAAGAAATCAATCAGGATCGCGTGACGAATGTAGAAGAAATCAGCGGTAATGGCGTAACTGCAGTAGTAGACGGTGTTTCAGTAGCAGTCGGTAATGCCAAACTGATGAAGAAACTGGGTATTGAGTATTCAGATTGCCATAAAGTTGGTACGTTAGTGCATGTAGCAGTGGATGGTGCATATGCAGGACATATTCTGATCTCAGATGTTGTAAAACCACATTCCAAAGAAGCAATTGCCGAATTAAAGAAAGCAGGAGTTAATCATCTGGTCATGCTGACAGGTGATGCACAGAGAGTGGCCGAACAGGTAGCATCAGATTTAGGTATTACCAAGGTATACAGTGAACTTCTTCCAGCTCAAAAAGTGGAAAAAGTGGAAGAACTGTTGACAAGCAAGACAGAAAAAGATAAACTTGCCTTTGTCGGTGACGGCATCAATGATGCTCCTGTATTATCCAGAGCAGATATCGGTATTGCAATGGGAGCACTTGGTTCAGATGCAGCAATCGAAGCAGCAGATATTGTCCTGATGGATGATGATCCGCTTAAGATTGTAAAGGCTATCCGTATTTCAAAGAAATGTATGAGAATTGTTTATGAGAATATCTATTTTGCGATCGGAATTAAAATTTTGTGTCTGATTCTTGGCGCACTGGGTATTGCAAATATGTGGCTTGCAATCTTTGCAGATGTAGGAGTTATGGTCATCGCTGTTTTAAATGCAATTCGCGTTTTATTTGTCAAAAAATTGTAATTGAATAGTTATGGAAATTGTAGGAGAAAGAAATATGGAGGAAAAGATGTGCTGCGATTCTGTAGAGGTGCATGAGGATTTGCTGAAAATTGTAAACGAAACTATGCCGGCAGAAACAGAGTTATATGATCTGGCAGAACTGTTCAAAGTGTTTGGTGATTCCACCAGAATCAGGATTTTATTCGTGTTATTTGAAGCAGAAGTATGTGTCTGCGATCTGGCACAGGCATTAAATATGACACAGTCAGCTATTTCACATCAGCTTCGGATTCTGAAACAGAATAAACTGGTCAAGAACAGAAGAGAAGGTAAATCGATCTTTTACTCATTGGCAGATGAGCATGTACGTGCCATTATCGCACAGGGAAGAGAACATATAGAAGAATAAGAAAAAGGATGCAACGATGATTGTTATATTTTGTTGCATCCTTTTAGCTTGTATGTAGATATTGATATGATCAGTATATTTAGGTTAAGTTTTTACATTTCAGTACGAGTTTTTACATTTGGCTTGCATCGTGTTTTTCTTTCAGGCATAATGACCTTCGTCTGTTGAAAATGGCAAGGTATCTCATATAAAAACATTGTGAAAAGTCAGAGAATATCTTATAATACAAGTATGGAATCATATTAAAACCGACGCTGCGTTTTCAACAGACAAATCTCAGTTTTATGAATAAAAAGTTCTGGGTACGCCGCAGGTCATGTCAGTTCGGTTCTTTTGCCACGTACGTGATGTAAGAGTTTCTAAGAACTGCATCTCAAATGCTTAGGGTACAAGCCGAGCGCAAAACTCGCCCTGCGGGCTCAAACAGTTGCGCCTGGCTTGCAAGCATTTGATCTTTGTTCCAAGAAACACTAGACATCACTCCCTAAGCTGCATTCACCGAACTGTCATGACCTGCGGCTGTATACAGAGAGTTTTCATAGCAAATGACAGGCTTACGCTGTCACAATCACTTTAGTATTTTTGCTTAAAAATTGTACAAGGCAGCACCGACTCTTACAAACAGCGATTCAAAATCCATGGAAACTTTTAATACATAGGTGGTACAGCTCACCCTTCATATGTAACGTTCAGAGAAACTTAGAATGTTTCGTAAGAAGCCCTCTGCAAGCTGTCGTCAACGTCCGTTACATCGAGTAGCGGAGTGGAAACGTATCTTTGAGCGAAATATCTATCCAAAATAGAAATTCAAATCCTGTTGCAGATTCTTGAAAACATGAGTCTATAACAGGATTTTTTATTTATTATGTCTTTCAGATAGTATCTATAAATTTTCTTTAAAACATATAAAAAAGTGTGTTCAGAGAATTAAAAAAATAAAAATAATAATACTAAATTTATATTGAAGGGAATTTAAAGATTTTTGCTTAATTATTAAGAAATTATATTGTGTTTGTTAAAAATATACTCTATAATGATAGAATAATCAAAGTATGCAAAATGAAAAAATATTGATACGGAATAAAAGTGGTTCTAATGCAGAGGATAGAAGAATGTCAGAGGTAAAAGAAAAGATACTGATTGTTGATGACAACATCACCGACAAAGAGGAATTGAAGAAAATACTGGAAGATGAATATGAAATACTGGAAGCGGGCAATGATGAATTGGTCATGCAACTTCTGGAGGACAATCTTGGGAGTATTGCGCTGGTGATTATAAACCTGGAAATGCAGGAGATGGATGCAAGTGGTCTGCTTGAGTTATTAAAGGGCAGGAATCGTTTTGACAATCCGGTAGTAATGATCATTACCAGTCAAACAGAAGCTGAAAAAGAAAAATGCCTGGATAAAGGTGCAACCGATTTTCTTCGTAAGCCTTTTGTACCCAGGCTTGTAAAGCATCGAATCGAAAGCATTGTTCGTTGGAAAAAGGTATCTATGGCAGCAGATGCCTTAAAGTATGATAGTCTGACAGGATTGTACACAAGAGAATACTTTTATGAAAATATAGAAAAAATATTGAAAAATCATCCGGATACAGAGTATGACATGATTTGTGGCGATGTTGAAAATTTCAGCGTAATCAATGCCCAGTACGGAATTGAAAAAGGTGATGAACTGCTGTGCTATATTGCTGATTTTTATAGAGACAAGTTTGGCGCGACAATTTTATGTTCCAGAATTGGGGCGGATAATTTTGCTATTTTCTGTGAACATGAAGTCAATTATAAACAGTATCTTGATAGTGAAATTACTACTTACATCAGACAGAATGCGCCGGTAGGCAATTATGTTGTAAAGTATGGTGTATATGAAAATGTGGATAGAAAGTTACCACCGGCTTTTATTTATGACAGGGCGAGACTTGCATTACATAAGAGCAAGCATAATTATGGTGTGAAGATTGCCAAGTATGATACGGAACAGAGTGAAGAACTGGTCAGAAAGAAAATGATCCTTGATAATATGGAAGAGGCATTGAGTACAAACCAGTTTCAGGTATATTTTCAGCCTAAAGTAGGACTTGCAACAGGCAGAGTAGAAGGAGCAGAGGCTTTAGTCAGATGGATTCATCCTGAATATGGTTTTATGCCGCCGGATTCATTTATTCCTGTATTCGAAGAAAATGGTTTTATCTGGAGACTGGATTATTATGTTACGGAATGTGTGTGCAGAAAATTAGATGAATGGAAAAAAACAGGTATGCCAGTAGTTCCCATTTCTGTAAATTTATCCAGAAGGGACTTTGAACAGGAACATCTGGTAGAAGATATCTGCAGACTGACAGATAAATATGGAATAGAACATCAATATATTCATTTGGAAGTAACAGAATCTGCATATACTGAAAATCCGGAACAGGTGATTTTCAAAGTAACGGGGCTTCGAAAAGCCGGATTTCAGATTGAAATGGATGATTTCGGAACAGGGTATTCATCCCTGAATATGTTAAGTGAACTGCCAATCGATATTTTAAAGCTGGATAAGAGAATGTCTCAGAAGAGAAATATTCAGCAGAATCAGACAATATTGAACTTTGTGTTTGGCCTGGCACAGTGCATTGGACTCATTACTGTAGCCGAAGGCGTAGAGAATATCGAAATGGTAGAAAAGTTAAGGAAACTTGGCTGTGATATGGTTCAGGGATATTACTATGCCAAGCCTCTGCCGGTACATGATTTTGAAAAGTACCTGGCTGATAACTTTGAAAATACGAAGGAAATTGATAATGAGGAAAAGACACTTCTGGGTATAGAAGAGATAGAATATCAAAACGAAGCCAGAATACGTGCTGATCTTAGACAAAAGACGGAAATTATTAAAATGATCGATAATAATATTTCCGGTGGTCTTAAAGGAAGTAAAGATGATGCAGACTATTCGTTCCGGTTTGTGGGTGAAGGTCTGCCTAAAATGTTTGGGTATACATATGACGAGTTTATGGATATGACGAAAGGAACAGCCAAGGGAATGGTTTATCCACCGGATGAACCGGCAGCCAGAAAAATAGTAGATGACTGTTTTGCCAGAGGAGTTCAGTATTCTGTGAAATACAGGGTACCTAAGAAAGATGGTACTTTAAAATGGGTACTGGATTCCGGACAGAAGTACCTGGATGAGAATGGTGAGTATCAGGTCAACAGTATTATAACGGATATTGATGATGTGCAGCAATTACTGGAACAGTTGGAATCTAAAGTACGCAGTGAGAAAATGCTGGTCAAGTGTATTGAAACGTTGGCAGAAACAGAAAATCTGCGGAATGCATTAAATAATCTGTTGGCTCTGATAGGAGAGTTCTATCAGGGAGAACGCGCTTATATTGTCGAATTTTATTGGGATAAGAAAAAAATGTCCAATACATATGAGTGGTGTGGATCGGGTGTGACGTATGAAAAGAATAATCTTCAAAATTTAGATATCTCAATTGTAAAGGATTGGATAGAGGCATTTGATGAACAGGGATCTTTCTATATTTCATCTTTACAGAATGATGTGGATATGACATCCAATCAGTATCGTATACTGGAACAGCAGAATATAGAGAGTCTGATCGCGACTCCATTAAAAAGGGGCAGTCAGATAGTAGGGTTCATAGGTGTTGATAATCCTTCTGATAATATCGGTCATTTGGATTTGTTGTCTTCTATTACCCCTTTTATTGTACGTGATATTTATGAACAAAGATGTTATCGATAAATTTTATCAATAAATAAAATTTAACTGGAAATTATTTTTTAATTCAATTATAATACCATGTTAAACGGTAGAAATCGTAAAGTAGTGATATCCGTTGAAATTATGTGTCAGGAGGAAAAGAATTATGTTTAACTTTAAGAACTTTAATGGAAAGCACACAGGTATTTTTGCAGCAGGTGTTTTATTTGGAACAGCAGGTATCAAGATTTTATCCAGTAAGGATGCAAAGAAGGTATATACAGAGTGTACAGCAGCCGTTCTTCGTGCAAAAGAATGTGTTATGAAGGTAGCAACAAATATCCAGGAGAACGCAGAGGATATTTATGCAGAAGCACAGCAGATCAATGAAGACAGAGCTGCAAAAGAAGCAGAATATGCAGATGCACAGGAAGAAGAAACAAAGACAGAAGAAAATACTACAGCAGAGACTGACGCAGAATAATAAGAAACGATAGAGGCTTTATTATGAGATTCAGAATTATGCATGAAATCAAAGGTCGTATGAGAATACATGTCAGCCAGAAACGCATGTCATACGAAGAAGCTGATACACTGCAATATTATCTGGAAAGTCAGGACAATATTTTATCTGCCAAGGTATATGAGCGCAATCAGGATGTTGCGATATGCTATCAGGGCAGTCGTGACCAGGTGGTTGCGCTTTTGCAGCGTTTTCAGTATGAAAAGGTTCAGGTGCCTGATACGGTACTGGCTAATTCAGGCAGGGAAATGAACCGTGAATATTGGGATAAATTAGTAGGAAGTATTGTACGCCGTATGGCAAGCAAGTGTTTTCTCCCTTATTCTGTAAGAGCAGTGATTACAACTGTAAAATCTGTCAAATATATTTGGAAGGGAATCGCGACTCTGGCAAAGGGCAAGATCGAAGTCCCTGTATTGGATGGTACAGCGATTGCAGTATCTATCCTGAGAGGTGATACCAGGACGGCAAGCTCTGTTATGTTCCTGCTGGGAATCGGTGAGATTCTGGAGGACTGGACACACAAGAAGTCTGTAGGGGATCTGGCAAGGAGTATGTCTCTGAATGTAAGCAAGATATGGCTTATTGCAGGTGAAGAGAACAGAGAAGTACTGGTAGATGCCAATACCATAACAGCCGGTGACCGTATTGTAGTACATATGGGCAATGTAATACCTTTTGATGGAATGGTCGTTGCAGGCGAAGGTGCAGTGAATCAGTCTTCATTGACTGGAGAGGGACTACCTGTTATGAAATCACAGGGTGGCTTCGTCTATGCAGGAACAGTTCTGGAAGAAGGCGAGATCACAGTAGAGGTTAAGGAAGTCTCAGGATCTACCAAGTATGAGAAGATCGTAACTATGATAGAAGAATCGGAGAAACTCAAGTCCTCAGTAGAAGGTAAGGCTGCTCATGTAGCAGACAAGCTGGTTCCCTATACTTTATTAGGAACAGGACTGACCTATCTGCTCACGCGCAATGTAACTAAGGCATTAGCTGTATTGATGGTAGACTTTTCCTGCGCATTGAAGTTGGCAATTCCTATTTCTGTATTGTCAGCGATCAGAGAGGCAAATAGTTATCATATTACAGTAAAAGGCGGTAAATTCCTTGAAAAAGTGGCTCAGGCAGATACCATCGTCTTTGATAAGACAGGTACTTTGACGAAAGCACAGCCTACTGTTGTGGATGTTGTATCCTTTAATGGAGAAGATCCGGATGAGTTGCTTCGTACAGCAGCGTGTCTGGAAGAACATTTCCCTCATTCCATGGCAAAGGCAGTCGTTATGGCAGCACAGAATAAAGGACTGACTCATGAAGAGAAACATTCTAAAGTTGAGTATATTGTTGCACATGGAATTTCGTCAACAGTAGATGGAAGCAGAGTTGTGATCGGAAGCCATCACTTTGTATTCGAAGATGAGCAATGCAGTATTCCGTTTGGAATGCAGGAGAGATTCGATAATCTTCGCAATGACTGTTCTCATTTGTATCTGGCGATCAATGGTCAGCTTGCAGCAGTGATCTGTATCGAAGATCCGCTTCGAGAGGAAGCTGCTGTTGTAATTGGACAGCTTCGTGCAGCAGGACTTAGCAAAATTGTTATGATGACGGGAGACAGTGACAGAACGGCACGTACGATTGCAGCCAAGGTCGGTGTGGATGAGTATTATTCCGAAGTCCTTCCGGAAGACAAAGCAAGCTTCGTTGAGAAGGAAAAGGCACAGGGAAGAAGTGTGATCATGATCGGTGATGGCATTAATGATTCTCCTGCGCTGTCTGCAGCAGATGTAGGTATCGCAATCAGTGACGGTGCAGAGATTGCAAGAGAGATTGCAGATATTACGGTTGGCGCAGATGATTTATCCGAACTGGTTAAACTCAAAGCGATCAGTGATGGTCTGATGAAGAGAATTCATGGAAATTACAGAAAGATTGTTGGTATTAATTCAGGGCTGATCGCGCTGGGCGTATTGGGCTTGATTCCCCCTACCACATCAGCGCTTTTGCATAATACCTCTACACTGGTCATCAGTCTGGAAAGTATGAAGAATTTAATAGATGCGTAATTATCCAAATATGCAAAAAAGACACGGACATGTCGATGTTCCGTGTCTTTTTTATGAAAATGAATATTAATATGCAAATCTGGCAAAACTAAGCTCTAATCCATCAGCTACTCTGTTACAGATGTTAACAGCAGCACTCATAACATCCAGAAACTGATTGTCTTTGGTAACTACTTTCAGACCACCGGATTCCTCATATTCAGCATCTTCTACATCCGATAATTCCCTGATCTCACGCAGGATCTCATTTGCCTCTTTTTCTGGTACTTTTTTTGATAAACGATAGATTCTTCCCATGACAGATTCTCCTCTCCTGAAGGAATGCTACAAGGATTTGTGGCACTTTGTCGCAAATTCGCATTCGATTCCATATGCCTATTTTGAATTAGTTATTTCTAACCTATAAAAAGTATACCACCATTTTTCAAGTTTGAAATAGTTCAAAATGAGAATGTTTCTCACTAAAAACAGTTGCCTCACATAAAGAGTTATGCTACTATAACTATGGTTAGAATATACTAACTAAATTGAATAAATCATGTGGACTCCTTGCAAAATATCTGAACACACGCGGATACTGAAAGGAAGGACGCTTCACCTTCCAGCAAGGGTCCAACTCTAACATTATGTGGCTGCCAAAGATAACAGCCGCGGGAAAGGCATGGTGACAAAAATGGACTATTTGCAGATTGAAAAGGTAATCGGCAGAGAAATATTGGATTCGAGAGGAAATCCTACTGTAGAGGCAGAAGTAACATTAGTAGATGGAACAGTTGGAAGAGGTACAGCTCCTTCCGGCGCATCAACAGGTGAATTCGAGGCATTAGAGCTTCGTGATGGCGACAAGTCAAGATATCTTGGTAAGGGCGTTACCAAAGCAGTAGAGAATATTAATACAGTAATTGCAGAAGCAATCACAGGTCTGGATGCATCTGATATCTATGCAGTAGATGCAGCTATGATCAAAGCAGACGGAACAAAGGGCAAATCCAAACTTGGTGCAAATGCGATTCTTGCAGTATCTATTGCAACAGCAAGAGCAGCATCTATCTCACTGGATATTCCTTTATATCGTTTTCTGGGTGGTATTTCAGGCAACAGACTTCCTGTTCCTATGATGAATATCGTAAATGGCGGCTGCCATGCACTTTCATCAGGACTTGATGTACAGGAATTCATGATCATGCCTGTTGGTGCTCCTTCTTTCAAGGAAGCCTTGAGATGGTGTGCAGAAGTATTCCATGCACTTGCAGCAATTCTTAAGTCAAGAGGACTGGCTACATCAGTAGGTGATGAGGGTGGTTTTGCTCCGGCACTTAAATCTGATGAGGAAGCAATTGAAACAATCCTTGAGGCTGTTAAGAAAGCCGGATATGAGCCGGGACGCGATTTCAGAATTGCCATGGATGCAGCATCTTCTGAATGGAAGAGTGAAAAAGGCAAGGGATATTACAAACTTCCTAAGGCTGGAACAGAATATACTTCTGAAGAACTGATCGAGCATTGGGTAAAACTGTGTGAGAAATATCCTATCATTTCTATTGAAGATGGTCTGAATGAAGAAGACTGGGAAGGCTGGCAGAAGCTTACCAAGAGACTTGGTGATAAGGTACAGTTAGTTGGTGATGACCTGTTCGTAACCAACACAGAGAGATTATCCAAGGGTATTGAACTTGGTGCAGGTAATGCAATCCTGATTAAATTGAACCAGATTGGTTCTGTATCTGAGACATTAGAGGCTATTAAGATGGCTCATAAGGCTGGATACACAGCGATTTCTTCACATCGTTCAGGAGAAACAGCAGATACTACAATTGCAGATTTGGCAGTTGCACTTAATACATGCCAGATCAAGACAGGTGCACCCAGCAGATCTGAACGTGTTGCCAAGTACAATCAGCTTCTTAGAATCGAGGAGCAGCTTGGTGACAGCGCAGTATATCCTGGAATCAAGGCTTTTAATGTTAAATAAGGATCAAAGAAAAGGAGAATTTCAATGGATAAGATTTATGTTGTATATTGGTCACAGTCAGGAAATACACAGGCTATGGCAGAAGCAATTGGGAGAGGTATTACCGCTGCAGGCAAGGAAGCAGTAGTACAGTTTGTGTCAGAAGCATCTATCGATGATTTAAAGAATGCATCCGTATATGCTCTTGGCTGCCCTGCAATGGGAGCAGAAGTACTTGAAGAGTGCGAGATGGAGCCTTTTGTAAGTGATCTGGAAGGCTTCGTATCCGGTAAGAACATCGCATTGTTTGGCTCTTATGGATGGGGCGATGGACAGTGGATGCGTGACTGGGTAGAACGTATGGAAGCAGCCGGAGCCAAGATTGTAGGTGGAGAGGGCTTAATGAGCCACGAAACACCTGACGACAGTGTACTTGCAGAGTGCGAAAATCTTGGTAAGCAGTTAGCTGGCATGTAATTGGTGAAGTATGCTTGAAGAGGGACTGATTACATATTGTGCACCCACGCTGGCAGGAATTAAAAGTGCTAATCTGTTCAATTATCGTATCAGGACATCTAAGAAAGAGGTTCTGCGCGAGATATATGAGTTGAATCGTAAATTAAATGACAGAGGTGTCATAATAGAAACTTTGCTGTGGAAAGATTCCTATGTTCTGATTTATGTGTACAGACCGGGACTTTTGGCAAAAGATCTTCATAAAGATGGAGTGGCACAACTATTGCAGAAATACGGTTATGTGGACTGTGAAGTGGATTCCTGTCTGGTACAGTTACGGACCAGATTATTTGCAGAAGATGGATTCCCCCATGAAATAGGGGTATTTCTGGGGTATCCATTAGCAGATGTCATTGGATTTATAGATCATAAGGGTCGTGACTGTAAATGCTGCGGTATATGGAAAGTCTATTGTAATGAGAGCGAGGCAAGAAAGGTATTTTGCAAGCTGGAGAAATGTACGCAGGTTTATCAGCAGGTCTTTGCAAACGGCAGAAATATTGAGCAGATGACTGTCAGTGCATCCTGACTTGTACAAGGGAAATAATATATTGAGATTGAAAACAGGCATGAAATTATAACATGCCTGTTTTTTTGATTACCTTAGTTGAATTGTATACAATATTATGCTAAAATATTATAAAATACAAACAACTATCAAATATTGAGACTGTACTGGATATTGCAAAGAAAATTTTTGAAAGAAACGGATAAATATTATGAGTGAGAGAGATGAAAGCGGGAAAATATATCATTTTGACCAGAAAGATATTTTAAAAGCTACGGAAATGGGACTATGGGCAATCAGACTTGGTGTTAACGGTCAGATCAATGAGATGTATGCCGATGATATAATGCATCGGATCATGGCTGTTCCCAAGTGGCTAACGCCTGAAGAATGTTATCAATACTGGTATAGCCGAATTAACAACGGATATTATAATTATGTAAATAATTGTGTACAGGACATGATACGTACGGGTAATATCGTACAGTTACAATATACCTGGAGACATCCGGTTCACGGAGAGGTCAAGATCAGATGTACCGGTGTACGCAAAGATGATAAAGACGGAACGATATGTGTTGTCGGATATCATGGAATCGTAAACAATATAGTGGAAACGAGAGTGCTTCAGGATGAACCGTCCAGTGAATTATTTGAGTTCAATTCCCAGACACATTCTATATATTTTCATACTCCCAGACAACTTTTAAATGGAAGTCAGATGCATGAGGATAACTTCCCGGACAGATGGATTGATGAAAAAATCGTACATCCACATTTTGCTGAAGAGTTTCGAAATATATTTCGTGGCGTTGAGAACAGAGTCGATGTCAAGGAAATGGAATTGTTAATGAAGTCTTCCTCGGGAGAATATTCGTGGTATAAAATGACGACAAGACATCTGAGTGAAGATGAATGTGATCGTGGAACCATACTGGTACAACTGCGTGTGGCAGATCAGGAACGTATTGCAGAATTGGAGAATCAGCGTATACGTGACTTTTACCATGCGAGTCTTTCAGAGGCATTTGCATATGCTGAACTCGATCTGGAAAGTGATCAGCTTCAGGCGGCAGGAGGTCTGTGGGCAGACTGCCCTAACCGTTTTCAGGGACAGGGCAGGAAATTTATTCAGTTTTTAGTGGATTGTCAACATCAGTATGTGCCGGCAAAAAATGCGAAGAATAAATTCGTTACCTGTGACAGTGTGGATGATATGTATCATCAGATGCTTTGCAGGGAGAGAGGAATTATCAGATATACTTATAAGCGCCTGTTGATTCAGGAATGGCGATGGGTACAGTTGACGATTTATACCTTTAAGGAAAAATATTCCCAGAATATGTATGCATTGTTGTATTTAAGAGATATCGACGCGGAGAAACGGCAGCAGGAAGCAGCACAGACAGATGCATTGACGGGTGTGTTTAATCGTAAAGTGTTTGAGGACAGAGTGAATGTGCATATGAAGAATCCAGACAATGCATTAAAAGGTGCAATCGTATTGATGGATGTGGACAACTTTAAAGCAGTGAATGATCAATATGGTCATTTGGCTGGAGATGATGTGCTTAAACATATGGCGGATAGTCTGGAAGAAACGTTTGCAAGTGTGGGACTGGTAGGAAGATTTGGCGGTGATGAGTTTTTTGTCTTTATAGAAAATGATTGTACACGCAATGACATTGATGAGCTTATGGAACATTTTATTGATCTATTCGTCCATGGAAGTGACATACCTGTTAGTTGTAGTGCAGGAATTGCCTTTGTCAGGGATGGTGCCCCATCTTACCAGAAGATATTAAGTTTGGCAGATGAAGCACTATATAAGAGCAAGATCAATGGTAAGAATCAGTATCATTATGCAGAGGAAAAGAAAAGCAGCACGTAATGGCTGCTTTTTTGATGCTTATTATTTGTTACAGATCTGGTCGATATCTCGGATCAGTTCGTCCACAACTTCTTCTTTTGTTGCCCAACTGGTGCATACACGTACGGCACTGTGGGTATCGTCTGTTTTGCACCAGAAACTGAATGCATATTTTTTACTGAAAGCAGCCAGTTCTGTATCAGTCAGAACTGGGTACTGCTGATTGGTCACAGAGTCGTAGAGCATAGAGACATTGTGTTTCTCAAAAGCGTGACGGATGCGCATGGCAAGTTCATCAGCGTGAAGTGCTATCTTTTCATACAGATGATCGGTGAAGAGGACTTCATACTGGATACCAAGAAGTCTGCCCTTTGCAAGCATAGCCCCATGCTGCTTGATAAAGTAACGGAAATCTTTCTTGAGAGCAGGATTAACAATAACGACTGCTTCACCGAACATGGCACCTACCTTGGTTCCACCGATGTAAAAGACATCAGCGAGAGCAGCCAGATCAGGGAGCATAACGTCATTTCCCTGTGCCATCAGACCATAACCACAGCGCGCACCATCAACGAACAGGAAAAGACCTGCCCTGCGGCATACTGCACTGATCTGTTCTAATTCTGCCCTGGAGTAGAGTGTGCCGTTTTCTGTTGGCTGGGAGATATATACCATGCCGGGTTGTACAATGTGCTCAAAGCTGCCATCGTGGATATGAGTTTCCCATGCTTCTTCTATCTGGGCAGCGGTAATCTTACCATCTGTAGACGGGAGTGGAAGAACCTTATGACCGTAGCTCTCGATCGCACCTGTTTCGTGGACATTGATATGTCCGGTGGAAGCAGAGAGAACTCCCTGATAGGGCCTTAAACCTGCGGAAATAATGGTGGCATTTGTCTGTGTGCCACCTACGAGGAAATGTACATCCACATCCTGATCGCCGCATGCTTCCCTGATTAGTGCTCTTGCATGTTCACAGTGCCCGTCCACACCATAGCCGGGAGTCTGTTCATCGTTGGTTTTCATAAGTGCTTCAAGAATCGCAGGATGCATTCCTTCAGCATAGTCGCATTCAAATCTTATCATAGTAGTTTACCCTCTTTAATATACAATAACTGTTCAAAACCACATTCACAAAATCATATCTGTGATACCTTTCGCTGCAGGGCATTGAATAGTTACATTATACCTGAAAACAGGATTGACAACAATAGTGATTGTGTATATAATAAATTCATATTAATCATACTAAGATAATAGGAATTAGAAGAAAGGCAGGACACCACGATGAGAGAAATTTTATGCTTTGGTGATTCAAATACATATGGATATATACCGGGAGGAAAGGGCAGATATGGCTGGAATGTGAGATGGACGAGTATTCTGGCAGACAGGCTCTATGCAGAAGGAATCAGAGTTACAGAGGAAGGATTATGCGGCAGAACTACAGTATTCGAAGATGAATTGCGTGAAGATCGTAAGGGAAGTGACTTGCTGCCTGCATTGCTGGAGAGTCACAAGCCACTGGATACGGTAATCCTTATGTTGGGAACCAATGATTGCAAGTCATATTATCATGCTTCCGCAGAAGTGATCGGACTGGGAGTCGAGAAACTGATCGGACAGATCAGACAGGCAGATCGTTCTATTAAAATATTGCTGATTTCTCCAATTTTACTGGGTGAAGAAGTGTGGAAAGCAGAGTTCGATCCGGAATTTGACCGTGAATCTGTAGAAACAGCCAGAAAGTTAAAGGCAGTTTACCAGAGAATCGCAGTAGAGCAGGGAACATACTTTATGGCAGCATCCGATTATGCCACCCCGAGTCCTGTAGATCAGGAACATCTGGATGAGGAAGGACACAGAAGACTGGCTGAAGCAGTTTATCGTAAGCTTACAGAGATCCAGCCTGCTACAGGGGTAGCATAATGGATCAGAAAAAGACAATACAGCAGGCATTGATTCATTCCCTGCCTATTATGGGAAGCTATCTGTTTGTCAGTATGGCTTACGGGCTGATGATGCAGGAAGCCGGATTTGGCTGGGGCTGGTCATTACTTGCCAGTATGACGGTGTATACAGGCGCATTTCAGTTTGTACTGGTTACTTTTCTAAGCAGTGGTGCATCCATTCTTACGATCATGATGACTGCATTGTTCATGAACAGCCGACAGTTCTTCTATGGATTGACCTTTGTAGAGGATTTTAAACAGATGGGGAAACGCTATCCATATATGGTGTATACAATGACCGATGAGACTTATGCCGTGAATTGCTCCCTTTTGCCGGAACAGGGAGAAGAGAGCGAACAGGAGAAACACAGGCGCTTCGATATCATGGCATGGGTGGCATTGTTCAGCAGAATCTCCTGGATGGCAGGTGCAGTAGCAGGAGGCATGATCGGTCAGTTACTTCCCATACAACTGGAAGGAATATCATAGTAAGTACAGCCGTTTATATGATTCTCGTGGTAGTCTGCCCCTGAATCAGGGTAGGAAGGGCAGTGAAGCTCTGTACCATCAGTCTTGGATTTTCAAGCTTATGGAGCATCATGCGACCAGCCTGTATGCCAATGTCGTACATATTGATGTCAATAACAGTAGGCTGTGGCTGAATAATTTTTGAATATGGATAAATGTCAAAAGTCATCAGAGCAATATCATCCGGAATATTAAGAGACAGATCACGGAGTGCATTGACAACGCCAAGTGCCAGAAGGTTATTTTCACAGACAATGACTTGTGGTTTTGACAATTTTTGCAGCATATTGCGTGTCACATCATAAGCGCCCTCCTGTGTATTATTCGTATAACCGATATTTTCCCGGGTAATGTATTCTTTATGATGGATCATGCCCTTTTTAAATCCTTTGAGACGTTGATTGGAGATGGTATCGTTTCTTCTGCCGGCAATGAAAAAGACATCAGTATAGCCACATTCGCAGATATGATCTGCGGCATATTCTCCAGCTAGGGTGTGATCGGTATCAATCCAGCACAGTCTGGTTTCAAAATCGGGATGACCGATGATAATATGAGGAATTTCTTCCTCCAGTAAATGTTTTGCTAACGTTTCGTTCACGATGGAACCATGAATGATGAGTCCATCTGCGGAGCGTTTTTTTATTTCCGTGATCGCGCGTTCACCGGGATAGGCTTCTTCGGAAGTATCTACCAGAGTCATCATATAATGATGTGCGGTCAGCTCATGATAGACCCCACACATGATATCGAACATATGGGGATTTTCATAGGCAACATCTTTTCCCAGAGTGGACAGATAAACTACGTTTTTAGCCTGTCCTTTGGCGAAACTTACAGCCCTGGAATTTGGAATATAGTTAAGCTCCCTGATCGCGGCATTGACTCTGGCTGTTGTTTCGGCAGAAATCGTTGGATTATTATTAATGACTTTGGATACAGTGGAAGTAGAGACTCCGGCTTGGGAAGCAACATCTGAAATCGTGACTGACATAACAGTATCTCCTCTCATCTGAAAAATTGACAAATCTTAAAATCTAGTATAGCGGTTTCTTAACAAAAGTCAATTACAATTATACAAAACCATTGTAAAACGGACATTTTGCAGATAAGATAAAAATACAAAAGGACATAAAAATACGTATTTTAGGAAAAGTTTCGTAAAAGGTAGAGCAAAATGGGAGGTTATGAGATGAAAAGAAAATTAGTAGCAGCATGTATCAGTATGTGCATGGTTTCATCATTATTAGCAGGTTGTGGAAACAGTGAACAGACTGTACAGAATCAGAGTGAGCAGACACAGAGCAGTGAAAAAACACAGGAAGAAAATAAAACAGAAGAAGTGACACATGTGTCGGAAAATGACAGTACAAATGATGCGATCGCAAATTTGATCGCAGCAACAGATGCGCCGGTCGATCTGACATTATGGTGTGCTGAAACAGAGGAATATCAGAAGGTCATGGCACAGTTGGTAGATGAATTTAAGGCATCATATCCTGATGTGGAATTTAATATTACGATTGGTGCGGAATCAGAGGCGAACTGTAAGGACGATGTATTAAAGGATGTGGAATCTGCAGCCGATGTATTCGTATTTGCAGATGACCAGTTGATCGATCTGGTAAATGCAGGAGCATTGCAAAGCGTTGATGCTGCTTTTACATATGATCCAAGAACTGCCAATGCAGCATCTACGGTAGAAGCAGCATCTGTGGATGGTAAACTTTATGCGTATCCTTTGACGGCATCTAATGGTTATTTTCTGTTCTATAATTCTGACTATCTGACACAGGAAGATGTATCCTCATGGGATAATCTGCTGGCAGCAGCCGAGAAACAGGGTAAGACGGTTGGCATGGAAGTATCCGGTGCATGGTTTTTATATGGATTCTTTGCAGGCGCAGGACTGGACATGTATGGATTGGAGGACGGAACCAATTATTGTAACTGGAATGCAACAGATACGAAATATACAGGTGCGCAGGTTGCGGAGGCGGTAACGGATATCTGTAAAAGCAGTGCCATGGTCAATTGTGTTAATGAGGATGCACAGGCATTTGCACTGAATGGTCAGATGATTGCGGACGTGAATGGAACATGGGCAACGACTGCTTTTATGGAGGCATATGGAGATGGATATGCTGCAACGAAGCTTCCTGCTTTTACAGTCAATGGAGAGCAGGTGCAGATGGGATCTTTTGCAGGATATAAATTCGTAGGCGTAAATTCATATTCAAAGAATACTGGATGGGCTATGGTGCTGGCAGAATATATTACCAGTGAGAGCAGCCAGGAAGCAATCGGTGTGGCAACAGGTGAGGGACCTTCTAATCTGAATGCAGCTTCTTCTGATAAAATTGCATCTGCACCGGCACTTGCTGCATTGGCACAACAGTCCGCATATGCTGATCTGCAAAGGGTAGGTAATGCATACTGGGATCCTGCTGCAACTCTGGGACAGGCACTGGCAGAAGGCAATTATACAGATGTACAGTCACTTCTGGATGAAGCAGTAGAAGGTATCACACAGTCAGTTACGAATTAAGGATGCGATCATCATGAAAAAATTGTTGGAAATATGCAGAAATGGAGATGCCGCAACGCGGCTCTCCATGATCATTATGGGAGCAGGCTATTGTGCCAGAGGACAATATGTGAAGGGAATCATTATGACTGTAATAGAAGTATTGTTCTTTCTGTTCACATTTCGTTTTTCCTGGCAGTATATCTCCAGGTTGAACACTCTGGGTACCGTACAGAGAGAAGAGTATCTTGATCTGACTACATTACAAAAGACAGTGAATGATTATGATAATTCACTTTTGATTCTTCTGTGCGGTATAATTGGAGTTCTGTTTATCATTGCTTTTATTGCTTTGTATATCAGCAATATCAGGGCAGTCTATGAATTACAGAAACAGGCATCGGAAGGTAAGCATATTAATTCTTTCAGGGAAGACTGCAGGGAACTGCTTAATGGTAAATTTCATGTTACACTGTTGACTTTACCGGGGATTGGTGTACTTCTGGCCAATATTATCCCGATTCTGTTCATGATCGCAATTGCGTTTACCAATTATGACATGAATCATCAGCCGCCGACTTATCTGTTTACCTGGGTTGGACTGGATAACTTCAGAGAACTGTTCACATCCACATCAACGGTTACTTTTGGATATGCATTTATCAGAATTCTGGTATGGACACTGATCTGGGCATTCCTTGCCACTTTTACGACCTATTTTGGCGGAATTATGCTGGCAAAACTCATTAATGACAAAACTGTCAGGTGGAAAAAGATGTGGAGAAGCTTATTTGTAGTGACAATAGCAATCCCACAATTTGTGACTTTATTGCTGGTCGGTAAAATGTTTGGTGATTACGGTATTGTCAACAGTATTTGCAGCAAAATCGGACTGACGGGATTGTTACAGAATATCGGTCTGGTTGGTAAGGGGCTTTCTTATATTCCTTTTTTGTCCAAACCAGGATGGGCACATGTCATGATAGTGCTGATCAATATCTGGGTGGGAGTACCGTATCAGATGTTGAGTGCTACCGGAATCCTTCTTAATATTCCGGAGGAACAACTGGAGAGCGCAAGGATTGATGGAGCTAATGAAGCGCAGATTTTTCGCAAGATCACAATGCCATATATGCTGTTTGTGACAGGACCTTCCCTGATCACGGCTTTTATAGGCAATATTAATAATTTTAATGTTATTTATCTTTTAACGAGTGATTATGTAACAGGTAATATGCGTTATGCCAATTCCAATGCAAAAGAAGTGGATTTACTGGTAACGTGGCTCTTTACATTAACAAATGACTATGCCAATTACAAGATGGCATCTGTTATTGGCATATGCGTCTTTGTACTGTGTGCAGTATTCACTTTGATCGGATTTACCAGAATGATCGCCGGAAACAGAGAGGAGGAGTTCCAATAAATGAAAAGGAAATGTAAGATAGTAGGTAAACATCTTTTACTGGCTTTTCTTGCCTTTATCTGGCTGATTCCTATTATCTGGTTATTTGTTACTTCTCTCAGTGGTTATAAAGGCATCAATACGATGCATTTTTTCCCGATAAAATGGACCTGGGATAATTATGCGCAATTGTTCTTCAGACCAGATACCGTAGCGAACTTTCCGGCGTGGTTTCGCAATTCCATGGTCATAGGCTGTTGTACATGCATCATTTCCACCTTTTTTGTATTGATGGTGGCATATGCAATGAGTTGCATGCGCTTTCCAATGCGTAAACCACTTATGAGTTTTGCTATTATCCTCAATATGTTTCCGGGTGTGTTATCAATGATCGCCATTTTCTTCGTTATGAAACTGATAGGATTAACGGACAGTATGCTGGGACTTATCATAATATATTCAGCGGGTTCCGGTCTTGGTTATCTGATCTGTAAGGGCTTTTTTGATACGATACCTGCTTCTTTGAGAGAATCGGCAACGTTGGAGGGTGCATCACAGTTATGCATTTTTACAAGGATCGTTATTCCACTGTCGAAACCTATCATTGTCTACACGGTTATCAATTCCTTTCTGACACCGTGGATGGATTTTGTTATGGCAAAATTAATGATACGTTCCAGGAATCCTGCTGACTGGACAGTTGCCATGGGACTTTTTAATCTGGTGCAGAGAACACTGGTAGGAGATTATTTCTCCGTATTCTGTGCAGGCGGTATTATAGTAGCAATTCCTATCTCCATTCTGTTCCTGTTGATGCAGAAATTTTATGTTGATGGAATTACAGGTGGAGCGGTGAAAGGATAGGATAATGAAAAAGGAAGCGATTTTACATATACCTCTTTCGCAGTATGCTTATGCGACTGGGGAAAAGGACATTACGATCAGACTACGAACAGCAAAGGGAGATTTGAAGGAATGTCAGCTTTACTATGGTGACAGGGTAGATCAGAATCCGGTGATCCGAATGAAAAAGAAAAAAATGACATGCGTGTCAAGTGATGATCTGTTTGACTACTATGAGGCTGATCTGAAAGATACATATCCCAGATTATGCTATTATTTTGAACTGGAAGATGACATGCAGAGACAGTACTATTATGAGAGAGGTTTCTGTACTCAAATAGGAAATAACAGGACAGAATATTTTCAGTTCCCGTATATCCGCAGGGAAGATATTATCGCTCCACCCGTGTGGACGCAGAATCTGATCATGTATCAGATATTTCCGGACAGTTTTGCAACACAAAAAGGCAGCATTGTTAAAGCAGCCAAATCTATTGAAACAGGAAATGGTATGATTTCTGCCAATAGAATGGGGGGAACGTTACAGGGAATCACAGAGAATATGGAATATATCAAAGGACTGGGAATCAACTGTATTTATCTTAATCCCATATTTATGGCAAACTCATATCACAAATATGATACATCAGATTACTATATGATCGATGCCTGTATGGGGACAATGGAGGATCTCAAAGAGCTGGTGAATATCTGCCATCAGAATGAAGTCAGGGTGATCCTTGACGGAGTATTTAATCATTGTGGACCGGATTTCTTTGCCTTTAGAGATGTACTGGAATACGGCAGCAAGTCACGCTATTATGGCTGGTTCTATGATATGCCGGAACCGGTATGCTACAAGGATCCTCCGGATTATGCAGCGTTTGCGTATGTAAAGGAGATGCCAAAGCTGAATACTTCCAATCCGCAGCTTGAGAAATATCTGATAGAGGTAGGTACATACTGGATCAGAGAAGCGGACATTGATGGGTGGCGGCTTGATGTGGCAAATGAGGTAAATCATGATTTCTGGAGGCATTTCAGAACAGCAGTAAAAGGTGTAAAGCCGGATTTCTTTATGATCGGGGAAATATGGGAAGATGCCGGAATATGGTTATTGGGTGATCAGTTTGATTCGACTATGAATTACCGCTTTTCCTATCTGTGTAAAGATTTCTTTGCCACAAGAACCTTGACGGTATCGGAATTTGATGCGCAGATACATAAGATGATAATGAGATACCCGAACAAGGTGAGTCTGGTACAGATGAATTTCCTTGATACACATGATATTCCAAGATTTCTGTCCTACTGTGGCGGAGACAGGAGAAGAATGAAACTGGCGTATTTCTATCTGTTCACAGGTTATGGGATTCCTTCAGTATTTTACGGAGATGAGTATTATATAGAGGGCGAAACGGAGAATGCATATCGAAGCCCTATGCCATGGGGAAGTCAGGATAATTGTTATGATACCTTATGTGAATTTGCAAAGATCAGGAGAGAACATAGTGCGATCCGAAATGGAACGTATCAGACGGTGATGTGCCTGGATGAGAAGGGATTGTATCTGTTTTTGAGAGAAAATGATCAGGAGAAGCTTCTGATCGCAATTAACAATTCTGATAAAGAACAGGAAATCCCGGAGTGGTCATGGAGACTTCCGCCAATGCAGGGAGAAATCAGGATAATATAGAGAAATGAATGGGGCGCACCTTTTGGTGTGCCTTTTCATATTCTGTTCATATATGGCATTTTTTGCATACAGAATGGGGAAAAATATGGACTATGGAGCGAAAGAGGCATCCTGTATTCCACAGGTAACACTTCGGGAGCCAAGGTTGACAGGACAGGGAGTGCTGATCGCTGTTTTGGACAGTGGAATAGATTATTTTCTGACAGAGTTTCGTAACAGTGATGGAACGACCCGGATTCTGGCGTTATGGGATCAGACGGCAGTTCCTAATGCAGAGAGAGGATGGCTGCCGCCTGAGGGGTATACGGAAGGAGTAGTGTATACAAGGGAGAACCTGAATGCAGCCCTGGCAGCAGGCAGCAGACAGGAGGGACTGGCTATTGTGCCACAGCAGGATGTTTCCGGACATGGCACAGCAGTGGCAGCCCTGGCAGCAGGCTCACAGTCGGGGGTGGCAGTGCAGGCACAGCTTGTGATCGTGAAGCTTGGTAATCCTCTGGCGGAGTCTTTTCCAAGAACCACACAACTGATGCGGGGCATCTCCTATGCGGTAAATCTGGGGGTAGAGTTGAATATGCCTGTGGTCATTAACCTGAGTTTCGGGAACACATACGGAGATCACAGGGGAGAATCATTACTTGAGAGGTTTATTGACAATGCTTCGGAGATAGGCAGAACTGCCATTATCATAGGAAGTGGAAATGAGGGCGCTTCTAATGGGCATACAGCGGGGATCGCCCTGACGCAGAGGACAATAGAACTGGCAGTTGTGGCATATGAAACAGGGTTGAGCATCCAGATCTGGAAACATTCCAATGATGATTTTGAATTGCGGCTGCGTTCCCCGGGAGGTGAGGAAGTACAGTTGGAAACCAGACGGGTAGATACGTTAAGAAGGACTCTGGAGCAGACACAGTTATTGTGCTATATTGGAGAACCGTTGCCATATTCAGTGAATCAGGAGATCTATATTGATATGCTTCCTACAGGCAGATACATCAATGAAGGGGTATGGAGTATTGTGTTGACTCCCCGTAAGGTGGTAACAGGGGAATACAGAATGTATCTGCCAAGCTATGCAGCGAGAAATACAGGGACGGGATTTTTCTTGCCAACGCCAGAGGTGACACTGACGATTCCTTCTACTTCCCTTAGGGCTGTCACTGTGGGAGCCTATGATATCAGAACTTCAGGTTATGCAGATTTCTCGGGAAGGGGTTATGTATACCGTTATGAAGAAGGTCGTGCAGGTGAGCAGGGACTGCCTTTTGGAACTGCATTCAGTAAACCTGATATTGTAGCGCCGGGAGTGAATATCACAGTTCCGGTTCCGGGAGGCAGCACACAACAGGTATCAGGGACTTCCTTTGCAACACCTATTGTCAGTGGCAGTGCAGCATTGCTTATGGAGTACGGCATTGTAAGAGGCAATGATCCTTACCTGTACGGGCAGAAACTCAAGGCATATCTCATTAATGGAGCGAAGAAACTGCCGGGTTATGAGAGATTTCCTAATGATATGACAGGGTGGGGAGCCTTGTGCGTGGCAGATAGTTTGCCTTGAATATTATATGAAGTACATGGTATAATTGTATTAAGATAATAAAAAATATAAAATAATTAATAGAAAAGTAAATAGGGGAATTTTAAATATGCTGAATATAGCTTTTTGCGATGATGATCGGGAGATTTTGAACCAATTGCAAAGTCTTCTGGATCAGTATCGTAAAGATAAAAATGTGTCAATTCAATGTTTATCATTTCAGAGTCCTTTGGAATTACTGGAGCAGATCGAGGCGGGTGTACGATTTGATATTCTGTTTCTGGATGTTATTATGCCTGGGGAGAATGGAATCCATGTGGCAGAGGAAATCAGGCAGTATGACAGTTCTTTGAAAATTATTTTCCTGACCTCTTCTTCGGAATTTGCGGTGCAGTCCTATACGGTAGGTGCCTATTTTTATCAGCTCAAGCCTATCTGGAATGAGAGTTTCTTCCGATTAATGGATTCTGTTATTTCCGAATGTGCCAAAGAACAGGAGAATAGTCTTATCCTGTGCTGTAAAAGCGGTATTACCAGGATTGATCTGAACAAACTGGAATATTGTGAAGTGATAGGACGTACTTTGACATTTCATCTGGAAAACGGACAGGTGCTGGAATGCATCGGAAGTCTGGATGAACTGAGCAGTCAGTTGACACCATATCATAATTTTATGCGTCCGCACCGGTCTTTTCTCATCAATATGGAATACATACAGAGTATATCCAGCAGAGCAATCACGATGACAAGTCCTGCACAGATTCCTATTCCACATGGTAAATGCTCCGACATTAAGAACGTATATCTGGAGTATGTATTTAATAGAAAGCAGGTTGTTATATCATGACGAATGTTATTTATTTAATGAACAGCGCTTCAGTGGGAATCTTTGGCATGATATTATCTGCATCTTTTTGTGATATTGTCTGGACAAAGCGCAGGCGGTTTGGACTTGTGGCAAGTATGTTTTTTATTCTGCTGATCCAGGCTATCATCTATCAGCAGACAAGTTCCGATATGGTCAGGTATCTGTATCCACTCATTACACATGCGCCACTGGCAGTAGTACTTAGTATTATGAACCAGGAATGGTTATGGTCGGTGATCGCAGTATTGACAGCCTACCTGTGCTGCCAGCTTAGAAGGTGGCTTGCTCTGGCAATTGTAGCGGTATTTCCCGGAATTTATGCGGGACAGTATATGGCGGAATTGCTGGTGACACTTCCAATATTGTTGTTTTTGATATATTTTGTATCTCCTTCGGTGCGTATGATCGCACGGGATACGAAGACGGTTCAGTTCCAGTTTGGAGTCATTCCCATGCTTGGATATGGATTCGATTACCTGACGCGAATTTACACAGATTCCCTGTCAAAAGGTACTACGCTTGCGGTAGAGTTCATGCCTTTTGTATGTAGTGGCGCGTATTTGTTTTTTGTACTGCGAACATCCAAAGAAAAAAAGATCCGCAGTCAGTTGGAACAGACCCAGGGGATATTGAATCTGCAGGTTGCACAGGCAGTCAGAGAAATAGACGCACTGAGAGAATCACAGAAGAGTGCCAGTACATATCGGCATGATCTGCGTCATCACATGCAATATCTGTTGAATTGTATGGAAAATAACAGGCTGGAGCAGGCAGAGAACTATATTCATGAAGTTTGTTCCGAAATTGATGCTTACAAAGTTCAGAATTTCTGTGAGAATGAAACCGCGAACCTGATTTTGTCGGCTTTTGCAGACAAGGCATATAAACAGGGAGTCTCCATGGAAATAAAGACGCAGATTCCGACCATACTCACAATATCAGAAAGTGACTTATGTGTATTGTTGTCCAATGCATTGGAAAATGCATTACATGCATGTATACAGGTGCAGACAGAGGGATTGCCTGCGACCATAGATATTATGGCATATCAGCAAAAGGATAAGTTTTTTATTCAGATCAGGAATTCCTGTGTGGGAAAAGTTGATTTTGTGAATGAAATACCGGTGACTTCAAGAGCAGGTCATGGAATTGGTGTTCGAAGTATCTGTGCAGTAGTGGAACGTTATGGTGGAATTTATTCTTTTCGTGTTGATAGTGGGCAATTTGTTTTAAGAATATCACTATAAATATATTATCAGAATATTGACGATATTGATTGAAAATTATAAAATAAAATATATGCGAAAACTTAGGACAGGGTATGCTGTGGACAGGGTTTGAAAGCATTATATGAAAATCTGAAAAGGGGACATGAAAGATGAACGATGAGAAGAAAAAAGATATGAATCGTAAACTTGTGGTTGCTGCGGTCATTGCATTTGCACCGGAACTGATCTGTCAGATTATTATTCTTGAACTTTTGCAAAAGGGAATTATCGGGATTACAGTTGCATTGCTTTTGACAATTGTAGCAATAGGAGCTGTTTTTGCAATGATTGTTGTATTATTGAAAGAACTGATGCTGCCAATCAAGGCTGCTATGTCAGGAGAAGACATAAACCAGTCTGACAGTAAAATTGCACAAAAGACACAGAAAATGGCAGCACGTCAGGATGAACTGGGAGAGATCGTCAGAACTGTACAGAGTACATTTGGCGGTTTTACTCATACAATTGCCATGATCAAGCAAGCAACAGAAGAATTGTCTGCAGTTTCAGAAGAATTTTCGCAGACTTTTGATTCCATGGAACAAGTGGTTATGAATACCAGTACTGCTGTTGGCACAATTACTTCCAATACTTCTGTACAGGCTGAGAAAACACTGGACATTAAAACGAAAACAGATTCTATTGCAGTAGCAATTGATCATATTCTGGAAAATGTCAATGCTTTGACAGCAAGTGCGCAGGCTGTCAGTGAATGTAATCAATCAGCAGCACAGATCATAGAAGAACTGATCAGGATCAGTAATGATAATGGTGAGTCTATCGAAGCAGTTCGTGACCAGACAGAGAAAACGAATCAGTCTGTACAGGAGATCCGTACAGTAACGGAGATTATTGCAGGTATTTCCAATCAGACCAATCTGTTGGCATTGAATGCAAGTATTGAAGCTGCAAGAGCAGGAGAAAATGGGAAAGGCTTTGCAGTTGTGGCAGAGGAAATCCGTACGTTGGCAGATCAGTCCAGACAGTCAACGGAACAGATCAACCAGATCGTTAATGATCTGATCCAGAATTCGAGCATCAGTGTTGATATTACAAATAAAGTGTCTGAGGCATTCAGCAAGCAGGATGAAAAGATGCGGGATACCAAGGAAATCTTCACAAATCTCAATAGTGAGATCAACAGGGTAAGCTCTGCAATAGACGGCATTGGCACAGAAGTTTCTGATCTGGAGCAGCATAAGAATGTAATTGCAACGAGTGTAGACAGCCTTACTACTTTTGCTGAACAGAATGCAGATTATGGAACCAATGTAAGTCATGATATGAGTGATCTGGAAACTGCGATGGTTTCCTGTAAAGACACTACTTCCAAGGTAGTCGGAGTATCAGAAGAACTGGTAGGAGAAATCCAGAAATTTCAGAAGATGCGTCTGGAGAAATAAAGATCATTATGATTTATAAAAAAACAGGGTAGAACCTGTTTTTTTTATGCTTTAATTTAAATTGCAGAGTCGATTCAGCGCATTTCATGGTCGATTCGTGACGAAAGATACAATTGTCAGTAAAAACACGTTACAATGTACTCATACAACTTAAAGAAATTTAAAGATTTGAAAGGAGATAAAAGTTATGAAGAAAAAATTAGTATGTTTTATGTTGAGTTCTATGATGGTATTATCTTTGGCAGCATGTGGTGGCGAGGAAACAGCAGCAGATAGCACAGTGACTACACAGGTAGAGGTCAGTGCACCATCAGATACCGTAGCAGACAGTGCATCATCAGATACTGTAGCAGAAGCAACAGACAGTGAATCAACAGATAGTACAGGGGTTTTGTACGGGCTGACAATGGAGGAAATACCTGACCTGGCAGATACGACATGGGATTTTGCCGGCGGTATGATCGATGGTACAGAGATGACAGAGGATGAGTACAATACAGTATTGTCATCTACTTATGGTGGACAGCTTTCCTTTGTATTTGATGGAAATGGAAATGTACAGATGGTACAGGGCGGAGGTTCTCTCAATGGAACTTATGAGGTCAGAGATGACGGACTTGTAGCGGTAGTTTTTGATAATAATGGAAGCAATCTGATATATGCATGCTTCTTCACAGACATGGATGGATTAACGATGATAGCACTTTCCGATGATACAGGGGATAATGGAGTTTATTTTGTACAGCAGTAATTGAAAGGAGCACTGCATGGGAGTTCTGATTATTGTTATTCTGCTGATCCTGTTGCTCTCCATATGGGTAATTTCCACGCAACGCAGGCTGACAGTAATGAGTGAAAATGTTGAAAGTGCCATGAATCAGATTGGAGTGCAGCTTTCCTCACGCTATGATATGCTGGTGGCGACTTTGAATCAGGCAGCAGACTATGATGTTCATATGGCATGTAATCTGATCGCAAAGGTGAACTTTCACAGATGTGTCATTACATCAGAATCTACAACGGGAGAGATTATGGAGCAGGAAAAAATGATTCAATCTGTATTGGATGAGATGGAGAAACTGGTCAGACAGCATTCTGAGATAAAAGAAAATGATAATTACAGGAAGTTTATGGAAGCTGTAGACAGTTATGGAAGGATGCTGCAGACCAGTACTCTGATCTATAACGATTCTGTTACCAAATTTAACAGAGCTGTCTGTATGATGCCCACAAAATTGATTGCGGGTATCATGGGATTCCAACAGTGCAGTTATCTGGAAAATATCAGATAAAAGGAAAGGACAGGGAAAATATGAAAAGGAAGAAATGGTTGGCGTTAGGACTTACTGCTGCACTTGTTATGTCACCAGTCACCGGTGTATATGCGCAGGAAAGTGATGATTTATATGAGACTGTTGAAAGTGGAGATTATGACAGTAATAAAAAAAGTGATGCAAAAGATGAGGTGGCAGTACAGGCTGCAGAAAATAGTAATATAGCAGCCAGTGGTGAAGGGATAACCGGTGAAACAGGGAAGAACACTACAGTTACAGGTAATGTAACAACAACGGGTGAGGCAGTCGATGGTGTTACGGCAGATGGTAAGAATACAACAGTAACAGTTAAGGGCAATGTAACAGTAAGCGGTACAGGAAGTGCCGGAGTGAGTGCCGATAATAATGCCACGGTAGAAGTTACAGGCAATGTGCAGGCAAAAGGTGATAACCAGACACATGAAGGACAAACAGGTGGTACTTATATTGATAAGTGGGCAAATGGAGTACAGGCAGACAATGGCTCTAAAGTAGCTGTAGATGGTAATGTTACTTCCGAAAAGGGCAGGGCTATTGATTCCCATGGATCAGAGGTGACTGTAAATGGTAATGTACATTCTGAAAAAGAATCTGCAATTAATGCCAGAGATGGCAGTACCATCACAATTGATGGAAGTGTATCTTCAAATGTTGGAATAAGCTTAGGTGGCATCATAGAAACGACTGACAGTACTATTAAAATCACCAAGGACGTTAAAGCTAAGAATGCCTGGGGGATATTAGCCGGACCAGGAACCGATATAGAAGTAGGTGGTAATGTATCATCTGAAAAAGAAGCTGTTTATATTTCAGGAAAGGATGCATTGATCGTAGTAGATGGTAATGTTTATTCTACAAAAGGCTGTGCTATGGATATATTGGAACAGGCAGAAGCAACTGTAAAGGGTGATGTAACAGGAAATAAACTGGCAATCTGGATGGATAACTGTTCTAAACTTCAGTCATTAGGAAAAATCAGTTCAAACGATGTGGGTATCCTTCTTAGTCTATACGATGCTCAGGGAACGGGGGAACTTGATCTTGGTACAATAGATGCCCAGACCGCTATCAGTATTAATTATGGAGAATATAAAGATATAGATAAAATTCTGGCTGCTCTGCCTGAAATGACAGTTTACAAGATGAATGCAGATACTTTACTGCGCCTGTATACAGGAAGTGAAGGTCTTGGTTCAAAAGAAGTGAGCGATTTAGCTGAAAAAATCTTAATGGAAAAGCTTCAATATGCTATCAGAAAACAGGATACATCCAATGGTAAGATAAATATTGCAGGTGAATTAACCAAAGCAAAGGAAGGTCAGACATTGACATTCAGTGTCGTCGCAAATGATGGCTATGAGGTTGACAGTGTAAGTGCGGGCGATGAAATTATACCTGTAATTAAAAATGACAATGGTACTTATTCTGTAACAGTACCAAGAGGTGGTGGCATTGATATATCTGCAATCTTCAAGTCAATTAAGCAGGACTCGACCCCGGATCCAAAGCCTGCACCGGAACCATCTCCAACACCAGGAGCATCCATAATGTCAGTTACAGAGGAAACAGAGGTCGTAGTAATTCCACAATCCTGGTATTCTACGAAGCAACAGGAGTTCCAGCAGGTAGTTGAAACGATTCCGCAGAGTGGTGTATGTATTATAGAATCGGATAGTATGATCAGCTTTAATCGTAAAACTTTTGAGGCATTCAGCAGGAGATCTGACATAACATATGTTATAATTTATAAATGGAATGACAATACATATCAGACAGTGATTCCAGCCGGTTATCCGATAATGGATCTGCTGAATGAGGATGGATATTGTGGTTGTCTGTATCTGAACGCTGTGTTTGGTTCTGCTTTAATTGATTAGGAGAAGAGGTAATTATGGGATTATTTACGAACAATAAGAAACTATGCCCCGTTTGTGGAAAGCCGACTCCTCGCTTTCTTGCAGCATCGGTAGAAGATAAACCGCTTTGCAAAGAGTGTGCAGCCAAGATTGATCTTCCGAACGGTGCTTTGGAGAAAATGACATTGGACAACTTTATCAAATATACGAATTTCTATGACGATAATCAGGTTCTGCGTGATGTATTCAAAGAAGATTATCATTATGACTTTGGTTTTCTGAGTGATACACTCAGAATTGATACAGTTCATCAGTTGTTCAGAATTAAAAGCCCGGATACATCATTTGTCATGCAGTCCGATAATCTGAAAAATTTCAGGATTCTTGAGGATACCAAACCCTTGTTTGAAGGGGATGCAAACGGTTTAAAATGCTATAAAAGTGAAGTCCCGGATCGTGTAAAGGCAATGTCTTCACAGATAGAGCAGTTCATGATTGAACGCAGGGATTATGAATGGATGGAAAGAAGAGAAAAGATGGAGGAGGAGAGAAGGCAGAATAACAGACCCAATCAGGTATTACCTCCCGTAATTGATTCCAATAACAGACCGACGTCCACACACTTTTCTGAACCCAGATTCAATACACCGGGACCGGTAAAGAAATTCTATGTGGAAATTAATCTGAAACATCCATACTGGGGATCGATCAAATGGGAGATCAAAGCACCTTCCTTTAACAGTGAACATCCCAGCGTAGAAGATTATCTGATTGATTATGATAACAAAGTAGATGAATTGAAAGAACTTGCAGAACATCTTATGAGAGTGGCAAATCCTGATGCAGGAGAAATCAGAGTAGAATAATAAAAAGAGAAACGCATTAGATGTGGTCTAATGCGTTTCTTTTGCAAACTGTTCAAATTGTTCAACGGGTAAAGGTTTTGAATAATAGTAACCTTGAATATCCGTACATTTTTCTTTCTTAAGAAATTCTACCTGACTGGCAGTTTCAACGCCTTCTGCAGTAATGTTCATTCCCAGACTGTGTGCCAGATGGGTAATGGAATGCAGTAATTTCTCTCCGTTAGCATCTCCAATATAATCAACCAGACTCTTATCCAGTTTGATCGTGTCAAAATGCATGACATTTAACGAAGAAAGAGAGGAGTAACCACTGCCGAAATCATCCAGAAGCATTGCAAATCCAGCCTTATGGAACTGGTCGATCAGACCGGAAATTTCAGAGTTATTGATGGTTGCACTTTCTGTAATTTCCAAAGGCAGATACTTGGGGTCTAACTGGTATTCATCCAGAATACTTTTATATTTCTGTACAATGTTGCCAAAATACAGGCTGATACGTGAGATATTTACAGAGATGGGATATAATGTTAATCCCTTATCCTGCCATGTCTTTTGCTGTTCACATACCTGGCGGAATACATATTCATCCAAAGTGGCAATACTGCCGTTCTTTTCGAAGAGAGGGATGAACTTTACAGGCGGCAGCAGTTTACCATCAGGTTTGATCCATCGGATCAGAGCCTCAGCACCCAGAATTGAACCGGTATAAGGATCTATTTTGGGCTGATACCATACATGGAATTCCCCATTTTTCAAAGCTCCTTCAAAATCATCTTCTATCTGATGAAGTTCATTTAACTGATCCACATTTAATTCATCATAGAAAGCATAATGTCTGGTACGCATTCCCTTGATAATGTGTTTTGCCTGTACGGTTTTACCATAAATCTGTTCCGGTTCGGAATGATCTGATGTCTGATAAATACCCATAAGAGGAAAAATACGTGGAATATTTAATCTGGCTGAAATTGCTTCCAGATCAGAAGTAAGTTTGTCCAATCTTTTTCCTATAGTTTCTTTATCTGTATCTAACAGAATGAAGAGAAAACGGTCTGAATTGATTCTGGCACTTAGTTCGTCGACCTGAAGATTATCCAGCAGTACTTTCCAGACTTCACGAAGCGTTTCATTCCCTTTTTCAATTCCGCAGGATGTATTGATCAGTTTAAAATTCTGCAGATCCAGTGTCACGTAAGATACGGTACCGTAATCTTTATGCTGTAAGCTGTTCTGAAAGCCGGCGAAGTTATTTCCACCTGTGAGAGGGTCTGTATATGCAAGATCAAGAAGTTCCCTTTTCTGTTTGTGATACGTATAAAGATAAATACAGAATCCCGCGATACAGATCAGAAATACAATGCTGATCAGGCTGCGAACATGTTCGTTGATCGGACTTGCCAGATTCCATAGTACCTGTTCGGGAACAATCGTCAGAATAAACCACTGTCGATCTGAACGCATATTTTCCAATGGCATCATGTAATAATAATAATTTCCACGATCACTGTTATATTTTCCAATGCCTTCTTCTTCATTCTGAATATGCAGGTTAAATTGTGTAACTGCGTCAGAAGCTGCGGAGTTGGAACTTTGCAGATACTCCAACATATTAGAATATGATTTAATGGAATCCGGGGCTGAATTAGATAAAGCAATAATATCTGCAGATTCGTTGATGATACAACTGATTCCCATATTGTCAAAGGAATCGATACTTAAAATGTCATTGAATAACTGTGTACGGTATGTTGCGAACAGCACACCTTCTACTTCATTGGACTGATTATAAATTGGAACACTGAATACATTGATAGATTCAGGATTTGAACCGATCATGTCGGTGAGGCTGTTGGTAATGCAGGAGATTCCTTTCATCCCATCCTGATAGAAGTCACGATAGGAGAGATCCTGTTTATAACCATCTGTTGTTGTAGTAATTCCATTTGCATCGACGATTCCCATTCTTTTGAAACCATATGTTTCTGTGCATGCATTAAGCTGCGGCATTAGTCTGGATTCATTAAGTTCAGTTTTCTGTATTTCCTGACTGATACTATGTAGAAGATTAAACTTGTCAATAATCTCATTTGTGATGGAAACAGCATTCTGATGGGCGACATCGCCTAGATTTTTCTGTACTTCCAACGTTAAGGTTGATTGGATCAGATGGGAATACCGCATCACCGTCAACGTAACTAATATCATGGCACATACTGCAATAGCCAGTGTCTGTTTAGAAAGTCGATTGAGTTTCATACAATATCCTCATAGTTATATTTGTAAAAAAGATACAGATAAATTATACACCTTTTGAAACAACACACAATATTTTTTTGCAAAATAAATAAGTAAATGATATAATCTGGAAAAACAATAAGCAGAATTAAGTTGACATAAAACAATGAGCTGAAAACGGTGCACGGAAATGGAAACTGGTGTGCCGCTGATCCAGGGTTTGCAGGTTACAGAAAGGCATGGTTATTTATATGGAAGAATTTAATCAGGAACATAAGAGGAGACTGCGTTATAAAGGAACGCACCCTCGTAAATTTGAAGAAAAATATAAGGAACTGAATCCGGAAAAATATGCAGACACGGTAGCAAAAGTCATCAGTAAGGGAAGTACACCGGCAGGCATGCATATTTCTATTATGGTTAAGGAAATTCTTGACTTTTTACAGATACAGCCCGGGCAGAAGGGACTGGATGCCACACTTGGATATGGAGGACATACCAGACGCATGCTGGAGCAATTGCAGGGAAAAGGACATCTGTATGGATTGGATGTTGATCCTATAGAAATTGTGAAGACGACGCAGAGATTACATGAAGCAGGATACGGGGAGGATGTATTCACTTCAATCCAGGAGAATTTTGCCAATATAGCCAAAGTTGCCGGGGAATATGGACCATTTGATTTTGTGCTGGCTGACCTTGGGGTATCATCCATGCAGATTGACAATCCAGAGAGAGGATTTTCTTACAAGCTGGATGGACCACTGGATCTGAGACTGAATCCCCAGAAAGGTGTCAGCGCTGCACAACGTCTGACTCAGGTAACAGAAGATGAATTAGCAGGTATGTTCGTGGAGAATTCGGATGAACCTTATGCACAGCAGATTGCAGCAGTCATCATGAAGGAAATGAAAAAAGGACAGAAAATAGATACCACAACAAAATTAAGGGAATGTATTGAAACTGCACTTGCTTTTCTGCCGGAAAATAAAGAAAAGAAGGATATCTTAAAGAAAAGCTGTCAAAGAGTTTTTCAGGCATTGCGGATTGACGTGAACAGTGAGTTTGAGGTACTTGATCAATTCCTTTACAGTTTACCACAGGTGATGGCTCCACAGGGAAGGATCGCTATATTAACATTCCATTCAGGTGAGGACAGAATGGTCAAGAAAGCATTTAAACAGTATTATAAGGAAGGAATTTTCAGCGAGATAGCAGAGGATGTGATACGTCCAAGTGCAGAAGAATGCAGAAATAATGGCAGAGCAAGATCAACGAAGATGCGTTGGGCAATCAGGAGCTGAATACAGATTCCATAAATGCCATTCATTGATAAGAGAATGGCAAAATATAAGAAGCCTCTCTGTTCTATTCGTGGTACAATATGCCTTAATATGAGGGACAGAAAGGTATGGTGGTCAGTATGGCAGTAAAAGGTCCGGTGGCACCAAGGGATCCTGCAAAGAAAAGACCTTTTTTCTATGTTATGCAGGAAAAGGAGATATTTGGAGCAAAACAGCCAGATGGCAGAGGAATTCAATTTATATACGAAAATGATAACAGACTTATAAACAGTGCACAGATAGCCGGAAATGTGACAGACAGGGAAATGCTGGAGCTTATGAAAACTACAGAAGGATTCAGAAGGCTGGTGCACAGTATTGGTGTTTCTGTAGATATTGTGACACCTGTGTCACAAATTCCAAAAGTTCGATTTGCATTTCAGATGTATGGCAAGACGGATCCTTATGTGTCTGGAACTACGATCAATATGGATACTTTTGCAGACGGAGCGGAGAGGATACTGGAGTTGGCAGATGTAGAATGGTCGGATGATGATAAGGAACCGGGACAGATACGTTTTGAATTCGAACAGAGTGAACTGCAGGCAAGGGTCAGTGTGAGATTTTACCTGCAGGATGGATATGAGGCTCCCCCGGTTATTTCGGATGAAGCCGTGGATATGCAGGGAACCGCATACAGACAGATGATTGGACAGTCTCTGATGCAACGTGGCAATCTGTCACGGCTTGCAGGTGCAATAAATAGGGCACAGCAGGGAGAGGATGTTACATTAGCATATATTGGCGGTTCGATCACACAGGGAGCCGGGGCAATTCCCATTCATCATCAAAGTTATGCCTATCGTTCTTATCGGGCTTTTGCAGAGCGATTTGGTAAAGCAGACAATGTACATTTTATAAAGGCAGGAGTTGGTGGTACTCCATCTGAACTGGGAATGCTCAGATTCGACAGGGATGTTCTGCGTAATGGTACTGTTAAACCGGATATTGTAGTTGTGGAATTCGCAGTAAATGATGAGGGTGATGAAACCCAGGGTGTTTGCTACGAAAGCCTTGTACGTAAGATTCTGTCACTGCCATGGCATCCGGCAGTAGTATTGCTTTTTGCTGTTTTTGCTTATGACTGGAATCTGCAGGAGCGGCTTAAAATAGTGGGAGAGACATATGAACTTCCCATGGTCAGCATTAAGGATGCCATAACAGAGCAATTTAAATTAAGCAGGAAAGAAGGCAGAGTTCTTTCAAAGAATCAGTTCTTCTATGATATTTATCATCCCAGTAATATGGGGCATCAGATCATGGCAGATTGCCTTATGAATCTGTTTGATAAAGCAGTAGATGATAAGGAACAGGACAGAACAGAAAGTCTTTTACAAAATAAAACAGCCATCAGGAATGAGCATGGTAATGGAAGAGACTATGAACAGGTAATGTTGCTTGACAGAATGCATGTCCCACAGGATGTTGTAATTGAATGTGGATCTTTTGGTGCGACAGATACAGATCTGCAGAAGGTAGAGATGGATGACAGACTGGAACCTGTGGCACAGTTCCCTTATAACTGGTATAAAATGGATAAAGAAAATGACACATTTGTCATTAAAATAACCTGTAAATCTCTGATACTGATCCATAAAGATTCGGCTGCACTGGATGCAGGAAAAGCAGATATCTATGTGGATGGAAGCTATCGTCTGACTGCAGATCCACATATAAACGGCTGGACACATTGTAATCCCCGTATCATTTTTCATGAAGAGAATGCCGTAGAACATATTGTAGAAATTCGTATGGCAGCCGGTGATGAAGAGAAAAAATTTACTATACTGGGATTTGGATATGTGCTATAATCGCCTTTGTATAAAGTAATAATTGCTTGGAAGGGCATGGTGGAACAGATTGGATACAAAGACAGAAATTGGTGCAATTAAGGAATTAAAGGAAGAATATCTGGAACCATTTATGCATTTGATGATGCAGTATGAATGTGCGATGCTCGAGGTACAGACCAAATTAGAGGTATTAAATAAGGAACTGGCTCTGGTAAACAGTCGTAACCCCTTTGAGTCGATCAAGTCCAGACTTAAGAGTCCGGAGAGCATTTATGGTAAATTGCAGCGCCGCAATATTCCTTTTTCCATAGAAAATATAGAAAAGAATCTGAATGATATCGCGGGAATCAGAGTTATATGCTCTTTCCCGGAAGATATCTATATGTTGGTAGACTGCCTGTTAAAGCAGGATGATATCATTCTGATCGAAGAGAAGGATTACATCAAGAATCCCAAACCAAATGGATATCGGAGCCTGCATCTGATTCTTGATATTCCTATTTTCCTGACAGGCGAGAAGAAGCACATGCGGGTTGAGGTGCAGTTTCGGACTATTGCGATGGATTTCTGGGCGAGTCTGGAACATAAAATGAAATATAAAAAGGATATTGAAAATGCAGATGGTATTTCCGAGGAACTGAAATATTGTGCGGATCTGATCAGTCAGCTTGACAGACGTATGGAGCAGATCCGTAACAGGATAGAGGATAATACAATGACCAACCGTGCGGGAATCATCAAGACAGAGTAGACATGTCACGGTATTCTTTTGGGGAAAGTCCATATTCCTTTTTAAAAGCACGAAAGAAAGAGGAGTAATCCCCAAAACCATATAATTCATAGGTGCTGTTGATAGGAGCACCACCAGAGATTGCAGCCTTACAGGCCTGCAATCTTTTTTTGTTTATATACTGATGCAGGGATAGACCGATATTGTCCTTAAAGGTGTGGGAAATATAATATTTGCTTACAAAGAATTCTTTTTCCAGACGTTCCAGTGATAAATCTTCCTCCAGATGGTGATTGATAAAATCACATAAAGCAATGTGCAGTTCTTTTTGCGGCATATTACCTGCAACGTGGTTTCTTTCATATATGAGACGGTTTAGATATAAAAGCAGGGAATTGACCTGAAGGGTGATCTGTGCCTTCCGGCCAAAACGCGAACTTTTTACCTCTTCTATTAATGCAAATATCTGGGACTGAATGTGATTAAAGGTAATGACATCATTGGAAAAAGAATAATTATGTGTCGTAGTCACATACTGCATCAGATAACCATAGTCCAGAGAAGACTTCATGAGACGGCTGCAGTAAGCAGTACTGATCCACAGGATAAAACGTCTGTAAGGAGTAGTATGGTCGCGAAATACAGGGTAATGTGTTACATGCGGAGGAATCAGAAGAAAGTCACCATGTTTGATGTGATAGATTTTATCCTCAACATGGATATCTACATTGCCTTCCAGAAAAAAATAGAATTCATAATAATCATGGGCATGTGGGCGGACTGCTTTCAACGGCTGGTCACTGTAGTAGTATACTTCAAAGTCCTCAGAGTACATAAATTGTCTGGTGCTGAAAGCTGTCTGTAATTCTTTTTTCTGCATACTGTTATTTCTCCCGTTACATCGATTTTCATATGAAAAAGTTTATCATGTAAAATATATTTTTTAAATATGTTGACACACGATATATGTCGTGATATGATATATCCAACATCCGATATATCAGATGTCGATATAAATAAATGAGATGTTATAAAAGGCATAGTCATTAATGTGAAAAATCCATAGATGAAAGATTTTTCACACACGGGATTTGGGTCTGCGCGCACTTGACACAAATCCGGTATGCGCAAAGAATGTGCGCGGAAATGAGGATTAAGATGGAAAATGAATCAATGAATGTAATGGAGCAACAGGAAGTTCTGATAGAACAACCTAAGAAAAAGCCTGTTAAAAGTGTAGTTTGTTCGCTTCTTACGCTACTGGCCTTTATTGCGATCCAGGTTACAGTATCAGGAGTAGGAGCAGCAGCCTATATGGTTTCCTGTATCGCACAGAATGATGGTGATACTGATGCAGCCATGCAGACATACATGGATCAGATTGGAAGTTCAGGGTTTATGACTAATCTTTTGCTGGTCACGACGTTGATATGTGGAATCGTTGCACTGTTATGGTATCGTTTTGGCATTGTAAAGAAGTATGACAGATCCAAGTGGGAAGCTTTTAAAGTACAGGTAAATGGTAAAAATATTGCAAAAGTTGCGGTATTGGCAATTGGCTGTTATGGTGTTGCTTTATTACTGGCTGAACTCATAGCTATTGTGGTTCCAGGTTCTATGGAAGATTATAACGAAGTTTTGGGCATGGCACTGAGTGGAAATGAGATCGTAGCTTTTATTACCGTAGTTATTCTGGCTCCTGTTGCGGAGGAACTGGCTTTTAGAGGAATTATTTTCAGAATGCTGGAAAAGAATTGTCCTTTAGTGGCAGCTATTTTACTGCAGGCAGTTCTGTTTGGAGTTTACCATATGAATATCATGCAGGGAATTTATGTTTTACCACTTGCGATCGTACTTGGCTATGTAGCATACAGAACCAAGTCAGTATATCCTTGTATTTTCATGCATATGATCAATAATTTTATGCCAACATTATTATCAGGGCTGCCGGAGAGTACGCCGACATTACCGATAGCAGCAGTTATCATTGTTATTTGCGCAGGACTGTTGTATTTGCTGACCAGAGGTACAAAAACACAGAATGTACAGTGTTAGTTGAAGGGGGTTTGCGGTTTGAAAAAACAGGAGCCGTTAACAGAGAGTTATTTTTATATTTTACTATGTTTATATGAGAAGCCCCTGCACGGTTATGGAATCATGCAGAAAGCAGCGGCTATATCGGATGGTAATGTGAAGATAGGCTCGGGAACTATGTATGGGGCTGTCAGTAATATGCTGAAGAAGGGATGGATCGTTGAAACCGAAAGTGATGATCCGAATGATAACAGGAAAAGGCTGTATAAACTGACAGATGAGGGCAGAAATGTATTGGAAGAAGAAGTTGACAGGGTTAGGATGCTGGTTGAACGGGCGGATGCAGTTTTCGGAGGTGGCAGATCATGAAATCACATATGACGAGTCGTAAAGTATATGGCGTATGGGAATATGACAGGGAAATAAATGATCTGAACCGGCTTTCAGAGCAGGGGTGGCAGTTGGAACATGGGGCATGCTTTAATTCCAAATTTGTCAGAAATGAACAACTCAGATATATTTATCAGCTTGATTATGCGCCTGATCTTGAAGATAAAGACAGGTATTTGTCCTTTTTTGAAGAACAGGGATGGGAATATATCAATACGACATATAATGGCTGGCATTATTTCAGAAAACCTTACAGGGAAGGGATGAGTGAAGAAGAAACACAGATTTATACAGATAAAGAGTCTCTTATTGAAATGCAGAACAGATATCTGAGAGGTCTGGTCATACTGGCAGTAGTCTTTTGCCTGCTTGCGGTCAGCAATATAATACACCTGTTCCTTGAATCATTTACATGGAATAGATTATTGGAGACAATAAGCTGTTTTCTAACTTCTTTTATATTGACGATCACCTCATGTAATATCAAAAGAAAACAAAACGGACAAGAAGAAATTACACATATTGATGTGAATATATTTCTGCTCTTGCTTGTACTGATTTTTATTTTCAGTTCCCTTAATTAATACAATAGCAAGTTTTGCAAACTGTACAACAATTAATTCAATGAAAAGCGTAGTGCAATACGTTAAAATATACTCATCAGAACAGGATAAACGATGTTTTGATGGGTATTTTTTAATTTGTAATAAGCGGGAGGTATCATTTCTATGCAGATGACTTTAAGATGGTATGGCAGTAAACATGATTCTGTTACATTGGAACAGATCAGGCAGATTCCGGGAGTAAAGAGCGTGATAACGACCTTATATGATTCGGTGCCAGGGGAGGCATGGAAACTGGAAGATATACATGCGATGAAGAAGGAAGTGGAAGCAGCAGGGCTTACTATAGCAGGTATTGAAAGTGTTAATGTCCATGATGCGATCAAAATCGGTTCTCCGGACAGAGAAGAGTATATTGAGAATTATATTACCACACTGGAGAGACTGGGACAGGAAGATATTCATATGGTATGTTATAATTTCATGCCTGTATTTGACTGGACAAGAACAGAACTTGCCAGAAAAAGGCCGGATGGTTCTACTGTACTTGCATATAATCAGGCGGCAGTAGATGCTCTCAAACCAGAGGAAATGTTCGCATCCATAGATTCGGATTCCAATGGATTTGTTATGCCGGGCTGGGAACCGGAACGAATGGCAAGAGTCAAAGAACTGTTTGAGATGTATAAGGATGTGGATAACGAGAAATTATTTGATAATCTGAAATATTTTCTGGAACGTATTATGCCTGTTTGTGACAAATATGATATCAACATGGCAATTCATCCGGATGATCCGGCGTGGAGTGTATTTGGTCTGCCACGTATCATTATCAATAAAGAAAATATTCTGCGCATGATGCATATGGTCGATAACCCACATAATGGAGTGACTTTCTGTTCGGGTTCTTATGGTACGAATCTTGAGAACAATTTACCTGATATGATCCGCTCTTTAAAGGGCAGAATTCATTTTGCACATGTAAGAAATCTGAAATTCAACTCACCTACTGACTTTGAAGAATCTGCTCATCTTTCCAGTGATGGCAGCTTTGATATGTATGAGATCATGAAAGCATTATATGAGATCGGGTTTGACGGACCGATCAGACCAGATCATGGTCGTATGATCTGGGGTGAGGTAGCAATGCCGGGATATGGATTATATGACAGAGCACTGGGGGCTGCATATCTCAATGGATTGTGGGAAGCAATTGATAAAAATTCAAGGGATGGTGATTAGTGTGAAATTATCTTATAAAGGTGTTTTTGAGCATAAGCAGGATTGGCAAAAGGCAGGATTTGAACTGCCCTCTTATGATCTGCAACAGGTAAAAGAAGAAACAATACGGAATCCGGTATGGGTGCATTTTGGCGCAGGAAATATTTTCCGCGCTTTTCAGGCAAATGTAGTGCAGGAACTGCTCAATAAAGGCAGATTGAGGACAGGCCTTATTGCTGTGGAAGGATATGATTACGAAATTATAGACAGGATGTATCAACCGCATGATAATCTTGGGATTCTGGCTACACTGAAGGCAAATGGCAGTGTAGAAAAAACGGTAGTTGCAAGTATTATGGAGTCGCTGACACTGGATAGCAGTAATGACACAAACATGACACGACTGTCACAAATATTTTCGGATCCAGGTTTGCAGATGGCAAGTTTTACGATTACGGAGAAGGGGTATAGTCTCGTTGATGGAAAGGGAGAACAACTTATTGACGTTGCCAGGGATATGCAGAACGGAACTGACAGACCTGTCAGTTATATGGGTAAGGTAACGGCACTGCTGTATGAACGTTTCAAGGCAGGTGAATTCCCTATTGCCATGGTGAGTATGGATAACTGTTCACATAATGGAGATAAACTTTATCAGGCAATCCATGCATTTGCCGATACATGGGAACAGAACGGACTGGTCAGCAAAGGATTTCTTGACTATGTGGAAAATCCTGAGAAAGTAAGTTTCCCATGGTCAATGATCGATAAGATCACACCCAGACCGGATGCATCTGTGGAGAAACTTCTACAGGAGTCAGGCGTGGAAGATTTAGAGCCTGTCATCACTGCTAAGAATACATATGTTGCACCTTTTGTCAATGCAGAAGAATGTCAGTATCTGGTAATAGAGGACAGTTTTCCCAATGGCAGACCGTTATTGGAGGAGGGCGGTATTATTTTTACTACCAGAGAAACAGTAGACAGAGTGGAGAAGATGAAAGTATGTACCTGTCTGAATCCATTGCATACTGCACTTGCAATTTTCGGCTGTCTGCTGGACTACACGCTGATTTCAAGGGAAATGAATGATCCGGTCTTAAAGAAACTGGTGGAAATCATCGGATATGAAGAAGGATTGCCTGTAGTGGTAGATCCAGGTGTGATCGATCCCAGACAGTTTATTGATGAGGTGGTAAATATACGTATACCCAATCCCTTTATGCCGGATACGCCACAGCGTATTGCAACAGATACATCACAGAAGCTTGCGATACGCTTTGGAGAAACAATTAAGGCTTATCAGCGTTCAGAGGAACTTTCAGTCAGCAGATTAGAGAAAATTCCACTTGTATTCGCAGGATGGCTGAGATATCTGTGCGGCGTGAATGATAAAGGAGAAAAATTTACACTGAGTTCTGATCCTATGCTGGATACAGTATGCCCTTATGTTGCCGGATTAAAATGGGGAGATACCGAGGTTCATGAACAGGTTGTGCCGATTCTTTCAAATGAGAAAATATTTGGTGTGAATTTATATGAAGCAGATCTTGGTGAACTGGTAGAGCAATATTTTATCGAGATGCTTAAAGGACCAGGCGCAGTAGAGGCTACCCTTAGAAAATATGTATTGTAGACAGGAGCACATGCAATTGCATTTTAGGGATTGCTTTTACAGTTAATAATTATTATGCATGCATTGAAGTGGAAAAAGCAGTGGCAGATACAGCAGGAATTACCATGGCTGAGGCAAAAGGACAGATAGGGGATACGATTACAGCGTTGACACTCAGAAGTGCATTATGCGGTGTACTTTCTCTCGTTATACTGGCAGGAGTTTTATATGTATTGCTGACACTTCCTTTGAAGAACGCTGTAGAGGCAATAGAGCGTGTAGCCGCATATGATCTGTCAACAGAACAGTTGGACAGACTTGGAAAATATATTAAGAGGAATGATGAGATAGGCAGGATCAGCCGCAGTATTCTGGCAATGCATGAGAATCTGACTCAGATTGTAACGAATATAAAAGGATCAGCACAAAACGTTTCAGATAATGCAGGTGAACTTACAGAAAAGACAATACAGGTAAAGACTTCTTCAGAGGAAATCAGCAAGGCAATGGATGAATTGAGCAAAGGTGCAATGTCTCAGGCAGAAGAAACAACCAGAGGTGCGGCAGAGATGTCAAGGCTGGATGAAATTATTGTGAAGAACATGAATGACACCAGAGGACTTCATGACAGTGCAAGGGAAATGAATGAGATCAAGGATGAAGGCCTTGATGCGATTCGTGATCTGATCCAGAAGACTATATCCAGTAAAGAAAGCATTGCAATTGTTAAGAATGCATTGTCACAGAATAATGAACAGGTTCAGAAAATAGAACAGACCAGTCAGAAGATCAATGTAATAGCAGATCAGACGAACCTTCTGTCCCTGAATGCTGCAATAGAAGCAGCCAGAGCAGGTGAGGCCGGTAAGGGATTTGCCGTTGTAGCGGAGGAAATAAGAAGTCTTGCAGAAGAAACGAATCTTCTGACCAATGAAATAGGTGGGATCATACAGGAACTTCTGGACAAAACAGAGGAATCCACCCAAAATATGGCCGATCTGGAAAAGGCTTTTGAAGTACAGGAGAGCAGTGTAGAAGACACGAAAAATAAATTCCTGAAAATTGAACAGGAACTGAGTCAGATTGAAAACGCGATCAATGCTTTGTATGAATCGGGTGATCAGATGACTCAGACAAAACAGACACTGGTCACTATGATAGAAAATCTGTCAGCCGCTTCACAGGAGAATGCTGCCAGCAGCGAAGAAGCAATGGCTTCGGTAGAAACACAGGGTAATGTTATTGGAAATATTGCAGGAATGAGCCAGAATTTATCGGCAGTAGCTGAAGTACTTCAAAATGAAGCTGCAAAATTTATAAATTAAATTATCTTTTTCTGAAAATTATTATTGCCAATCATCTGTGTAATCGTTACAATGAAAGTATGTAAAGTTCAAAGTGATAATACCGGGAATGTCCGGTAAGTGGTGTAAGAGAATGGGAGGCAGTGCATTTGGGAGGCTATGACTCAAAAGATATTACAGTGGAGCAGCTGTGCAGACTGATTGATATGCTTCATCCTTGTATGGATGATTATTTATATGTATATGATCTCGAAAATGATTATTACTATATTTCACCGGAAGCAATAAAACATTTTATGCTTCCTGCTGTAGAGTTCAAAAATGTAGTAGAAAATCATTCTAAATTTGTATATCCACAGGACATTGATGAATTACAGAAGGATCTGCAGGAAATATTGGCTGGAAAGAAGGATTTCCATAATCTGCAGTATCGTTGGTTATCCAGACATGGGGAACCTATCTGGATCAATTGTCGCGGACATGTGATTCATAATGAAGATGGCACACCAAAGTATATGATAGGCTGCATTAATGAGATTGGTGCCAAGCAAAAGGCAGACAATGTCAGTGGGCTGCTTGGAATGTCAAGTATGCGTTCCTTTTTTGAAGAGCATGTTACCAGTGAATTAAAAGATGGTTATTTGATGCGTCTTGGAATAGATGATTTCAAGGAAATCAATGAGAAGCTGGGAATTGATTATGGGGATATGGTACTTAGAAAAACAGCAGAATGTATCTCTGATTGTATTTTGCCCGGACAGACGCTATACAGAGCAGTGTCGGATGAATTTCTCATCCTTGACATTCAGGGGCGTAATGCCGTACATGCAGCAGAACAGTATCAGAAGATCAGACAGGCGATCGACCATTTTGTCAAGAACAATCATTATGAAGCTGTATTCACATTATCGGCAGGAATTTTAAATGGTTCGGACTGTGAGGGTGACAGTTTCTCAGATATTATGCGTTATTCGGAATTTTCATTAAATGAAGCAAAGAGACGTGGAAAGAACCGTTACTATGTATTTAATGAAGATGATTTTGAACGATTCATGAGAAGAAAACGTATTATCAGGCTGCTCAGGAAATCTGTAAACAATAATTTTGAAGGTTTTGAGGCGTTTCTGCAGCCACTCATTAATGCGTCAAGTAATACATTATATGGTGCAGAAGCACTGATGCGATATCGGACAGAAGAGTATGGTATGGTTTCACCAGTTGAATTCATTCCTTTACTGGAAGAAACAGGACTTATCATTCCGGTAGGAAAGTGGATGCTTCACCGCTCTCTGGAACTTTGCCATGAAATCCAGCAGACCGTTCCACAGTTCCGTATCAGCATCAATATTTCATATATTCAGGTCATGAAAAGCAACATTATCAGTGAATTGATATCAGCAATTGGAGAACATCAGGTAGATCCTTCTACTGTAATTGTAGAATTGACAGAAAGCGGATTACTTTCAACTGACAGCCGTGTTGCCAAGCTCTGGGTGAAATTAAAAGAAAAAGGAATTCAACTGGCATTGGACGATTTTGGTACCGGATATTCAAATTTCCATTATCTGAATGATCTGCATCCTGAGATTATTAAGATAGACCGCTCTTTTACCATGAAAGCCATTGAGAATGAATATGAATATAAGTTACTGTCGTTAATGAGTGATATGGTACATGGTATGGATGTCAAGGTATGTGTGGAAGGTATCGAGAATCTGGAGGAACTTGAGAAAATGTTGAAGGTGACACCGGATTACTGTCAGGGATATTATTTTGGCAAACCCTGCTCCTATCAGAAATTTACAGAAACCTTTGTAACACCTGCTAAAAAATGAAAATATTAAAAAAGAATCCTACCGTAAAGGTAAGGATTCTTTTTTGTAGAGAAATGTTATATTAGAATCTGCCGTTCCAGTTGAGGAATGCGAGATATCCTTTCACAGCTTCATAGATATCAGCCTTGCTGCTGACTTCATAAGGAGCATGCATATTCAGGACTGCAACACCACTGTCGATAACGTTCATGCCGTATTTTGCCATGATGTAGGCAATGGTTCCGCCGCCACCTGCATCTACCTTGCCAAGTTCTGCAAACTGATAGGATACGCCTGCATCATCCATTACTTTACGGAGTGCAGCGATATATTCTGCGTTGGCATCATTGGAACCACTCTTGCCGCGGGAACCTGTGTACTTGTTAAAAGTAACGCCCTGTGCCAGGAATGCGGCATTGTTCTTCTCAAATACATTTGCATAGAGAGGATCGAAGCCTGCGCTGACATCAGAAGAGAGCATAACTGAGTTAGCCAGCGCGCGGCGGACTAACAATTCAGAATCACCTTCTGTCATGGCTAACAACTCAGCTACAGCATTTGCAAAGAAGCTGGACTGCATACCGGTTGCCCCCACACTGCCGATTTCTTCTTTATCCACTAACAGACAGCACTGTGTACGTGTGCCGCATTTTGCATCCAGCATTGCGAACAGAGAAGTAAAGGCACAGATTCTGTCATCCTGACCATAGGAGAGAACCATACTTCTGTCGAAGCCACAGTCTCTTGCCTTGCCGGCAGGAACGATTTCAAGTTCGGCAGACTGGAAGTCCTCTTCTTCAATACCGTACTGATCGGCCAGAAGTTTTAATACATTTGCTTTGATTGCTTCTTTTTCTTCTTTATCCGTATCCTTGTCTTTTTCCAGAGGAATATTACCAATGAGCAGATCCAGATTCTCACCTGTAACGACTTCTGTAGCCTTCTTGCCCATCTGTTCTCCTGCCAGATGGATCAGCAGATCAGTGATGACAAAGATGGGATCATCTTCTTTTTCACCCAGACAGATATCTACCATTGTGCCATCCTTTTTGGCAACTCTTCCGTGAAGGGAGAGGGGAATGGCTGTCCACTGATATTTTTTGATACCACCATAGTAGTGCGTATCGAAGTATGCGAAGCCTTCCTTTTCATATAATGGATTCTGCTTTACATCGATTCTTGGGGAGTCAATGTGAGCTCCAAGGATATTCATACCGGAGGAGATAGGTTCCTCACCGATCTGGAAAAGGGCAATGCTCTTATGCATTTGTACAGCATATACTTTATCACCCTTTGATACCTTGCCATTAGAAGCAATGATATCAGCCAGATCACGATATCCGGCTTCTTTTGCCATACGAATAGTCAACTCGATACATTCACGTTCTGTTTTGCCTTCGTTTAAGCAGTTCTTATAACGTTCGCAGATGGACTGCAGTTTTGCTTTGTCTTCATTCTGGTATGTAAGCCAGAGATTCTCTTTTTTCATATTATATGACCAAACCTTTCCGGCATCTGCAAGCATGTTGCAGACACAAATTCATACGCAACCATCATAGCACAATCGCACTCCAATAATCAACCAAATCAACCTGTATCACAAAAATGAATGAATATGCAGAAAAACCTCGATTTTACATAAATTATACATAAGTCTGGTGGTGACTTTTACATAAGACAGATACAATACACTCATAGCAAATTAATAAATAAACAAGAGGAGAAAAGAGAAGTGAAAAAATTCAATCACAAAGTAACAGCAGCAATGATGTCTGCAATTCTTATGGCATCTACTCTGGTTGGCTGTGGACAGACAGCAGACAACGCATCAGCAAGCGTGGAAGTGACCAATGAAACTTATGCAGCAGCCACAAACAACGGAGTACAGACAGTATCTCAGAAGGCACCTAAATATATCTTTTTATTTATCGGTGATGGTATGAGCTATCCACAGATTCAGTCGGCATCTTACTATCTGGGTGCAAAGGCAAGCCAGGGTGGCGATGTGACAGGCGGTAAGCAGTTGTCTTTTATGAATTTCCCTACAGTTGGTTCAGCACAGACTTTTGACAGCACATCTTTCTGCCCTGATTCCGCATCTACAGCAACATCTATTTCCACAGGACACAAGACTTACAGTGGTGTCATCAATATGGACACAACCAAGACTGTTAAATATACAACAATTTCTGAACAGTTAAAATCACAGCTTGGTTACAAGATCGGTGTACTTACAACAGTTAACCTGAATCATGCAACACCTGCAGCATTCTATGCGCACCAGTCTTCCAGAAAGAATTATTATGAGATCGGACAGGAACTGATCGCAAGTAATTTTGATTATTTTGCAGGCGGCGGATTCTTAAGTCCTACAGGTAAGAACAAGGATCTGGAAAGCCTCTATGATGTGGCAAAAGAAAATGGCTATACTGTTGTAACCACGACACAGAGCGAGATCGAAGCAGTAAACAAGTCTACAGGCAAAGTGATCGCAGTTGATGAGAATCTGGCTGATGGAGATGCCATGAATTATGATATGGACCTTGCAGATAATAAGTGGGAACTTGCTGATTACGTACAGAAGGGCATTGAAGTACTGAACAATGACAAAGGTTTCTTCATGATGGTAGAAGGCGGTAAGATCGACTGGGCCTGTCATGCAAACGATGCAGCAGCTTCCATTAATGATACTATCGCTCTGGACAGAGCAGTACAGGTAGCTTACAAGTTCTATGAGCAGCATCCTGCAGATACTCTGATCCTGGTAACAGGCGATCATGAGACAGGCGGTCTGACAATCGGTTATGCGGGAACAAACTATGATACTTATTTAAAGAATCTGGAGAATCAGACACTTTCCTATGCTAAGTTTGATACGGAATATGTTGCTTCTTACAAAGAGAACAAGACACCATTCTCACAGGTACTTGCAGATATCAAGAGTAATTTCGGACTTGTAACAGCAGATGATGCGGATGCAGCAGCAGATCCTACACTTGTTCTGACAGATTATGAAGTACAGATGTTAAAGACTGCTTATGAAAGAACACTCAAGGTAGGTGCATCTTCTCAGGATAAGATGACACAGGAAGAATATGACCTCTATGGTACTTATGAGCCTCTTTCTGTAACTATTACACATATTCTGAATAACAAGTCAGGTATTGCATTCAGCTCTTATTCCCATACAGGACTTCCTGTACCGGTATTTGCAGTTGGTAATGGTTCAACTCTCTTTGATGGTTATTATGATAATACAGACATTTACAACAAAATTGCAGCTTTAACAAAAGTAAAATAATAGATAGTAAAAGGAAATAAATGCGGATGAAACAGATATGTAACAGGTATATATTACCTCATCTTCCGTTCCTGATATGTATGGTTTTGCTTGGTATCCTCATGGTCTGGCCAACAGGCTATGAGGATGCTGTTATTTATCAGGGAACTGATCGATGCAGGGCACAGGTGCTTGCAACAGATGAATCTACCGTGATCAGCAGTGGACTGATCCGTTCAGGAGAACAGGATTGTACGGTGCGTCTGCTGGGAGGCAGATTTAAAGGACAGGAAACACAGGCATATAATCTGCTGACAGGATCTTTACAGACAGATAAAATATATGCAGTAGGAGATATTGCGCAGGTCGTTATCAGTTATCAGAATGACGAGATAATATCGGTAAATATGATCGATCATTACAGGCTGGATAAGGAAGTTATTTTGCTGATGATCTTTTCTGTTGTACTGATTATTTTTGCAAAAGGGATCGGACTGCGCAGTCTGTTGTCTTTTGTCATAACGGTACTTATGATATGGAAAATACTGGTTCCTGGCTGTCTGAATGGAGGAAATCCTATTCTCATAGGACTTGCGATCATCACAGTACTTACTGTTGTGATCATTTCACTGGTATATGGTTATGACAGGTGTTTTCTGGCAGCATCATCAGGAGTCATGCTTGGGGTGATCACGACATGTATTCTTGGTATTGTTTTTACCAGATTATTTAAAATACATGGTGCAGTCATGGCTAATTCCGAGAGCCTGTTATATTCCGGTTATGAATATCTGAATCTGACCGAGATTTTTATGGCGAGTATTTTTATCGGAGCCAGTGGTGCGATTATGGATATTGCCGTAGATATTACATCTGCTATCTATGAAGTTGTGGAGAAGAAGCCGGAGATTGACTGGAAGGAAGCTGCCATGTCGGGAATTCATGTTGGACGTGCCGCCATGGGAACGATGTCTACAACCTTACTTCTGGCTTATTCGGGCGGATATCTTGCATTACTGATGGTATTTATGGCGCAGGGAACGCCGGTATACAATATTCTGAATTATAAGGATGTGGCATCCGAAATCCTTCATACGATCGTTGGAAGTTTCGGTCTGGTAGCAGTTGCACCATTCACAGCATTGATGAGTGGACTTTTGCTGGTAAATCATAAAAAAATTGCTAAATAAAACACAGAATATTTTTATAAATATTGAAAATAATCAGAAAATATGGTACAATATTTCAGTAAAGGTACCATATTTTTTGTGCATTTATGACATTTATTTATGACAGTTTGGTAACTGTAAATGGAGGAAGATTATGAAATCAATAAGGATGAAAATGATTGTAGGCATTTTACTGTGTTCGTTGCTTTCATCGGGTGTGATCGCTGCAATTGCAATCGTCAATTCTGCACAGGTGGCAGCACAGGACACAGCAATACAGGCAAGACTCAATGGCGAGATGCAGGCAGGAGATATCAATAGTGTGATCACCAGAATAGAGCAGTCTGTAGACACACTCAGTGATGCAGTAATGCAGGATTTTGACGTTGCTGCATTCAAAAAGAGTAATGATTATGCAGATGAATATACCAGACAGATCGAAAATGAGGCTGTGAATTTTGCAAGTCATACAGATGGCGCGATCACTGCTTATGTGCGATACAATCCACAGTATTCCAATCCAACCTCTGGTATTTTCATGTCAAGAAATTCTACGCAAGATCAGTTTACCTTGTTGACCCCTACAGATTTTTCAATGTATGATGCGAATGATATGGAGCATGTAGGCTGGTACTATCAGCCGGTGCAGGCTGGCAAGGCGATATGGATGGAGCCGTACCTGAATGAGAATATCAATATTTATATGATTTCCTATGTTGTCCCCCTCTATGCTGAGGATGGAACCTCTATAGGTGTCGTTGGTATGGATATTGATTTTAGCATGATCACAGATCAGGTAGATGCGATAAAGATCTATGACACAGGCTATGCTTTTCTGGCAAACGGTCAGGGTATCATCATGCATCATAAGAATCAGGAGAGCGGTATTGATATGTCACAGCAGGACAGCTCTCTCTCAGATATTACTTCTTTTATCAATGATGCTTCCAAAGAAGGGGAAGGCTATCGTTATTCTTATCAGGGGAAGGCAATGCAGCTTTTTTATTTTAATCTGAATAATGGCATGAAGATACTTCTGACGGCTCCTAATATGGAGGTTTATTCAGAAGCAAATCAGCTGGTTGGAATGATATTGACGGCATTGGCTGTGGCTTTGCTGTTATCTGCAGTAATAGGTATTCTGATAGGTAATAATATTGCGAAGCCGATCAGGTATTTGACGCAGATCATTGAACAGACCTCCCGGCTGGATTTCACACCTACAGAAATGGGCAAGAAACTTCGTGGACAAAAAGATGAGATCGGTGTTATGGCAAGAGCCGTACATGAAATGCGGAAAATATTACGTGATATCATGGGAAGACTGGACGAAGCCAATACTACGATCACAAAGAGTATCGACCAGCTTGATACGATCATGAAGACGAACAGTGATGTAGCACAGGACAACTCTGCTGCAACACAGGAACTGGCAGCAGGCATGCAGGAGACAACAGCCAATACGCAGCATATCGTACAGAATATCGCAGAGGTAAAACATAATTCAGGAGTTATTTATCAGATGGCATTGGAGGGAGAAGAAAACTCCAATCAGGTACAGCAGCGTGCTGTCAGCATGGAAAAGACCAGTATGGAGTCCAGCAAAAAAGCTGATGAAATCTATGCACAGATGAAAGACAAGGCAGATGCAGCAGTAGAGCAGTCCAAGGCAGTTAAGAGAATCAACGAACTGACGGAGGATATTAAGGAGATTTCGTCTCAGACGAATCTGCTTGCATTGAATGCCAGTATTGAGGCGGCAAGGGCAGGCGAAGCAGGAAAAGGCTTTGCAGTAGTTGCATCTGAAATCGGGACACTTGCCTCTCAGACATTGAGTACGGTTGATAACATTAATGGTATTGTCGGAGAAGTAAATGATGCAGTAGAGAAATTGACATTATGTATCACTACGATCATGGATTTTCTGGAAAATACGGTAGTAGGAGATTATGCAAATTTCAGACAGTCAGGAACCGAGTACAGAACAGATGCGGATGAATTTAAAAATGTGATGGAGCAGACCAAAGATTCCATGCAGCAACTGGAGAAATATATCAATCAGATTTCAACGGCAGCAGACGGTATCAATGACATGATAGCGCAGTCAGCAAATGGTATCAGCGATATCGCAGATAAATCAAGCCAGACGCAGAGCAGTACGATGGAAGGATATAAGCGCTTACAGGAATGCAGGGAGTCTGTTGATAAATTAAAGGGTATTGTAGCACAGTTCCACTTGTGTTAATATGCATAAAAAAACGCTTTTCGATGATTAGTCGAAAGGCGTTTTTTTTATGCAGTATTACCAGTAAAGTGTTTAAAAATTAACGATTCTTGCAATGTATATAAATTCATGCTATAGTCAATTGTAAGCGCTTACATAATATATAAAACCCAGAAATGAAAGTTTTTGTATGAGTGCATAAATATGAATGGAAAGCAGGGAGGATACTTATGAGCAGACTTGAAATACCGGTACCGAATAAAGCCCAGGTTGTAGTGGAACAGCTTTATAAGGATCTGGAGAGAAGAATTGAAGCCAGTCCATCCGGTCTGTGTCCAATCGATATGTCCAGGGCATTTCTGGAACTGTGCCATGCACAGTCCTGTGGTAAATGTGTGCCATGTCGTGTAGGACTGGGGCAGCTCAAGAAGCTGATCAGTGATGTGTTAGACGGTTCTGCAACAATGGAAACACTGGATCTGATGGAGGAAACAGCCAAATCTATTATGGAAACGGCAGATTGTGCCATTGGCTATGAATCTGCCAATATGATCTATAAGGGACTGATCGGGTTCCATGATGAATATGTGGCACACATTGAACTTGGAAGATGTAACTGTAAGTATCAGCAGCCTGTACCGTGCGTATCATTGTGTCCGGCAGGAGTAGATATTCCGGGTTATATTGCACTGGTACATGAGGGACGTTATCAGGATGCGATACGTCTGATCCGTAAGGACAATCCTTTCCCAACAACATGTGGATTTATCTGTGAGCATCCCTGTGAGGCACGATGCCGCAGAAATATTGTAGATGATGCCATCAATATCCGGGGACTTAAGAGAATGGCAGCAGATCTGGCAGGTAAGGTAGAACCGCCCGTCTGTCAACCTGCTACTGGTAAGAGGGTAGCAATTGTAGGTGGAGGTCCCGGAGGACTCAGCGCAGCTTATTATTTACAGCTTATGGGACATCAGGTGGTTGTATATGAAATGCATCCCAGGCTTGGAGGTATGCTCCGTTATGGTATCCCTAATTATCGTCTGCCAAAGAACCGCTTGGATGATGATATTGATGCGATCCTTGCTACCGGAGTGCAGGTTAAGCATGGACTCCGTATCGGACAGGATATCACCATCAATGAATTGAGAGAGCAGTATGATGCAGTACTTATCACGATCGGTGCAAGTACGGATAAGAAGCTTGGAATAGAAGGAGAAGATGCCAGTGGTGTTATTTCGGCAGTACAGTTCCTGCGTGCGATCGATCTGGGGGAAGCAATTGACCTGTCAGGGCAGGAAGTCTGTGTGATCGGCGGTGGTAATGTATCCATGGATGCTGTCCGTACTGCTGTCAGACTTGGTGCGAAGAAGGTAAGCATTGTATACAGAAGAAGAGTAGCTGATATGACAGCGCTTCATGATGAAATAGAAGGAGCTATTGCAGAAGGTGTAGAGGTACAGACTCTGAAATCTCCTGTCAGAATCGAAAAAGATGAAGAGGGTAAAGTGAAGGGCTTATGGGTACAGCCCCAGATGATCAGTGCGATACGTGATGGGCGCGCCAGCGTACGCTCTACGTGTGAGGATGAAATGATGATTCCCTGCACAACGATCATTGTAGCAATTGGTCAGGATATTGAATCCAAACACTTTGCGGATGCAGGTGTACCGGTCAACAGAGGTGTGATCCAGGCGGGAAGACATGGTGGATTTGATCTGTTGCCGGGTGTCTTTGCAGGTGGTGACTGTGCAACAGGTCCTGCAACCGTTGTAAAGGCAATCGGGGCAGCCAAGGTCATAGCAGCCAATATTGACGAGTATCTTGGCTATCATCATACCATTTCCTGTGATGTGAAAGTACCACAGCCCAACATCGCAGACAGAACACCCTGTGGTCGTGTCAATATGACAGAGCGTGAAGTGTGTGCGCGGATCTGTGATTTTGACGGTGTGGAACTGACTATGACAGAGGCAGAGTGCAAGCAGGAGGCATCCCGGTGTCTACGCTGCGATCATTTTGGCTATGGAATACTGAAAGGAGGCCGTGAAACAATATGGTAACACTTACAATTGACCGCAAACAGATCACAGCAGAGGACGGAAGCACCATTATGGAAGCGGCTACCGCAGCAGGAATTCCGATTCCAAGATTATGTTATCTCAAAGACATTAACGAGATCGGTGCCTGTCGAGTCTGTGTCGTTGAAATAGAAGGTAAGGAGAAACTGGTAACGTCCTGTAATAATCAGGTAGAAGAGGGGATGGTTGTTTATACCAACAGTCCCAAGGTGCGCAAGAATCGCAGACAGACAATACAGATGATCCTGTCCCAGCATAATGCAAACTGCGTGACCTGTGCCAGAAACCGTAACTGCTCTCTACAGACCATTACCAGAGATCTTAATCTTCTGGAAGTGCCTTACGAAAAAGATATTCATTATCTGCCCTGGAATAAGAACTTTCCATTGATCCGAGATGAGGATAAGTGCATCAAATGCATGCGTTGTGTACAGATTTGTGACAAGGTCCAGGGTATTGACGTATGGGAGATAGAAGGAACAGGTTCACGTACCGGTATTTATGTAGCAGGTAACCGTACCATCGAAGAATCCGCCTGTACTTTATGCGGACAGTGTATCACACATTGCCCGGTAGGCGCCCTGAGGGAGCGGGATGACACAGAAAAGGCATGGTGGGCTATTGAGAATCCGGGCAAGGTAACTGTTGTGCAGGTGGCTCCGGCGGTGCGTGCAGCCTGGGGTGAGGTATTGGGATTATCCCGTGAAGACGCAACGATGGGTAAGATCACAGATGCACTGAAACAGATGGGGTTTGATTATGTATTTGACACCGTATTCTCTGCTGATCTTACGATCATGGAAGAAGGAAATGAATTCATAGAACGCTTCAAAAAGGGCGATACGAAGCAGATGCCCATGTTCACCTCCTGTTGTCCCGGATGGGTCAGATTTATCAAGTTCCAGTATCCCCATCTGGTATCCAGACTTTCTACAGCCAAATCTCCACAGCAGATGTTTGGCGCAGTAATGAAGTCTTATTTTGCGCAGAAGATCGGAGTGAAACCGGAAGATATCGTAACCGTATCTATCATGCCGTGTGTAGCCAAGAAGGGTGAAAGTAACATGGAGTTATTCTACGGAGAATATGCAGGAAAAGATGTTGATGTCGTGCTTACGACCCGTGAACTGACTCGTATGATCCGTATGGCACATATTGATGCGAAAACTTTGCAGGACGTACCCTGCGACGACCCGATGGCAGATACGACCGGAGCTGGCGTCATATTCGGAACAACAGGCGGCGTTATGGAAGCAGCACTTCGTTCTGCTTATTATCTCATCACAGGCTCTGATCCCGATCCTGATGCCTTTGGTGAAGTACGAAGCAGCAGAGAGCAGACTAAGTGGAAGGAAGCAGAATTCCATATCAACGATCTGGTAGTCAGAACGGCTGTTGTCAATGGACTTGGTAATACCAGAGAATTGCTGGATGCTCTGGAAAAAGGCGAAGTGCATTATGATTTTGTGGAAGTCATGGCATGTCCGGGAGGATGTGTAGGCGGTGGTGGACAGCCTATCAAGGATGGCTGCGAGCTGGCAACAGACAGGAGCACAAATCTGCGTAAACTGGATGAAAAAGCAAAGGTCAGATTTTCTCATGAAAATCCCTCTGTACAGAAATTGTATGAGGAGTTTCTGGAAAGGCCGCTTTCACACAAATCCCATATGCTTTTACATACAGACCATCAGGCATGGGCGATGCCGGCAACAGATAAGTAACAGAGATATATTGACAGGAAGCAGTTCCCAAAGGGCTGCTTCTTGTTTTATGTTCCCTTGTGTGATACAGTGTAACTATTCAGAAGAAATACGTGGGTGAATGGGAATGAACACAGTTAAAGATCATGTAGAGCATGAATTTGCTCCGGTGTATAATGAAAATTCAGAGATTTTGATATTAGGAACGTTACCTTCCGTGAAATCACGGGAGAATCATTTTTATTACGGACATCCGCAGAATCGTTTCTGGAAACTGCTTGCAGCACTTATGGATGCTCCGGTTCCGGCTACGATTGAGGAGAAAAAGGCATTTTTGCTGATGTATCACATTGCGGTATGGGACGTGATCGCAAGTTGTGATATTATAGGCTCAAGCGACAGCAGTATTTCCAATGTAGTACCCACTGATCTTTCAAAAGTACTGATGAATGCACCAATCAGGCAGATTTATGCAAATGGGGCGACTGCTGCAAAACTGTATCATAAGTATCAGGAGAAGCTGACAGGAAGGGAGATTATTACTTTACCTTCCACAAGTCCTGCCAATGCGGCTTTTACTATGGACAGACTTATAGAAAAATGGAAATGTATTTTAATGAAAGATAATGAAGATTGAAGAAGGGAAGCGTAAATCATGTTTGAACAGGAAACAGAGGATGCGGTAAGAGTAGTAGAGGAGTTTATGGAACAGGCTAAATTACAGTCGGGAGATCTGGTAGTGATCGGATGTTCTACCAGTGAGATTGCCTCACACAGAATAGGTTCTTATTCTAATGTTGAACTGGGAGAGGCTGTTTTCCTGGCGATGTACCATACATTCCGGCGCAAAGAGATCAGCATAGCCACACAGTGCTGCGAACACCTTAACCGGGCACTGATCATAGAGAGAAAGGATGCACAGCGCTTTGGTTATGAGGAAGTCAATGTTGTGCCACAGCCAAAGGCAGGAGGCTCGTTCTCGACTGCAGCCTGGAAACATATGCAGGATCCTGTTGCAGTGGAGCATATTCAGGCAAAAGGTGGCATTGATATCGGTGATACCCTGATCGGCATGCATTTAAAGGCAGTTGCTGTGCCGGTAAGAATTGAGCATCCTCTAATAGGAGGTGCGCATATTGTGTGTGCAAGGACCAGACCGAAATTTATTGGAGGAGAAAGGGCACATTACAATGAGGCATTGTTGTAAACATAAAATTTTGGGAAAATCCCTTTTCTTAAATGTAGGGTATGTGTTATAATTGGCGTAGTGTACGGAAAGTGTGGTCGGAAATCAGATGGCTGAAGTTGAGAACAAAAGACAGAGACGTGTGAAACGTCTGAAAAAGTTGATCGTAATGATGATAGTCATGGTATTTATCATACCTGTCTGTATCAGCATAGTTCTGGCTGTCCGGTTGCATGGACTTCGGGAGGAAGTGCATGGATTACAGGCTCAGATAGAGGCCGTACAAAATGCTTTACGTGTGGAAGAGGAGAACACGGTCGGAACACGTGAATTGACAGAGGAAGAAGCATCCATGGATGTACAGACTCTGGAGAATCGGATTGAATGGAGCAGTTCAAACGGCAGTTTGTCAAATGAATCAGATATTCATAAAGTATATCTGACTTTTGATGATGGACCAAGTGCCAATACTGACAGGATTCTGGATATTCTGGATCAATATGGTGTAAAAGCTACATTCTTTGTAGTGGGTAAAGAAGGCTATAATGACCAGTACCGCCGTATCGTGCAGGATGGACACACACTTGGCATGCATTCCTACAGCCATGTATACAGAGATATTTATCAGTCTGTAGAAGCTTACAGTCAGGATCTGGAGAAGCTTCATACATATTTGTATGAACTGACAGGTGTTGACAGTAGAATTGTCCGGCTGCCGGGTGGCAGCAGTAACACGATCTGCAGAAATGGAATACAGGATATTCTTGCATATCTTGGTCAGGAAGGAATTACTTATTACGATTGGAATGTGTCCAGTGGCGATGCTGCCAGCGGATATATCAGTGCACAGCAGATAGCCGATAATGTATTGGATCATGTTGACCAGCACAATACATCAATTGTACTGATGCATGATGCATCCGGCAAGAATACAACAGTGGAGGCTCTTCCAATTATTATTGAGAAAATATTGGAATCAGAGAATACTGTATTGTTGCCTATCACGGAGGATACAGTACCGATTCAGCATGTTCAGGCAGAATAAGGGTAAAAGGATGCCCTGATAACAAAATTGGAGGATAGTGAAATGGGTTTTTTTCAGGATTTGAAACAGGATTTATCTCAGGCAGTAAATGAAATGGTACCTGAGGAGGGAGAAGTAGAAACAGGAGATCTCGCATCCAAGGCAGAAGTAACTTCATCAGAGGATCTCTTTGGACAGACAGATGGAGAGGATTTCGCAGACCTTGAAGCTATGCTTGAAAATGAAGCAACAGCTTTGGGCAGCAAAACTCAGGAGCCAAAGGAAGAAGTAGTAAAACAGCCCAAGGAGGAGATTCAGGTCGAGCCACAGCAGGCAGAACAGGCTAATGACGAAGTCGAAGAACTCCTGAATGAAGTAGAACAGAACCTTTCTGATCAGGTATCTTCCATGGAGAGAAAGACAGAACCTGATTTTAGAAATACAAGAGATATGAGCTTCTTTGCATCCACATCAGCAGAAACATCTTCTGACACAGCAGTGATCACAGCAGGAATGACCATTACAGGTGATGTGATCAGCAGTGGCAATATGGATCTGATCGGTAATATCAATGGTAATATCGAAATCAATGGTAAGCTCAATGTGACAGGAAGTATTAACGGTAACTCATCCGCAGCCGAGATTTATGCAGAATCCGCACAGATCAACGGTGAGGTCAAGAGCAAGGGAAGTGTAAAGATTGGACAGAGTTCAGTTGTGATCGGCAATATCTTTGCTACCAGTGCAGTAATTGCAGGTGCAGTAAAGGGTGATATTGATGTACACGGTCCTGTTGTTCTGGATACATCAGCTATCGTTATGGGAAATATAAAATCCAAGTCCGTACAGATCAATAATGGTGCGGTCATTGAAGGTATGTGCTCTCAGTGCTATGCTGAGGTAAGCCCGACCTCCTTCTTCAGTGATGTGAAGAAAAACAGAAAGTAAGAATAAGAGGAATAAGAAAATGCAGAGAATTTTGTTGAAATTAAGCGGTGAAGCGCTTGCCGGTGAGAAGAAGACCGGATTTGATGAAGCAACAGTTACAGCAGTAGCCAAACAGGTAAAAGAAATCGTAGACAGCGGTATTCAGGTAGGTATTGTAATAGGTGGAGGTAACTTCTGGAGAGGAAGAACCAGTGAGACGATCGACAGAACAAAGGCTGACCAGATCGGTATGCTGGCAACTGTCATGAACTGTATTTATGTATCAGAGATCTTCCGTTTTGTAGGAATGGAAACAGAGGTATTTACACCGTTTGCATGTTCTTCTTTTACAGAACTGTTCTCCAAGGACAAAGCAATCAGGGCATTGGAAGCCGGCAAGGTAGTATTCTTTGCAGGCGGTACAGGTCATCCTTATTTTTCAACAGATACAGGTGTAGTACTTCGCGCCATTGAAGTAGAAGCAGAAGTAATTTTGTTAGCCAAGGCAATTGATGGTGTATACAATGATGATCCAAGAGTCAATCCGGCAGCTACCAAATATGATGAAGTTTCCATTGATGAAGTAATTGCAAATAATCTTCAGGTAATGGATATGACAGCATCTATCCTTGCGAGAGATAATAAGATGCCGATGTGGGTATTCGGTCTCAACGAGGATAACAGTATTGTGAATACATTAAAAGGTAAATTCAACGGAACGAAAGTTACCGTATAATAAAACAGGATATTATAGTAGGAGGGCAACCAGAACATGGACGCAAGAGTAAAAACATATGAAGAAAAAATGCAGAAGGCTTTCGATTTCCTTTTGGCAGATTATCAGACAATACGTGCAGGACGTGCAAATCCGCATGTATTGGATAAATTAAAGGTAGACTATTATGGAACACCTACACCAATTCAGCAGGTAGGTAATATTACTGTTCCGGAAGCCAGAATGATCCAGATCGCACCATGGGAGAAGAGTCTGATCCGCGAGATCGAGAAAGCAATTATGGCATCAGATATCGGAATCACACCTAATAATGATGGTTCAGTTATTCGTCTGGTATTCCCTGAATTAACAGAGGAAAGAAGAAAAGATCTTGTTAAGGATGTAAAGAAGAAAGGTGAAGAGGCTAAGGTTGCTATCCGCAATATCAGACGTGATGCAAATGATGCTTTTAAGAAACTTGCCAAGACAGAAATTTCAGAAGATGAAATTAAGGATCTGGAAGATTCTGTACAGAAGATCACAGATAAGTACATCAAGGATGTAGACACGGCTGTAGAAGATAAGTCAAAAGAAATCATGACAGTATAGTCATGACAGTACAGTCATGACAGTACAGTCATGACAGTGCAGTTATGACTGTACATTTAACAATACATTATAAGGTGGGGCATGCATGAGGGATGTAATGCCCCCTTTTACCGTTTATAGGCATAAAACAAAGGAGGCAACTTCAAATGAGTATACCTACACACGTAGCGATAATTCTGGATGGAAATGGAAGATGGGCAAAAGCAAAGGGACTGCCGCGTAAGGCAGGACATGTTCGGGGAGCAAAGAACGTAGAGACGATCTGCGAAGCAGCTTATAATATGGGAATCAAATACCTGACAGTGTATGCCTTCTCAACAGAGAACTGGAACAGACCTCAGGATGAGGTAGATGCCCTGATGCAGCTTCTTCGTAATTATATGAAGACCTGTCTTAAGACGGCTGCCAAAAACAATATGAGCGTCAGAGTCATTGGAGATAAAACACGATTAGCAGATGATATCAGGGATTCAATTGCAAAATTAGAGGAAGCTACGAAGGATTATACAGGTTTACACTTCCAGATCGCTTTGAATTATGGAAGCCGTGATGAGATCACCAGAGCTGTAAAAAGTCTGGCACAGCAGGTAGCAGCAGGAGAACTGGCACCTGAACAGATCACGGAACAGACAATATCGGAACATCTGGATACTGTCGGAATACCTGATCCTGATCTGATGATCCGGACTTCAGGCGAACAGAGAATTTCCAATTATCTGTTATGGCAGTTAGCATATGCAGAATTCTATTTTACACCGGTTCCATGGCCTGATTTTGATAAAAAAGAGCTTGAAAAGGCGATCGAGGCATATCAGAACAGAGACAGAAGATACGGACTGGTAAAGGAGGAATAAAAGGATATGGCTGGCAAAATCAGTAAAGAAAGAACGATCAGTGGTATTGTTCTGGTCATCATTGCATTAGCGACTATTCTGCCGGGAGGACCGATTCTGGCATTGACTCTCTATATAATATCCAATATTGCATTCCTGGAATTGACCAAGGCATGTGGCATTCATACGGGAGAGAAACCGAATGCACTGGAAATTACAGGATTTCTGGCAATTGCAGCGTATTATCTGTTGATTTATTTTGCACAGACTCCAACCTATTTTATGATTACCGTCATTTTGTTACTTATGGTATTAATGGCAGTCTATGTATTGACATTTCCCAAATTCACAGCCAATCAGGTCATGACAACCTATTTTTGTCTGATCTATGCACCGGTGATGCTGTCCTTCATATTTCTGACCAGGCAGTTGCCATATGGCATTTATCTGGTGTGGATGATATTTATCAGTTCATGGATATCAGATACCTGCGCATATCTGGTGGGCGTTTTGATCGGTAAGCATAAGCTTGCACCTGTATTAAGCCCCAAAAAGTCAATAGAGGGTTCCATAGGCGGGATTCTCGGTTCTGCAATTGTGGGAGCTGTTTTTGGCTTTTTCCTGTTAGATAAAACATTAGGTGGACATCAGTACGGTGTGATGCTCTTTATAATTGGAGGAATTGGTTCTGTAATATCCCAGATCGGAGATCTGGCTGCTTCAGCGATTAAGCGTAACCATGACATTAAGGATTATGGTAAATTAATTCCGGGACATGGCGGCATCATGGATCGTTTTGACAGTGTTATTTTTACGGCACCTATGATCTATTTTCTGGTTATTTTATTCCTGTAAGAGAAAGAAGGAGATTTTGTGAAAAAAATAGCAATATTAGGTTCAACGGGTTCTATTGGAACCCAGACCCTTGAAATAGTGAGAGATAATCGCTCTGATCTGGAAGTTGTGGCGCTGGCTGCAGGCAGCAACGTGGAACTTATGGAGAAACAGGTCAGAGAATTCAGACCTAAGCTGGTTTCTCTACAAAGCGAAGAAGCATGCAGGGATCTGGCAGACAGATTAAAAGATATGCAGGTCACGATCGTACCGGGGATGGAGGGGCTGATCCAGATTGCTGAAATGGAAGAGTCAGATGTGCTTGTAACAGCAATTGTCGGAATGATAGGAATCAGACCTACGATAGCAGCCATCAAAAAAGGTAAGGATATTGCACTTGCCAATAAAGAGACACTGGTGACAGCAGGTCATATCATTATGCCTCTGGCTGCGCAGATGGGAGTATCTATTCTGCCGGTGGACAGTGAACACAGTGCTATTTTTCAGTCCATGCAGGGTGAAAAGAAAGAGCAGGTAAGTAAACTGCTCATTACAGCATCCGGTGGTCCTTTCAGGGGAAGAACCAGAGAACAGCTGGCAGATATCCGGGTAGAAGATGCACTTAAACATCCAAACTGGTCAATGGGGCATAAGATCACGATCGATTCTGCTACACTTGTGAATAAGGGACTGGAAGTTATGGAGGCAAAGTGGCTGTTTGACGTAGAACTGGATCAGATTCAGGTAGTTGTACACCCACAGAGCATTATTCATTCTATGGTGGAGTATGTGGATGGCGGAATCATTGCACAGTTAGGTACACCTGATATGAAACTTCCGATTCAGTATGCCCTGTTTTATCCTGACAGACGCCCTATGAAGGGAAAACGAGTTGATTTCTATGAATTGGGCAGTATAACTTTTGAAAGACCTGACATGGAGACTTTTACCGGATTGAAACTTGCACTTCGTGCAGCCAGAACAGGCGGAAGTCTGCCCACGGTGTTTAATGCTGCCAATGAGAAGGCAGTAAGTCTTTTCCTGAACAGAAAGATTAAATTTCTGGAAATTCCTGAACTGATTGAGATGTGCATGGATGAGCACAAAGTTGTAGATAATCCGAATGTGGAAGAAATTCTTGCAGCAGAAGCAGAGAGTTATGACAGAATTGCACGCAGATTTGCATAGAGATATAATCTGACTCATTATTTGTCAGGCAACTCATAAGATGATAGTAAGTCGATAGGTAATATAAGGAGGTAAATGATGCTGTTGACTTTGATTGTATTTGTACTTGTATTTGGCGTCGTTGTCATTGCCCATGAATTGGGACATTTTCTGATCGCGAAGCTGAACGGCATCAAGGTAGTAGAGTTTGCAGTTGGAATGGGACCTGCAATCTGTAAATTCACAAAAGGAGAAACCAGATATGTACTTCGTCTGCTCCCTTTGGGCGGAGCCTGTATGTTTGAAGGCGAAGATGGCGTATATTCAGAGCAGTCTAAGGAAGAAGGTGCAGAACCTGTAAAACAGGAAGGCGCTTTCAATGAAGCAAATGTCTGGGCAAGAATTGCGACCGTATTTGCAGGTCCTTTCTTTAACATGATACTGGCTTTTCTGCTTGCACTGATCGTAGTTGGATTTTCCGGTTCAAGTAGACCAACAGTAAATTCTCTTATGGAAGGATATCCGGCAGTTGAGGCAGGACTGGAAGTAGGAGATGTTATTACCAGAATAGATGGAGAGAAGATCTATCTACAGGGAGAGGTGACACTGATATCAGCCTTAAACCAGGGAGATACCATGCATTTGCAGTATAAACGTGATGGCAAGACATATGAAACAGATCTTACTCCTCAATATAGTGAAGAAGATAATCGTTATTATATGGGATTTACGATAGGAGAGCATGTAGACGCGAAGGGATTTACACTGGTTCAATACAGTTATTACGAGGTTCGTTATTGGTTCAAGGCAACGATCAAGAGCCTGCTCATGCTGATTCAGGGTAAGCTGTCAGCAGATGATCTGTCAGGTCCGGTAGGAATCGCGGCGACAATAGATGAAACTATAGAAGCAACGAAACCATATGGAATTCCAACAATGGTACTTACAATGATCAATTTTGCAATCCTTTTAAGTGTCAATCTGGGGGTAATGAATCTGCTTCCGATTCCGGCATTGGACGGCGGCAGACTGTTGTTTCTTCTGGTAGAGGTTGTACGCGGCAAACCGATTCCTCCTGAAAAAGAAGGAATCGTCCACTTTGTCGGATTCGTCGTCCTGATGATATTTATGATATTTGTAATGTATCATGATATTGTAAGATTGATGAGATAATTGTAACTATTCAGAATATTGACCTGCTGTTAAGAAGAACAGGTAACAAGAAAGGTACGATAATTACTATGTTATATCGAGATCAAACCAAAGTAATAAAGATCGGGAATAAGGTGATCGGTGGTGGTAATCCGATCATGATCCAGTCCATGACCAATACAAAGACAGAGGATGTAGCGGCTACTGTGAACCAGATACTGAGATTACAGGAAGCAGGCTGTGATATCATCCGTTGTACAGTTCCCAATATCAATGCAGCAAAAGCCATTGCGGAGATCAAGAAAGAAATATCAATCCCTCTGGTTGCAGATATTCATTTTGACTATAGAATGGCAATTGCTGCCATGGAGAATGGTGCGGATAAAATACGTATCAATCCGGGAAATATTGGAAGCAGAGAACGTGTCGCAGAAGTAGTGCGTGTTGCAAAAGAACGTAATATTCCGATCAGAGTAGGTGTCAACAGTGGCTCTCTGGAGAAAGAACTGGTAGAGAAGTATCATGGAGTGACCGCAGAAGGCATCGTGGAGAGTGCATTGGATAAGGTCAGAATGATAGAAGATATGGACTATGATAATCTGGTGATCAGTATTAAATCATCAGATGTACTTATGAGCGTGAAGGCGCATGAACTTCTGGCTGGTAAAACTCCGTATCCGTTACATGTAGGGATTACAGAATCAGGAACTGTAACGAGTGGAAATATTAAATCCTCTATCGGTCTTGGTATTATTCTGCATGAGGGAATTGGAGATACGATACGGGTATCACTTACAGGTGATCCTGTGGAAGAAATTAAATCTGCCAAGCTTATTCTGAGGACTCTGGGATTGCGCAAGGGTGGAATAGAAGTCGTATCATGTCCGACCTGTGGCAGAACCAACATTGATCTGATCGGTCTGGCTAATCAGGTGGAAAATATGGTACAGAATTACGATCTTGACATCAAAGTAGCAGTTATGGGCTGTGCAGTAAATGGACCCGGAGAAGCAAAAGAGGCAGATATCGGTATTGCCGGTGGTATTGGTGAAGGATTATTGATCAAAAAAGGTGAAATCGTACGCAAGGTACCGGAAAATGAATTGCTGGCGACCTTAAAGAACGAACTGGATAATTGGGTAAGGTGAAAATCTATATATGGAAAAGAATTTTTTTGAGGCATTTCCTAATTTAAAACTGACTGGAGCACGTAAAGATCTGTTCGAACAGGTCGTAGTTGAAAGAATTACTGCGACCAGAAGAAAGGATATTCTTCGCATTTATATCAGAAGTGAGCGTTTGATCGAAAAAGAAGAGGTGTATGGAGTCGAGCAGGAAATTAAGAAGCAGTTCTTTCCCAAGGATAATATTATTATTAAAATATATGAGAAATTTATATTATCCGGTCAGTACAATCCTGAAAAACTGATGGATACATATAAAGAAAGTGTTCTGATGGAGTTAAAGGACTCAGAACACATGCTGTATACAATGTTTCGTCAGGCAGATATGGAGTTCCCGGATGAACAGACAGTAAAACTTACTCTGGAGGACAGTGTGATAGCCAAGTCCAAAGAGGATGAACTGATCCGTATTCTGGATAAGGTATTGAATGAACGCTGCGGATTTCGTGTCAAGTTCCATGTAGATTACAGAGAAGCGGCTGAGAGTAAGTATCGTGAAGAGGATGAACTCAGGATCAGGCAGATGGTAGCAGGAATCACAGACAAAGTGTCCATATCAGCAGATGGAATGGTCGGAGAGACACCGACGCAGTCTTCAGGAGAGGACAAAGCGCCTGCAAAGGCTGAGAAGCCCAAAGCACCTGAGAAAACTGCATCCTTTGGAAAACAGGAGAAGAAGTTTGAAAAGGGTGGATTTACGAAGAAGAGCGATGGTTTCCAACGTCGATTCCAGAAGAAATCAGACAATCCGGATGTTATTTTCGGACGTGATTTTGATGATGAAGTCATTACAATTGACGAAATCTGGGGCGAAATGGGAGAAGTAGTCATCCGGGGTAAGGTGCGTACTCTGGAGCAAAGGGAAATTCGTAATGAGAAAACAATAGTAAGTTTTGAAATTACGGACTTTACAGATACGATCAAAGTTAAGATGTTCGTGCATAATGAGCAGTTGCCTGAACTTCTGGCGGAACTGAAAGTCGGTTCCTTTATGAAAGTCAAGGGTGTAACAGTAAATGATACATTTGACAGGGAATTAACAATCGCAACGGTAATTGGTCTGAAGAAAATCCCGGATTTCACCACTTCACGTATGGATAACAGTGTAAAGAAGAGAGTAGAATTACATTGTCACACCAAGATGAGTGATATGGATGGGGTATCTGATGTAAAAGATATCATCAAGCGTGCAAAAAAATGGGGACACAAAGCAATTGCCATAACGGATCATGGCTGTGTACAGTCTTTCCCTGATGCAAACCATGCATTGGATAAGGATGATACGTTCAAGATCATATATGGCGTAGAGGGATATCTTGTAGATGACCTCAAGGAAATCGTAACAGATGGTAAGGGGCAGTCTCTGGATGAAAAATATGTAGTATTTGATATCGAGACTACAGGATTTTCTCCTGTTACGAACCGTATTATAGAGATTGGTGCCGTGAAGGTAGAACATGGTGAGATTACAGAGCGTTTTTCCACATTTGTTAATCCGCAGGTACCGATCCCCTTTCATATTGAGAAATTGACCAGTATCAATGACAGCATGGTCATGGATGCTGATACGATAGAAGTGGTACTGCCACAGTTTCTGGAATTTGTCGGAGGTGCTATCCTGGTAGCACATAATGCAAATTTTGATGTGAGCTTTATTAAGGAAAATGCCAAAAGACAGGGAATCCCTGTGGACTTTACCTATGTGGACACAGTAGGAATTGCAAGAGCACTGTTGACGGGACAGTCTAAATATACACTGGATGCAGTTGCCAAGACACTGGGAATTTCACTGGAAAACCATCATAGAGCAGTAGACGACGCAGAGTGTACGGCTGAAATCTTTGTGAAGTTCATTGATATGCTGAAGAAAGATGGGATCATGGATCTGGCTTCATTAAATGAACTTGGTAAATCGAGTGTAGAAGCCATCAGAAAGTTACATTCTTTCCACATTATTATTCTGGCAAAGAACCAGACTGGACGTATTAATCTGTATCGACTGGTATCGGAATCGCATTTAACGTATTTTCACAAAAGACCATTGATCCCAAAGAGTCTGATCCAAAAGTACCGCGAGGGACTTATTATAGGAAGTGCCTGTGAGGCAGGTGAACTATTCAGAGCTTTGCTGGACGGACAAAGTGATGAACAACTGGCAAGAATCGTAAGATTCTATGATTACCTTGAGATACAGCCTCTTGGAAATAACCGTTTCATGATAGAATCTGAGAAACATCCCGATATTAAATCGGATGAAGATCTGATCGAGTTGAATAAACGTGTTATCAAGTTAGGAGAACAGTTCAATAAACCGGTGGTTGCTACCTGTGACGTGCATTTTCTGGACCCGGAGGATGAGATATACAGACGTATCATCATGACAGGTAAAGGATTTAAAGATGCAGATAATCAGGCTCCCCTGTTCCTTCGCACAACAGAGGAGATGCTGGATGAATTTTCCTTCTATCTGGGCAGTGAAAAGGCAGAGGAAATCGTCATCACCAATACAAATATGATCGCAGATATGTGTGACAGAATTGCACCGGTCAGACCGGACAAGTGCCCTCCCGTTATTGAAAACAGTGATCAGCAGCTTACAGATATCTGTTATCGTAAAGCACATGAAATGTATGGCGAACAATTACCGGAAATTGTTGAGGCCAGGCTAAAGAGAGAATTGAATTCCATTATCAGTAATGGATTTGCCGTTATGTATATTATTGCGCAGAAGCTGGTATGGAAGTCTGTGGAAGACGGATATCTGGTTGGTTCCCGTGGTTCTGTTGGTTCTTCCTTCGTGGCAACTATGGCGGGAATTACAGAGGTTAATCCACTTAGTCCACATTATTATTGTAAGAAATGCCATTATACGGATTTCTATTCGGATGAAGTAAAGGCATTTGCCGGAATGGCAGGATGTGATATGCCGGATAAGAACTGTCCGGTATGTGGGGAGAAGCTGGTAAAGGACGGATTCGATATTCCTTTTGAGACATTCCTTGGATTCAAGGGAAATAAGGAACCTGATATCGACCTTAACTTCTCTGGTGAATACCAAAGTAAGGCTCATAAATATACGGAAGTTATTTTCGGCTATGGTCAGACCTTCCGTGCCGGTACTATCGGTACGCTGGCTGACAAAACGGCATTCGGTTATGTAAAAAATTACTATGAGGAACGTGGTAAACACAAGAGAACCAGTGAGATCAACCGTATCGTAGAAGGCTGTGTAGGTGTCAGACGTACCACGGGCCAGCATCCAGGAGGTATCGTTGTATTGCCGGTGGGTGAGGAGATCAATTCATTTACTCCGGTACAGCATCCGGCAAACGATATGACAACAGACACAATAACAACACATTTTGATTACCACTCTATCGACCATAACCTGCTGAAACTTGATATTCTCGGACACGATGATCCCACCATGATCCGTATGCTGCAGGACTTGACAGGAATCGATCCTATCACGATTCCGCTGGATGACAAGGATGTTATGTCCCTGTTCCAGAATACATCGGCACTTGGAGTCACACCGGAGCAGATTGGCGGCTGTAAACTGGGAGCATTGGGTATTCCCGAGTTTGGTACCGATTTTGCGATGCAGATGTTAATTGATACACAGCCTAAGTATTTCTCGGATCTGGTCAGAATCGCCGGACTATCCCATGGTACGGATGTATGGCTTGGCAATGCACAGGAACTTATCAAGAGTGGTCAGGCAACGATTTCAACAGCAATCTGTACCCGTGATGATATCATGACTTATCTGATCAGTATGGGGCTGGATTCGGAGGAATCCTTCAAAATCATGGAGGCAGTCCGTAAAGGAACTGTTGCAAAGCATAAATGTGCGAACTGGGAAGAATGGAAAGCAGATATGAAGGCACATGATGTGCCGGACTGGTACATCTGGTCCTGTGAGAAGATCCAGTATATGTTCCCTAAGGCGCATGCGGCAGCTTATGTTATGATGGCATGGAGAATTGCCTATTGTAAAGTTAACTATCCATTGGCATATTACTGTGCATATTTCAGTATCCGCGCATCTGCATTTTCCTATGAGATCATGTGTCAGGGACAGCAGCATCTGGAAGCTACCATGGCTGATTACAGGAAGCGCAGCGATACCCTGACCAATAAGGAGCAGGATGCTCTTAAGGATATGCGAATCGTACAGGAGATGTATGCCCGTGGATTTGAATTTGAGAAGTTGGACATCTTCCGTGCTCATTCACGAAATTTCCAGATCGTAGATGGTAAAGTAATGCCGTCTCTGAGCAGTATTGACGGTCTGGGTGAGAAAGCAGCAGATGCCATCATGGAAGCTGCCAAGGATGGTCCATTCCTGTCCAAAGACGATTTCCGCAGCCGAACCAAAGTGTCCAAGACAGTAATCGATATGATGAGTGATCTCGGACTTCTGGGTGATATACCGGAGTCCAATCAGATCAGTTTGTTTGATCTGGTGGGGTAGTAAATGATAGGTAATTGCGAAACAAGTTTACAATTTTGATTGATATAGAAAGTATTGTAAATAAAGATGATGTGCTCACGTATCTGATTCATTTGGGAACAAATATACTATTAATTGGAATTAATTATGATAAAGAAAGTAAACAACATCAATGTTTGACCGAAGTGTACGAGAAAAAATAAGCGGTTTAATTTAGAACATATAATGATGTTAATGGATTAAGAAGACAAGCTTTATATAAAGTTTTTATGTTACATTGTGTTATTGCAGACAGGTATATCAATTATGCGGTTGTTGAGCCAGCAGGATAAGATAGAAGTACTTAGACCGCAGTCATTGAGGGATGAAATGCATAATATTCTGCAGAATATGTTTAATTTATATCAATAAGAGTACGACTTATTACATTTGAGGTACGAGTTTTTACATTTGGCTTGCCTTTGTTTATCAGCTTGTTATAATGCCATTTACAAGCGCTTGAATAATAGACAAAGGATACTTTAAATGACTAAGGAAAAGACAAAATTTACATCAGCGTTGGAGAAGGCAACCGGTGAGATAAAATACAACATGACTAATGATTATATGTTCCGTGCATTGTTTCAGCAGAATATAATCGCATTGAAGGGATTGTTAAGTTCGCTGTTGCATATGCCGCCGGAAGATATCTTATCGGTGGAGATTATGAATCCAATCGTTATAGGAGAAACCATCAATGATAAGGAATTTCGACTGGATATTAAGGCAGTGCTGAATCATTATCAGCAGATTAATCTGGAGATGCAGGTGGTGAACCGCCATGACTGGCCGGAACGGTCCATAGGATATTTGAGTCGTATGTATAACAGCTTGCAGAAAGGTGATCAATATATCAATGTGAAGTCGGCAATACACATGGGAATTTTGAACTTCTCACCCTTTGATGGTGAACCGATTTTTTATTCCAGAAATATGTTGATGGATATGAATAAACATAGGATATATAGTGACAAATTTCAGGTCAACGTGTTAGAATTGAAGCAGATAGAGCTTGCTACAGAAGAGGATAAAAAGTGGAATCTGGATTTCTGGGCGAAACTGTTCAAAGCTAGGACTTGGGAGGAGTTAAAAATGATTGCGAAAGACAATGAATATTTTACAGAAGCTTCCAATACATTGTGTGATTTATATGCGGATTTCAACGTGCGTGAGAGATGCAGAGACAGGGAGGATTACGAGCTGGAACAGAAATATCTGCATGATACGATAGAACAAATGACCAAAGTGCATGAACAGGATCAAATGGAGATAAGGCAAAAGGACATCTTGCTGGAAAAGAAAGATGCTATGATTGAGCAATTAAGGCGTGAGCTGGAAGAACAAAAAATGTAATTTAGAAAGTAGTACAGCATGGGATTTACAGTAGCAAGTTTGCTGTAAATGTGCTAGACTTGTCACATATGCAACTGGTGATTTCCGGGCGAAACTGTTTAGCAGAAGGGATGAATTATCATTATGAGAAAGAATTTTGGAGTAAAACCTTATACTTATCCACAGCCTGTATTTATTATTGCTACTTATGGTGAGGACGGTACACCTGATGCCATGAATGCAGCATGGGGTGGAATCAGCGAAGGCAATGAACTGTCCATGTGTCTGAGCGCCGGACACAAAACCGTGAAGAATATACTCAAGAGAAAAGCTTTCACGGTTAGTATGGCAGATGCGGCTCATGTTGTTGCATGTGATTATGTTGGAATTGCATCAGGCAATGATGTGGCAGAAAAATTTGCCAAGGCTGGCTTTCATGCAGTTAAGTCAGAATATGTTGATGCACCATTGATCGAAGAATTGGCAGTTGCAGTAGAATGCAGGTTAAAGAGTTATGATGAAGAGACTTGCAGAATGGTTGGAGAAATTGTAAATATCAGTGTAGATGAAAGTGTTCTGGATGAACAGGGTAAGGTTGATGTAGCTAAGGTGCAGCCAATTACTTTTGATCCTTTCAACAATACGTATGTAAAGTTAGGTGAAGTAGTGGGAAATGCATTTAAAGATGGGGCAGCATTAAAATAATTGTAATAAATATGGGCGAGTGACAGAAGTGTCATTCGCCCATTGCTTTTATGCATATTCTTTTATAATGCCCTGTAGAACTTCAGCGGATTTTCTAAGTTCCTGAAGTTCGGAATCGCTTAGTTCAATTGGAACAACGGTTTCGATTCCGTTTGCGTCAACTACAGCAGGAATACTGAGAACAACATCGGACAGCCCGTATTGACCTGTCATCAGGCTGGATACCGGCAGGATAGACTGCTCGTTACGAACAATAGCGGCGCAGATTCTGGTAACTGCCATAGCAATACCGTAGTAAGTGGCATGTTTCTTGGAAATAATCTCATAGGCACTGTTCTTGACATTATCAAAAATCTTTTTCATGGATGCTTCATGATTGAAGTGACCACGCAATTCGCAGAAGTCATTGATAGGAAGTCCACCAACTCTGGCATTGCTCCATGCAGCCAGTTCACTGTCTCCATGCTCACCAATGATAAAGGCATGAACGCTTCGGCTGTCAACCCCGAGATGTTCACCTAATTCGTACTTGAAACGTCCCGTATCCAGAACGGTACCTGAACCTATGACACGATTAGCAGGATATCCGGATTCCTTAAGAGCAATGTAGGTCAGAATATCTACCGGATTGGAAACAATAAGCAGGATGCCTTTAAAATCCCGTTTTTTGATCTCACCTACGATGGATTTCATGATTCCGGCATTCTTTTTGATCAAATCAAGCCTCGTCTCATCAGGCTTCTGGTTAGCACCTGCGGTGATGACAATGATCGCAGCATCGCTGATATCGTCATAACTACCCGCATATATTTTCATGGGACTGGCAAAAGATATACCATGGCTGATGTCCATGGCCTCACCTTCTGCACGGTTCCTGTCTGCATCTATCAGAACCATTTCAGAAAATAAACCACTTTGCATTAATGCAAAAGCAGAAGAGGAACCAACGAAACCGCAACCAATCATTACTACTTTTCTACTGTTTACTGTCATAATAACCACCATGCCTTTCTTAAAATGGATTTATAAGCTGTTTACGTTTATAGTATACTAAAATGGTAGGAATTAGTCTAGTTATTTTTTTAACAATCTTGTTCTTTTTTAAAGACAAGAAAATATGCTTGACAAAGCTAATTAGATTGTGTACAATGAAAATATAAAGATTGAGTACAATCTAATTTATAACAATCTAATATGACAGAAATTGAACACATGATATGTGCCAAACTTGTAAATACTAATATAAAAAATGTAGAAAGAGGTATGAATATGGTAAAGAAGATTGAACAGAACAACATGCAGGATGCTTTAAATGCAAAGGTAGCAGTAGTAGATTTCTCAGCAACATGGTGTGGACCATGCAAGATGCTGGCACCTATTATGGAGGAATTATCTGAAGAACTGGCAGGTCAGGTAGAGTTTTATAATGCGGATACAGATGAGAATATGGATCTGGCTATGGCAAACAAAGTTACCAATATTCCTGCGCTTTTCCTGCTCCGTGATGGTCAGATCGTGGATAAGATGGTAGGATTTCAGTCCAAACAGGCTCTTAAGAACTGGATCGGAGGCGCACAGTAATGAGTTTCTATGATTATGAAGCGGAAGATGTCCGTGATAATCTGCGTCATATGTCAGAATATGAAGGAAAGGTAGTGCTTGTGGTAAATACAGCAACACAGTGTGGATTTACACCACAGTATGATGCGCTTCAGGATTGGTATGAACGATATCAGAGTCAGGGATTTGAGGTACTGGATTTTCCATGTGATCAGTTTGCGCATCAGGCACCGGGCAGCAGTGAAGAGATAGCAGCTTTATTTGATCAGGAACATCCGCTGACTCCCATGATGGAGAGTATGCTGGAGCGGGAGCATCCGGACTACAGAGAAACCGCTGATATCAAGTGGAATTTCACCAAGTTTTTGATTGACAGACAGGGGAATGTGGTTGCGCGCTTCGAACCAACTGCCGATATGGATAAAATAAGATATGCGATAGAAGGACTTTTATAGGATGAGTAATGAATATGATGCATTGAAATTATGCAATCAGCTTTGCTTCCCGTTATATGCATGTGCAAAAGAGATCGTAAGACGGTATAAGCCATATCTGGATGAAATAGATCTGACATATACGCAGTATATTGCCATGATGGTGTTGTGGGAACATAAGCAGATCAATGTAAAAGATATGGGAGCATTTCTTTATCTGGATTCCGGAACATTGACACCGGTTCTTAAGAAACTGGAACAGAAGGGCTATCTTACCAGAGAACGGGATAAAGAGGATGAACGTGTCCTGAATGTGACGATCACAGAACAGGGAGAAGCACTAAAGGAACAGGCGGTTCAGATTCCAAGGAAAATGCAGGGTTGTGTGTCGCTTGACAAAGAAGAGGCACAGACTCTGTACAGAATTTTGAACAAGATATTAGAGAAAGCATAATGACAAAGGCACAGGCATATCGGATTTTGGAAGTGGATCAGTATACCGGGCAGGAAGAGATCAAGAAGAAATACAGGAAGCTTATGCACAGAGTACATCCGGATGCAAACATGGAGAAGGAAAGTATGTATCTGTATACTGCTCAGGAAATCAACGAGGCATATGCACTTCTTAGAAATCAGTCAAAAGTACAGAGGACAAATAGGCAAAAGAAGCAGGCTTCAAATTCCGGAACCAAGCAGACACAATGGGATGCACCACTGAATCAGAGAGCGTATACATGGCGCAATGTGTACCATTATGCAGAAGACTATGATGGGGAGATCATGGGTGATTTTGTCATTGCATCTGGTAAGTATCTGTGGAAAACGGAAGAAGATTTCCCACTGTTTCTAAAGAGCATGTTTGAGTGCAGTCAGCGTCTGCTGCAGGAGATAGAAGCAGAGACAGGATGGGAGCGCAGTACATCCTGTAAGATGAAGATACAGGGGGAACTGGCATATTTGCTGGCACAACAGTTCATTGACGGAGCAGGAACGCTTGGAAAACTGGCTAATCCTATTCCGTCAGAGGAAGCAAATATTTACCATATTGCTGCGATGTTGGAAGTAGCGGATGAGGCCCCTGTATTAAGAGTCAAAATGCCCCTGTATCCGTTGGTAGTCAGAAATCACAGACTTTTTCTGCAGACAGGTTCGTGTAAGACAGCAGGATATCTGTCTTTTAGGGATGACCGTCTGTATTATATCGTGATTCCACTGCTCGAACATAGGAGGGCACAGGTCAAAATTGAAATATCCGAGAAACAGGACCGGAGAAACAGCAGAAATCCACATCGGTACAAAAATCTGGACTTCGCTCTTAAAATTCCCCTGCATCAGGAGGAAACTTTCCCGGAAAGTATCAATCTTCAGATAGAAGAATTATTAAGAACATATTATAAAGAAAAATAGAATGGAGCGTCTGATCGGAAAGGTCAGGCGTTTTTTTCATGCATTGAATTTGGTGTGAACACGAAAAAATAGTGAAAATCGCTTGTTATTTTATAAAAATTCATGTAGAATGGAATAAAAGTGGTGGAAAGTGGATGAAAGTGGCACGAAGTGGTGGAACAGCATCTATTTATTCACAACTGTGTTGAAGGCGGGTGATTGCTATGTTCATGGGTGAATACAATCATACGATAGATGCAAAAGGCAGGCTCATTATCCCCTCCAAATTCAGAGAAGTGTTAGGTGATGGATTTGTGGTGACCAAGGGATTAGACGGCTGCCTGTTTGTGTATGATAACGCCGAATGGACTGCTTTTGAAGAAAAGCTCAAAGCATTACCGTTGATGAACAAGGAATCACGTAAATTCGTACGTTTCTTCCTGGCAGGAGCGGCTGAAGTTGAAGTGGACAAGCAGGGAAGAATTCTTATCCCATCTGTACTTCGTGAATTTGCCGGACTTGATAAAGATGTGGTATTGGTGGGCGTTGCCAGTCGTATTGAGATCTGGAGCAAAGAGAAGTGGGAAGACGCTTCTGAATATGATGATATGGAAGATATTGCAGAACATATGTCAGAATTGGGATTAATGCTGTAATAAGGGGGAACGTGAACAATGGAATTTAAACATAAGTCAGTATTACTGGATGAAACGATAGAAGCACTGAATATAAAGCCTGATGGTATTTATCTGGACGGAACACTTGGTGGTGGTGGACATTCTTATGAAATCTGCCGTAGGCTGGGTGAAAGTGGCAGACTGATCGGAATCGATCAGGATGAGGCTGCAATAGAAGCGGCAGGCAAGAGACTGGAAGAGTTTGGAGATAAAGTTACTATTATCCGTAATAATTACCGGAATGCCAAAGAAGCATTGGCTCAGATCGGTGTAAATAAGGTAGACGGCATCGTTCTTGATCTAGGAGTTTCTTCTTATCAACTGGATACAGTTGAAAGAGGATTTACCTATAAATATGATACACCCCTGGATATGCGTATGGATCAGCGTCAGAAGCTGACAGCCAGAGATATCGTCAATACGTATTCGGAACAGGAACTGTACCATATTATCCGGGATTATGGAGAAGATCAGTTTGCCAAGAACATTGCAAAACACATTGTACAGGCGAGAGAGGACAAGCCCATTGAGACTACTTATGAACTCAATGATATTATCAAGGCTGCGATTCCGGCTAAAATACGTGCAACAGGAGGGCATCCTTCCAAACGTACTTTTCAGGCGATCCGTATAGAATGTAATCATGAACTGGATGTATTGAGAGATTCACTTGACGATATGATAGATATGCTGAATCCTCAGGGAAGATTATGTATTATTACATTCCATTCCTTAGAGGACAGAATTGTCAAGAATGTGTACAGGCAGAAAGAGAATCCATGTACCTGTCCACCGGAGTTCCCGGTATGCGTATGTGGTAAGACCCCATATGGAAAGGCAACTCCCAGAAAACCAATCCTTCCCAGTAAGGAAGAGATGGAGGAGAACTCAAGGTCAAAGAGTGCAAAACTCAGAGTCTTTGAACATATTTAAAAGAGAGGAATAAGGAGTATTATGAAAAGTGTAGGTTCGTCACATGCAACACGTACGAACAGACAAAATTATCAAAGCACAGCAAGACAAATTTATATAGATGGAAATACAGCGCGGAAGCTTCAGACACTTCCGGCACAGGGAACTAAGACAGCACACAGGGTAAAAAAGCAGCCGATACGTAAGAAACAGAAGCGTATGAAGGTAGCTCCTATGAATTTAGGCTATATTTCATTTATGATAGCATCGGTGCTGGTAGTTTGTATCGTATTGATGGGATATGTTAATTTACAATCGGATATAACAAACAGAGTCACACACATTTCCAAAATGGAAAGCCAGCTCAACAGTATGAAGCTTGAAAATGATGAGACTTATATGAAAATCATGAGCAGTGTGGATCTGGAAGAAATCAAAAGAATAGCAATCAGTGAGTTGGGCATGAAATATGCCAAAGAGGGGCAGGTTATCACTTATTCAGGAGAAGGCAGCGATTACGTCAGACAATATGACGATATTCCCGATTAAAGACAGGTGGTAGCATGGCAAGAAAGAATAATAGCAGACGTTACAGACGGGGAAAAACATTTAAAAGAATACTAAGGGAAAAGCTGGGAGTCATGATCGTGATCATACTGCTGGCTTTTGGTGGTTTATGTGTGAGACTGGTATATATTACCAGGGACAATCAGGAGAGCTATCAGAAGAAGATACTTTCCCAGCAAAGATATGATTCCACAACACTGCCCTTTAAAAGAGGTACGATCACGGACAGGAATGGTACGATTCTTGCTGTCAGTGAGAAAGTATATAATGTAGTTCTTGACTGTAAAGTCATGAAATCTGACGAAAGAGATCAGGAACCGACTCTGAGCGCACTGGCAGAGTGCTTTGGACTGAATCGTTCTGATCTGGATAGTTATGTGGAGAATAATCCCAATTCTCAGTATTATGTTTTAAAGAAAAGACTGACCTATGATGAGATCAGTCCGTTTCTTGAGAAAGAAAAGGAAATAGCCGCAGAGGCAGCAGAATTTAATAAAACGGCAGACACAGATCAGCAAAAGGGTGTGATCAACGGTGTCTGGTTCGAAGAGGAATATACCAGACGATACCCCAATAATACTCTGGCGTGTGATGTGATAGGATTTACCGGAACGGATAATAACGGAACATACGGTCTGGAAGAATACTATAATGACGAATTAAACGGAACCAATGGCAGAGAATATGGGTATCTTAATGATGATGCGACACTGGAAAGAACTACAGTTACAGCAGTAGATGGTAATTCCCTGGTTTCGACAATTGATGCCAATATACAGGCAATCGCAGAGAAATATATCATTCAGTTCAATGAGGAATACAGAGATGCAGCCAGAGAAGGAGCTGGCTCCAACAATACGGGCTGTATCATTATGAATCCTAATAATGGTGAAGTCCTTGCCATGGCAAGTTATCCTAATTATGATCTGAATAATCCCAAAGACGTGTCAGCATATTACACAGAAGATCAAATCAAGGAAATGCAGGATAATAACACATATTACGACACTTTGAATCAGCTATGGCGTAATTTCTGTATTTCAGATACGTATGAACCGGGTTCTACAGCCAAGGCACTGACCATAGCAACCGGACTTGAGACAGGTAAGATCGTAGGAAATGAAACGTATGAGTGTGCAGGTGGACTACAGGTTGCAGATCATTATATCAGATGTAATGTACGAAGTGGCCACGGAACACTGGATGTAAGTGGAGCACTGGAACAGTCCTGTAACGTTGCTCTGATGGAAATGGGTGAAAAAATAGGTGTCAGTACCATGATTAAATATGAAAATATTTTTAATATTGGGCTGAAGACGAATATTGATCTGGCGGGAGAAGCAAGGACAGCATCACTTGTATACACAGAAGATACAATGGGAGAATCAGAGCTTGCAACTTCCTCTTTTGGACAGGGATTTAATGTGACCATGATTGAGATGGCAAGTGCCTTTTCTTCTATTGTAAATGGCGGATATTATTATGAACCGCATATGGTCAGCAAAATTACCAATTCCAGTGGAGATACGATAAGAAATATTGAACCGAGAGTTTTAAAACAGACGATTTCAGAAACTACATCTGCTCAGATGCGCCAGTATCTGTATGCTGCTGTTGCAGAAGGTACAGGTAAATCCGCCAGACCTGCTGGTTATGCGATAGGTGGTAAGACGGGTACAGCAGAGAAAGTTCCCCGTGACCACAAGCATTATGTTGTTTCCTTTATTGGTTTTGCACCTGCGGATGATCCACAGATCGTTATTTATGTGGTAGTAGATGAACCGAATGCAGAAGGTCAGGGACAGGCACATGCAACATTTGCAACAGGCATTGTAAAAAACATACTTTCAGAAGTATTGCCTTATCTGCATGTAAATATGACAGAAGAACTTACGATTGCAGAACAGGCAGAGGTGGAGGCAATGCTTGGTAACTCTGTACAGACGCCTTCATCAGAGGATAATACAACTACAACTGGTGATGATACCGCCGGAGAAAATACAGGGGATACCGCCGGAGAAAATACAGGAGATGACGGAGCAGGGGACACAGGAGATACATCTGGTCAGGGAGAGTCAGGAACGACTGGAGATACACAGGATGGAACAGGTACTTCTACGTATGTTGTGGATCCTAATACCGGGGAACTCATTGATCCTGCAACCGGACAGCCGGCAGAGATGGATTACGGGATAGAAGGTGATGATACAGATTCAGCCCAGAGTCCGGATGGAAACGACACGAATCAGCAATAACATTTACTGTACATAACCCCATAGGAGAGATAATAGATTATAATAATCACTTTTATGGGGTCTTTATATGGCTAGAAATAAAACCATGCAGAAGAAAAAGACATTTGTGTTATGTGTATTGACGATACTGGCACTTTGTCTTTTGATGGTGAGACTGGGATATCTCATGCTGATGTGTTCTGCCCATTATACAGAACTTGCAGATATGCTTCATGAAAGGGAGCGAGATATCAAAGCTGCCAGAGGGAGGATCATAGATTCTACAGGAATCGTACTTGCAGATAACCGTACGGTATGTACCATATCTGTCATACATAGTCAGATCAGGGAACCGGAGACGGTTATAGAAGTACTGACAAGGGAACTTGGGCTGTCGCAGGACTATGTAAGGGCAAGAGTAGAGAAGTATTCTGCAAGGGAACGGATCAAAAGTAATGTGGATAAGGAGACAGGAGACAGGATCAGAGATCTTGATCTGGCAGGAGTCAAGGTGGATGAGGATTATAAAAGATATTATCCTTATGATGATCTGGCTTCCAAAGTGTTAGGTTTTACCGGGGCGGATAATCAGGGAATTGTCGGACTCGAGGTAAAGTATGATAAATATCTGACAGGAAAAAAAGGACAGATATTGACTTTAACAGATGCTAAAGGCATTGAACTTGATGGTATGGGTGAAAAACGCAAAGAACCTGTAGCCGGTAGTGATCTGTATGTCAGTCTGGATGTCAATATTCAAAAGTATGCCATGCAGCTTGCCAGACAGGCATATGAAACCAAAAAAGCAGCAGGCGTTTCCATTATTGTAATGAATGTACGAAACGGGGAAATTCTGGCTATGACAGATGTTCCGGAGTTTAACCTGAACGAGCCATTTACACTGATACCTGAAATAACGGATGAAACAGATACAGATGGACTTTCATCAGAAAAAAAACAGGAGCTGTTGAATGCAATGTGGAGAAATGGCTGTATTAATGATACTTATGAGCCGGGGTCTACATTTAAGATCATTACAGCAGCAGCCGGACTGGAAGCGGGCATTGTGACTTTGGAGGACAGATTCAGTTGTTCCGGCGCAATTATTGTAGATGACAGAAGGATCCGCTGCCATAAGGCAGGCGGACATGGGGCGGAATCTTTTACGGATGCTGTTAAAAATTCATGCAATCCTGTATTTATCACAGTTGGACTAAGGCTAGGGGCTGAACGTTACTATGAATATTTTAACAAGTTCGGTATGAAGCAAAAGACAGGGATCGATCTGCCAGGAGAAGCAGGAACTATCATGCATCAGTTGGATAAGATCGGTGAGGTGGAACTGGCAACTATTTCATTTGGACAGTCATTTCAGATTACGCCGGTCCGCCTTATGGCAACAGTAGCAGGAATTATTAATGGAGGAGATGTCGTTACACCACATTTTGGTGTAAAGGTTGTGAATGAAGCACAGGGGAGCATGGAAGAATTTGAATATCCCATGTTACAGGGAATCGTATCACAGGATACAACGGAGAAAATGCGGTATGTGCTGGAACAGGTGGTAGAAAACGGAGGCGGAAAGAATGGGTATGTGGAGGGTTTTCGCGTGGGAGGCAAGACGGCTACCAGCCAGACTCTGCCCAGAGGAACAGGACGATATATTTCTTCTTTCCTTGGATTTGCACCGGCGAATGATCCACAGGTAATGGCAATTGCTATTATAGATACGCCGCAGGGTACCTACTATGGAGGGCAGATTGCGGCCCCTGTGATACGCCAACTTTTTGAAAATATTCTTCCGTATTTAGAAGAAAAGGGGTATACTGATACGGAAAGTAATATACAGAATGGTAATAATTAATGAGGAGGCATTATGATGATAGATTTAACAGGAAAGAAAGTGCTGGTAGTGGGCGCAGGGATCAGTGGTATCGGCTCAGCTACGCTTCTGGAAGAAAAAGGTGCATTGCCGGTTCTGTATGACAGTAATGAGAAACTGACAGAAGAAGCAGTGCGGGAGAAGCTTGGCAAGGACAGTCATGCACAGATTGTATTGGGAACTTTCCTCAAGGAACTGGCTAAGAGCCTGTCTCTGGTAGTGCTTAGCCCGGGAGTACCTACTGATCTGGATTATGTCCTTTATCTCAAAGAACAGAAGCTGCCTGTATGGGGCGAGATTGAACTTGCTTATAATTATGGAAAAGGCAGAGTTATTGCAATTACAGGAACAAATGGTAAAACAACTACAACTTCTCTGGTCGGTCAGATCATGAAGGAATATCATGATAATGTCTATATCGTGGGAAATATTGGAAATCCTTATACACAGGCAGCTCCTCTTATGGATGATGATACAGTGTCAGTGGCAGAAATATCCAGTTTCCAGTTGGAGACAATAGAATATTTCCATCCGCAGGTATCAGCAATCCTCAATATTACTCCGGATCATCTTAACAGACATCATACCATGGAGAATTATGTGGCTGCCAAGGAAGCAATTACCATGAACCAGACTAAAGATGATTATTGTATCCTGAATCATGAAAACGAGTACACCAGAAATTTTGGAGACAGATGTCCTGCAACGGTAGTATGGTTCTCTTCCGACAGAAGACTTGATAACGGACTTTTTTATGAAGGAGAGGATATCTATCTGGCAAAAGACGGCAATGTACAGCGTCTGATGAATGTAAAGACAGATATGAATCTGGTAGGAATCTGTAACATTGAAAACGTCATGGCGGCAATCGGAATTGCCATGAGTGCAGGTGTACCCATGAAGAATATTCTGGATACAGTTAAGCGTTTCGTAGCAGTAGAACACAGAATTGAATATGTGGCAACGAAAAAAGGCGTTGTGTATTATAATGATTCCAAGGCTACCAATACAGATGCAGCGATTCAGGGAATTAAGGCAATGGACCGTCCAACAGTACTGATCGGAGGCGGTTATGATAAAGGCAGCGAATATGATGACTGGATCGAAAGCTTTGACGGTAAAGTTAAGAAGCTTGTACTGTTGGGACAGACAAAGAAAAAAATTGCAGAGTGTGCAAGAAAACATGGATTTGATGCAATCTGCTTTGCTGATACTTTTGAGGAAGCATTGGATATATGTGTAAAAGAGGCACAGCCCGGAGATGCAGTATTGCTTTCACCTGCCTGTGCAAGTTGGGGAATGTTCCCTAATTATGAAGTGCGAGGCAAAATGTTCAAGGAGTATGTAAATAAGCTTGGGGAGTGATAGGGTGGCTCGAACAAAGAAAAAAAAGACAAATGAAGGACATAGTCTTGACTATGTATTGCTGACAGTTGTTCTGTTTCTTGTTGGATTTGGTCTGTTAATGATTTATTCGACCAGTTCTTATGAGGCGAGTGTGGATTTTGGTGATGCGGCATATTATCTTAAAAAGCAGTTCTTCTCTACTGTGTTGGGATTTGGCGTGCTGTTCTTCGTAGCCAGAGTACCTTATCAGGTATGGAAGAAATTTGATCTGATAGCATTAGGTGGCTCTATTGTACTGATATTACTGGTTCTGACACCGCTTGGACTGACCAGAAACGGTGCGACCCGCTGGCTGGATCTTAAGATCGGTCTGACCTTACAACCTGCGGAAGTTGCCAAATTGGGTATTATCATATATCTGGCGAGTATCATTACCAAACTTGGCAGAAGTCTGCGAACCCTGAAAGGTTTTATGATATTCATAATACCACCTACTGTAGTTGCAGGTTTGATCTATGTGATCACGGATAACCTGAGTTCTGCGATCATTGTTATGGGTATTGCGATCGCAATGCTTTTTGTAGCGATTCCGGATTATAAATATTTTATTATAGCTGCAGTGGCAGTTCTGGCGCTGGCAGTAGCAGTCGTTGTTTTTGCATCGGGCAATGATGTAACGGCATTCAGACTTGTACGTATCAAGGCATGGCTTGATCCGGAATCCTATAGTACAGACAGGGCATTCCAGACATTGCAGGCTTTGTATGCAATAGGTTCCGGTGGAATCTGGGGAAAAGGACTTGGGCAGAGTATGCAGAAACGAGGATTTCTCCCAGAGTCACAGAATGATATGATCTTTTCCATAATCTGTGAGGAATTAGGACTTTTTGGAGCATTGGCGGTTATTTTGCTGTTTGTCGTGCTGATCTGGTGCTGCATGGTGATCGCCAATAATACAATGGATCAGTTCGGTTCCCTGCTGGCGGTAGGTGTTATGGCACACTATGCGATCCAGGTTATCCTGAATATCGCGGTTGTAACGAATACGATACCTAATACAGGAATTACATTGCCTTTTATCAGTTATGGTGGTTCTTCAACGCTGTTTCTGCTTACAGAGATCGGTATTGTGTTGAATGTAAGTAAAAGTGCAAGAAGTTAGTGTCAAGGGATACACCAGCTACATATAATAATATAACTTATGTAGCTGTATGGTGGGGACTATGGCAACACCTCCTAATAATCCGATTCAGATAAAAGGTGGTAATTCTTTACATGGCAAGGTAAAAATACAAGGCAGTAAGAATGCAGCACTTCCTGTCCTTGCAGCGACTTTACTGATACGGGGCAGTTGTGTGCTTGGAAACTGCCCGCAGATAACAGATGTCCTTTATATGCAGAAGCTGTTAGAGCATGCAGGATGTCAGGTAGAGCGCGCAGGAGATAAGATAACCGTGAACGCTGATACGGTCAGGGAATGCAGGCTTCCCAGAGAGTATGTTGGCAAGATGCGTTCCTCAGTTATCCTTATGGGTGCACTGCTGGGCAGACTTGGCAGAGTTGGAATTGATTATCCTGGTGGATGTGTCATTGGAGAACGACCGATTGATCTGCATTTGATGGCATTGGAGAAATTGGGAGCACAGATCACAACAGAGGGAAATTATATCTATGCAACAGCAAAGAAGCTGGTTGGAAACGAGATATTTTTCCCAATATCCAGTGTAGGGGCTACGCAGAATGCTTTACTTGCAGCAGTTACGGCACAGGGAACTACGATTCTCCATCATGCAGCCTGCGAACCGGAGGTCATGGCATTGTGTGAATTTTTATCTCTGGCAGGTGCACGAATAGAAGGTACAGGAACTGACACACTTGTCATTTATGGTGTAGATGAACTGCATGCAACAGAGTATGAAATTATTCCAGACAGGATCGTTGCAGGAACTTATCTTTTTGCTGTAATGGCTGCAGGGGGGCAGGTAATATTGCAGAATGCTCCGGTTGCACAACTGGGGGCAGTATTAAGTGTCCTTACAGGAATGGGAGCATCCATTATAACATGCACTGATCAGAACACGATGGTAATACATGCTCCGGACAGACCGGTGAATCTGCCATATGTGGAAACAGAAGTTTATCCGGGATTTCCAACGGATCTGCAATCGCTGTTGCTGGTTGCAGCCTGTATAGCAGAAGGAGAACTTGTTCTTCGGGAGCGGATATTCTCAGGCAGATTTAAGATCATAGAAGAATTATTGCGGATGGGTGCTGTGATACGGCAGGAAAATGATCGTGCCATAATAGAGGGAGGACATCCATTAGAGGGAAGAAATGTCATTGCTCGCGAGCTGAGAGGTGGTGCTGCACTTCTGACAGCAGGACTTGCAGCAAATGGAATCACAGCGGTAACAGATACTATGTATATACGCAGAGGTTATGAAGATATCATTGGTGACCTGACTGCGCTGGGAGCGGTGATCGCAGAATACAGCCCATAAGAACCGGAGAGGGGGAGAGGTATGAAGCAAAATGATGATATAGAATATATTCCACATTTGCAGTTGAAGATCCGTCTGATCATTGTACTGGGAATCATCACAACATTTCTTGCCATTGCTCTGTTCCTCTCATATCATTATGCGGTACGCCATGTGATCGTGGAAGGTAACAAGCATTATTCTGCCCAGGAAGTACAGTCAATGGTGTTAAAAGGATATCTTGGCGATAACTCATTATATTTATCTTTGAAATATAAGAACAAAGAGATCAAGGGAATTCCTTTTATTGATACGATGGATGTCATTATTGTATCAAATGACACGATCAAGATCAGCGTATACGAAAAGGCATTGGCGGGATATGTAGAGTATCTGGGCAGATATATGTATTTTGATAATGATGGCATGATCGTAGAGGCTGCCAAGGTAACGACAAAGGGAATTCCGCAGGTTACAGGACTTAACTTTGACCATGTGGTACTGTATGAGAAATTGCCGGTCGAAAATGACGAGATATTTCAAAACATACTTACAATAACGAAACTTTTGAATAAATATGATGTTATCTGCGACAGAATACAGTTTGACTCTTCTTATAATGTAACCCTGGGCTATGGAAAAGTTAAAGTAAATATAGGTAAACTGGAAAACCTTGATGAAAAACTGATGCAGTTGCCTTATATTCTGCCTTCACTGGAAGGTGAGAGCGGTACGCTGGATCTTCAGAATTACACACAGGAGAGTAAAAGTGTTTCTTTCGAGAGAGATTAAAGCGTAGAGTGACATAATTAATTGAAAGAAAAGTAAAAAAGATGTTGATTAATTGCTAAAAAAATTATATGATAAATTAGATAGATGTTATGTAACTGCAAGAGGTAGAGTTGGTTACATAAATTAAGGAATTGTGAAGGAGGAAGGAAACTTGCTCGAGATTAAGACGAACGAGACGGATTCTGCAGCAAGGATTATTGTTGTGGGTGTGGGTGGCGCAGGTAATAATGCTGTCAACCGAATGATAGATGAAGCTATTACAGGTGTTGAATTTATAGGGGTGAACACAGATAAACAGGCGTTGCAGCTTTGTAAAGCACCAAAATTATTACAGATCGGTGAGAAACTGACAAAGGGACTTGGTGCCGGTGCAAAACCAGAAGTTGGTGAGAAAGCTGCTGAGGAGAGTTCAGAAGATATTCAGGAAGCATTAAAGGGAGCTGATATGGTATTCGTAACCTGTGGTATGGGCGGCGGTACCGGAACAGGTGCAGCACCGGTAGTTGCTTCTATTGCAAAATCTATGGATATTTTAACGGTAGGTGTTGTAACAAAACCTTTCCGTTTTGAAGCAAGAACACGTATGACAAATGCTTTAGGTGGAATTGAGAAGCTCAAGGAACATGTAGATACTCTGATCGTAATTCCCAATGATAAGCTCCTTGAAATCGTAGATAGAAGAACAACAATGCCGGATGCCCTGAAGAAAGCAGACGAGGTATTGCAGCAGGCGGTTCAGGGTATTACTGACCTGATCAATGTACCTTCTGTAATCAACCTTGACTTTGCTGATGTTCAGACAGTTATGAAGGACAAGGGTATTGCACATATCGGTATTGGTTATGGTAAGGGTGAAGATAAGGCAGCAGATGCAATTAAGATGGCTGTTGAATCTCCGCTGCTTGAGACAACGATCAGTGGTGCGACAGATGTTATCCTTAATGTATCCGGTGATATTTCCATCTTTGATGCAAATGATGCGGCTACATATGTACAGCAGCTTACAGGTGAAGATGTTAACGTTATCTTTGGTGCAATGTATAATGCTGATATGCAGGATTCCTGTACAATTACAGTTATTGCAACAGGACTGGAGCAGAATGCAGCTAATTCACCACTTGGCAAGTTGGGAAGTAATTTCTCCGTAACACCTAAAACTCCGATTTCAAAGCCGAAGCCGGCAACACCGGGTGTTAATGTGATTCCACCACAGACTTCCAATACAGTTCCTGTAAAACCTTTACCGGGAATACAGAGACCTACAGACCTTAGAAGTAATGTAAAGGAACAGACATTAAAGATTCCTGATTTCTTAAAAAGATAAATAATAGTGGACAAGCATACAGGGCGCAGCTTAAAGCTGCGCTTTTTGTCGATAAATAACTCTTTTTCAATCCCTCGCTTTGACAAAATAAGCGGGGCTTTTTTAGTATACTGGGTTTGTACAGAAGGAAAAGAGGTGATAAGGATCTATGTATTGTATCTGGATGTATATATATTAGAAAATATATTGTTAGATCTGGTCTTGCTGATATTTACACTTATTATGATGGGCAGGAGGATACGGTTCATAAGACTTCTGACAGCAGCCTTGTCAGGGGGTGTACTCTCAGCCGTCCCGATCATTACAGGCATGAACTATGGGGTATTGTATATCCTGCTGGTCTGGACGGCAGGATTGCTGATGGTAATGATAGCGTCTGGTGGAGGAACAATTTCAGAGCAAACAGCAGGAACTTTATATTTCTATATAATGTCTTTTGTATGGAATAAGCTAATTGCCGGGTTGGAGAAAATTGTTGGGACGGACTATGCGGTATGTATATTGACAGTGTTCATTATGGGAACTGTTACCATATATCTGTGTATGAAGAAAAAGAGAGAGAAACAACAGACTGTTTATCAGGTGCAGATTGTCAGAAATGACAGGAAAGTATCAATAAAAGCGTTATTGGATACGGGAAATGCATTGAGAGAGCCTATTAGCGGAAGACCGGTATCCATTATTGAAAAAGATGTATATGATGAACTGCACTGTGAAGAACTACAGGAAAAATGCAGGATAATTCCTTATCACAGTATTGGCAGGGAACACGGGCTGATGAAAGGAATTGAAGTAGATGAACTGGTCATATGGGAAGGGAAAGAACCACATATACAGAAGGATGCAATGGTTGCCCTGTATGAGGGTAAGCTTACGACCAATGGAAGCTATCAGATGATATTGCATGCGAGTATGCTATAAGAACTGGAGAGAAGAAACAGGAGGAGAATGATAAATGATTTTGAAGGTATATTTACCAGGACGCATGAAACTATGCCTTGGCAGGAAAGATGCCGGCATGTTGGCGGGACGTCAGGAGATTCATTATATTGGAGGAAGCGAGATACTGCCGCCACCACTTGAAAGTGTAGAGGAGAGTGAAGTGATCAATGATCTCGATACGGAAGCGGCAGAGGAAGCACGGTCTATTCTGATAGAACATAATTTGCGGCTGGTGGTATATATTGCCAAAAAGTTTGATAATACAGGTGTAGGGGTAGAAGATCTGATATCTATCGGAACAATTGGTTTGATCAAATCTATTAATACCTTTAACAGAGATAAAAATATCAAGCTCGCAACATACGCTTCACGATGTATTGAGAATGAGATTTTGATGTATCTGCGCAGAAATAACAAAACAAAACTTGAAGTGTCAATTGATGAGCCTTTGAATGTGGATTGGGATGGAAATGAACTTCTGCTTTCGGATATTCTGGGAACAGATGAAGATGTCATTTACAAAGATCTGGAGACAGAAGTGGAACGTAAACTTCTGAGGAAGGCAGTCGCAAAACTTGGGGAGAGGGAGCGGACTATCATACAACTCCGTTTTGGACTGGGAAGCCCTTATGGAAGAGAAATGACTCAGAAAGAAGTAGCTGACTATCTGGGTATTTCACAATCATATATTTCGCGTCTGGAAAAGAAAATCATGAAACGGCTGAAAAAGGAAATGGTAAAAGAATAACGATACATAGATTGTTTTTTCCTCTTACATATGTCTCTTGCAGACATAGGAATAGGAGGAAAAATCATGGCTATAAGCAAAGTGGAAATATGCGGTGTCAATACAGCAAAACTTCCTGTATTAAATAATGAGGAAAAGGCTGCACTTTTTGAAAGGATCGAGCAGGGAGATAAGGAAGCCAGAGAGGCATATATACGGGGAAATCTAAGACTCGTATTAAGTGTGATCAAAAGGTTCTCCCAGTCAAATGAAAATGTAGATGATCTGTTTCAAATAGGTTGTATTGGTCTGATCAAGGCAATTGATAATTTTGATTCCAGTCTTGATGTGCGTTTTTCAACTTATGCTGTTCCCATGATAATCGGGGAGATCAGAAGATTCCTGAGAGATAACAATGCAATTCGTGTAAGCCGTTCTTTAAAAGATACAGCATATAAGGCGATTTATGCAAGAGAAAACCTGACCAGAATGAACGCCAAAGAACCTACGATCACGGAAATAGCAACAGAAATAGGCATTTCCAAAGAAGACATTGTTTATGCGCTGGATGCAATACAGAATCCTATGAGCTTATATGAACCGGTATATACAGAAGGGGGAGATACACTGTATGTTATGGATCAGATAAGTGATAAAAAGAGCCGTGAAGAGAACTGGGTTGAGAATATTTCCCTGAGTGAAGCAATGAAGAGATTAAATGAGAGAGAGAATGAAATAATCACGCTGCGTTTTTTTGAGGGAAAGACACAGATGGAAGTGGCAGAATATATAGGGATTTCACAGGCTCAGGTATCCAGACTTGAGAAGAATGCACTGGCGGTTATGAAGAAATATCTAATGTAAGATATCATAATAAGTTCCATGTCATAAAAAATGGCATGGAACTTAT